>Ga0209491_10000272_pt1 | contig 101958 bp, 97 predicted proteins | sample BON02_FD_187213 | JGI IMG/M metagenome (GOLD analysis project Ga0209491, IMG submission 187213) | Freshwater microbial communities from Lake Bonney liftoff mats and glacier meltwater in Antarctica - BON-02 (SPAdes) (version 2) | ecosystem: Environmental > Aquatic > Freshwater > Ice > Glacier... | reverse complement strand
ACGCTATCCTTGCATTCATGCGCGAAACCATCCCGCAAGAATGGAAAGCCTTCCGCGACAGGGTCTCAGACAACTTCCGCGTCATAAACCACGAGAAGTTTCGGGTTTTGGAGTAGCGGCGATATAACTTTAAATTTTGCGCTATGGACCAGTTTAACTATAATTAGGACTTGATGGCACGGCGGCTTTCCGCCGATGCTTAGGTTTGGTTTTTTTGTACAGAGTCGTTTGCTGACGCATTCCCCTTTCGTTTTTCTTGTCTTGTCTGTGAGTGGCCTTTTTAAGGAGCCTTTCCGAGATTAAGTCTCTGCGTTGCCTGGCGATACCCTTTAAAAAGGAATATTTTAGTGGTGCTCGTTTTGAATATTTTTACTACAGCCTAGGCGTGCAGGGACATGCGTAGGCAATCAAAGCGTTTGTGTGCGTCGTGACGTCTAGAAAACGGCTGATCGACGCAACACCTCAGGTGAAAGAACCAGTCTTTCATGATCCCTTTGGGGGGAGGTCGCGGATTGTCAGCCGGATGCTGTTGGTGACAGGTATTTTGCTGTCGGTTTGGGTATTTTTCTTTGTGCAGTCGTTGTTTGAGCCGTCGCATCTAAAGCCAGCGGGGCCGAGCATTGCTTTGTCTGGGCAACTGGATGGTGCTGTGCATCACCATACAGAAGGCGCGGTTATGGCCCCAAACGCCGTGGCGGACAGCGCGCAGCAAGTGGCCTATTATCAACACACGGGCCATTTCAGCGATCAGATTCCGGCGGGCCAAAGTCACAACGCGTCTTGTGTTCCCGAGTCGCGTTTTGCGGCGACGGCACTGGCGGGCGGGGGCGATGCGGCACAACGCGCGTTGTTTGCGCTGCTGCCTGCGGATGATCTGAACGGGTATCTTTCCTTTGCGCGAAACTGCCGGACGATTGATGTTTTGGTGCCGGAACTCTATGAGATTTCGGCCAAAAGCTTTGTGCTGGCCCCTTTGAAAATTGACACTGAAATGGTCGAGGTTCTGGAGCCGATCTTGCAAGATCCGGCAACGCGCCCGATTCTTATGCCTTCGGTCGCGCTTGCGTTTGATGCCGATGTGGTTGGGTTTTTGGTGAGGTTGCGGCAAGCAGCCTTTCGCACCGGGCTGGTGACGCAAATGGTTGCCGTCGCGCAAGCGCGTCAAGCGCAGGGCTTGTGTTTCGACATCGACTTTGGTGCTGATGCCGACTTGCGCGGGCTTGAGCGGTTGTTGGTTGATATGAAATCCGGGTTTGCTAAGGCCGGTTTGAGCACCTGCATCACCATCACCGAGGAAGGTGAGCTGTGGCGCAACCCACAGATTGTCGCGGCGTCTGATCTGGTGATTGTAAAGATGTTTCGCACGGTTTGGGCCGGGTCCAAGCCCGGCGCTTTGGCCCCCGATAGCCGTTTTGGCGCGGTTGCCAAAGAGATCGTCGCGCAGGTTGGCCAATCGAAGGTGGTCATGGCTTTGGGCAACCACGCGGTGGATTGGGTTTCGGGGCAGGTTTTGCCCAACACGCTGTCGGTCGCGCAAGCCTTTAAAGTTATGGGCGAGGCCGGTGGAACCGTGGATTTTGCAGCGCCTACTTTGAATAGTTACGCAAGTTTTACGGATGCCAAAGGCAGTCGTCATCAGATGTGGATGCTGGATGCGGTGTCGGCGCATAACCAGATTTTGGATCTTTTGGACGCGGGGGTCAGTAATATTGCCATAGCCGGTCTGGGGTTGGAAGATCCGGGTCTTTGGAAGGTTTTGGAAACCATAGGGGCCAAGAACGCTGAGGCTGCGAAAACCTTGGGCAACATCAATTTGCAAGATGTTATCAGCTATGATGGGGTCGGGCCGTTTTATCGCTGGCGGCAAGGGGCTAGTCCCGGCGTGCGAGGGGTTGGGCAAGATGCTGCAACGGGCAAGATCACCGCCCAAACGTTGGAACAAATGCCGCGTACAACGGTGATGGAACGCTACGGCGCGCCGCCGGATCTGCGGGTGGCCTTAACCTTTGACGATGGCCCTGATGATGTGGCGACCCCGGCTGTGTTGGACGCGTTGAAAAAGGCGGGGGTGCCTGCCACGTTCTTTGTGGTGGGTAGTGCTGCCCTTAAAGCGCCGAACCTGTTGCGGCGGATGGTCGATGAAGGGCATCTGGTTGGATCCCATACGTTTTTGCATCCGCATCTAGAGCGGGTGCAGCCGTGGCAGATCAATCTGGAACTGAACGCGACGCAAAAGCTGATTGCAGGGCAAACGGGCCGCAACACGCGGCTGTTTCGCCCGCCGTATATCCGTGGGTCAGGCCCGATGACCGCGCAAGAGGCGTCGGTTTTCCCGGCGCTAGAGGCCGAAGGTTATGTGGTTGCAGGCAGTGATATTGTGCCGCCGGATTGGTCTGGCCTGACGGCGGAAGGTATTATTGACTATACGATGAAGGGGCTAACCCAAGGGCATGGCAGCATAATCTTGCTGCATGATGGCCGTAGTGAAGGGATGCACACAGTGGCTGCCATTCCCTTGTTAATCGCAAGGCTACAGGCCGAAGGGTATGAGATTGTGTCCTTGGCGGATTTGATGGGCAGCAGTGCCGAGGCATTGATGCCTGTCGCCGCAAAATCCAGCATGGTCCTTAGCTCTGTGTCATTTGGGACGATTTCGACGGTATTGCAGATGTTGTTTGTGCTGTTTTGGGTTTTCATTCTGGCGGGTGTGGCGCGGGCAATCGTCTATCTGATTTTGGCGCATCGGCGCATACCACAATCGCCGTCCCATGCCCGTGTTTTGCCGACGGCGACGATTATCATCCCGGCCTACAATGAGGCTTTGGTTATCTTGAAATCGGTGAAAACCGCACTGGCGGCAGAGTATCCGGATCTTAGGGTGATCGTTGTGAACGACGGGTCAACCGATAATACTTTGGCGGTTCTGACCCAAGCCTATGGCAGCAATCCTCGCGTTACGATTTTGACCCAGTCCAATCAAGGTAAGTGGAAGGCTTTGAACACCGGCTATGCGCAGGTTGAAACTGAAATCGCGGTGTGTATTGACGCGGATACGCAGATTGCCCCTGATGCAGTTCGCCATTTGGTGGCCCCGTTCGCCGACCCCAAAATCGGGGCCGTGGCAGGGACAATCCTGGTTGGAAACAAGCATAACTTGCTGACCCGCCTGCAAGCGCTGGAATATTTTGTGACGCAAAATATTGCACGACGCGCGCAAGAGCATATTAACGGCATCATCGTGGTTCCCGGTGCGCTGGGCGCATGGCGGGTTGAGGCGGTGCGCGATTTGGGGCTTTTGTCGAATGAAACGCTGACCGAGGATACGGATCTGACCATGTGGATGCTGCGCGGCGGCTATTATGTGGCCTATGCTGAGGATGCCACGGGCTATACCGAAGCGCCGCGCGATATACGGTCGTTGCTAAAGCAACGTTTGCGGTGGAACGTGGGGATTTTGCAGTCTTTGTGGAAGCACCGTTCTACCTTTACAGAAACCCGCTCGGCGCGGTTGTTGTCGGTTTTGGACCTTGGTATTTTTGGCTTTGCGCTGCCGCTCTTGGCCCCGTTCGTAGATCTGATGGTTTTATTTATGCTGGCAAATGCTGTCATGGCGCAAGTGTCGGGTGCAGTGCCAGATTTTTCCGGGGTCACCTATATGATGATGCTTGGGTATGTGATTTTGCCTTTGGTCGATTTGCTGACCACGCTTGCGGCGTTTCGCTTTGACCATCGGGAACGGTTGCGGCTGCTGTGGATCGTGCCATTCCAGAATATTCTGTTCCGCCAGTTGCTCTATATTTCAGTCTACCGGGCGGTGTTTGCGTCGATCAGTGGGCGTTTGGCACGCTGGGACAAGCTGAAGCGTTTTGGTCTGACCGAAACGCGCGCCAAGTTGCAACGATGAAGCGTCGGACGGTCCTGCAGGCGGGTCTTGCTTTTGGGGTCATTGGCACCCGGTTGGACGCGCTGGGGCTAACGGCGCAAGAGGCACCGCCGCGGGTCATTGTTTTGCAAGATCTAGATGCAGATACCGATTTAAACGGGTTGCGCAGCGTGATGGCGGCCTTGGTGGCGCGTCAGGTGCCGTTTGCCTGCGTCATTGACCCAAGCGTGACCAGTGATGCAGCCCTTATGCCTGACACCCCAGTCGCGCAGCTGGTGCGCGAGTTTTATTTTGCCTATCCCGGCCTGATTGAGCTTGCGCCATTGATCCCCGATCTGGATGTGCAACGCCCTTATTTTCAGGCAAGGCTGGCCAGTCTTGCCGTGGCGCAGCTTTCCGAAACTCTTGGTGTCACGGCGGCGGGCAATCGCCGCCAAGCGATCAGCACGGTTGCCTGTGTGGCGAGCGAGCAGCCCCAGATGATCACGGGGGTGCGTGCCGCCGGGGTTCGCACCGTGTTGGCCGTGCCGCAGCTTCAATCCGAGATGTTGAGCAACCGGCAATCGGACAATGGCATCTTGCACCTGATCGGTGGCAAAAAGCTGAACCTCGCTGACCCCAATCTTGGATATTTTGAGCAAAGCGTGGTCAGCAGGCGAGGGCTGTTCACCCTTTCTGCCAAGCGGTTTGGCGGGCTTGACCGCCCGGTCAATGCGCAGCCTTTGGCGGCCAAAATTGATATGCTGAAAAGGTTGGACGTGACTGGCCAAGGCGGGGCTGTGCTGCCCCGCGACATCATGATCCGCGATGGCAACAGTTTTGCCCGCCATATCGCCTTGCACATCTTAGAGGCGCCGCAGTCTGACGCTGCACTGCAAGCCGGGGTGGCCGCGATGGTGCAGATGCTGACCAAGGCCAACATTGGGTTCAGCCTCAGTTCAGCCCCCAAAGCATCGCGCGCCACGCTTGAAGGCTTGGCTTTTTGGCTGCCTACCGCGCGCTTGGGCGAGTCGCCCAAGGCGGTGGTGCGGGTTGCCCTGCCTGTTCGCATGTTCCCCCCCGTCTGGGCGTCTTTTTCAACACAAGCTGACACCAAGTTTGCCAAGGGCGAGCGAGACGCGCAGGGCCAGGAAATTGTGCTGCGAACAGAGCCGTCGGCTTGGAGGGGTATTGATGCGAAAGGTCGCTATCACCAGTTTGTCGCACTAGAGGTGGCGGATAATCGGGCACTGGCCAAGATGCCTGAGGCCTTGAACGCGCTGTCTGACAGTTTGGTTGTGCTGCAGCCGCAAGCCTTGGCCAGCCCTGCCCAGCGTAACGCGGTGCTGCGCACCTTGAACGGTTTTCGCGATGATGCGGTGACCGAGATTATTGATTTGCCACGCCTCATTGCGCAAAGCCTGCCGCCGGACCCATTATTGCCGCTCTACCGTAAAACCCAAGCTTTTGCGCCAGCGCTGGCCCGTCATGCACCCGTGCCTGTGCAAGAAGATGAGGACATAGCACGCGAGGCTTGGTTGCAAGATGCCAGCGCCGCCTGGCGCTATTTTGAAAAGATGACCAATCGCAACACCGGGCTTTGCACGGCTGCCAATAATTTCGGGTCACCCTCGGGCAGCTGGTATGATGATCGCGTCACCATGTGGGATATTGGCAGCCATATCAATGCATTGGTGGCCGCGCATGACCTGAAGCTGATACCCAAAGAAGATTTCCAAAAGCAATGCGCCCGCATTTTGAATCGTTTGACGGGGCGAAGCATCAATGGCCTGAACCTGCCACCCGAAGAGATTAATGTGGTGACCGGGCGCAGCACGCGCAATTTCAATGCCTCGGATACTGGCAGGCTATTGGCATCGCTGGCAAATCTGGCAAAGCACCCAATGGCAGATGCCGCGTTGGTGACTAAAGTTGTCAAGGGTTGGGACTTGCAGGGTGTCATTTTGGATGGACGGTTGCAGGCGATTTCGCGCGGTGCATTTGTTCCGGCGGACAGCTCGCAATATGCACATTATTCCACGATGGGGTTGGCCCGCTGGGGGATAGCGGCAAAAAGCCCGTTTGCGGGGTTTGATGATGCCACGATGGCGGATCAGAACATGACGTTCCTAGAGCGGCTTCAGCTGTTGGGCCCGGTTGGGACGGAACCGCTGCTTTTGGAAGCGTTAGAGCATGGGTTTACAGCGCCCGTTGACTATCTGATTGATGTTTTGTTCACGGCCATGGCGTCCGAATATGCCCTAACCCAGCGTGTTCTGTGCCCGTCCGAGACGCCATTGGACCGCTCACCTTGGTTTGTTTATCAAGGGTATCAGGTTGGGGATGACGCAGCTCCGTGGAAGATTGGCATCGTTGAGCCTGACAAGATTGAGGCCACCCCGGTGGACGAAACCTTTATGGCGATCAGTTGTAAATCTGCCTATCTTTGGGCCGCAGTTCTGGACCACCCTTATGCCGCGCTTTTGCTGGAAACGGTTCGGACAAAGGCCCGCGATAGGGTGGGGTTTGCGTCTTGCATCTATGTCGGATCGGGCGAGGCGACGACCGATTATACCGACATAAATACCAACGGCATCATCTTGCAAAGCATCGCATACCGTTTGGGCGTTTGACCAATAGGCCATCCTCCCTATTCAACCTAATCATTGACCCGACTCAGTCTTTGCGCTTATGAATTGAACAAGTGTTCAGTTGTGCGGGAGACGAAACATGTTCATGGCCTCAATGCGGTTCGATTTGGGCGAAGATATCGCGGCCCTGCAAGATATGGTGCATCGCTGGGCGCAAGAGCGGGTTAAGCCGATGGCAGCCCGAATTGATGCCGAGAATGTTTTTCCACCCGAACTTTGGACCGAGATGGGCGATTTGGGCCTGTTGGGGATTACCGTGCCGGAAGAGGACGGCGGGGCAGGGATGGGTTATCTGGCGCATGTGATTGCAACCGAAGAGATCGCGCGGGCCAGTGCATCGGTGTCCTTATCTTATGGGGCGCATTCCAACCTGTGCGTGAACCAGATCAAGCTAAACGGCACTGCGGCCCAAAAGGCAAAATACCTGCCGGGCCTAATTTCGGGGCGGTCGGTCGGCGCGCTGGCGATGTCCGAAGCAGGGGCCGGGTCGGATGTGGTTTCGATGAAACTGCGGGCCGAGAAAAAGAACGGCTATTATACCCTGAACGGCAATAAATACTGGATCACCAATGGGCCGGAAGCCGACACACTGGTGGTCTATGCCAAGACCGACCCCGAGGCAGGGTCCAAAGGTATGACCGCTTTTATCGTTGAAAAGTCGATGAAAGGCTTTTCGACCAGCCCGCATTTTGACAAGCTGGGGATGCGCGGGTCCAACACCGCCGAGTTGATTTTCGACAATGTCGAGGTGCCGTTTGAAAACGTGCTGGGGGTGGAAGGCAAAGGCGTCCGCGTCTTGATGTCAGGGCTTGATTATGAACGTGTGGTGCTGTCGGGCATTGGCACGGGCATTATGGCGGCTTGCTTGGATGAGGTGGTGCCATACCTGCAAACCCGTGAACAATTCGGCCAGCCCATCGGGAATTTCCAGTTGATGCAAGGCAAGGTGGCCGATATGTACACCGCCATGAACTCTGCCCGCGCCTATGTGTATGAGGTGGCGCGCGCTTGTGATCGGGGGCAAGTGACCCGCGCCGATGCCGCTGCCTGTGTACTTTACGCGTCTGAACAAGCGATGGTGCAGGCGCACCAAGCCGTGCAAGCCCTTGGCGGTGCTGGGTTTTTGGTTGATAGCGCGGTATCGCGCCTGTTCCGCGATGCGAAATTGATGGAGATCGGGGCAGGGACCAGTGAGATCCGGCGCATGCTGATCGGGCGCGAGGTTTTGGCGTGAAACTGAAGAGTAGCTTTCTGCCCAACACCGAAACGGCCCGCGCCAACCGTGCGGCCCATGAAACGATGCTTGCAAAGGTAACTGAGGCCGCCCAACTGGCCGCAGCCGGGGGTGGTGAGAGCTCGCTTGCCCGCCACATCTCTCGCGGTAAATTGCCGCCGCGTGAGCGGGTCGCAAATCTGCTCGATCCCGGATCGCCGTTTCTGGAAATTGGCGCCACTGCGGCGCATGGCCTTTACGGTGGCGATGCCCCCGGTGCAGGGGTAATCGCTGGCGTGGGGCGCGTGATGGGCCAGGACGTGATGGTGGTTTGCAACGATGCCACGGTAAAGGGCGGCACCTATTACCCGATGACCGTTAAAAAGCACCTGCGCGCCCAGGAAATCGCCGAAGAAAACCATCTGCCCTGCATCTATCTTGTGGACTCTGGCGGCGCGAACTTGCCCAACCAAGATGAGGTGTTCCCCGACCGTGACCATTTTGGCCGGATTTTCTATAACCAAGCCCGCATGTCGGCCAAGGGCATCGCGCAAATCGCTGTGGTCATGGGGTCTTGCACCGCTGGCGGTGCTTATGTGCCTGCCATGTCGGATGTCACGATCATCGTGCGCGACCAAGGCACGATTTTTCTGGCCGGCCCGCCTTTGGTCAAGGCCGCCACGGGCGAGGTGGTTAGTGCCGAAGACTTGGGCGGCGGCGATGTACACACCCGCCTGTCGGGCGTGGCCGATTATCTGGCCGAGGATGATGCCCACGCGCTGGCCCTTGCGCGCCGCGCCGTGGGCAACCTGAACCGCGCCAAACCTGCATCGGTGCAATGGCAAGCCGCCGAAGACCCGGCCTATGACCCCGAAGAAATCCTGGGCCTCGTCCCCCCTGATCTGCGCACGCCGTATGACATCCGTGAGGTGATTGCCCGCGTTGTGGACGGCTCGCGCTTTGATGAATTCAAGGCGCGGTTTGGCAAAACGCTGGTCACAGGCTTTGCCCATATTAACGGCTGCCCGGCAGGCATTATCGCCAACAATGGTGTTTTGTTCTCCGAGGCGGCTGTCAAAGGCGCCCATTTTGTCGAACTGTGCAGTCAGCGCAACATCCCACTGGTTTTCTTACAAAACATCACCGGGTTCATGGTGGGCCGCAAATACGAATCCGAAGGGATTGCGCGGCATGGGGCCAAACTGGTCACCGCAGTTGCCACCACAAATGTCCCCAAAATCACCATGCTGGTTGGCGGATCGTTTGGGGCAGGCAATTACGGCATGGCAGGGCGCGCCTATTCCCCAAGGTTCCTGTGGTCATGGCCCAATAGCCGCATTTCGGTCATGGGCGGCGCGCAAGCCGCAGGCGTCTTAGCCTCAGTCAAACGCGATGGCATTGAACGCAAGGGCGGAACATGGTCGCCTGATGAAGAAGCCGCCTTCAAACAACCAACGATTGATATGTTCGAAGAACAATCCCACCCGCTCTACGCCTCAGCCCGCCTATGGGATGACGGCATCATCGACCCTCGAAAAACCCGGAAAATCCTGTCCCTCTCACTCACCGCCGCCCTTAACGCCCCGATAGAGCCCACAAAATTCGGCTTGTTCCGCATGTAAGCCCGATCATCTGTTTAAAAATATCCCACGGGGCCGGCCATTGTGCGCCATTGGTTCAAGCTCAATGGGCGGCGGGGTGTGAAACCCCCAGCGCCTGCAACAAGGGAAACGCCACATGTTTCAAAAAATCCTCATCGCCAATCGCGGCGAAATCGCTTGCCGGATCATCAAAACCGCCCGCAAACTAGGGGTGGTAACTGTTGCGGTCTATTCTGACGCGGACAAAGGGGCCAAGCATGTGGCGATGGCCGATGAGGCGGTGCATATCGGCGGTCCCGCCCCGCGTGACAGCTATTTGCGCGGCGATGCTATTATCGCCGCAGCGCAGGCCACGGGCGCGCAGGCCATCCACCCCGGCTATGGGTTCCTCTCAGAAAACCCCGATTTTGTAGATGCAGTCGTGGCGGCAGGTCTTATCTTTATTGGTCCCTCGGCGCAGGCAATCCGGGCGATGGGCCTGAAGGATGCGGCCAAAAAGCTGATGCAAGCGGCTGGTGTACCGGTGGTTCCGGGCTATCTGGGCGAAAACCAAGACCCTGCGCAACTTGCCCTTGAAGCCGGTAAAATCAGCTATCCTGTGCTTATCAAAGCGGTGGCGGGGGGGGGCGGCAAAGGCATGCGCAAGGTCACGAAACCTGCCGATTTTGCCGATGCTTTGGCCAGCGCCAAGGGCGAGGCGGCAACCGCCTTTGGCAATGACGCCGTGCTTATCGAAAAATACGTCGAAAAGCCACGCCACATTGAGGTGCAGGTGTTTGGCGATGGCACAGATGCAGTCCATCTGTTTGAACGCGATTGCAGCCTGCAACGCCGCCACCAAAAGGTGATTGAGGAAGCCCCGGCCCCCGATATGCCGCCAGCAATGCGCAAGGCCATGGGGGATGCCGCCGTAAAGGCTGCGCGCGCCATTGGCTACAAAGGCGCCGGGACCATCGAGTTCATCGTCGATGCCAGTGACGGGCTGCGTGTTGATCGTTTTTGGTTCATGGAAATGAACACCCGCCTGCAAGTCGAACACCCCGTGACCGAAGCGATTACCGGCGTGGACTTGGTTGAATGGCAATTGCGCGTGGCCAGTGGCGAAAGCCTGCCCTTGCGCCAAGAAGACCTGACCATCACGGGCCATGCCTTTGAGGCCCGCCTTTACGCCGAAGATGTGCCTGCCGGGTTTTTGCCCGCCACGGGTACGCTCGATCATTTGTCCTTTCCGCCTGATGTGCGGGCTGATAGTGGCGTGCGGCCTGGCGATGTGATCAGCCCGTGGTATGACCCGATGATTGCCAAAATCATCGTGCATGGCCCGACGCGGGCAGTGGCCCTGTCGCAGCTTGCCCGCGCCTTGGCCCAGACCCAAGTGGCGGGGTCCGTGACCAACCTTGCCTTTTTAGGGGCATTGGCGCGGCACGCGGGCTTTGCCAAAGGCGATGTTGATACCGGCTTGATAGAGCGGGATCTGGCGGAATTGACCCATAGCCCCGCCGCCTCAGACGCGGTCAAAGCGCTTGCCATTCTGACGGCGGCCAATTTGCCCGATGATCTGCTGGCAGGCTTTACCCAATGGGCGCCACTGCGCAACAGTCTTGGCATGATGCATCAAGGCGAGGTTTTGGACGCCATTATCGAAGTTTCAGGTCCAAACCAAGCGCGGGTAACGCTGGACGGTGCCGTGCTTGCGGCCCAGCGTCAGGGCGGCGTTTGGCAAGTAGAGGGTGCGCCACGGACGCCTGTCACCCGAACCGCTACAGCGATCTATGTCTTTGCAGGCAATGGAACTTTCGCCTTTACCCCGATTGATCCCTTGGCCCGTGATGCGGCGGGGGCAGGGGCGGGTAATGCCACGCTGTCGCCCATGCCGGGGCTGGTCAAGGCGGTGTTTGTGACCGCCGGGCAAGCCGTTGTGGCAGGCGACCGCTTGGCGGTGCTGGAGGCGATGAAGATGGAACATACGCTTACCGCCGCTCGTGATGGGGTGGTGGCCGAAGTGCTGGCCAGCGCGGGCGATCAGGTAGAGGCAGGGGCGGCGCTGATTTTGCTGGAGGAAGAGGCATGAGTTTTGCGGATCCGCACGCGCAAACCTTGGTCTGGCGCAGCGGCGTTGTGCAATACGCGGCACGGATGCCGCATTTGCCCCCTTCTTTTTCATCCCGGATGCATAAGTGATGGATTACGTTGAAATATATGAGGTTGGCCCCCGCGACGGGTTGCAAAATGAAATGTCGATCATCCCGCTTACGCAGAAAATTGCGCTGATTGATCTGCTCTCTACTGCCGGGTTTAAGCGGATAGAGGTGGCGAGTTTTGTGTCGCCCAAATGGGTGCCGCAAATGGCGGATAGTGCGGATGTGATGGCCGCCATCACGCGCGCGCCGGGGGTGATTTATGCAGCCCTGACCCCTAACATGCAGGGATACCATGCTGCCAAACTGGCCCGCGCGGATGAGGTGGCGATTTTTGGCTCGGCATCCGAAGGGTTTTCGCGTGCCAATCTGAATGCCACGATTGCAGAGAGTTTGGCGCGCTTTGCCCCGGTGGCAGAGGCAGCCTTGCGCGACGGGCTGCGCCTGCGGGGTTATGTTTCCTGTGTTACCGATTGCCCTTATGATGGGCCAATAGCGCCGCAAGACGTGGCAAAAACCGTGGCGGCCTTGCGCGATTTGGGCTGCCATGAGGTCAGTTTGGGCGATACCATAGGCCAAGCAACCCCTGAGCGAATGGATGCAATGCTGGCGGCGGTTCTGGATGAGTTGCCTTCACAGCGCTTGGCCGGGCATTACCACGATACCAATGGCCGCGCGCTGGACAATATTGGTGTCTCTTTGGCCCGTGGCTTGCGGGTTTTTGACGCGGCCGTCGGTGGCTTGGGCGGTTGCCCTTATGCGCCGGGGGCTGCGGGCAATGTGGCGACCGAAGCTGTGGCAGAGTATTTGGCCAAAAATGGCTTTGCGACAGGGTTGGATATGGCCAAGGTGCAGCAAGCCGCAAGGCAGGCCAAATCCCTGCGCACCCCTTTGGGACAGAAAGACTAATTCATGCATTATGACACCATTCACCTAACAAACGATCCGCGCGGCGTGGCCACCCTGACGCTTGCGCGCCCCGAAAAGCGCAACGCCATGTCGGCGCAGATGATCGCGGAAATCACGCAAGCCGCACAAGCGCTGGGCGCAAACCCCACGGTGCGGGTGGTTGTTCTGGCCGCCGCGGGTGACAGCTTTTGCGCAGGTGGTGATCTCGCGTGGATGCAAGAGCAAATGGCCGCCGATGCCCCCACCCGCGCGGCTGAGGCGCGCAAACTGGCGATGATGCTGGCCGCGTTGAACACTCTGCCAAAACCGTTAATAGGCCGCGTTCAAGGCCAAGCTTACGGTGGCGGGATCGGTCTGATGTCGGTCTGTGATGTGGCGATTGGCGTGGTGCAGGCCCGCTTTGGCCTAACGGAAACCCGGCTTGGCCTGATCCCTGCGACGATTGGTCCATATGTCATAGCAAGGATGGGGGCGGCCAATGCCCGCCGCGTCTTTGCTTCGGCCCGGATTTTTGGCGCGGATGAGGCGGTGCAATTGAACCTGTTGGCGCGTAGCGTCGCCGCCGATGATCTGGACGCCGCGATTGAGGCAGAGGTCACGCCTTACTTATCTTGCGCGCCGGGGGCTGTGGCTGAGGCAAAAGCCCTTATTCGCACCTTGCAGCCTTTGCCAACAGACGCTGATATAGAGGCCAGCATTGCAGCCCTTGTGACCCGCTGGGAAAGCCCGGAGGCATTGGCGGGGATCACTGCATTCTTTGCCAAAGCAAAGCCCGATTGGGCGCGATAACCGGTTCGGGCGCCCGAAAAACCCTCACCTGTTCTGCAATGCGGCAAGCTCGCGGTTTTTCACGCATTTGCTTGGCCCAAAGCGCAGGATTTGGCACCTGCCTCGGTTGACCCCGGCGGGGGGGAGGAGTAGATGGGATCAAGAGAGTCCTCTGCCCACTTGGGGTGGAAACCTGCATGTCGCCAGCGATAGGAGCATCTTCGTGGACCACCTTCTCCGGGAATACCTGCCCATAATTATCTTTTTGGCAATTGCCATTGGCCTTGGGCTGGTGCTGATTCTGGCCGCCGTTGTGCTGGCCGTGCGCAACCCCGACCCGGAAAAAGTGTCGGCCTATGAATGCGGGTTCAACGCATTTGATGATGCGCGGATGAAATTTGACGTGCGCTTTTACCTCGTCTCAATTCTTTTCATCATCTTTGACCTAGAGGTCGCCTTCTTGTTCCCATGGGCCGTGGCCTTTGGCGAAATCTCGATGGCAGCGTTTTGGTCGATGATGGTGTTCTTAGCGGTTCTGACCGTTGGTTTTGCTTATGAATGGAAGAAGGGGGCGCTCGAATGGGAGTGATGGCTGGATCCAATACCGCAGGCGCAGACCTTGAGGTTTCTACCCAAGTGCTGAACGCTGAGTTGCAAGATAAAGGGTTCTTGCTGACATCGACCGAAGACATCATCAACTGGGCGCGGACCGGGTCCTTGCACTGGATGACCTTTGGGTTGGCCTGCTGTGCTGTGGAAATGATGCACACTGCGATGCCGCGCTATGACGTGGAACGCTTTGGTTTTGCGCCGCGCGCGTCACCGCGCCAGTCGGATGTGATGATTGTGGCCGGCACGTTGACCAATAAAATGGCCCCCGCCCTGCGCAAGGTTTATGACCAGATGCCAGAGCCGCGCTATGTGATCTCTATGGGTTCTTGCGCCAATGGTGGCGGCTACTATCACTACAGCTATTCCGTGGTGCGTGGCTGCGACCGGATTGTGCCTGTCGATATCTATGTGCCGGGTTGCCCACCGACAGCCGAAGCGCTGTTGTATGGCATTTTGCAATTGCAGCGCAAAATTCGCCGTACCGGCACATTGGTGCGTTAAGGGAGACGTGACATGACCGAAGCCCTGACCGAACTTGCAGCTCTTTTGGAACTGCGCCATCCCGATGCTGTTGTCTCAACCGCCATCACGCATGGCGAACTGACGGTATGCATCAGCCCCAGCTATTTGGTGGGCGTTGTCGAATTTCTGAAAACCGACCCAAGCTGCCAGTTTTCCAGCCTTGTCGACATTACAGCGATTGACCACCCCGAACGGGCCAATGGGCGTTTTGATGTCGTTTATCATTTCTTGTCGATGTACCAAAATCACCGTATTCGCCTAAAAGCGGCTGTGCGTGAGGATGAGATGGTGCCATCGCTAACCTCGGTCCACCCTTCGGCAAATTGGTTTGAGCGTGAAATCTTTGATATGTTCGGGATTTTGTTCTCGGGCCACCCTGATTTGCGCCGTATTTTGACAGATTACGGCTTTCGCGGCCATCCGCTTCGTAAGGATTTCCCAACGACGGGCTATACCGAAGTACGCTATGATGAGGCGCAAAAGCGCGTGATCTATGAGCCGGTAAAGCTGGTTCAGGAATACCGCCAGTTTGATTTCATGTCACCATGGGAAGGTGCGCAATACGTGCTGCCCGGCGATGACAAGGCCAAGGGTTAAGCCGCGTGACGCAAGAACCGACCATCCAGTTTTGCGTGGGGGCAACAAAATCCGGCACCAGCTGGCTTTTTGAGTATTTGTCTGACCACCCAGAGAGTCATGTCCGCTCTATTAAAGAGCTGCACTATTTTGACACGCTGGAAACAGGGGCGTTTCAGCAGCAGATCGCACTGCACCGCAACAAGGCCGCGCGGTTGCGGGGCAGGCTTGCGGTTGCCAAGGGCAACGCGCAGCGCCGCACGTCGGCCAAGATGCAAGATGTGAAGCACTGGAATAAGGTACTGAAAGATCGGGTAGAAAACACGGCCAACTATCTGGCCTATTTGACCTGGGGCATGGATAAACAAGCGCTTGTCGCCGATATCACGCCGGCCTACGCGCTGCTGCCCGTCAAACGTTTGAAAGAAATGGCGAAACTGTCGTCTGATACCCGCTTTATCTATCTGATGCGTGACCCTGTGGCCCGGTTGTGGAGCCATGTGCGGATGATTGAACGGCGCGCAGAGGCGGCGGCGGGGGTGGCGGCCCGCGATATGGCGGCGGCCTGTAAGGCGACGATGGACCGGGTGATCAGTGGTGTTCAAAGTGCGATGACCGAACGCGGCGATTACAAGGGCGCGATTGAGCGGCTGAATGCGGCTGTCGACCCGTCCAAGCTGTTGATTATGTTTATGGAAGAGATGCTGACGCCTGCGGGCATTGCCCGTCTTTGCGCCTTTTTGGGCATCGCCTACAGGCAGGCCAACTTTGACCAGCCGGTGCATGTTGGGCCGGTTTTGGCGATGGCCCCCGCACAATACGACGCCGCGCGCGCTTTGCTGCGCCCGCAATATGACTTTGTCGCCCGCCATTACCCGGATATCCCGGCGAATTGGCGCAAGAGCATGGGTGAGGGATTATGATGGACGGTGGTTTTGACGACGCGCTGACAGGCGAACAAAAGATCCGCAATTTCAACTTGAACTTCGGTCCACAACACCCTGCTGCGCATGGTGTTTTACGTCTGGTGTTGGAACTTGACGGCGAGATTGTAGAGCGCTGCGATCCGCATATCGGCCTGTTGCACCGTGGCACTGAAAAGCTGATGGAAAGCCGCACTTACCTGCAAAATCTGCCCTATTTCGACCGGCTGGATTATGTGGCGCCGATGAACCAAGAACATGCTTGGTGCTTGGCAATTGAAAAGCTGACAGGCGTGGTTGTTCCTCGCCGGGCGCAGCTGATCCGCGTCTTGTTTTGTGAGATTGGCCGCGTGCTGAACCATTTGTTGAACGTGACCACGCAGGCGATGGACGTGGGGGCGCTAACGCCTCCGCTTTGGGGTTTTGAGGAACGCGAAAAGCTGATGGTGTTTTATGAGCGGGCTAGCGGTGCGCGTCTGCACGCCGCCTATTTCCGCCCCGGCGGCGTTCACCAAGACCTGACACCCGCGCTGATCGAAGATATGGACACATGGGCGCTGGAGTTTCCGCGCGTGTTGAACGATATCGACGGATTGCTGACGGAAAACCGCATTTTCAAACAGCGCAACGCTGATATCGGGGTCGTGTCCGAGCAAGACATTCTCGATTGGGGCTTTTCGGGCGTCATGGTGCGCGGCTCTGGCCTTGCCTGGGATCTGCGCCGCGCGCAACCTTATGAATGCTATGATGAATTTGAGTTCAAAATTCCTGTTGGCAAAAATGGCGATTGTTATGACCGCTATCTCTGCCGGATGCAGGAAATGCGCGAAAGCACCTCGATCATCCGTCAAGCGCTGGCCAAGCTGCGCAAAGAACCCGGCGATATTCTGGCCCGTGGCAAAATCACCCCACCCAAACGGGGTGAGATGAAAACCTCGATGGAAGCGCTGATCCACCACTTCAAGCTTTATACCGAAGGGTTCCACGTCCCCGCTGGTGAGATTTATGCCGCCGTTGAAGCCCCCAAGGGCGAATTTGGCGTGTATCTGGTCGCCGATGGCAGCAACAAACCCTACCGTGCCAAGATCCGCGCGCCGGGGTTCTTGCACCTGCAAGCGATGGATTACCTGTGCAAAGGCCACCAATTGGCCGATGTCGCCGCGATCATCGGCACGATGGACGTGGTATTTGGTGAGATTGACCGCTGATGGATTGGGTCGCCTCAGCACATATCCTTGCTTGGGTCGGGGCCGCAATCACGGGCGGTCTTGCCCTGGTTTGCTTGCCAAACCCTGTGCGCGGGCTTGTGCTGTTGACGCATAGGGTGGAACAGCTGCCGCAGGTGATGCTGGACCGCTACATCGCGGTTTTCGGATTTTCACTGTTTGTCGCTATCTATGGCGATCTGGCAGTGCTGGCCGCTTGGGCCTTCGTTTTGGCCTTTATGGCTTTTGCTGATACGGTTATCTATGCCCGCATCGGTCACCCTTTTGGTAAACATCTAAGCGCGGGGATTGCGGCACTTGTTGTGCTGGCTGTCGCGTTGATCGCCCTGATTTCGAACGGAGCCGCCTAATGCTACGCCGCCTTTCCAAAGACCAGCCCGCAAGTTTCGCCTTTACCCCGGCCAATCAAACCTGGGCGCAGGGCCAGATTTCCAAATATCCCAATGGTCGTCAGGCCTCGGCGATCATCCCGCTTTTGTGGCGCGCGCAAGAGCAGACAGGTTGGCTGACCCGCCCCGCGATTGAGCATATCGCCGAAATGCTGGGCATGGCCTATATTCGCGCACTGGAAGTGGCGACATTCTACTTTATGTTTCAGCTGCAACCCGTTGGTAAAATTGCCAATATTCAGATTTGTGGCACCACGTCCTGCATGATCTGCGGGGCCGAGGATTTGGTGGCGGTCTGCAAAGAATTGATCGCTGATAAACCACACACAGTCTCCGCCGATGGCAAGTTTTCGTGGGAAGAGGTGGAGTGTCTTGGTGCGTGTACCAACGCGCCGATGGCCCAGATTGGCAAAGACTATTATGAAGACTTGACGCCTGCGACCTTGCGCGACCTGATCGCGCGGTTTTCCAAAGGCGAAGTGCCAGTTCCCGGCCCGCAAAATGGCCGCTATTCCTGTGAACCTTTGGGTGGTTTGACCAGCCTGAAAGACTTTGAAAAAGGCCGCAAACAGTATAATGCCAGCGCCCAAGAGGCAGTGGATATTGGTGATACGGTCAAGCGGATTGATGGTACCGAAGTGCCGATTTTGACGCCGTGGTTGGGCAAAGCGGGCGGCAAGCCTGCCGAAAAAGCCACGCCGAAATCTGCAAAACCACAAGCCGATGCGTCGATGAGCAAGGCGCAAAAGGCTGCCTCGGACAAAGCAGCAGGTAGTGATGCGGTCAAAAAAGGCCGTCCTGCGCCATCCGCCAAAGCGCCTGCCGCGGCGGTCGATGCCGCGGGAACCAAGCCCAAAGGGCTGACCGCCGCGCGCGGTGGCAAGGCTGATGATCTGAAGCAAATCAAAGGCATCGGGCCAAAGCTGGAAACGCTGTGCAACAGCCTTGGCTTTTACCACTTTGACCAAATCGCAAACTGGACCCCTGCGGAAATCGCTTGGGTCGACGCCAATATCGAAGGCTTCAAAGGCCGCGCGACCCGTGATGATTGGGTCACACAGGCCAAGACGTTGGCCGCAGGCGATGTAACCGAATTCTCGGCTCGCGTTGACAAGGGTGGCGTATATTAGAATGTCCAAACCGCAGCCCAGCAAAACAGATATCCAAAACGCCCGCGACTCGCGTTTGGTGGCCATCGTGCTGGTTGGCACAATGGCGCTGTGGCTGGGGGCGCAATGGATGGGGGGGCATTTCGGCTGGGAGGCGCGCTTTGTCTTTCTGTTCGACTTTGCCGCATTGGCCGGGTTCTTTTGGACTATGGTTGTAACATATCGGATCTGGCGTCGGCAAAAAGCCGCGTCTGAAAATAATTGAGGGCATGACATGCTGAAAGATCAAGATCGGATCTTTACCAATCTTTACGGGATGCATGACCGCACCCTTGCTGGCGCGAAAAAGCGTGGGCATTGGAACGGTACGGCAGGGTTTATCGCCAATGGGCGGGGCTGGTTGGTTGACCAGATCAAAGCATCGGGTTTGCGTGGGCGCGGTGGTGCGGGCTTTCCCACGGGCCTAAAATGGTCGTTTATGCCCAAGGAAAGCGATGGTCGCCCGTCGTATTTGGTCATCAATGCCGACGAGTCAGAGCCCGGCACCTGCAAAGACCGCGAAATCATGCGCCATGACCCGCACACGCTGATCGAAGGCGCGCTGATTGCCTCTTTCGCGATGGGGGCCAATGCTTGCTACATCTATATTCGCGGCGAATATATCCGCGAAAAAGAGGCGCTGCAGGCCGCGATTGACGAATGCTATGACGCAGGGCTTTTGGGCAAAAATGCCGCCGGGTCGGGCTGGGATTTTGACTGTTATTTGCACCACGGGGCCGGCGCTTACATTTGTGGCGAAGAAACCGCCCTTTTGGAAAGCCTTGAAGGCAAAAAGGGCATGCCACGGATGAAGCCACCCTTCCCGGCGGGTGCGGGCCTTTATGGCTGCCCGACAACCGTGAACAACGTGGAATCTATTGCCGTTGTACCGACCATTTTGCGCCGTGGCGCTGATTGGTTTGCAGGCTTTGGCCGCCCAAACAACACAGGCACCAAGCTGTTTGGTATTTCCGGCCACGTCATCAACCCCTGTGTGGTCGAAGAGGAAATGTCGATTACCTTGCGCGAACTGCTCGACCGTCACTGTGGCGGCGTGCGTGGCGGCTGGAAGAATATCAAGGCTGTTATCCCCGGTGGGTCTTCGGTCCCGATGTTGAATGCCGCGCAATGCGACGATGCGATCATGGATTTTGATTGGCTTCGTGAGCAACGTTCGGGCCTTGGCACGGCGGCAGTGATCGTGATGGACCAAAGCACCGATGTGATCAAAGCGATCTGGCGTTTGTCGAAATTTTACAAGCACGAATCTTGTGGCCAGTGCACCCCTTGCCGCGAAGGCACGGGCTGGATGATGCGCGTGATGGACCGACTGGTGCGCGGCGAGGCAGAGGTTGAAGAAATTGACATGCTGTTGTCGGTGACCAAGCAAGTCGAAGGCCACACCATTTGCGCTTTGGGGGATGCGGCGGCGTGGCCGATCCAAGGCCTCGTGCGCCATTTCCGTGAGGAGATTGAGGACCGGATTAAGGCAAAGAAAACAGGGCGCATGGGTGCGATGGCGGCAGAGTAGGGGGCGTTAGAATGATGAATAACATGGGACTTTCTGGACTTTTGATGATCGTGGTGTATATCGCGATCTTGGTCGTGCCGTTCTTTCAATTGTGGAAGCGGACCGGTCATAGCGGCTGGATTGCCCTTCTTATGCTAATCCCAGTGGTCAATTTGGTCATGCTCTATGTGCTGGCGTTCAAACAATGGCCCGCCATGCCGAATCGGAACAGCTAAGATGCACCCCGCACTCCCGTTGACTCTCGGCGCGCTGGCCCTTTCGGCTTGCGTGTCCACGCCCGCCCCGGTGGCGCGTGGTCCGATTGTGTTGGACGGGGTGGAATATGGGGTGGCCAAAACCGGGTCCGGCGCGCTGGAAGTGCGGCGCATGGGCCGGCCGTTTGAAAATTGGGAAGGGATGGAGGCGCAGCGCGTAGCCGCACAGTATTGTGTGGGCCGCGCGCAAACCTCAATCAATGACCGGTTCCGCGACAATGCTTGGTTGATCGTAAGGGGCTGCGCATGAACATGCATCTGGCAGAACTGAACGTTGGCCGCCTGTTGGCCCCCACCGATGACCCGCGCGTCGCCGCGTTTATGGACGCGTTGGACCGGGTGAACGGGCTTGGCAAGCGGATGCCGGGTTTTGTGTGGATGATGGAAGGGTCGGGCGAACCCGGCACAGGCAACACCGATGCCAAAATCGGCGGCGACCCGCAATATGTGTCAAACCTGACGGTGTGGGAAGATGTGACCAGCCTTGAGACTTTTGTTTGGAAAACGGTTCACAAGCAATTCTATGACCGTCGCGCAGATTGGTTTGAGGTATTGGGGCAGATGCATTTTGTGATGTGGTGGGTGCCTGCGGGCCACCAGCCTACATTGGATGAGGCGCTGGAAAAACTGGCGTATAAACAAGACCATGGTGATAGTGATGTGGCCTTTGGCTGGTCCTATCTGAATGAGGCGCAGGCGTGGAAAACCCACGGTTGCGCGGAAGTTGCGGCGGAGTAGTGGCATGTCGAACCTAAAGAAAATCATCATCGACGGTATCGAAGTCGAAGTAGAAGGCGCAATGACGCTGATCCAGGCTGCCGAAGTGGCCGGCGTGGAAATTCCGCGCTTTTGCTACCATGAACGGCTGACCATCGCAGGCAATTGCCGGATGTGTCTGGTTGAGGTTGTGGGCGGCCCGCCGAAACCGGCAGCAAGCTGCGCCATGCAGGTCAAAGATTTGCGCCCCGGCCCCGAAGGCCAGCCGCCTGTGGTGAAAACCAATTCGCCCATGGTGAAAAAGGCGCGCGAAGGCGTGATGGAGTTTTTGCTGATCAACCATCCCTTGGATTGCCCGATTTGCGACCAAGGCGGCGAGTGTGATTTGCAAGACCAAGCCATGGCTTACGGCGTCGATTTCAGCCGTTACCGCGAACCCAAACGCGCAAGTGAAGACCTCGATCTTGGCCCTTTGGTCGCCACCACCATGACCCGCTGTATTTCCTGTACCCGCTGCGTGCGCTTCACGTCCGAGGTTGCGGGCATTTTGACCATGGGCCAAACAGGTCGTGGTGAAGATGCTGAAATCACAACCTATTTGGGTGCAACGCTTGATAGCAACCTGCAAGGCAACATCATTGACCTTTGCCCCGTTGGTGCTTTGACCTCAAAGCCCTATGCCTTTACGGCCCGCCCGTGGGAGCTGACAAAGACCGAAACCATTGACGTGATGGACGCGCTTGGCGCCAACATCCGCGTGGATGCCAAAGGCCGCGAAGTTATGCGTATTTTGCCGCGCAACCATGATGGCGTGAATGAGGAATGGATTTCTGACAAAACCCGTTTCGTCTGGGACGGTTTGCGCCGCCAGCGTCTTGATACGCCTTACATCCGCGAAAACGGTAAGCTGCGCAAAGCCGGTTGGGGTGAGGCGCTGCAAGCCGCCGCGAGCGCGATGAAGGGCAAAAAAGTTGCGGGTCTGGTCGGTGATCTGGCCCCGGTGGAGGCTGCCTTTAGCCTTAAAACCCTGATTGAAGGTATGGGCGGCCGCGTTGAATGCCGCACCGATGGTGCTAAACTGGTTGCTGGCAACCGTTCGGCCTATGTTGGCACCGCGACCGTTGAGGACATCGACAGCGCCAAGATGATCCAGTTGATCGGCACCAACCCCCGGCTCGAATCCCCCGTGCTGAATGCGCGTCTGCGCAAGGCATGGTCCAACGGTGCTGATATCGCATTGGTCGGCGAAAAGGTTGATCTGACCTATGACTATTTCCACCTTGGCAATGGCCGCGGTGATTTGGTCGGTTTGCTGAAAAACAAGTTCTCCAAAGTCCTCGAAGTTCCGTCTTTGGTGATCGTCGGGCAGGGCGCTTTGAATGAAGCAGATGGCGAAGCCGTGCTGAGCCAAGCCATGAAGCTGGCCGAAGATACGCAATCTAAACTTCTGATCTTGCACACGGCCGCCGCCCGCGTAGGCGCGATGGATGTGGGCGCCGTGACCGAAGGCGGGATGTCCGCTGCACTCGACGGTGCCGAAGTCGTCTATAACCTCGGCGCTGATGAGGTAGACATCGCCCCCGGTGCTTTCGTGATTTACCAAGGCAGCCATGGTGATCGCGGCGCACACCGCGCCGATATCGTGCTGCCAGGTGCCGCCTACACCGAAGAATCGGGGCTGTTTGTCAATACCGAAGGCCGCCCGCAAATGGCCGCTCGGGCAGGGTTTGCGCCCGGCGAGGCCAAGGAGAACTGGGCCATTCTGCGCGCCTTATCAGGTGAGCTGGGGACCGCTTTGCCATGGGACAGCCTTGCCGTTTTGCGCCGCGCGATTGTCAAAGCCGTGCCGCATCTGGCCGCGATTGATGAGGTGCCGGAAAATGTCTGGCAGCGTATTCCGCTGCGCGAACCGGCAAAAGCCGATTTCCGCAATGCGGTAACGGATTTCTATCTGACCAACCCCATCGCCCGCGCCTCGGCGTTGATGGGCGAAATGTCGGCGCTGGCCAAAGCGCGGACAGACAAACCAATGGCGGCAGAGTAACCGATGACCCGTTTCGTCCAAATCGCGTTTTCTGTGTTGGCGACAGCCAGCCTGTCGGCCTGCGTGCCGCCAGAAGATGACGTGACAGGGCGGTCCAATTTCACCCCCGGCTATGGCGGTATTCAAACCGTTTTGCTGGATGGTGATCTGGTTAATTTCCACGTTTTCATGACCGGCGCGCGCGACCAAGCGGATGTAGAGGCCTATGCGCGCTGCGCCGCCGCCCAATATGCGCTGATCCGAGGATTTGGATTTGCGCGCCATGTGCGCACATCTGTGGCAAAATCGGGTGGTAATTGGCGCGGCGATGCGGTTTACACCATCTCATCATCGCTGCCCCGTGGTTCGGCCACGATTGACGCCGAAGTTGCCGTTCGCGATTGCGGCGCACAAGGGATACCGACGATATGACGACCACGATAAAGACGAACACGAATAAGGCCGAGGGATAAAGGCGCATGGATCAATTTCTGCAAACGGGTTTGGGGATCACATTGCTGATCGTCGCGCAGTGTCTTCTGGTTATCGCCTTTGTGATGATCTCTTTGCTGTTTCTGGTGTACGGCGACCGCAAGGTTTGGGCGGCGGTGCAAATGCGGCGCGGGCCAAACGTGGTTGGGGCCTTTGGTTTGCTGCAATCTGTGGCGGATGCGCTGAAATATGTGGTCAAGGAAATCGTGGTGCCAGCCGGGGCCGACCGCCCGGTGTTTTTCTTAGCCCCGATGCTGTCTTTTGTGTTGGCCATTTTGGCTTGGGCGGTGATCCCGTTCAATGACGGTTGGGTTCTGTCTGACATTAACGTGGCCATCCTGTTCGTGTTCGCGGTGTCCTCGCTAGAGGTGTACGGCGTTATCATGGGGGGCTGGGCGTCCAACTCCAAATATCCGTTCCTCGGCTCGCTACGTTCTGCAGCACAGATGATTTCTTATGAAGTGTCGCTGGGTCTGATCATCATCGGCATCATCATTTCCACCGGATCGATGAACTTTGGCGCGATTGTCGCGGCCCAAGACGGCGATTACGGCTTGCTGAACTGGTATTGGTTGCCGCATTTCCCGATGGTGTTCCTTTTCTTTATCAGCGCTTTGGCTGAAACCAACCGCCCACCCTTCGATCTGCCCGAGGCGGAATCGGAACTGGTCGCAGGCTTTATGGTTGAATATTCATCCACACCGTACCTGCTGTTCATGGCCGGCGAATATATCGCCATCTTCTTGATGTGCGCCCTGATGTCGCTGTTGTTTTTCGGCGGTTGGCTGTCACCCATTCCGGGCCTGCCGGACGGTGTGTTGTGGATGGTTGGCAAAATGACCTTCTTCTTCATCATGTTCGCCATGGTGAAGGCCATTGTGCCGCGCTACCGTTATGACCAACTGATGCGCATTGGTTGGAAAGTGTTCTTGCCGCTGTCGCTGGGTTGGGTTGTACTGGTATCTTTCCTTGCAAAATTTGAAGTTCTCGGCGGCTTTTGGGCTCGCTGGGCGATTGGAGGCTGATCATGGGTGAGAACCGCGCCATAGACTGGACCCGCGCCACGAAATACTTCTTTCTGATGGATTTTGTCAAAGGCTTCGGGTTGGGGTTCAAATACTTCTTTGCGCCAAAGGCCACTTTGAACTACCCGCATGAAAAGGGGCCGCTTTCGCCTCGGTTTCGCGGTGAACATGCGCTGCGCCGCTATGCCAATGGCGAAGAGCGCTGCATCGCCTGCAAGCTATGCGAAGCCGTTTGCCCGGCCCAAGCGATCACCATTGACGCCGAACCTCGTGAGGACGGTTCACGCCGCACCACGCGTTATGACATCGACATGACCAAGTGCATTTACTGTGGTTTCTGCGAAGAGGCTTGCCCGGTTGATGCCATCGTCGAAGGCCCAAATTTCGAATTCTCGACCGAAACCCGCGAAGAGTTGTTCTATGACAAGGAAAAGCTGCTGGCGAATGGCGACCGGTGGGAAGCAGAGATTGCCCGCAATCTGGAATTGGATGCACCTTACAGATGACAGATGATTTCACCAAGATGTTCGCCGCGATGATGGCGCAAGGGCAAGATATGGCCAAGGCGTTTGCGCCTGCTATGGAAGGTATGGACGTGAAGGGCTTTGAGAAGCTTTTCCCAACCATGCCGCCTGACATGTTGGAAATGTGGTTTGGCAAAACCTTCAACCCTGATGGGCTTGATGCGCGCACCCGGTTGCTCGTGACCATTGCCGCCTTGACGGTTCAAGGGGCGTTGGCCGAACCGCAGTTGCGGCTGACCATCCGCCAAGCGCTGACCGCGGGCGCCACAAAACGCCATATCGCCGAGGTGATTTGGCAAATGAGCATGTTCGGCGGCTTGCCCGCCATGCAAAAGGCGCTGGAAATTGCCCAGTCCGTCTTTGCGGAAGATGAGGAGACAAAGAAATGACCGTCGCTGATATGGCCTTTTACGTTTTTGCCCTAACGGCCGTCGCTGCGGGCGTTTTGGTCACTGTTTCGCGCAACCCTGTCCATTCGGTGTTGTGGTTGATCCTTGCGTTCTTGTCTGCGGCGGGGCTGTTCGTTCTGCTCGGCGCTGAATTTGTGGCCATGCTGCTGATCATCGTCTATGTCGGCGCGGTCGCGGTTTTGTTCCTCTTTGTGGTGATGATGCTGGACGTCGATTTTGCCGAGTTGAAGGGCGAAATGGCGAAATACATGCCGATTGGCTTGCTGATCGGGGTCGTTTTGCTGATGCAGCTTGGCATTGGTCTTGGCGCGTGGGTTCAGGCCGATGGGGCGATGGGGCTGCGCAAGGCTGTCACGCCAGATATGGCGCAGGTGGAAAACACCCGCGCAATCGGGCTGCTGCTTTATGACAAATACCTGATGCTGTTCCAACTTGCCGGCATGATTTTGCTGGTCGCGATGATTGGCGCAATCGTATTGACCCTGCGCCACCGCAAAGATGTGAAACGCCAAAATGTGTTGCACCAGATGTGGCGTGACCCGGCAAAAGCGATGGAACTGAAAGACGTAAAGCCGGGGCAGGGGCTTTAAACCCAACCTTGGTCGCCGGGGGGCCGCAATGCCCTTCAAGAAAAAGACGGAAAATCGGGCAAATGACCCGGAGGGACGAAAAGATGGTAGGACTAGAGCATTACTTGGCAGTCGCGGCAGCGCTGTTTGTGGTTGGCATCTTCGGGATATTCTTGAACCGAAAGAACGTGATCGTCATCTTGATGTCGATTGAATTGATGCTGCTGTCGGTCAACATCAACCTCGTTGCCTTTTCGTCCTTTCATGGCGATTTGGTGGGCCAGATCTTTACCATGTTCATCCTAACGGTGGCCGCAGCTGAGGCTGCGATTGGCCTTGCGATCCTCGTCACATTCTTCCGGACCCGTGGCACCATCGACGTCGAAGACGTCAATGTGATGAAAGGCTAACCAATGGCAACGATCATCCTTTTTGCGCCCCTTATCGGCGCCCTGATCTGCGGCTTTGGCTGGCGTTTGATTGGCGAATTTGCAGGCCAGGTTATCGCGACAGGTTTTGTGTTCCTTGCGGCCTTGCTGTCTTGGGTTATTTTCCTAGGCTCGATTGATGAAACCACGCATATCGTCGTGCTGCGTTGGATTGAGTCCGGCAGCCTTTCCACCGATTGGGGCATCCGTTTGGACCGCCTTACCGCGATCATGCTGGTGGTTATCACAACGGTGTCGGCGCTGGTTCATCTCTACAGCTTTGGCTACATGGCCCATGACGATAACTGGTCGCACCATGAACACTACAAAGCCCGCTTTTTCGCGTATCTCTCGTTCTTTACCTTTGCGATGTTGATGTTGGTCACGGCTGATAACCTTGTGCAGATGTTCTTTGGCTGGGAAGGGGTGGGCGTTGCGTCTTACCTGCTGATCGGCTTTTACTACCGCAAGCCCACGGCCAACGCCGCCGCGATTAAGGCTTTCGTGGTCAACCGGGTCGGTGACTTTGGCTTTGCCCTTGGTATCTTTGCGCTGTTTTTCCTGACTGACAGCATCCAGTTGGATGATGTCTTTGCCGCAGGTCCAATGCTGGCCGAAACCAACCTGCATTTCTTATGGACCGAATGGAACGCGGCCAACCTGATTGGCGTGCTTTTGTTCATCGGGGCCATGGGCAAATCGGCGCAGTTGTTCTTGCACACATGGTTGCCCGACGCGATGGAAGGCCCGACCCCGGTTTCGGCCTTGATCCACGCGGCGACAATGGTCACCGCAGGCGTGTTCTTGGTTTGCCGTATGTCGCCGATCTTTGAATATGCGCCGCAAGCGCTGACCTTTATCACCGTGATTGGCGCGCTGACCGCCTTTGTCGCGGCCACCATCGGTTTGGTGCAAAACGATATCAAGCGCGTGATTGCCTATTCGACCATGTCGCAGCTTGGCTATATGTTTGTTGCCGCAGGCGTTGGTGCCTATCCAGTTGCGATGTTCCACCTGTTCACCCACGCGTTTTTCAAGGCGATGCTGTTCCTTGGCGCAGGCTCGGTTATCCACGCCATGCACCATGAACAAGACATGCGGAACTATGGCGGTTTGCGCAAAAAGATCCCGATGACCTTTGCTGCGATGATGGTCGGCACATTGGCGATCACCGGCGTTGGCATCCCGCTAACCCATATTGGGTTTGCAGGCTTTTTGTCCAAAGATGCCGTGATCGAAAGCGCCTTTGTCGGCTCTCACTTCGCGTTTTGGATGCTGGTCATCGCAGCGCTTATGACCAGTTTCTATAGCTGGCGCCTCATGTTCATGACCTTTTATGGCAAACCACGCGGCGATCATCATACGCATGACCACGCGCATGAACCCCCCAAGACCATGCTGATCCCATTGGGAGTTTTGGCACTGGGTGCGGTGTTTTCGGGGATGGTTTGGTACAATTCCTTCTTTGGCGATGTGAACAAGATCCACAGCTGGTTCGGCATGGAAGCCGCCCAGCATGAAGGTGCTGCCGAAGGCCACGCCGCCACCACTGAAGTTGCGGCAACCGAAGCCACAACCACCGAAGCACCAGCAGCCGAAGCCGCACCCACAGAGGCGACCGAGCCCCATGCCGCTATGGTACCCGGCACCGCCCCAAAAGGTGCGATCTTCTTTGGCCCCGACAACACCACGATCCACGATGCGCATGACGTGCCAAAATGGGTCAAGGTATCACCTTTCGTAGCGATGCTCTTGGGCTTTGCGCTGGCGTGGAAGTTCTACATCGCCAGCCCCGAATTGCCCGGCAAACTGGCCACGCAGCAGCGCCCGCTTTACCTGTTCTTGCTGAACAAATGGTATTTCGATGAGCTTTATGACCTGATTTTTGTTCGCACAGCCAAATGGCTAGGGGCATTCTTGTGGAAGCGCGGCGATGGGCAAGTCATTGACGGCTCGATCAACGGCATTGCAATGGGCCTGATCCCCATGCTGACCCGCCTCGCAGGCCGCGCGCAATCTGGCTACATCTTTCACTACGCATTCGCCATGGTGCTGGGCATCGTTGCCCTTGTCACGTGGATGACGCTCTCGGGGGGCGCGCACTAATGGATAACCTTCTTTCCATCATCACCTTCATCCCCGCGGTTGCCGCTGGTATTCTGGCGCTGTTCTTGCGGGGCGACGATGCTGCCGCGCGCAACAACGCCAAATGGGTGGCGCTGATCGCAACCTCGACCACCTTCCTTGTATCGGTCTTTGTGCTGGTCGGGTTTGACCCCGCAAACACCGGCTTTCAGTTTGTTGAGGAATATGACTGGATCCTTGGCCTGAAATACAAAATGGGCGTCGATGGCATTTCGGTGCTGTTCGTCATGCTGACCACCTTCCTGATGCCCATCACCATTGCCTCGTGCTGGAACGTTGAAACCCGCGTCAAAGAATACATGATCGCGTTTTTGATGCTGGAAACGCTGATGCTCGGCGTATTCTGCGCGCTCGACCTCGTGCTGTTCTACCTGTTCTTTGAGGCAGGCCTGATCCCGATGTTCCTGATCATTGGCATCTGGGGCGGCAAGGCGCGCATCTATGCGGCGTTCAAGTTCTTCCTTTACACCTTCCTCGGTTCGGTCCTGATGCTGGTCGCGATGATCGCGATGTATGTTGATGCAGGCACTACCGATATCCCAACCTTACTGACCCATAATTTCGCGTCCGACACGATGAGCATCGCCGGTTTCCAAATCGTTGGTGGTTTGCAAACGCTTCTTTTCCTCGCGTTCTTTGCCAGCTTTGCGGTGAAAATGCCGATGTGGCCGGTCCACACCTGGTTGCCCGATGCGCACGTTCAGGCCCCCACCGCGGGGTCGGTCGTACTGGCGGCAATTTTGCTCAAAATGGGCGGCTACGGCTTCTTGCGCTTCAGCCTGCCGATGTTCCCAATCGGGGCAGACCTTCTCAGCCCGCTGGTTTTGTGGATGTCCGCCATCGCAATTGTCTACACCTCGCTGGTGGCCTTGGCCCAATCAGACATGAAAAAGCTGATCGCCTATTCCTCGGTCGCCCATATGGGCTATGTGACCATGGGGATTTTCGCGGCGAACCAGCAAGGCGTGGATGGCGCGATTTTCCAGATGATCAGCCACGGCTTCATCTCGGGCGCGCTGTTTTTGTGCGTCGGCGTGATCTATGACCGCATGCACACCCGCGATATTGACGCCTACGGCGGTCTTGTGAACCGGATGCCGGCCTATGCGCTGATCTTTATGTTCTTCACCATGGCAAACGTTGGCCTGCCAGGCACCTCTGGCTTTGTTGGCGAATTTCTTGTGCTTGTCGGCATTTTCCAGGTCAATACATGGGTTGCCGCCGTGGCCACCTCGGGTGTTATCCTGTCGGCGGCTTACGGCCTCTGGCTTTACCGCCGCGTGGTCTTTGGCGACCTGATCAAGGAAAGCCTGAAATCCATCACCGACATGTCCACCCGCGAACGCGCTATCTTTGCGCCGCTGGTGGCGATGACACTACTCTTGGGCGTGTACCCCAGCCTTGTGACCGATATCATCGGCCCCTCGGTGACCGCGCTCGTGACTGATTACCATGCCGCCATCCCCGTTTCGGGCGATGCGCAAATGGCCAAGCATTGAGGGACGACAGATGAACCCCACTGATTTTTCCACCGTCCTTCCGGAAATCACCTTGGCCTTGTTCGCAATGGCCACGCTTTTGGCCGTGGTCTACACGGGCAAAGACGCGCTGGCAGGCATGGTCAACTGGGCCATGGCTGGGATGTTTATCCTCCTCGCTTTTTGGATCGGGGTTGGTATTTCGGGCGAACGCACCGCCTTTGACGGCATGTTCAACGATGACCCCTTTGCCCGTTTTGCCAAGGTCACGATTCTGCTGTCAGCCGCTGCCGTGCTGATCATCAGCCATGATTTCATGATCAAGCGTGGCCTCTTGCGCTTTGAATACCCAATCCTCGTGGCGCTCGCCGTATTGGGCATGATGTTTATGGTCTCGGCCGGCGATCTGATCGCTTTGTATATGGGGCTAGAACTGCAATCCCTCGCCCTCTACGTCGTGGCCAGCTTGCGCCGCGACAGCGTAAAATCGTCTGAGGCGGGTTTGAAATACTTCGTCCTTGGCTCGCTGTCCTCCGGCATTCTGCTGTACGGCGCGTCGCTCACCTACGGCTACGCAGGCACAACCGATTTTGCAGGCATCCTGTCCACACTCAGCAGCGGCGACATCCCCTTGGGTCTGATGTTTGGCCTTGTGTTCATGATCACCGGCCTTGCCTTCAAAGTGTCGGCCGTGCCGTTCCACATGTGGACGCCCGATGTCTATGAAGGTTCACCAACACCCGTCACCGCGTTTTTTGCCACTGCTCCCAAGGTCGCAGCAATGGCCCTGATGGCCCGGCTGATGTATGATGCCTTTGGCGCAATCCCTGGCCAATGGGGGCAGGTCATCGCCGTTCTGGCCGTATTGTCGATGTTCCTCGGTGCCATCGCTGCCATCGGCCAGCGTGATATCAAGCGCCTGATGGCCTATTCCTCTATCGCGCATATGGGCTTTGCCCTCATCGGTCTTGCCTCTGGCACTGTGATGGGTGTGCAGGCCATGCTGATTTATATGGTGATTTACGTCAGCATGAACATCGGCACCTTCGCGTTCATTTTGTCGATGGAAAAAGACGGCCACGCCATCACCACGCTCGACAGCCTGAACATGCTGTCCAAAAAAGCCCCGTTGCAAGCACTTGCCATGTTGGTCTTGTTGTTCAGCCTTGCAGGCGTACCACCGATGTTGGGCTTTTTCGGTAAATTCTATGTGCTGCAAGCCGCCGTGAACGCCGATATGACATGGCTTGCCATCGCTGGCGCAATCGCCTCGGTCATCGGTGCGTTTTATTACCTGCGCATCGTGTTCTACATGTATTTTGGCACCGAGGGTGCAGGCATTGATGCCCGCATGGGTACGGTGCAGTGGGTGGCATTGATGGGCTCGGCCTTGATCATGGTGTTCGGTGTTGTAAACCTGTTTGGGATCGAAGGCGTTGCCGAAATGGCGGCGCAAACGCTTGTCCGCTGACGCGCTTCCTCCGGGCTGGCCGCAAGGCGTGGCCCGGATTTTGCTGGATACGGTTGACAGCACCAATGCCTATGCCGCGCGCTTGGCCCCAACCCAGCCCACATGGATCATGGCGACCGAGCAAACCGGGGGCAGGGGCCGCAGAGGCCGCCCTTGGAACAGCCCGCGCGGCAATTTCTATGCAACCCTTGCTTTGCAACCAACCGAGGCGGCTGACCAAGTCGCCCTCCGGTCCTTTGCCGCAGCCTTAGCACTGCGCGATGCTTGCATCTCCCTCACAGGCCTGACCACAGGCTTTGCGCTGAAATGGCCCAATGATGTGCTGCTGAACGGTGGCAAATTGGCGGGCATTTTGCTGGAAAGCAGCGGGGCAGGCCAACGCATCCAAACGCTTGCCATCGGTACTGGCGTAAACCTGATCGCCGCCCCCACGCCTGACCAAGTTGAACCTACCGCCACCCCGCCTGTCAGCCTGCTGGGCGAAACTGGCACGCGTGTGACGCCCGAAACCTTCCTCACCCATTTGGCCCGCGCCTATGCGCAGTGGGAAACCACTTTCACCACCACCGGCTTTGCCCCCTTGCGCGCCGAATGGCTTGCCCATGCCGCCCGCTTGGGCGAAACTATCACGGCGCGCACCGGCACCCAAACGGAGACGGGTGTGTTTGAAACGATTGACGAAACCGGCGCCTTGATCCTCAAAACCTCGCACGCCCGCCGCGCCATCCCCGCCGCGGAAATCTTCTTTTGACCCCAAAGGACACCCCCATGCTTTTGGCCATCGACTGCGGCAATACCAACACTGTGTTTTCCATCTGGGACGGCACAAAATTCGTGGCCACATGGCGCTGCTCCACCGATCACAAACGCACGGCCGATGAATATTACGTCTGGCTGACCACGCTGATGACCCTGAATAAGGTCACAGTCAAAATCACCCAAGCGATCATCTCATCCACCGTGCCGCGCGTGGTCTTTAACCTGCGCGTGCTGACTGACCGCTATTTCAACTGCCGCCCGCTGGTTGTGGGCAAACCCGAATGCAAGCTGCCCACCGCCCCGCGCGTGGATATCGGCACCAGCGTAGGTCCCGACCGGCTGGTCAACACCGCCGCAGGCTTTGCCCGCCATGGCGGCGATCTCATCGTGGTTGATTTCGGCACCGCCACCACCTTTGACGTGGTCGACCATGACGGGGCTTATATCGGCGGCGTCATTTCACCGGGTGTGAACCTTAGCCTGCAAGCCTTGTCTATGGCCGCCGCGGCCTTACCTCACGTCGATGTCAGCAAACCCGAACATGTGATCGGAAAGAATACGGTGGCCTGTATGCAGTCAGGCGTGTATTGGGGCTATATCGGCCTTGTCGAAGGCATTTGCCGCCAGATCAGACTGGAGCATCCGCGCCCGATGAAGGTTATTGCCACCGGGGGGCTTGCCTCGTTGTTCCAGCAGGGAACCGAAATTTTTGACGCCATCGAGGGCGATTTGACCATGCATGGTCTTGTCCTTATCAACGAACTGAACAAGGAAACGGACACCGCATGAAAGCGAACCGGCTAATCTATCTCCCCCTCGGCGGCGCGGGCGAGATTGGGATGAACGCATATGTCTATGGCTACGGCCCCGAAGACAAAGAACGCCTGATCCTCGTCGATCTGGGCGTGACCTTCCCCGATATGGACACCACGCCCGGCGTGGACCTGATCATGCCCGATATTTCGTGGCTTGAGGCCCGCAAAGACCGGCTGGAGGCGATTTTCATCACCCACGCGCATGAAGACCACATTGGTGCCGTCGCGCATTTTTGGGGCAAGTTCAAATGCCCCGTTTACGCGCGCAAATTCACAGCCACCATTGGGCGCCTAAAGTTTGATGAACACGGCCACCCCAAAGACGCGATCACCGTGGTGGAACCGCGCCCCGATGTGGTCAAGGCTGGCCCGTTTGACGTGCAATTCGTCCCCGTCAGCCACTCGATTCCCGAAAGCTCGGCTTTGGTAATTGATACCGAGGCTGGCCGCATCGTCCATTCCGGCGACTTCAAGCTGGATGAGGCGCCATTGGTTGGCGAGCCGTGGGATGCCAATATGTTTCAGGCCATCGCCCGCGAACGACCCGTAAAGGCATTGATGTGCGACAGTACCAATGTGTTTTCCCTGCACGCAGGCCGGTCCGAATCCACCCTGCGTGACCCGATCCGCGATCTGATCAAGGCACAGCGCGGCATGGTTGTGGCGACCACCTTTGCGTCCAACGTCGCCCGCTTGAAAACCTTGGCTGATGCTGCCGTGGCAGCCGACCGGACCGTGTGTTTCTTGGGCCGCTCCATGCGCCGCATGGTTGCCGCTGCCGAACAAGCCGGCGTGCTGAAAGGCTTGCCCCGCACTGTTAGCCCCGAAGAGGCGCTTGAGGTGCCACGCGGCAACCTGATGCTGATCGTAACCGGCTCGCAAGGCGAACGGCGCGCGGCCTCTGCCCAATTGTCACGCGGCAAATATCTGGGTTTGGAAATGAAAGAGGGCGATACGTTCCTGTTTTCATCGAAAACCATTCCGGGCAATGAACGCGGTGTGATTTCGGTGATGAACGCGTTTTCCGAAATGGGCGTGAACATCGTGGATGATAGCGGCGGTCTTTACCACGTGTCCGGCCATGCCAACCGCCCCGATCTGGAAACCGTCCATAAGGTGCTGAACCCTGAAATCGTGATCCCGATGCACGGCGAACACCGCCACTTGCGCGAACACGCCCGAATTGCGATGGCCGCTGGCCGGATGTCGGATGTGGTGACCAATGGCATGATGATCGACCTGACCGGCGACACCCCAGAGGTTGCCGAATATATTGAGGCAGGCCGCATCTACCTCGACGGTTCGGTTATGATTGGGTCGCGCGATGGCGTAGTCCGCGACCGGATGCGCATGGCGTTGAACGGCCATGTCATGGCGACCTTGCTGCTGGATGAGGCGGATGAGCCCTTGGGCGACGCTTGGGTCGAGGTGAAGGGTCTGCCAGAGAAGGGCCGCACCGGCGCCACGTTGGCCGACACGCTTGAGGCGGATTTGACCGAGTTCTTGGACAAAGCCGGTAAAAAAGTGCTGAAAGATGATGCCAAGCTGGATGAGGCGGTGCGCCGTGTTATTCGCCAAATCTGCATGGAAGAGATTGGCAAGCGTCCCGAAGTAACGGTCGTCGTCAGCCGTTTGACGGATGGCTAAGTCTAACCTTTAAAACATAAAAAAGGCGCGCAAGGGAAACCCTGCGCGCCTTTTTTAATCTCTGGTCTTAAGCGGCGTAGGGCGGTTGCCCAACGCCCCCGGAATTACGATGTGCTGTCTTCGGCGGTGCCTTGGTCGCCTACGTCCGCACCATCTGTATCATCATCAGGCGTGTTATCATCCAGCTTAAAGCTGCGCAGAATGAAATCAGGTACATGGTCGCCAAGGCCGACCACGCGGTCATTGCCGCCCCGCCTATCATTGTGGCGATCGTTATTCCGATCATCATTGCGATCCCCCCGTCGATCATCACGACGATCATCGCGTTTGTCATCGCGCCGCTCGGCAACAGGCTCTGCGCTGCGCTCATCGCGCGGCTCATCCTTGCGTTCATTGCGGCGATTGTCGCGGCGGCCACGATCTTCACGCGGTGCGCGGCGTTCTTCGGCAGCAGGTGCTTGCACAGGTGCTTGCACAGGTGCTTGTACGGGCGCGTCAGCCACAACCGGGGCATCCGCCACAGCAACGGCCTCGGTTGGTGCCGCGACAACGGCTTCCGCTGCATCCGCCTTTGGCGCGCGCGTACGGCTGCGACCACCACGGCTGCGCTTGGGCTTTTCAACCTCATCCTCGGCGGCGGCCTTTACCGGGCGTTCCGCCTTGGCCTCCATCCCTTCGGGCAATTCGCCGCGGGGGATAGGCTTGCCCACCAACTGCTCAATTGCAGCCAGATATTTCACATCCGACGGCGTTGACAGCGTAAATGCCTTGCCTTCACGCCCTGCGCGCCCCGTGCGACCAATGCGGTGCACATAATCTTCGGGGTGGCTCGGTACGTCAAAGTTGAACACATGGCTTACAGCCGGAATGTCCAAGCCGCGTGCCGCCACATCAGACGCCACCAGCAAATGCACAGACCCGTCACGAAACCCATCCAACGTGCGCGTCCGAACCGATTGGTCCAGATCACCGTGAATAGGGCTTGCGTTAAACCCGTGCTGTTTCAACGACTTGGCAACAACATCCACATCCATCTTGCGATTGCAAAAGATGATCGCATTGGTGCAGCTTTCGCCCTCGGCCCGGATAATCGCGCGCAATACCTCCCGCTTTTCGGCAAAAGTCCGGTCCTTACGGCTGGGCTTCACCTCAATCAGCTTTTGGGTGATCGTCTCGGACGTCGAGTTTTGACGCGCTACTTCAATCTTTACCGCAGCCGAAAGGAACGTATTGGTGATCCGCTCAATCTCGGGCGCCATCGTGGCCGAATAGAAAAACGTCTGGCGGGTGAACGGCGTCAGGCTAAAGATTTTCTCAATATCGGGGATGAACCCCATATCCAGCATCCGGTCGGCTTCATCGACCACCATGATCTGCACGCCTTGCAACAGCAATTTGCCGCGCTCAAAATGGTCAAGCAACCGGCCCGGCGTGGCGATCAGCACGTCCACGCCACGATCAATCAGCTTGTCTTGTTCGCCAAAGGCCACGCCACCGATCAGCAGCGCTTTAGTCAGCTTGGTATGCTTGGCATAGGTTTCAAAGTTCTCGGCCACTTGGGCGGCCAATTCGCGTGTCGGCGCCAGCACAAGGCTGCGCGGCATCCGCGCACGGGCGCGTCCCTTGCTCAGCAAAGTGATCATCGGCAGCACAAAACTCGCGGTTTTGCCGGTGCCGGTTTGGGCAATGCCCAACACGTCTTTGCCTTCCAGCGCATGCGGAATGGCCTGTGCCTGAATAGGGGTTGGAGTCTCATAGCCGGCTTCAGCGACAGCCTTAAGCACGCGGGGATCCAGCGCGAGGTCAGAAAATTTGGTCATGTGCGTCCTGTGAATGCGGTATCGGACCGCAAGGGTTGGATGGGACGCAAGAATTCCGGGCGCCCCGGCGTCAAGGCCCGAAGGCTGCACCCGAATTAGCCGTTATTGGCGATAACGTCAAGTTGCTGCCTTGGTTGAGGCTTTGCGCGCCGATTTTTTGGCCAAACGCGCACTGCCCTTGGGCGCAGCCGCCGCCGTTTTGCCACTAACTGCCTTGGTCATAGGTGTTTTGCGCGCCTCAACCGTCTTCGCGCCCACATCAACCGCAGGTTTTTTGACGGCGACTGAGTCTGCTACCATTTTCCCGGCCTTTGCTTTCTCCGGCTTCAGCTTCCTCAAGTCCACCGCATTCGGGTTGTCTTTGCAAAACTTACGCAAATCCCGCATCGACGCATCTTCCAGCAGGGTATAATACCGCGCCATATGGCGAAAAATCGCGCGCTCACGCAAATTCATCAACCGTCCGCCCGATGCTTCGTTCAACGCCTCCATCCGCGCTTTCACGCGGGCAAGATAGGGCTGCATGCTATCATCAATCTCAAAATTGGTGTTGCGCGTGCTCCAAAACCGCTTTCGAATTAACAGATTAGCCTTATCTTCATCTCCCCAGCGCGATTTCAGCGTAAAACTGGCCAAATCGCGCACGGCATAATGATTAATCTGCGCCAGCTTACAGCCCCCCGGATCGGTTGAGTTGCCGTCTTTCAACATGTATTCACCCGCGGCCAATCCGCTGCCATTGGTATAGCGCACGGTGCCTACGCTCTCCTCCGGGCGATGCGGGTGATGGATACCGGGGCGCGTGAACATCGGCGGGCGGAACAAACACTTATACGCCCCAAAATGGTCGGGTCGCCCAAGCTGATAGTTTGCCATCGAAAACCGTTCTGTCACCAGTTGGTCGTTTAGCATTTCATACCCTGAATTGCCAAAAACCCGCCAATTCAGATGGATACAGTCGCTTTCCGGCACATCTTTTATCAGATCGCGCAAGCGGCCATCACCTGTCTTCACAACCAAAAACTCGTCCATCGCCAAAGCCATGCTCCAGTCGCATTGGGCGTATTCTGGTTGCTTTGAAACACGTTCATAGGCGCTGATTTGGTGGCGGCCCGCGCCTGCACGGTTATAAAAATACTGGATCGCACCAATACTGCGCAGGGTGGACAGCACCTCATGCGTCAGATCATCGCTGTCATTTTGAAACACCACGATATCCGTAAAACCGACCTCAAGATGATGTGCGACCCATTCCAGAAAATAGGGCGCCTCGTTCTTGGCCGTTGTTACCAAAAATGCGCGCATCAGTGTCATGCTTCACCCGTCCAAATCGTCATGCTTTGCGCGCGGCGATGCGCGCTCGCTTTTTGTCGCGCATGTCACCGATCCGGCGAAACAATCCGCCGGGATCAGCGTTCAGCCTGCCCAACAACACACATGCAAGTTCCCCCATCACGGGCTCATCCATCGCGCGTTGCCACACTGGGGCCAAGAGATTGATATCAAGCCCCCCGCTTGCCAGCGAAAATGGTGTCATCTCCATCGGCAAGGGCGCATCCAAGCGGCGCAACCCATAGGCCTCATGTGGCGCTTTGCCCGAATGCAAGCGCTCAAACTCGTACAGCTTCATCATTGAAAACAGCATACCCATCTCGCGCCCCAAGGCCTGCTCTGACGGCGTTGTGCCATGCTCGCCAAAGGTAATCACCGCCGAGATCAGCCAGCGCGTGCTTAGCGTTTTCAGCAAATAGGGTGCTTGTTCAACCCAGATCTTGCGAAACAACAACGGTGCTTGGTCGGGAAAACGCCGCTTGCGCAGGTGGGAAATCAGAAAAGCGTGCAAAAACACCAGCTCAGACTCGCCGGTCAGCTCCACCCGCAATTCATGCTCTTTCAAAGCATATCGGCTGGCGCCTTCGGTCAATGGGGCAGGCGCTGGCACAATTTGCAACGTCAGGGGCGACAAATCAATGTCCAACCCCGGCAAGCCTTCGCCATCATTGGGCCGCATCGGCCCTCGCCGCTTGTCCCAATGGCCAATCAAACTGTCTGGCGCACCGGCATATGTTGGCCGCGTGTCAGTCATCGCAGCACCCTGCAGCAAAGACCGCCCTTAACCAGCATTGGACCCGGCTGCGGGGTTGCGGCGCGCAACAACACCGAAAATGGCTTTAAAAACAGTCCTGTCTCAAGACCCTTTGCCATTAACCGCTCTCACCCGTGGTGTCTGCGCGCTTCAACATTTCCGGCCTCACTTTGTTTCTTTATTTTGAAACAATCTGGCGGTTCCTGAGGCGATTGTCTACCGGGTCACAACAGTTTTAGCGATCTCGGCCGGCAGTTTTTGGTGCAATACCGGTCAGCATTACACCATCATTTCTTTGGTCGCCGTCAGCTTCAGCTCGGGATAGTCACGGGCAATCCGGTCAATATCCCATTGTAAACGCGTCAAAAATACGGTGTCACCGTCACTGTCCGTCGCGATATGGCCTTTGTTGATATTGATGAACTTGTCCATCTCTGCCTTTGGCCCTTGGACCCAACGGGCCGAGGTGAACTGTGACGGTGCAAAGCTGACAGGCAGCGAATACTCCTGCTCAATCCGGCTGGCCAGCACGTCAAACTGCAACGCGCCCACAACCCCCACGATATAGCCCGACCCAATCATCGGTTTGAACACTTTTGCCGCACCCTCTTCGGCAAATTGCAGCAGCGCTTTTTCCAAATGCTTGGCCTTCATCGGGTCGCCCGCGCGCACGCCTTGCAATAATTCAGGCGCAAAACTCGGAATGCCGGTAAAGCGCAATTCCTCGCCCTCAGTCAGCGCATCGCCAATCCGCAGCTGCCCGTGGTTGGGAATGCCAATAATATCGCCCGCCCAAGCCTCTTCGGCCAATTCGCGGTCGGCGGCCAAAAACAGCACCGGGCTGCTGATCGTCATGATCTTTTTTGACCGTACATGGTTCAACTTCATGCCCCGCTGAAAATGCCCCGAGGCCAGCCGCACAAACGCCACCCGGTCGCGGTGCTTGGGGTCCATATTGGCCTGCACTTTAAACACAACACCCGTCACCGGGGTTTCTTCGGGGGCCACTTTGCGGGTCGCGGTGGGTTGCGGCTGCGGTTCGGGGCCAAATTTTCCGATCCCGTCCATCAATTCCTTTACGCCGAACGAGTTGATCGCCGACCCAAACCAAATCGGCGTCATCGACCCGTTCAACAGCGCCTCACGGCTTAGCGGCGGCAGCAATTCCCGCGCCATTTCCAATTCTTCGCGCAGCTTGGCCAGCATATCAGCCGGGATATGCTCGGCCAGCCTAGGGTCGTTCAGCCCTTTAATCTCAATCGTTTCGGCCACCCGGTTCCGGTCGGCGCGGTCCATCAACTCCAGCCGGTCGTTCAGAATATCATAGCACCCCAGAAAATCGCGCCCCGACCCGATGGGCCAACTGGCGGGGCTTACATCAATCGCCAAATTTTCCTGAATTTCGTCAATAATCTCAAAGGTATCGCGGGCCTCACGGTCCATCTTGTTACAAAAGGTCAAGATCGGCAGGTCGCGCAAACGGCACACTTCAAACAGTTTGCGCGTCTGGCTTTCCACACCCTTGGCCCCGTCAATCACCATCACAGCAGCATCGACCGCCGTCAGCGTGCGGTAGGTATCCTCGGAAAAGTCCGAGTGGCCGGGAGTGTCGACCAAATTGAACCGGAACTCGCGAAAATCAAATGACATAGCGCTGGCCGAGACAGAGATCCCGCGGTCTTGCTCCATCTTAATAAAATCCGACCGGGTGCGCCGCGCCTCGCCCTTGGCACGCACTTGGCCCGCCATCTGAATAGCCCCACCAAACAGCAGGAACTTTTCGGTCAGCGTGGTTTTACCAGCATCCGGGTGTGCGATGATCGCAAAGGTCCGGCGGCGGGCGATCTCAAACGGAAGGGGGGGGCGATTATCCAACATATCCGCCACATATCCCCTATTTAGACGCTTCGCAACTGCTTGCAATCAAGGCTTAACGCCCGCCCTTGCCACGACTCGCACTGTCCAACCCAAGCGCTGCCAAGGCCTGCGGTCCGGCTTCGGTCCCGAAATGTTGCAACTGGGAAACGCCGGGAAACCGCTGCATAACCTCAGCGGCCAAATCGGGCGGCAAACGTGCGACCGTCGCCTCGGTGACCATCAAGCTCTCGGCCGGGATTCCTTCGGCGTAAATGATTTCATGTGCATCAAACACCAGGCTGTAATACTCAACAAACCCGCCCTCGCGCAGAAAGATTTTCTCACCGTCCACCAAATGCTTGGCCTGCACCAAGATTTCTGCGCTTTTCATAGCGCCCGTGCGGCGACGCTGGTACAAAAACATCCGGTGATGCTGGCTGACCACCAAATCGCCCGCATTCCCCATAACCCCGGCGGCTATCACTACCGGCGCATAAGCCCCCACCGCGCGCAGCGTCACATGCCCAACCCAGCGCAGCTCTTGCGGCCCATGATCGCGTGTCAATACCCGGTCACCCGGAACCAAATCCTCAATCGGGCGCTGGCTGCCATTGCCCAAGGTGATCATTGCACTGCGGGCAAAGGAAATGCACAAAAGATCCACCAACCGTTCATCGGGCTGCGGCTCTTCCATCTTGACCAAAGTATATTCAATCTGCGGCCCAATCGGCGACAGCGGGAATACATAATACCCAGCCTCATCCCCGCGCTCGGGCCAAACCCGCAGCGCCAGCAGTTCAACCCTGTCACCATCCGGCGCCATCAACGTATACCGCGCCGCAATTGTAACCCGCGCACCCGGCGTGCCCAAAGCGCTACCTGTCGCCACAGATTGCCCGTCACCGCCGCGCTGCAACATCAGCTTTTGCGCCACAGCCTCACGCGCCAGTATGTAAATATCGCCAAGGCACGCATCTTCCAGCCCGGCCAAACCCTCTTCAAGGTTTACGCCAAGCGATACAAACAAATCGTCTGAGCTGAACACCTGGCAAACCTGACCCGGCACCACGGCAGTCATTCCGGGCATCTGCAAAACCATTTCCAACCTTCACCGCAACCAATTCGGTGGAACGTGCCCCATATCCCCACCAACAACCTTATCAAAGTGTTAATATATTTGCTAATTTTACAATACATTGCGTCATTTTCACGAAACAACCCGCTTAGGCTGTGCATATTGTTTCTCACTCTCCCAAAAACCCACCAATCGGGCGAATCGCAGCTGCCCACTTTCGCTCACGCCGCCTGCCTGCTAACCCTGTTCTCGACGTATAACCGCAAAGGACTATGAACATGGATCTTGGGATCAAAGGCAAAACGGCGCTGGTGTGCGCGGCATCAAAAGGTTTGGGCCGGGGCTGCGCTGAAGCGTTGGCCGAAGCTGGCGTAAACCTTGTGATCAACGCCCGCGGGGATGAGGCGTTGCAAGCCACCGCCGCCGATCTGCGCACGCGCTTTGGCGTCACCGTGACCGCCGTGGCTGCCGATATCACCTCCGATGCGGGCCGCGCGGCCGTTCTGACCGCGGCCGGGAACGTGGATATCCTTGTCACCAACGCCGGTGGCCCGCCTCCGGGCCTGTGGTCCGATTGGTCGCGCGATGATTTCATCAAAGCGCTGGATGGCAATATGCTAACGCCGATCGCGCTGATGCAAGCGGTTCTGCCGGGCATGATCGAGCGCAAATGGGGCAGGGTGGTCAACATCACATCCGGCTCTGTCAAAGCACCGATCCCCGCACTGGGCTTGTCCAACGCCGCGCGCACGGGCCTCACCGGCTTTGTCGCAGGCACCGCCCGCCAAGTCGCCGAGCACGGCGTCACCATCAATAACCTGCTGCCCGGCATTCATGCGACCGACCGCGCCGACAGCTTGGATGATGGTGTGGCCAAGGCCCAAGGCATTGACCGCGCTACTGCCAAAAAACAGCGCCAAGCCACAATTCCCGCCCGCCGCTATGGCACCGCCACTGAATTTGGGGCTGCCTGCGCCTTTCTGTGTTCGGACAAAGCAGGCTTTATCGTGGGCCAAAACCTGCTGCTCGACGGCGGCGCGATCAATGCCACGATCTAAGCCTTGTAAGACTGGGTCATGGGCAATGTCATGACCCAACACATCCTCTACCTGTCTCACCCCGAGGTGAAGATCGACGCGCAAGTCCCTGTTCCGGAATGGAAAATATCGGATAAAGGGCGGCGCCGTTTGGTTGCAGCCTGCGCGCGCGGCTGGCCGGGTCGCGGGTGGCGGATCATTGCCTCGCCCGAAACCAAGGCCCAGCAAACCGCTGAACTTTTGGCCAACCGCTTTGCGCTGCCGCTCCACACCCACCCCGATATGTATGAGGTGGACCGCACAGCGACAGGCTACTTGCCTCAAGATCAGCACGAAGCGATGGCCGATGCCTTGTTCGCGCATCCCGACATCGGCCCCAGTGGTTGGGAATCTGCCAATGCCGCCACCACCAGAATAACCAAAGCATTCAATGAGGTTTTGGCCGAGGTGTCCAACAATCTGCTTTTTGTCAGGCATGGTGCCGTCGGTTCCTTCCTGTGGTGCGCACTGACCAAAACGCCAATCACCCGCGCCGCCGATCAACGCCGTGGCGGCAGTTTTTGGGCGGGCAGCCATGGCCCCACAGGGTTTTCACCGCGTCAGTCATGGCAAGCGTTGGAAACAGCTGCGGCAAACTAGCCGCCCCATCAAAGGCTCGCAAAACGCTTGCCAAACGCTTGCTCCTGCGCGCGCGGCCTGCTACCCCATTCCCGATAGAATTGATAAGGTAAAGGCCTGCATGCCCCCCCCTTCCACGCCAAACGCCCCCCCCAGATTAGAGGTGGCCAACCTAACCCGCCGCTTTGGGCTGCGCGATGTGGTGTCCAACCTGTCGCTGACCGTCGCGGCGGGGCAGGTGACCTGTTTGCTTGGGCCGTCGGGATGCGGCAAATCTACCACCTTGCGCATGATCGCAGGTGTGGAAAACCCCGATAGCGGCACCATCCGCATGGACGGCGAAACTGTATGCGACGCCCACCTGCGTTTGCCACCCGAGGCGCGCGGCGTCGGCCTGATGTTCCAGGATTTTGCGTTGTTTCCGCATTTGAATGTTGCCAAAAACGTGGCCTTCGGTCTCAAAGGTGACGCCGCCACCAAATCCGCCCGCGTGGATGAATTGTTGGAGCGCGTCAATCTTGCAGGCTTTGGATCCAAGCACCCGCATGAACTTTCGGGCGGTGAGCAGCAGCGCGTGGCGCTTGCCCGCGCCTTGGCCCCACGTCCGCGTATCATGTTGATGGACGAACCCTTTTCCGGTCTCGATAATCGCCTGCGCGACGGCATCCGCGACACAACGCTTGAGGTGCTGAAGGACGAAGGTGCTGCCGTTTTGCTGGTAACCCATGAACCAGATGAAGCGCTGCGCATGGCCGACGAAATCGCCCTGATGCGGGATGGCCAAATCGTGCAGCGCGGCTCACCCTACCACGTCTACAACGCCCCGATAGACCGCGCTGCCGCTGCATTCTTCAGTGATATCAACGTCATAAAATCCGTGTCGCGCGGGGCGCTGACCGAAACACCCTTTGGAGCCTTCTTGACACCCGGCCATAGCGACGGCGGGCAAGTTGAAATCGTGATCCGCCCGCAGCACTTGAAAATCGACTTTGATCGCGCAGGCCGTGGACCGAACCCAACCTCACAAGACGGAACGCCTGCGCGCGGCATCGTCTCTCGCGCCCGTTTTTTGGGCCATGAGAGCCTTGTTGATTTCACCATGGATTTTGACGGCTCCAAACTAACCGCCGCCGTGCCGGGGGTGTTCTTGCCCAAACTCGGCACGCCCTTGTGGCTGATGATCCGGCGGGACCGTTGCTTTGTGTTCAAGGCCTGAATCGCCAATCTTCACCCTAAATCTTGCGGATCCGGCACCAAGCCCGCTTGCGGAAGCAGCGTGGCCACCTTGAACCGCAAGGCCCGCGCCGCCCGCGCCCGCGCCCCCGATTCCGCGCCCACACGGCCCAACCCATCCATCAACGCCTCCAGCTCTTCTTGCGTCAGCATCACCGGCGGCAACAGTAGCGGCGCGCGCAAAATATAGCCCAAGCCCCGCTCTCCCTCGACCGGAATCCCCGTCGCCGCCATCATCGCCATATCCCGCCAGATCGTGCGCACCGATACACCGACCTCGCGCGCCAGCGCCTGCGCCGTATGCAGCCGCCCATCGCGCATGCGTTGGATCAAATCAAAAATACGCTGGTCGCGGCTCATCTTGCGCCTTCCATCTGTTTCGGGTGGGCTTTAGGCAACTGACAAAATACTGTCAGCAGCGCGCGGGGTAAAGCCGTTTTCCGCTTTGATCCGCGGTGTATTCGCCTTAAATGAAGGCGGTAACGTTCCGGGCCGCATCCGCTGCCTGCTAAGGGAGAATAGGCAAATGCTTAACAATATTGGTATTCCGGGCATTCTTTTGATCGCCGTCGTCGTCCTCGTGCTGTTTGGCCGGGGCAAGGTTTCGTCCTTGATGGGCGAAGTTGGCAAAGGCATCAACGCCTTCAAAAAGGGCGTAAAAGAAGAGACCGAAGAACTGGAAAACAAAACCGCCGACGACGCGGTTGATGTGACACCAAAGAAAAAAGACAAGGTCTGATCACGGCCGCGCAGGGATACGCCCATGTTTGATATCGGCTGGACCGAGCTTATGGTCATCGGGATAGTGGCGCTGATCGTGATCGGCCCTAAAGATTTGCCCGAAATGTTTCGCACTCTTGGCCGTTTTACCGCCAAGGCCAAGGTGATGGCGCGTGAGTTTTCCAGCGCCATGGAATCGGCTGCGAATGAGACAGGCGTGAAAGACGTCGCATCCGACCTGCGCAAGGCCACCTCGGCCAAATCCATGGGCTTGGATGCCGTAAAATCAGCGGCCTCCAAGTTTGAAAACTGGGATCCGATGAAGGCGGCCAAATCAACCACCGCAAAACCAGATCCTGCCGCGGCAAAGCCCGCCACCCCAACGCCGGACGCAGCCCCAAAAGGCCCAGCGACCCAAGCCTTGGCCAATGCCCAAGCCGCCAAACGAGCCGTCCGCACGTCCGATGCCGCAGCGCCAAGGCCGGCAGCGAAAGCCAAGGCCGCCGCAAAACCAGCACCTAAAGCCGCTGCAAAAGCCAAACCTGCAAGCCCCAAACCCGCCAGCCCTAAACCTGCCAGCCCCAAAAAGTCCAACACGAAAAAGAGTGACGTATGAGCGCCGACGACCTCGACGACAGCGCCGCCCCGCTGATCGAACATCTTGCCGAACTGCGCAATAGACTGATCTATTCCGTCATCGCCTTTCTGGTGGGTATGGTCTTGTGCTTTACCGTCTGGAACCCGATTTTTACCTTCCTCACGCATCCTATCTGCGCCGCCCTTGCTGATCGCAACCAAGATTGCAGCCTTGTGCTGATCAAGTTGCAAGAAGGTTTCTTCGTCGCCATCCGCATCTCGCTTTTTGGCGGTTTTATTCTGTCTTTCCCGGTCATTGCCTTTCAAATGTGGCGCTTCGTCGCCCCTGGCCTTTATAAAAACGAAAAAGGCGCCTTTCTCCCGTTCCTGATCGCCTCGCCCGTCATGTTTACCATCGGCGCGGCCTTCGCTTACTTCGCCATTCTGCCGCTCGCCTTTGACTTCTTCCTTGGCTTTCAGCAAATGGGTCCCACGACCGAAGCCGCAACCACCGGCACTGTCGGCGTATTGTTCCAAGGTTCGATGGAAGAATACCTCGCCTTGACCACGAAATTCATCCTCGCCTTTGGTCTTTGCTTCCAACTGCCCGTCTTGCTTACGCTGATGGGCAAGGCAGGCCTCGTCTCGGCCCGTGGTTTGGGGTCCGTGCGAAAATACGCGGTTGTCGCCATCCTAGTGCTGGCCGCAATCGTCACTCCGCCAGATGTTATTACCCAAGTCATCCTGTTTGTCGTGGTTTACGGCCTCTATGAAATCTCAATCCTCCTTGTGAAACGGGTTGAACAAAAGCGTGAAGCCAAATTGCGCGCCCAAGGCCTTTGGGTCGACATCGACGACTATGAAGAGGATGATAGCGGAGAGGACGTTAAATAATGGATAACGTAACTTTGCTGCGTATAGCCGAGGCGCTGGAGCGTATGAACCCAGCACCCGTGCAAAACCCTGATTTTGACGTGGCCAACGCCTTTATCTGGCACGTAGCCCCAAACCGTTTGGACCCCGTGCTAAAGGTGTCGCGCGTCGATCTCGACCTGCTGATCGGCATCAACCGCGTCCGCGATATCTTGTATGAAAACACAGTGCATTTCGCCAAAGGCTTGCCTGCCAACAACGCCCTTTTGTGGGGTGCGCGTGGTATGGGAAAATCCAGCCTTGTCAAAGCGATACATGCCGAAATTACAGCAAAACATCCGCTGATATTGGTAGAGCTTAGCCGCGAAGATTTGCCTTCAGTGACCACCCTGTTGCGCCATCTCCGTGCCGCCCCAGACCGCCGCTTTATCCTGTTTTGTGATGACCTCAGCTTTAGCCATGATGATACGCATTACAAATCGCTCAAGGCGGTTTTGGATGGCGGCATCGAAGGTCGTCCCGACAATGTGATCTTTTACGCCACCTCAAACCGCCGCCACCTGATGCCGCGCGACATGATCGAAAACGAACGCTCCACTGCGATCAGCCCGTCCGAGGCGGTTGAGGAAAAGGTGTCGCTGTCGGATCGTTTTGGCCTTTGGCTAGGCTTTCATCCGTGTACTCAAGATGAATATCTCGCGATGATTGACGGCTATTGCAACGCCTACGGCCTCAGTATCGGTCCAGAAAGCCTGCGGGCGCAAGCGATTGAATGGCAAGCCACACGCGGTTCGCGTTCAGGCCGGGTGGCGTGGCAATTCTTTACAGATCTTGCCGCACGCGAGGGTGTTCAGGTAAAATAGGCCAAGGCTGCCGACCAAGCACTGCGTCATTTCATCTTTGCCCAAGTACTCAAAATCTTGCGACGGCAAGATAGAGCCGCAGGTATGCCAAAATATCCACGGCGTTCGCATTAATAAATGGTAAATAAAAAAAAGGGAAGTGTAAGCGATATCAACCGCTTACAAAAATGTCCGCGCGCGGACATTCGTACGGAATAGGTCTAACCCTCATTGAATCAGGGTCATAGGATCAATCCTAACTAAGCCCTTTAGCACTTCAAAATGGAGGAAGGCCGGGTTTTTTTGAACGATAGCGATTGGCTGACCTTTAGTAACAATGTCGCCCTTTTTGACTTTCGGAGCATCAATCGCAGCATAAACGGTCAAGATGTTTCCTTCGTGCCTGATCATCAAAATTGATACTTTATCGACATCCTCCGTCAAGCTCACCACTTGCCCTGCCGCAGCCGCCCTGACTACAGACCCAGCAGTTGCACTGATATCAATGCCGTCGCTTTTGCCTTTGGTAAAGGCACGGATAATCTTACCGTCAACCGGCATCATGAATTTTGACGCAGAAGATGCCGTGCGGGTCTGCCCTAAATCGGGCGAGCTTGGCGTCTGTTTCGGGGCCACGGCCGCGGGCGTGGTTTTTTCAGCGGGCAGCGGCTTTGTCGCCGAAGGCGGCACAGGCGTTGGCGAGCGTGCGCCCGGAGCCGTGGTTGCCTGCGATCCAAAGGGGGCAGCACCCGAACGCAGAACCGGGATCAGCAAATATTGGCCTTCGCGAAGATCGAGGTTCGCGCCAAGCCCGTTCCATTCCGCCAAAGCTTGGACACTGACACCGTACGTCCGCGCGATCGAATAGACCGTCTCGCCGCGCTGAACCCGGTGCCGGCCGGGTTGTTCGGCTGTCGCGGGTGCCTGCGCGCCCGTGCCGCCCACCCTGTCCAGCGCGCCAGAGGCAATGGCCGTGACCTCAATCGGAGACTGGGCAATCGTGCCGCCAGTGATCGCGCCGCTTTGTGGGGCCGATCCGATAATTGGTGTGGCATCAACCCGGCGCGGCAAGGCCAAAACTTCGCCGTCTCGCAAAAGGTCGGTCGGCTGCAACGCGTTGTAGCGGCCCAATTCGCTCGCATCCATACCGATCCGGGCCGCGACAGACCCAACCGTATCACCGCGCCGAGCAAGGGCGACTTGATACCCCGGATAGGCGATCACACCGCGACCGTCGGCTTGCGGGCGCGCTTGCGTGGCTTGTTGGACGGCATCGCTGGTGTTGAAAGGACCGCCTGTGATCCCACGCAAATCCCAATCCAGCGCGCCCCCTTGTTGCGTGCAGGCCGAAACAGCGGTCAGCGCCACGCCCAGCATCAAAATGCGCGGAGAGATCGTTTGAAAAATAGGGGTCATCTTGCTCGGCCTCATTCGGTTCGCCCGGGTTTGCCCCGGTGCGGGTTGGTTTACTGCCTTATTCGGCACCTAGACCCTCGACCAAAGGCACAAAACGTACCGGTCGAAGTTCGTCATACTCATATCCACTCTCAAGGCGTGTTACCTTGATTAAACTTTGCACGGCATCCGACTGGCCTACCGGCACCACCATGATACCCCCAATTTTCAATTGCGCCAAGAGGGGCCCGGGCGGGTCTTCGGCGGCGGCGGTCACAATTATGCGGTCAAACGGCCCTTGGTCGGGCAATCCATAGCTGCCATCGGCGGCAAAGGCGGTGATATTGGTCAGGCCAAGGGCGCGAAACACCTCCGCAGCCTCACGCACCAATCGGCGATGCCTGTCCACGGTATAAACCCGCCGCGCCAGTTGGCTCAGGATCGCGGCTTGATAACCAGAGCCAGTGCCAACCTCCAGCACCGTATCACGGGGCTGCACGTGCAGCGCTTGGGTCATCAATCCCACCACGGACGGCTGGCTGATGGTTTGGCCGCAAGCGATGGGCAGCGGCATATCTTCATAGGTTTTATCGACAAACAGGCCTTTGATGAAATGACCGCGGTCCACGCGCTCCATCGCCGTCAATACCCGCGCATCGGTGACACCTTTGGACCGCAAGGCAAACAAAAACCGCATCTTGCGCTCGGCAAGATCGTCTTTGTTATCCTCGGCCCCATGCGTCATGCCAAGCGCGCCTTCAGCTCGGTAAGCCTGTCATGCGCTGTCAGATCGGCGCGCATCGGCGTAATGGCAATATAGTCTTGCATATTCACATGCACATCGGTCCCTGGCCCACTGTCAACTTGCTGCGCGCCACCTTTGATCCACAAAAACCGGCGACCATTGGGCGCATGATGCGGTTCAACGCCGAAATACGTACCAGGGCGCCAACCTTGTGACACAACCTGGCTGCCCTTTACATCCGCCGCAGAACAAGGCGGAAAGTTGATGTTGTAAAACAGCTGATAGTCATCATCGGTATCCCACAAGCCTTTGTCCAAAAGCCGGGCGATCAAACCGGCCCCATGCACCCGCGCGCCTTCAAACGGATCAGCAAGCACTTGGGTCCGCTCGCCCAGAAACTGCGACAGCGCAATCGCGGGGATGCCTTGCAATGCGGCCTCCATCGCGCCACCAATGGTTCCAGAATAGAGCACGTTTTGCCCCGCGTTATTGCCCCGGTTCACCCCTGATAGCACCAAATCGGGGCGGGCATCGGCCATCACGTCATAAATCCCGGCCAACACGCAATCGGCAGGGCTGCCCTCGGCGGCAAAGCGGCGTGGGGCCATTTCGGCGATCATCATCGGATGGGTATAGCTGATGCAATGCCCAACGCCTGATTGCTCAAAGGCGGGTGCCACTGTCCACACCTCACCCTTTGGCCCTGCAAGCTCAGTAGCGATTTGATGCAAAACCTCAAGCCCGGGGGCATTGATGCCGTCGTCATTGGTGATCAGAATGCGCATATTAGGCCCTTACTCGGTATCACTGCTTGATTAGACGACCTCCGCGCGCGGGTAAAGCACTGTGACCCAATTGATGCGCAATCCGCGACGATTGCAACGCATTTGCCTCACTTAGGGCTTGGGCGAAACGCCGCGCGAAATAAGCGTGGCTTAGGGCAAGGATTGGACTTGGACTTTGGGCTGTCCTATGGTCTTTGAAAGCCAGTCGCGCTGTTTTGCGGCGCAAAAGACGGATGAGGACACGATGACCGCGCTGACCTGTTTCAAAGCCTATGATATTCGCGGCCGCCTTGGCGCAGAGTTGAATGAAGGCATCGCCCAACGCATCGCCCGCGCTTTTGCCGAAGTGTTGCAAGCTGAACGGGTGGTGGTGGGCCATGACCCGCGTGCGTCCTCGCAAGCTTTGGTTGGGGCGGTTAAGGCCGGGTTGGTTGAAGCAGGGGTAGAGGTGCTGGACCTTGGCCTGTGCGGTACCGAAGAAATGTACCACGCCACCGCGTATTTTGAAGCAGATGGCGGGATTGAAGTCACCGCCTCGCACAATCCAATGGATTACAACGGGTTAAAAATGGTCAAGGCGGGATCTGCACCATTGGACCCGGCGACCGATATGGTCACCATCAAGGCTTTGGCTGAAAGCGAGGCTTTTGCCCCTGCCAAAGCAGGTGGTGAGGTGCGCCAAGCCAAGGCCGCACGTGGGGCCTATGTGCGCAGCGTGCTGTCGTTTGTCGACTTACCTGTGCTGCGCCCGATGAAAATTCTGGTCAATGCAGGCAGCGGGGCGGCCGGCCCGACATTTGATGCGCTGGCCGAGGCGCTGTCTAAAAAGCGCGCGCCGTTGTCGTTTATTTGCCTGAACCATGAACCCGATGGCAGCTTTCCCAACGGTATCCCCAACCCATTGTTGCCCGAAAACCAACCACAAACTGCCAATGCGGTGCTGGCCGTCGGCGCCGATATGGGCATCGCATGGGATGGCGATTTTGACCGTTGTTTCTTGTTTGACCATCTGGGCCGTTTTATTCCGGGCGAATATGTCGTGGGTCTGCTGGCCGAGGTGTTTTTGGCCAAGGAAAAGGCCGCGACCATCATCCATGACCCCCGCATCATTTGGAACACCCAGGAAATCGTGACCCGTTTGGGTGGTAAGCCCGTGATGGCGCGCACAGGCCACGCCTATCTGAAACAGGCGCTGCGCGACACCGGGGCGGTCTATGGTGGCGAAATGTCGGCACATCACTATTTCCGCGATTTTGCCTGCTGTGACAGTGGGATGATACCGTGGTTGCTGATCGTGGAACTGATGTCGCGGCGCGGCGTGACGCTTGCGGATTTGGTGTCTCTGCGGATGGCGGCGTTTCCATCGTCGGGCGAGATAAACTTTGTCGTGGCCGATGCGGCTGTGTCGGTGGCGCGGGTGCGCGCGGCGATGGAACCGCAATCGGTGGCCAAGGATGAGACAGACGGGCTATCCTTGGATATGGGCAATTGGCGGTTCAGCCTGCGGTCGTCGAACACCGAGCCGTTGCTGCGCTTGAACGTGGAATCGCGCGGCGATGCAGGGCAGGTGGCGCAGGCTGTTGATACCCTGCGCGCGCTGATAGAATCCTGATCACTGGCCAAGCCAGACATCCAGATGTCGCTTTTGCGATGGGATTTCGGGGGCCAAGCATTAGCCTGACCTAAAATCCCGGAGGTGTCATGTCCAAAGATCCGCTTTTGCAGCCCTATCAGCTGAAACACCTGACCCTGCGCAACAGGATCATGATCACCAGCCATGAACCCGCCTATCCCGAAGATGGGATGCCCAAAGACCGTTACCGCGCTTATCATGTCGAACGCGCCAAGGCAGGCGTCGCGCTGACCATGACGGCTGGGTCTGCATCCGTATCGCGTGACAGCCCGCCGGTGTTTAACAACATCCTTGTTTGGAAGGATGAGGTGGTCGGCTGGATGAAGCAGCTTACCGATGAATGCCACGACCATGGTGCCGCCGTGATGATCCAGCTGTCGCATTTGGGCCGCCGCACCCGCTGGGATAAAGGCGATTGGTTGCCGTCTGTGTCTACCAGCCATGCCCGTGAACCGGCCCACCGTGCTTATCCAAAAAAGGTCGAAGACTGGGATATTTCTCGTATTATCAACGACTACGCCGACAGCGCCGACCGCATGCACGCCGCAGGTTTGGATGGGGTGGAACTGGAATGCTATGGCCATTTGATGGACCAGTTCATGTCGCCTTTCACCAATACGCTGGACGGCCCATATGGCGGGTCGTTGCAAAACCGCGCACGGTTTGCGTTGGATGTGGTGGCAGCTATCCGGCAGCGGGTGGGCGATCGGTTCTTGGTGGGCCTGCGCTATACAGCAGATGAGGTGGCCAAGGGTGGGATTGATGCCGATGAAGGCGTGGCGATTGGCAAGCTATTTCGCGACAGCGGCCAAGTCGATTTTCTGAACGTCATTCGCGGCCAAATCCACACCGACCCGGCGATGACCGATGTGATTCCGATTATGGGCATGAAATCCGCCCCGCATCTTGATTTTGCAGGCCGTATCCGGGCCGAGGTAGGGCTGCCCACCTTCCACGCCAGCCGCATCCCCGATGTTGCCACGGCTCGGCATGCCGTAGCATCGGGCAAGCTGGATATGGTCGGCATGACGCGGGCGCATATGACCGACCCGCATTTGGTGCGCAAAATCATTGAAGGGCACGAGGATGATATCCGCCCTTGCGTTGGTGCCAACTACTGCCTCGACCGCATCTATCAAGGCGGCCACGCCTATTGCATCCATAACCCGTCCACGGGTCGTGAAGTTGAACAACCGCATGAGATCGCGCCAGCAGCGACCCGCAAAAAAGTCCTGATCATCGGGGCAGGTCCAGCAGGGCTAGAGGCTGCGCGCGTTGCCGCCCTGCGCGGACACAACGTGGTGGTGCATGAAGCCGCCCCAAATGCCGGCGGCCAAATCCGTCTAACCGCCCAAACCCAGCGGCGGCGAGAGATGATCGGCATCATTGACTGGCGGTTGGCGCAATGTGAAAAGCTTAGAGTCTCCATCTATTACAACAGCTTTGCAGACGAAGCTATAGTATCACATGAAGCCCCGGACGTTGTTATCATCGCCACGGGCGGCCTACCCAAAACCGCAATTCTGGACAGCGGCAATGACCTCATCACCTCAACATGGGATATTCTTTCGGGTGATGTGCGCACCGGTTCCAATGTTTTGATCTATGATGAAGCAGGCGACCCTGCAGGCCTGCAAGCTGCTGACAAAGTGGTAGCCGCAGGTGGACGCGTCGAAATTATGACCCGCGACCGCAGCTTTGCGCCTGAGGTGATGGCGATGAACCTTGTCCCTTACATGCGTACCCTTCAACGGGCTAATGCCACCTTTACCGTCACTTGGCGCGTGCTGTCGGTGCGGCGTGATGGCAACGCATTGATTGCGGTCTGCGGGTCTGATTACGGCGATATGACCGTGGAACGCCGCGTCGATCAGGTCATTGTAAACAACGCCACGGTGCCTCTGGATGATCTTTATTTCGCCTTAAGACCCCAGTCGAAAAATCTTGGCCAAGTCGATTATGAGGCGTTTATCGCCAGTGCGCCGCAAGCCGTTGACCCCAACCCCAAAGGTGCGTTCCATCTTTACCGCATTGGTGATGCAGTCAGTTCCCGCAACACCCATGCCGCAATTTATGATGCGTTGCGACTGATGCGCACGATCTAACCCGCAGCCCTTGGCGACCTCGAAGCCAAGTGGTAAACGAGCGGCACCGTGGGATGGAGAGCAAGATGTCAGACATGTTGGAACAAGAGCGCGCAACCGCCGCCGCATGGTTTAAAAGCTTGCGAGATGAGATTGTGACGCGTTTTGAAGCCTTGGAAGACCGCCAGTCCAGCGGCCCTACAGCCCATCTGCCCGCAGGCCGTTTTGAGGTTGCTGATACAAAGCGCACGGCGGATGATGGGTCTGACGCAGGCGGTGGCCTGATGTCGGTGATGCGCGGTGGTCGGGTGTTTGAAAAGGTCGGCGTCAATATTTCTACGGTTTACGGCGCGCTGGGACCATCGGCGCAAAAGGCGATGGCCGCGCGCGGGGTGCCGGGTATGGAAACCGACCCGCGTTTTTGGGCCAGCGGCATCAGCCTTGTCGCCCATTTGCAAAACCCGCATGCGCCTGCTGTTCACATGAACACCCGCATGTTCTGGACACCGCACGCTTGGTGGTTTGGCGGTGGGTCAGACCTGAACCCTTGCATTGAATATTCCGAAGATACGGCGCATTTCCACGCGACGCAGGCCGCCCATCTGGCCCCGCACGGCGAGGATTTATACCCCAAACTCAAGGCATGGGCGGATGAGTATTTCTTTATCCCTCACCGCAACCGGGCGCGTGGTGTGGGCGGCATTTTTATGGATGACCGCAACACCGGCGATTGGTCCGCTGATTTCGCGTTGACCCAAGATATCGGCCGCGCGTTTTTGCCCGCCTATGTTCCGCTGATTGATCGGCGGCGTGACATGGTTTGGACGGATGCGGACAAAGACACTCAGCTTATTCATCGCGGGCTTTATGCCGAATATAACCTTGTTTATGATCGTGGCACCAAGTTTGGCCTTGCGACCGGGCATGATGCGAATGCGGTTTTGATGAGCTTGCCACCGTTGGCCAAATGGATCTGATCCCCGCATGGATAGACGGCGTGTTGCAGCCAGTCGAAAAACTCTTGGTGCATCAGCGCGGCTTGCAACATAAAGCAGTGTCGGTTTTTGCTGTCTATGGCGATAAAATCCTGATCCAACAGCGCGCGGCTGCGAAGTATCATACGCCTAATCTTTGGGCCAATACCTGCTGCACCCACCCTTTTTGGGAGGAGGATGATTTGGTCTGTGCGCATCGTAGGCTCGACCAAGAATTGGGCATCCACGGGTTGGATTTGCGGCCCGTCGGCGAGGTGCGCTACCGTGCCGATGTGGGCAATGGGTTGATTGAGGACGAGGTGGTTGCGGTGTTCACGGCGAAAGCTGGGGCTGATTTGGCCATGGCTTTGAATCCGATTGAGGCGCAGGCGGCGCGTTGGGTGGGGATTGAGGCGCTGTTGCAAGAGATTGCCGAGGGTCCGGCCCGGTTTACCCCGTGGCTGCGGATCTATTTGACCGAGCATCGCGGGCAGATTCTGGGCGATCTTTAAGGCGTGATTTCGCAGTAAATTTTGTGGTGAATTTCGCGATTGAATCGCGCGCGGGCATTTTATTAAGCGATTGTTATAAAATGATATTCGTTTTTTATTCATGAAATATTAAGCTGCGATTGCGGGGCGGCAGGCAGCAAGGAGGGTCGGTCCATGAAGTTGTTTTTGGCCAAAAGCACAGTCTCAATCGCGGTGGCAATCGCGTTGGAGGAGGCGGGGTTGGCCTATACGCCTGAGGTTTTGGACTTTGGGGCAAATGCGCAGACCAAGCCCGCGTATCTGGCGATTAACCCCAAAGGCCGGGTGCCGGCTTTGGTTACGGATCAAGGAACGCTGACCGAGACGGGCGCGATATTGGAGTATATTGCGGCATGCGCCCCTGCGGCGGGGCTGATCCCTAGGGATGCTTTTGACGCGGGGCGGATGCGTGAGGTGATGTATTACATAGCATCGACCTTGCATGTGAACCACGCCCATAAAATGCGGGGCCACCGCTGGGCGGATTTGGACACGAGTTTTGCCGATATGCGCGCCAAGGTGCCGCAGACGATGCAGGCAAGCTGTGCCTATTTGGAAAGGCAGATTTTGGGCAGGCCCGCTGCGCAGCCGGGGCCGTTTGTTTTGGGGGCGCATATCACGCTGGCGGATGCTTATTTGTTTGTGGTGACGACCTGGCTTGCCGGGGACGGTGTGGTGGTTGCGGAGTTCCCCAAGCTTGCAGCCTTTATGGCGGCGATGGAGACGCGGGCGTCGGTGCAAGCGGTGCGGGCGCGGGGCTGGTTGTGAGGGGGGGTATTAGGTATTTTTGCCAAGATGAAATGGGGCGAGAGGGGCGCTTTGGGGCTGGGGCTTGAGTGAGTATTTGGGGCAAAGATGAAATTGGGATTTAGGTGTTTTTGATCCAATTTGCGATTGTGGCGAAGGGGGACGGGTTGGCGCCGCGTGCCTCATGCCTATCGGCGGCGTTTAAGAGGCGGTAGAGGCCGCGCAGGGCGAGCCACCGCAGCGGTTCGGGTTCCCATTTGCGTAAAGGCCGGTTGACCCAAGGCAGGGTGGTGAGGTCGGTTTGGCGGTTTAAGGTGAGATCGGCCAAGGTTCGGCCTGCCAGATTGGATGTTGAGACCCCTACACCAACATAGCCGCCTGCCGAACCGATCGTATCCGTCCGGTCTGACTGCCCTGCTTGGTCGATGGAGTGGGTGATAGTGTCCACCATCGATAGTGGACATCTTGAGGTTGATTATGGCGGGGAAGACGGGTTTAAAGAAGCGGCTCTGGTCTGATGACGAGAAGCGTTCGATTTGCGAACAAACGTTGACGCCGGGTGTTTCGGTTGCACAGGTTGCGCGACGGTATTCGATGAACGCGAACCTTATTTTCAAATGGCTGAAGGATCCTCGATTTGCACCGTCGGGCAGCGTGCCAGCGCCGGAGGACGCAGCTTTTGAGGGTGTTTTCCTTCCGGTTGAGATTGGCACGCCGCCTATGGAGAGTTCGCCCGCCACACGCGCGAGCACTGCGGCGACTGATCCTGGCCCTGCGGTTTCAGCACAGCGCGTGGACATCACCCTGTCGGACGGTCGCCGGGTTCTTGTTGAAGGCCCGACGGCGCTGTCATCAGTCATGGGTCTGGTGCGGGGGCTGACGGCATGATCCCGGTGCCGAGCAATACGCGGGTGTGGCTTACGGCAGGCGTGACGGATATGCGGCGCGGGTTCAACACGCTGGCGGCGCAAACCGAGCGGGTGCTGGCCGAGCGGGTGCTGGCCGAGGATTCGTATTCGGGGCATCTGTTTGTCTTCCGTGGCCGCCGTGGTGATCTGTTGAAGATCATTTGGTGGGATGTGCAGAGGGCATGCCTTTTTATGAAGCGCCTTGAGAAGGGGCGGTTTGTCTGGCCCGCGTCCAAGGACGGCAAGGTGTGCGTGACAGCCGCCCAGCTGGCGATGCTTCTGGAGGGGATCGACTGGCGAATGCCGCAAAGAACCTGGCGGCCCCTGCAGGCGGGATAGTTCAATAAAACATGGGCTTTTGAGGGTTTTTGTGTTCCGTCCGGTTGGCCGATCAGATATAAATTCCGTATGCTTAAGACTTTCAAATCCCTACCTAAAGACCCCATGGAACTGCGCGCTATCAGTGAGCTTATGGCGGCGGAGATCAAGGCGCAGGCCTACCAGATCGAGACGCTGAAGAAGGAACTGGCGGCACATCGCAAGGCCCGTTTCGGTGCCAAGTCCGAGAGTTTGGATCAGCTGGCTTTCGATCTACAGGAAGACGCTGAGATCGAAGCGGCCGCCGATGCGCAAAAGACAGCACCCACAGGCGATGCGGATGAGGCTACCCCAGCCAAGCGCACCCACAATCGCGCGCCGCTGCCTGACCATCTGGAACGCCAGGACGAGATACTCTCGCCCGGCGACGCCTGCGGCGATTGTGGTGGTGCGCTCAAACCGCTCGGCGAAGATGTCACCGAGGAGTTGGAATATGTCCCCGGCCACTTCTTTGTGAAGCGGTTTGTGCGGCCCCGCCCTCTCGGTGATTACATGCAATCACCTGCCTGGTAAGACATGGCCTGCACCTGCTGCGAGGCTTTCGCCCAGGCCGAGTTGCCCTCGCGCCCGATCACGCGCGGACGCCCAGGCCCGGACGCCCAGGCCCGGGTCTGCTCGCCCATGTGCCCCCTTTCGACGATGCAGGCATCGTCTGCCAGTCGACGGGTCGGCAAATATTGTGATCACCTGCCGTTATATCGTCAGTCCGGGATCTATGCCCGGGACAAGGTCGATCTGCATCGCTCCACACTGACCGATTGGGTGGGGCGCTCCACGGCCCTGCTGGAGCCCTTGGCCAACCACATCGGCAAGCTGGTGCGGGCCGGACCGGCGCTGTTCGCCGACGATACCCCCGTCAAAATGCAGACCAAGGGCAAGACCGGAAAGGCCCAAACCGCGCGGCTGTGGAGCTATGTGCGTGACGAACGCCCCTGGCGTGGGCAGGCACCGCCCTGTGCGTGGTATCAATTCAGCGTGGATCGCAAGGGGGAACATCCGGCCAGCCATTTGTCTGGCTACAAAGGGATCGTGCATGCTGACGGTTATACCGGCTTCAACGGCCTGTTCGGAGACGGTAAGGCCAGCGAGCAGGCCTGCATGGTCCATGTGCGCCGCAAATTTGTCGAGGTCTTTGAGAGCGAGGGCCCTGCCATCGCCGAGGAAGCGATCAAACGGATCGCCGTGGAAAAAGAGGCCCGCTACAAGCCCGCTGAAGAGCGCAGCGCCCTGCGGCTGGAAAAGGCGAAGCCGGTCTTCGACGATCTCAAAGCATGGCTGCTGCTTCAGTTGCCCAAGATCTCCGGCAAGTCGGCATTGGTCGAGGCCATCCGCTATGCGCTCGGCCGCATGCCCAAGGCCCGGGCCTATCTTGAAAACGGGCAGCTCGAGCTGGACAACAACATCTGCGAGCGGTCAATCCGGCCGGTAACACTTGGCAGGAAAAATTACCTCTTCATGGGATCAAAAGGTGGCGGAGAAGCGGCGGCCATCGCCTACACGCTCATCGAGACCACTCGTCTGAACAACGTCGATCCTGAAGCCTGGCTCCGCTGGGCCCTCGCCCGCGTGGCAGACCACAAAATGACCCGCCTCGAAGACCTGATGCCTTGGAACTGCACGGCGGAATAAGTCAACACCAGTCAGACCGGACGCATACAACCGATGCGGGTTTTGGGGTCGAAATCCACCCTTGCGCACCAATCGCGCGGCACGCCGAGGGTGCCGCACCATGCGTGGTCGATGGGTGCGTTTGCGGCGGCCGGGAAATGCTGTTTCAGGATGGTTAGGAGGCGGCGAATGGTTTCATCATCGGGTTTGCCATTTGTGTCTATGCCATTGTTGAAACGGTAGGGAATACCGCGCCCGCCGACGGCGATACGCCCATCATCGGTGCGTTGGCAATAGCAATAGGCATTGGCAAAATCGCCCAGTATTTCATAGCATTGCCAGCCGATCTTTGCCCAAACTTCATCGGGCAAAGGGGCCGTGATGATTTGGGCGGAGTTGAGCGGGAGGATATCACGGCTGTGGCCCCCATACTGGCCCGCAAATTGGCCGGTGAAGCCTTCGGTCGCGCGCAGAATGGTGCGCGCGGTGATGGGGCCGCGTGTGGTTGCGACCTGGCCCGGATGCACTGCGGTGACGCGGGTTTGGTCATGGATCGTGACGCCCATCTGTTCGACCAGACCCGCAAGGCCGGTTGCGAGCTTGGCGGGTTGGATGCGGGCGACATTTGGCACCAGCAGGGCGCAAGCTGCCTTGGGGATATTAACGCGGGTGGCGAGGTCGGCGGCGGTGAGGATTTGCAGATCTGTTTCGCCCCAATGGCTGCGGGTTTTGCATTCCGCGACAAGGCGCGCGGCCTGGGCCGGGTTGGTGGCGACCAAAAGCTCGCTCGTTTGGCGGATGTTGGCGTCGATGCTTGCATCTTTGGCGATGCGGGTGATTTCTGCAACGGTTCCGGGCATTGCGCGGACCATGGCGCGCACGGCGGCTGCGCTGCTGGTGTGCAAGTAGCGGTCATGGTTCCAAGCAAAGCCGCCTGTGAGCCAGCCGCCATTGCGGCCCGACGCGCCAAAGCCTGCATGCATGGCGTCGATGATGATGATCTTGAGGGTTGGGGCGGCGTGCGCGAGGTAATAGGCGGCCCAAAGCCCGGTAAAACCTGCGCCGATGATGCAGACATCTGCATCGGTTGGGCCGGGCAAGGGCGCGCGCGGGGCAGGCCGCCCTGATTGGGCGAACCAAAAGGAGGTGTTGCCTGTGCTGGCGGGCCAAGGGGGGGGATGCGGCACTGTCATGCTGGGCAGAATGGCCCGCGGGTTTGCGCGGAGCAAGGGGCGTAGTGTTTGCCTGCGATGGGGTGGCAAAACGCGTGCGGGGCGTGTTGCCCATGGCGCGGTTCTGTGGCAAGAGAATGCGTAACTGCAACTTATACGATTGGTTTAACCATGATCGATTTTGCCGCCCGTCGGACCATTATGGTCGATACGCAGGTTCGCCCATCAGATGTGACCAAGTTTCCGATCATTGATGCGATGCTGTCAGTGCCGCGTGAGGATTTTGTGGGCGTGGGCCAGCAAGAGGCGGCCTATGCCGGGGATAACCTGCGGATCGCAGAGGGACGGGTGATTCTGGAAGCGCGGAGTTTTGCGAAATTGCTGGACGCTGTGGATGTGCAGCCAAATGAAGCGGTGTTGGATTTGGGCTGCGGGTTTGGCTATTCCACCGCGGTTGTCGCACGTTTGGCCGAGGCGGTTGTCGCCGTGGAAGAGGACGAGGCGATGGCGCGGGATGCGCAGGGGCGGCTGTCGGCCCATAATATTGACAATGCGGCGGTGATTGCGGGGCCACTGGCTGCTGGGGCTGCAAAGCACGGGCCGTATGATGTGATCATGATCCAAGGGGCTGTGCAGGACGTGCCAGAGGCTTTGAGCGCGCAATTGAATGACGGCGGACGGATTGGTGCGATCTTTATGGAGGGCAGTTTGGGTGTGGCGAGGGTTGGCCATAAGGGCGCAAACGGCGTAACATGGCGCTATGCGTTCAACGCATCGGCACCGGTATTGAGCGGTTTTGAAAAGACGGAAATTTTTGCGCTGTAAGTGGCGTGTCGCGGTATTTTGCGTGTGATTTTGGGGGATAAGATGAGTGTATTCAGCAAGGCTTTGCGGGTCGGCGCTTTGGGGGCGATGTTGATGTTGCCGCAGGGGGCGGTTGCGGAAAGTCTCGCGGATGCGCTGATCTCGGCCTATCGCAATTCGAATATTCTGGACCAGAACAGGGCGGTGCTGCGCGCGGCTGATGAGGGTGTGGCGCAAGCGGTGGCAAGCCTGCGGCCAGTGCTGAGTTTTCAGGCGGGGGCGAGTTACAACCATACGCCAAATTTTGAAGGGCTGACGGGCAGTGTGTCGTTGTTGGCTGAGATGACCTTGTTTGATTTTGGCCGGAATGCGGCAACGCTTGTGGCGCGCAAGGAGACGGTTTTGGCGACGCGGCAATCCTTGATTGGGTTTGAACAAGAGGTGTTGCTGGATGCGGTGACGGCCTATGTGACCTTGCAGCAGCGGCAAGATACGGTGGCGCTGCGTGAGGCGAATTTGCGGTTGATCACGCAAGAATTGCGGGCGGCGCGGGATCGGTTTGATGTGGGTGAGATTACGCGCACCGATGTGGCCATAGCGGATTCGCGGCTGGCGGCTTCACAGGCTGATCTAGCGACGGCGCAAGGTGATTATGCTGTGGCGCGGGAGACGTATAAGTTAAAAATTGGTCATTACCCCAAAGGGTTGAAGCGTTTGCCTAAGATGCCGAACACCGCCAAAAGCCTTGCCGATGCACAGGCCGTGGCTAAGCGGACGCATCCGAGTATTCGCCAATTGCAGCACCAAGTGGCAGCGGCTGAGGCCGGGATTGCCTTGGCCAAAGCCAATATGGGGCCAACCTTGACCGGCAATATTTCGGCGTCCGATGCGCGGCAAAAGAATTCGGATAGTTTTTCTGTTGGCATTCGGTTGAACCAAACATTGTATGCCGGTGGCGGGCCGTCTTCGCTCTACCGTCAATCGTTGGCATCGCGGGATCAGTCGCGGGCGGGGTTGAACCAGTCGGTCGCGGTTGTGCTGCAGTTTCTGGGTGCGGCTTGGTCTGGCGTAGATGTTGCGCGGGCTAGTATTGCCGCCAGCGACCGCCAAATCCGGTCAGCGCAGACCGCTTATGACGGGGTGCGTGAAGAGGCAAAATTGGGCGCGCGGACCACTTTGGACGTGCTGAACGCTGAGCAAGAACTGCTTGCCGCGCGTACCGCTCGGCTGTCGGCGCAGTCCAATTACTCTATCGGGGTCTACACGTTGCTGGCACGGATGGGGCTGTTGACGGTCGATCATTTGAACCTTGGCATCCCGACGTACGACCCCGAAGCCTATTACAATGCGGTCAAGTCGGCTCCTGCGACATCATCACAAGGCAAGCGGTTGGACAGGGTTTTGAAGGCGATTGGCAACTGAAAAGTGTGTTTCGCAGCGCGACTTCAAAATATTAACATTGTCAGCGGCTTAGCGGGCGATGTTAATGCAGCTGGGGTGATTCTATTTTCCGAGATGGAATCCAAAAAAATGGCCCAAAAACGCGAATTTTTGAGTCCGGCTTTGTGCTGCAACCCGTTTGAATTGTAGCGCAAATGGCGATAGTGCTTGACTAAATCGCAAATCGTTAACCCGATTGCACCCAATTTCTTGTCATAAAGGATTGGAGTAGATAAAGTTTACCTCAGACCTTTGCGCGTTTGTGCAATTGCAAGTGGCCCGCGAGGGGTTGGTGTGGCCAAGCTTTTGGTCATGGATGAGTGCGATGGGGAAGAAAATATGTCAGAACCAATGAGCTCGGGTGATATTGAGGATGTTCTCTCCTCAATTCGCAGACTTGTGTCAGAGGATCTGCGGCCCGTGGCGAAACCTGTGGAGGGCGCACGGCCTATCGCAGCCGAACCTGCAGGCAAACTGCTGCTGACCCCTGCACTGCGCGTTGTGGCCATCGAAGATAGCGGTGCGCACCCTGCGACTTCTGTTGCGGCAGATCGATCTGCCCCCAAGGCTAAAAACCCTGATGCGATCTTTGCGGCGGCGCAACGAGATGACGAGGGGGACGCTTTTGATGAAAATGCGGCTCCTGATCTTGCCGATATTTCGCCGACACTGCCGAGCTTTACTAAGCCTGCCGCTGAAATGCCCGCCGCTAAAATGCCGAACTCTGCGGTGCCAGACGCTGCGATACTCGAAGCTGTACAGCCTGAACCGGCCGTTGCGGATGAAGATTGGTTGCCAGAAAGCCATGACGATGAGGTGCATCCCGGCTGGTCGCAAACAAAAACGCCAGCGTCTGACAACGCCGATGCCAAGACTGCGGCGTCGTCAAAACTGACTCGTATGGTCAGCGAAATCGGGGCAGGCGTGTCTGAAGCTGAGGATGATTGGGAGCCGGAAACCGGCGATGCGCCCGTGTCGTCTTTGTCTTGGCAGGCCCCGGAATGGGTGGAAGAGGCCGAACTGGCGGATGACGATGGCTTTGTAAACGGTTTTGAGGCGGAACTGGAGGACAGCATTGAAAAATCTGCCGCCGATTTGGCCGAAGATGCCGCTGTTGCCGAGATCATGGCGCGGGCTGCTGCAGGCAAGTCACAAGCCAAAGCGGAGACTGTGAACGAAGCGGCACAGCCAGAGGCCGCAAAGGACGATATTTTTGCCGAGGATGAAAGCGTTTTTGATGAAACGGTGCTGCGCGATTTGGTGCGCGACCTGATCCGCGAAGAGCTGAGCGGAACTTTAGGCGAGCGGATCACGCGCAATGTGCGCAAGCTGGTGCGGGCCGAGATTAACCGCGCCTTGACCGCACGCGACTTTGACTGAACTCGTTTCCTACAATTTGACATAAAAAAACGCGCCATAAACAGGCGCGTTTTTTTATTTGGTAATCTTGGTTGGTTCAGGCAGCTTCAGCTTGCTCCAGCGCATTGCGGCGCTCAGATTCCTCACGCGACAAGGCGACGGAGGTACGAATACCTTTGGACACAAATTCCATCAAGCCTTTGACAACACGTTCATTTGGGTCGATCCCAGCGCAAGACAGCACTTCGCGCCCATCGCGCGACCGTGCCCAGCGGGCTATTTGATCAGGACCGTTGCCGTATTTCTTGTCATCAGCGATGGCATCATCCAGAGCTGCCAGAACCACGGCAGCAAAGAGCTTGCGCGCGCGCTGCCCTTGTTCAAAGTTGAAAGCGGTTCCATCTACGAAGTCTAACATCGGGCCGTCCTATTCTTGCTCTTGCGTTTTGTGACGTTCGCGCAATATGACCATTTCCACGCGATTCGTCATCCCTTGTTTGACATATCTGCCATGCATGTGCTGCATAGCTTATCGTCCAACCTACCGTATCTTGTAAGCTTGTCGGCGCTAACAGGGGTATATATAGGATCGTTTACATATCATTCAACTTTTCGACAAGGTTTTGTCATAATGCCAAAGATCAATGGAAACGAAATCAAGGCAGGCTTTGTGCTAGAGCATGACGCAGGTCTGTGGGCGGCTGTTAAAGTGAGCCATGTGAAGCCCGGCAAAGGCGGCGCGTTTGCGCAAGTCGAGCTGAAGAACCTGCGCGATGGGCGCAAGTTGAACGAGCGCTTTCGGTCGGAGGACAAGGTCGAGCGCGTGACCTTGGAAAACAAGGACCAGCAGTTTTTGTATGAGACGGACGGGATGCTGGTGTTCATGGACAGTGAGACCTATGAGCAGATTGAGCTGCCTTCGGATTTGCTGGGCGATCGGCGGCCGTTTTTGCAAGACGGTATGATGGCGACCGTGGAATATTTCGGCGAAGAGGCGCTGTCGATGCGCCTGCCGCAGAAGGTGAAGTGCCGGATCGTGGAAACCGAGCCTGTGCAAAAGGGCCAGACTGCGGCCAATAGTTTCAAGCCTGCGATTTTGGACAATGGTGTGCGCATCATGATCCCGCCGTTTATTGGCGTGGATGAGGAAATCATCGTGCATACGGAATTGATGGAATATTCCGAGCGGGCCTAAGCTTGGGCCTTTGGGTCAGGGCTAATCCTGACCCAGATAGGCCACGCGAGCGTCGCCTGCCATCATCGCACCCGTGGCGCGATCATAGCGCAGATAGGCAATCGCCTGCCCGCCGCTTTGGGTGAATATCTGGCCGACGGGTTTGCCATCGGCCGTGATCTCGGTTCCAACCGGGACGGGGTGTGAGACTGTGACCCGCGCGATGCCTTTGCGCAGCTCGGTTTTGTGCTTCATGCGGGCGGTAACCTCTTGCCCGACATAGCAGCCTTTGCGAAAATCGACGCCGTGCAGTCGTTCAAACCCCCATTCCAGGATATAGCTGTCGTTCGGGATCAGCTCAATCATGGTTTCGGGGATCAGGTGGGTGACACGCAGGGCATCCCAGTCGGTTGCGGGCTCGGGCGCTGGCGTGGGCCCATAGCTGCGCCAACCAAGGGTCGGGTGGCGTGGGTCTGGGTGCGCGCCTGAGGGCTGGGGGCCATGCCCGCGGGAGGCGTGCAGGTCGGGGGCAGGCGTGATTTGCACATCGGCGCGCAGTTTGTACATGGTCAGCCGTTTTAGCAGATCATCGGCCAAACTGCCGGGCAGATCCAAAAGCAGAGCGTCGCCCGTGTTGACCACAAAGAAATCGGCCAGATACTTGCCTTGGGGCGACAGGACTGCGGTCCAAACCAAGCCGGGTGCGGTGGCGAGGGGGGCGATGCTGTTGGTCAGCAATCCTTGCAGGAAGGTCTGTGCATCCTTGCCAGCCACACGGGCCAGTGTGCGGGTGTTGGTGGGGGCATCGGTCATCACTTACCTCTAATTCAGAGCGGCGCGGTGGTCGGCACAACGCGCGCGGACCTTTGCCTTGCGGCGCCAAGGGCTGGCCCGGTGTTGGGGTAGGTGTAGCGCGATTGCCCCCGTGGCTGCAAGGCGTGGCTGCAAGGCGCGGCTGTCTGGGGGTGTTGACGATTGTTGCGGGCAAGCCTAGCAATTGGGGCAAGCCCTTATAGGAAACCTTTTGATGAACACTATTGCCTTGCCTGTTATTGCTGCGCGTACTGGTCCTGTCTCACTTGCCGGAGGTCGGCCTTATCTTGCCATTCCCGGCCCATCTGTGATGCCGGATCGGGTGCTGCGGGCGATGCACCGCGCGTCGCCCAATATTTACGGCGGTGAGATTTATGATGTGGTGGCAGGGATCTGGCCACGGCTGCGGGCAGTTGCAGGGACATCGCAAAACTGCGCGATCTATATCGGCAACGGCCATGCGGCGTGGGAGGCGGCGAATGCCAACCTGTTTTCGCGGGGCGATAAGGCGCTGGTGCTGGCCGTAGGGCGGTTTGGTATTGGTTGGGCCGAATCTGCGCGCGCGATTGGTGTGGATGTTGAGGTGATGGATTTCGGCACCTCCACCCCGGTTGATATGGGCCGGGTTGAAGCTGCCTTGCGGGCCGATAGTGGCCATAAGATCAAGGCTTTGCTTGCGACGCAGGTTGATACATCGAGTTCGATTAAGACCGATGTGGCGGCGTTGCGCGCGGTGTTGGACAGCGCAGGGCATCCGGCGTTGTTGGCTGTGGATTGCATCGCAAGCTTGGGCTGTGATGAGTTTAGGATGGACGCTTGGGGCGTCGATGTCGCCGTGGCCGCCAGCCAAAAAGGCTTGATGACCCCGCCCGGACTTGGGTTTTTATGGTTTTCCGACAAAGCACGCGAGCGTTGCCGGGGCAATGACCTGCGCACACCTTATTGGGATTGGGAACCGCGCGCCTTTGGCACCGAGTTTTGGCAGTATTTCAACGGCACGGCGCCGACGCACCATATCTACGGTCTGTCTGAGGCGCTGATTATGCTGGAGGAAGAAGGGCTTGAAAACGTCTGGGCGCGGCACCGCGCGCTGGCCGGGGCGGTTTGGGCGGCGTTTGACGTATGGTCGAGCGGTAGCCCAACGATTGCGATGAATGTGGCCAAGCCTGAGAATCGCGGATGGTCGGTGACGGCCGCGCGGATTGGCGGCAATGACGCCACACGCTTGCGCGAATGGTGTGAGCATGAGGCGGGTGTTACGCTGGGCATTGGCCTTGGTATGGCGGCCCCCGGCGATCCGGCTTGGCACGGGTTTTTGCGGGTGGCGCATATGGGGCATGTGAATGCGCATATGACGCTGGGCGTGCTGGCTGTGATGGAAACCGGGATGCAAGCGCTTGGCATTCCGCATGGTACAGGCGGAATTATGGCGGCAACCAAGGCGTTGTCGTTGCGTTGATTCAAGTTTTATATCAGTGGGTTGTATGGCGTTCTTAAAGCCATTTCTTGTATTTGAAATACAGAAATGGCAGCACGGCAAAGGTGATCATCAATCCAATCGCATAGGGGTAGCCATAGGCCCAATTCAGTTCGGGCATATTGGTAAAGTTCATCCCGAACATCGACGCGATCAGGGTGGGTGGCAGGAAAATCACCGATACCACTGAGAAGATTTTGAAGATGCCGTTTTGCTCGATGTTGATGAGGCCCAGCGTCGCATCAAGCAGAAAGGTTATCTTGGAGCCGACAAAATTGGCGTGATCGGTCAAGGATTTCACATCGCTGGCCAAGGTGCGGGCGCGGTCGCGCAGGTCAGGGCTGGCGTTTTGCTTGGTAAGAACTTGGCCCAGAAAGGTGACAAGCCTGTCCAATGTTAGCAAGCTGTCGCGGATGTTGGAATTCAGGTTGCCCATTTGGCCAATTTTTTCCAAAACCTTTTGATAATCCGGGTTTTTTCCACGCTTGGTGGGAATGAAAACCGCACGCGATTGCAGGTCAATTTCAGCTGCCGCACGTTCCAAAATGTCGGCCTGACGGTCGATCACCGCCTCCAAAAGTGCGACAAGAACCGAGCTTGGCCCATCCATTTCCATTTGCGTGGCCATCGCACGCGGCGGGAAAGCAGTGAACACGCGCGGGTCATGGTAGCGGATGGTGACCAGATGGGTTGGGGTAAGCACAAAGCTGACCGGCCCCATAACCGGGTCGCCATTGTCCGAATTGGCAGGCAGGATTGCAGTCATATAAGTGGCATTGTTGAAGGTATAGAGGCGCGAGGAAATCTCAATCTCGTGCATGTCTTCGCGGGTAGGGATGTCGCAGTTTAAGGCGGCCTGGACGGCGGCCTCTTCGTCCGGCGTAGGATTATCCAGATCAAGCCAAAGCGCGTCTGCAAGCCTGTCTGCGTTGGGGGTCAGCACGTCATTTTGCAAAGAATAGCTTTGGATCATCACAGGCCTCTTTCGCCGATAGGAGGGGTCTTTGCAAAGACCCCCCTCTTTGTTGACGGCGCGGGCGCGATTGTCACGGCGTTATTTGCGGTTTTTGGCCAGCCATTCGGTCATCCAAGCGATTTCCGCCTCTTGCGCGTCAATCACGCCTTGGGCAAAGTCTACATCCGGGTTGCCGGTTAGGGGGGCGTTCATATCGGCATGCATTTTGGTATTAGCCGCGGCAAAGGCCAGCGAGGCGGGGCTTTGGTCGCCTGCCATTTGATGGCCGGAATGGTCCATGGTTTTGGGCATGGCGGTTTGGGCCATGACGGGCAGCGGCAGGGCCAGCGAGACGGCGAAGAGAAAGTGTTTCATAATAAGCCTTTTATGTGAGCGTTTTACCCTATTTGCAGGCTTCCCCTAAGGGGTAGGCAAATCAATGATGTGTGAAGCTACTGTGACGGGCATCTATTCCCTTCACCTTGGGCGCACACTGGCCTATCTTATGCGCATAATATGTGATTTTCCGGGGACGCCCTATGCGCACGAACCCAAAGCGACGCCCGGTGATAGGGATTATCGGCAATATGAATTTGCTGAATGAAAGCTATCCGGTGCATGCCGGTGGCACGATGAACAGCCAAGCGGTGGCGGATGTGGCGGGAGGCTTGCCGATCATCATCCCGTCTGATCCGCATTTTGTGAGTGTGGATGAGTTGTTGGCGCTGTGTGATGGGTTTTTGCTGACAGGTGGGAGGCCCAATGTGCATCCGTCTGAATATGGTGAGGCCGAGACGCCTGCGCATGGTGATTTTGACCGCTGCCGAGATGCGATTACGCTGCCGCTGGTGCGGGCTTGCGTGGAACGGGGGCAGCCGTTTTTGGGGATTTGCCGCGGGTTTCAAGAGGTGAATGTGGCGATGGGCGGCACGCTTTACCCAGAGATCCGCGATTTGCCGGGGCGGATGAACCACCGCATGCCGCCCGATGGTACGATTGAAGAAAAGTTCGCGCTGCGCCATGTGGTCCGCTTTGCCCAAGGTGGGGTGTTTGCGGGGTTGATTGGCGCGCAAGAGGTGATGACCAACACGTTGCACGGGCAAGGGATTTGCAAGCCCGGCGCGCGGGTGGTGATTGATGGGCATGCCCCCGATGGCACGCCTGAGGCGATTTACATCAAGGACGCGCCGGGGTTTACGCTGTCGGTGCAGTGGCACCCGGAATGGAACGCGGCGGCAGACCCAGTGTCGCGGCCTTTGTTCACCGCCTTTGGGGCGGCGGCGGCTGATTGGGCGGCAGGCAAGCGGCCTGTGATGCAGGCGATGGCGGGGGCCTGACGCGGCGCTGGCTTGGTGCTGGGTAGATATGAAAAAGGCGGGTCATAGCGACCCGCCTTTTGGTTTTTTGAGCCGCAGTTTGCGTGGTTACGGTGTAACCTTTGCTGGGGCCGCCGGGGCGATGATCAGTGGCTGGGCGGGTGCTGTGCCATTTGCGGGGGCGGGGACGACCGCTGCTGGTGCTGGACTGACCGCCGGTGTTGTTGTCGCTGCTGGTGTCGTGGCTGCGGGTGTGGTGGCTGGGCCTTGATAGGACACCGACTTAATCTCAAGCTCTGGCACCGCTGCTTTTCGCACGACTTTTGCCACCGATTGCTTGGGCTTTGGCGGGGTTGGGATTTTTAGGCCCTTAGGCATGGACCCATCGGCATTCAGCACCAAGACGTTGGCGCCCTTGGCGACTCGCTTGTTCAAATCAATCACGTCTTGTTGGATCATGCGGATACAGCCCGACGAGGCGTTTTTGCCGATGGACCACCAATCGGGCGTGCCATGGATGCGGTAGCCGTAATCACGGCCACCCGACAAAAGGTAAATTGCGCGCGCTCCAAGCGGGTTTGTGGGGCCGCCGGGTTGGCCGTCTTTCCACTTTTCAAGCTCGGGCTTGCGTTCAATCATTTCTTTGGGGGGGGTCCAGGTTGGCCAGTTTTTGGTTTCCGACACCACTGCTTCACCGGCCCATTCAAAGCCGGATTTGCCGACGGAAATGCCGTAGCGGATGGCCTTGTTCGGACCTGTGACGAAATAGAGGAATTTTTGGCCGGGGTGGATGATGATCGAGCCTGCGGGACGGTCGGTGGTATAGGCGACCTCTTGGCGGCGATAGGCCTCGGGCAGCTTTTCAAGCGGGACCGCAGGCAAGGCGATGGCCCCATCCATCCGGGCGACATAGGCGATTTCGGCGGGTTCAACGGCGGAATTGCGCGCCACTGCGGCACCCGCGCCTGATGTCGTTGGGGTTTGCGGCGCAACACAAGCCGACAAAGCCAAGGTGAGCACTGCGGGAAAGCCCGCGAGGCGAAGGGTGGAACGGAAACTGCGCATTTGACAAATACCTTTAGACTGCCGCCATGAGCGGATTCTTTTATTTTCCCTAGGGATAGAACAAGATTGGCTTTGGGTCAAAGGCGATTGGCCAAAATGGCAGGGAATCGCGCATTCTACCCAGTTTTGGGACGGTTTAGAGGGTTGTGCGCAGGTGCCAAAGCTCTGGGAACAGCTCTATTTCCAGCATGCGGCGCAGGTATTGGACGCCAGATGTGCCGCCTGTGCCGCGTTTGAAGCCGATGATCCGCTCAACCGTTGTGACATGATTAAAACGCCAGCGACGGAAATAGTCTTCAAAATCAACAAGTTTCTCGGCCAGTTCATAAGCCTCCCAGTATTTTTCGGGGTCACGGTAGACGGTTTCCCACACCGCTTGTACGCCCGCGTGGGCCGTCCAAGCTTGGGCGAGATCACGGGTGATCACATCTTTGGGAACAGGCAGGCCTGCGCGGTGCAAATGGCGCAATGCCTCATCATAAAGACTGGGGCGGGCGAGTTCGGCTTTCAGCAGGGCGGTATAGTCGGCGCGGTGCGCATGGGGGCGCAGCATGGCCGGGTTGCGATTACCGACGGCAAATTCGATCAGGCGGTATTGGTGGCTTTGAAAGCCCGAGGACTGGCCGAGGTCATCGCGAAAGCGGGTGTATTCGGACGGCGTCATGGTGCGCAGCACGTCCCATGCGGAATTGAGTTGCTCAAAAATCCGCGCAATGCGGGACAGCATTTTGAACGCCTCGCGCACGCGGCCATCTGCGATGCAGGTGCGGGCCGCGTTTAGTTCATGGAGAGCTAAGCGCATCCACAGTTCAGACGTTTGGTGTTGGATGATGAACAGCATTTCATCATGCGCGCCGGTGCGCAGGTGTTGGGCGTTCAGGATCGGGTCAATAGCGAGATAGTCGCCGTAAGACATGCGCCCATCAAAGGACATTTCCGCGCCGTCGGTGGCGGGGTCATGGGCGGTGTTCATTGGGCATTTCATATTCGGTCACCGTTGCGCGTTTGAGAGAAACAGGGAGGTATTTGGGCCAAGATGAAATGGGGCGGCGTTTCGGGTTTTACCGGATTATGTTGCTTGGCCTTAGGTGACGCCGCCTTATGTGACGCCGCCTTATGTGACACGGGCGCGGGTTTTGTATTCGGGGCGGTCCCAGAGGGTGTTGGCGATGATGTTGGTTAGGATTTTGACCGCGCTATCCACGTCTTGTTCCGAGGTATAAAGCGGGGTGAAGCCAAAGCGCAGGATGTCAGGCGCGCGGAAGTCGCCGATGACGCCATGGGCGATGCAGGCTTGCATGATGGCGTAGCCTTCGGGGTGGCGGAATGAGGCTTGGGAGCCGCGTTTTGTACCATCGCGCGGCGAGGCGAGGGTGAGAGTGGGGCAGGCCGCCTCTACCCCGTTTATGAAGCGGTCGGTGAGGGCAATGGATTGGGCGCGGACATCGTTGATATCGGCTTGATCCCAGATGTCGAGTGAGGCCTCTAGTGCGGCCAGTTGCAGCACGGGTGGGGTGCCGACGCGCATACGCTCAATACCTACGCCGGGTTGGTAGTCCAGATCAAAGGCGAAGGGGGCGGCATGGCCGAGCCAACCAGACAGGGCCGGGCGGGCGGTGTCTTGGTGGCGGGGCGCTACATAGATGAAAGCGGGGCCGCCGGGGCCGGAGTTGAGGTATTTATAGGTGCAGCCAATGGCAAAGTCGGCGCGGCATTTGGCCAGATGCACAGGCAGCGCGCCTGCGGTATGGGCCAGATCCCAAACCGTAAGCGCGCCGAGGGCATGGGCGCGTTCGGTGATGGTTTGCATGTCGTGCAGGCGGCCTGTGCGGTAATCCACCTCGGTCAGTAGGGTTACGGCGACCGTGTCATCAATCGCGTCCAGCACATCCTCAGGCGCCACGGTTTTAAGGATGTAATCGGGGCCAAGGGTGCGGCACAGCCCTGTCGCCATATAAAGATCAGACGGGAAGTTGCCGGTGTCGGACAAGATAACGCGGCGCTTGGGGTTCATTTCCAAGGCGGAGGCGAGGGCTTGGTAAACCTTGATCGACAAGGTGTCGCCCATGACAACGCTGCCCGGTTCGGCCCCGATCAGTTTGGCGATGCGGTCGCCCACGGCGGAAGGTTGCGCCATCCAGCCGGCTTTGTTCCAGCCCGTGATCAGCAATTTGCCCCATTCTTGGGTGATTGTATGCGCCACTCGCGCGGCTGCGGCCTTTGGCAAGGGGCCAAGCGAGTTGCCATCAAGGTAAATCATGCCTTCGGGTAGATCAAATTGGGCGCGCAGGCTGGCGAAATCGGTGGGCATGGGGCATCCTTTGGCTGAGTTGCGGCATTGAAACGCGTTGCCGTTTAAATTTCAAGCTTAAAATGATGGGTGTGGGGATGCTGAGGTTTTTTGACTGGCCACCAGTTTGGTTGGGGTTGTGTTTGGCTGTGGCTTGGGGGCTGGCTTGGGCTGTGCCGTTGCGGCTGTTTGGTGTGGCAGGCGATGTGGGGGGCGGCATTTTAGTGACCATGGGCTTTGGCTTGATGATCCTTGCCGTGTGGGAAATGGGGCGGGCGCGCACGACCGTGGTGCCACGTCGGGCGGCAAGCAGCCTTGTGACAAGTGGCATCTTTGGGTTTAGCCGTAACCCGATTTATCTGGGCGATGCGCTGGTTTTGATGGGGGCGTGTTTGATGTTGGACACGGTTTTGGGGATCGCTTTGGTGCCGCTGTTTGTCTGGATCATCAACACCCGTTTTATTGATGGCGAAGAGGCGCATCTGACCAAAAGCTTTGGCGATGCGTATCGCGCGTGGTCAGGCGCCGTGCGGCGTTGGGTTTGAAATGTCGTAACGCTGCATCACATTACCGATGTTTGGTTGCTGACTTGTGTAATATTGTTGCGCAGTGTTTAAGGGGTGCAGAAATGCGGACCTGACGCCTAACGCTGCGTCATATATCGGGGGAGAAGCTGTTGAAGATTGGGGCACCCAAGGAAATTTTTGAGGGCGAAGCGCGGGTTGCGATGACGCCGGACTCGGCCAAGTTGCTGCAAAAGCTGGGCCATAGCTGCGTTATTGAAAGCGGAGCAGGGGCCAAGGCCGGCTTTACCGACAAGGCCTATCAGGATGCAGGCGTCGAGGTGGTGAAAACCGCTGCCGCTTTGTTCAAGGCCGCCGAAGTGGTTGTGAAAGTGCGTGGCCCAGAGGCGAAAGAGGCAAAGTTGCTCGGCGAAGGGCAAACGCTGATCTCGTTCTTTTGGCCGGCGCAGAATGACAAGCTGCTGGAGCAGATGAAAAAGCAGGGATCAACCGTCATTGCGATGGATATGGTGCCGCGGATTTCACGCGCGCAGAAAATGGACGCGCTGTCGTCGATGGCCAATATCGCGGGCTACCGTGCGGTGATTGAGGCTGGCAATAACTTTGGCCGATTCTTCACCGGCCAAGTGACCGCTGCGGGCAAAGTGCCGCCTGCGAAAGTGCTTGTGGTGGGTGCAGGTGTGGCCGGCTTGGCCGCGATTGGCACGGCGACCAGCCTTGGGGCGATTACCTATGCGTTTGACGTGCGACCCGAAGTGGCCGAGCAGATTGAGAGCATGGGCGCGCAGTTTGTGTACCTTGAATTTGACGCAAGTGAGCTGCCCGATGGCGCGGCCACGGGGGGCTATGCGGCCCCATCGACGCCGGAATTTCAAGCCAAGCAATTGGCAAAGTTCCGCGAATTGGCGCCCGAGATTGACATCGTGATCACCACCGCCTTGATCCCCGGCAGGCCTGCGCCAAAGCTGTGGACCAAGGATATGGTCGAGATGATGAAGCCCGGGTCGGTGATTATTGACCTTGCAGCCGAGCGTGGTGGCAACTGCGAATTGACCGTCCCGGATGAGAAAATTGTCACCGATACTGGCGTGACGATTGTGGGGTATACCGATTTCCCAAGCCGGATGGCGGCGCAAGCCTCAACGCTTTATTCTAACAATATCAGGCATATGCTGGCCGATCTTACACCGGGTAAGGACGGCGTTATCAACCATAATATGGAAGATGACGTGATCCGTGGCGCGACAGTGGCGCATAAGGGTGAGATTACGTTCCCGCCGCCGCCGCCGAAAGTGGCCGCGATTGCGGTGCAAAAACCCAAGGAAAAGGTCAAAGAGCTTTCGCCAGAGGAACGGCGCGCCAAAGAGGTGGCAGAGTTTAAGCTGCAAACGCGCAACCAAGTTGGGTTGATGGCGATTGCGGGGGGGTTGCTGCTGCTGGCAGGGATGTTCACCCCGGCCAGCTTTATGTCGCATTTCATTGTGTTTGTGCTGGCCTGCTATGTTGGTTTTCAAGTGATCTGGAAGGTTAGCCACAGCCTGCACACGCCGCTTATGGCGATTACCAATGCGATTTCGTCGATCATCATTCTGGGCGCGTTGCTCCAGATTGGGTCTGGCAGCTGGTTGGTGGTTATTCTGGCAAGCCTGTCGGTCTTGATGGCCGGGATCAACATTTTCGGCGGATTCATGGTGACACGGCGTATGCTCGCCATGTTCCAAAAGTCGTAAGCGGGGACGGATATTATGGAATATGGTTTTACAACAGCCGCTTATGTTGTCGCAGCCGTGCTGGTCATTCAGTCGCTGGGTGGGCTTTCGGGCCAAGAAAGCGCCAAGCGCGCGGTTTGGTACGGGATTGTCGGCATGGCGATTGCTGTGCTGGCCACCGTTATCGGGCCGGGTGCTGGCAATTGGGTGCTGTCGATCCTGATGATTGCCATTGGCGGCGGGGTTGGTTTCGTTGTGGCGCAACGTGTGCAGATGACGGAAATGCCGCAGCTTGTGGCGGCGATGCACAGCCTGGTCGGTTTGGCTGCGGTGTTCATTGGGTATAACGCGCATCTAGAGGCAGCTTTGGTTGCCGCTACGCCAGAGGATCAGCGTAATCTGCTGGAGGGTTTTGCTGCGCTGCTGGCGCATAAAACGCCAGTTGAGCTGACGATTTTGAAGGTTGAAGTGTTCCTTGGTGTGTTCATCGGGGCCGTGACGTTTACCGGGTCGGTGATTGCCTATGGCAAGCTGGCAGGCAAAGTGGACGGGGTGGCGAAAAAGCTGCCGGGCGGGCATGTGCTGAATGCCAGCGCGCTGTTCGGGTCGATTGTGATGCTGATTTTGTACCTGCAATCGGGGTCTTTGATGGCGCTGGTTGTGATGACGCTGCTGGCGTTTTTCATCGGTTATCACCTGATCATGGGCATCGGTGGCGCGGATATGCCGGTCGTGGTGTCGATGCTAAACAGCTATTCCGGCTGGGCCGCTGCGGCGATTGGTTTCTCGCTGTCGAATGACTTGCTGATCGTGGTTGGGGCGCTTGTCGGCTCATCGGGTGCGATTTTGTCGTATATCATGTGCAAGGCGATGAACCGGTCGTTTATCAGCGTGATCCTTGGCGGGTTTGGTGGCACCACTGGCCCTGCGATGGAGATTAGTGGTGAGCAAATCGCGATTGATAGCGAAGGTGTGGCGGCCGCATTGAATGAGGCCGATAGCATTGTCATCATTCCGGGCTATGGCATGGCGGTGGCGCAAGCGCAGCAGGCCGTGTCGGAACTGACCCGCAAGCTGCGGGCGCGGGGCAAGAACGTACGCTTTGCCATTCACCCGGTTGCGGGGCGTTTGCCGGGGCATATGAACGTGCTTTTGGCCGAGGCCAAGGTGCCTTATGACATCGTGCTGGAGATGGATGAAATTAACGATGATTTCCCATCAACGGATGTGGCGATTGTTATTGGGTCGAATGACATCGTGAACCCTGCCGCGCAAGAAGACCCCAACAGCCCGATTGCAGGCATGCCAGTGCTGGAATGCTGGAAAGCCAAGCAGGTGTTCGTGTCCAAGCGTGGGCAAGGCACAGGCTATTCCGGGATTGAGAACCCGCTGTTTTACAAAGAAAACACGCGGATGTTTTACGGCGATGCCAAGAAATCACTGGACGCTTTGCTGCCTTTGATTGATTGACGGACCCTGCGGTTTGTTTGAAATTCAATATGCCCCTCGGTAAACGTGGGGCATCTTTGTTTTACGGGGGAGCAGTATGTGGCGTTGGATTTTGGGTATTCTGGCAAGCTTGGCCATCATGGCCGGGGCTATTCTGTTTATCCTTAATCAGGTGTTTTCCGGCATTTCCGACTCTGTCGCCAAGGCCATTCCCAAAGGTAGGTTGGTGCAAACCACTTTGGCCCAGTATTTGGGGAGTGTTGAGGCCGAGGCGGTTATCCTAAACGCCGACGGGTTGTTTATCGTGACCGATATGGCCGCCGCGCGTGAGGTGCCAATTGCCTATTGGAAAAAGAACTTTCTTTACAGTCTGGCCGGGTTATCCGGTTGTGACGATAAGCGTGACCTAATTGGGATAGAGCCGTTGGTGGCCGGAAACGTGTACAAGTCCATCACCCGTTGCAAAGGCCAAGGGACTGATATTGCAGGGCTTACCGCTTTGGCGCGCCCAGCCCTGCCGCATTTCGCAAACGCGCTGCCATTGGCGGAACGGCGCGTCTTGGACGCCCGTGTCGCCGCAGACCCCGCGCTTTATGCCGTCAATGCACAGCCCACCAACGCCGCTTTTGACTATCGCTGCGCGTTCGAATTTCCCTATGTTTGGGAAGGTGACGCGGCAGAGGGCGACTACATTATCAACCGATATGAGGACGCCGTTGAGGCGCAGTTGGCAACGCTGCCGCCGGGCAGCTATGACCTTCGGTTTTCGAATGGTTATGTCAGTACTTATGTGATGCACCCCGACGAAGGGCTGGAAACGTCGGTCGAAGGCTGGGCGGTTGGTACGTCCTACACCTATATCGTGCGGGAAGGTGAGGAACGCAAAGTGCCAGGGCTGTCGTTTTACCGGCCTGAGCTGCGGCTTGATGGCGATGCTGCCGCTTGCGCGTTGTTTGATACGATTGATTTTGCGCCGATCTGGCAAGACGACCGCGATATGGCGCTGTTTGCAAAAGCCTGGGCTGCGGGTGTGGCAAACCCAGCGCAGGGCGGCGGGCGGACCTGGGACGCGCTGATAAGCACGCAACCCTCGCGCCAGTTGGGGCTGAAAAACCTGTTCGACTATCGCTATGTCTCGGTCAAGTAGCTGTGCTGCGTTGCGGATTTACCAGTGTACCATTGCGCACCGCGCCATCTTGTTTGCCATGAATTTACATTTGCGCCTGTAAGCCTTTGTCTTGGCATAATGAAGTTTAGAAGGCGCGCGATGAAAAAGATTCTGGATCACCCATTACGCTATGGTTTGGTGAATGAACTGCACGCGCGGCCCTTTCCGGCGCTGTCTGTGCCAAGCCATGCGGTTTATGTGGCGATCAAAGAGCCAGATCATGCAGTCAACCGCGACCGCGCCGCGGATAGGGCGCATTTGCTGGGGCTTTTGGACCGCTATGGCTCGGTCCATCCGCAACCCGATGCCACACATTTTTCGGGTGCCATGGGGCGGCACGACCTGAAATGGGAAAGCCACACGGAATTTGTGACCTATTCGGCCTTTGGCGGTGGCGTGTCCTCGCGCGCCTTTGACCCGATGGAGGCCGATGTATTTCCCGAAGATTGGTTGGCCACGGCACCCGGCGCGCGGCTGACCTCGGTGCTGATCCGGGTTGAGGAAATGCTGGAGGATGAGGACGCGATGTTGGACAAGCTGGACGGCTGGTTTGTGCCAGACAGTTTGGCCGTGTCCAAAGTTGTGGATGGGGCTGCGGTGGTTGCGGGCGATTTTCGGATTGATGCCGCGGGCCACATGCGTTTTGCGGTGTTTGTGCGAAAAGGAACAGGGCAGCGGCGGATTGGCCGGATCGTACAACGGCTGTGCGAGATTGAAACCTACCGTGCCATGTCCATGCTGGGGCTGATCCGGGCAAGGGCGTTAAGCGTGCGGTTGAATGAGTTGGATCCGAAGCTGTCGGAATTGGTATCGGGGATGCATGCCACAGACCATTCGCCCGAAACGGTGCTGGAAACGCTGCTGAATATCTCGGCCCAGTTGGAAAGCCTTGCGGTGCAGTTCAGCTTTCGCTTTGCTGCAACCGAGGCCTATGAGGCGATTGTGAACCAGCGCATTTCGGTGTTGCGCGAGACGCGGATCGAAGGTCGGCAAACCTTTGGCGAGTTTATGATGCGCCGCTATGACCCTGCAATGCGGACGGTGAAATCGGTGGATGCGCGGTTGCGCAGCATGGCCGAACGGGCCACGCGCGCGGCGGAACTTTTGCGCACGCGGGTCGATGTGGAACGGTCAGCGCAAAACCAGCGTTTGTTGAAAAGCATGGATGCGCGGGCCGATGTGCAATTGCGCCTTCAGACCACGGTTGAAGGCCTGTCTGTGGTGGCGATCAGTTATTACGCCGTGAACTTGCTGAATTATATCGCATATCCCGTGACCGAAAGCCTGGGCGTTTCCAAGGGGATGTCGATGGCTTTGCTGGTGCCGGTGGTGATTTTGGGCGTCTGGGCCATGGTGCGGCGCATCCGCAAAAAGCTGCATTAACGCGGCCCTTTTTCGCAGGGCCGCGTCAGGGGTCAGCCAAAGGCAGGTTGGCCCAAAGGCTTTTCGGCCAAGACGCGGTTGGTGATAAGCGCCCCTGCGGCAATTGCGGCCAGTGCCAAAAGCGCGGCTATCGACAAGGTCGGGATGCCTGCAAGTCCTGCGCCCAAAGTGCAACCACCTGCCAGCACGCCACCAATGCCCATCAACACGCCACCGGCCAAATAGCGGCCTGTTTCACGCGGGCTGGAAAAACTTTGCCATTGAAAGCGGCCCGTGGCCAGCGACGACAGGGCCGCCCCCGCGACGGAGCCGCCAAACAGGCCGATGCCAAAGCCTGCCGCGACCGAGGAGGACGCGATGGCCCAGAACAGCGTGTCAGACAATGGCAGGGTGAAGCTAAGGCTTTCCATACCAATCGGGTCAAACTCATCAAACAAGACAAAGCCTGTACCGACCCATGCCAGCGGGACCAGCGCGCCAATGGCGATGCCTGCGATCAATTGGCGCAAGGGCAGACGGTTGGCCAGCGCATAGGCCAGGGCGGCCGCAGCCAATAGGCCTGCAGCAAGCGGCGCGCCACCGGGCAGGTTGGCAAGGCTAATCGCATCGCCCATCGGCAAGGTAATCTCGCCCAAACTGGTGCGCAGTGGCGCAAGCAAGCCTTTCATCGTGGCATGGGCCGCAATTGCAAACACCGCCAGCACGGTTAGCGCGCGCAGGTTGCCGGTGCCGGTTAGAACTGTGAGGCGCGACGCGCACCCACGGGTCAGCACCATACCTGAGCCAAAGGCCAAGCCACCGATCAGGATGGCAAGATAGGGCAAATCAGGGGTCAGCAGGCGGTGGCCATCAAAGCTGATCCAGCCCAAAGCCACGGCGCCTTGGGTGCCAAGGATCGCGGTGGCCAAGGCCGTGGCCCAAAGGGCGAGGGCGGGTTTGCGCTCAGCAGCCGGGCCAACAAGCCCTCGGCGTAGGCAAAAGCGCGTTACTTCCGCAAGGACACCAAAGGCAAGACCGATGGCCAAGCCCAAAATAACCGACGCCCCACGTGGGGTCAGGGTTTCAAAGCCAAAGGTTTCGAACATCGCAGTCTCCAGTCCAAACAGAATTTTGTTCTGTTTGGAGGAGTGCGCGGGGTAGGGCAAGGCGCGTGACGTTGGTTTGGCGCTGTGTGACGGGAAGGATATTCCTTGGCTGGGGCGCTCATGGAACATCTGACCAATTTGGCACTGGCCCCGGAACATTCGTCCCAGAACTCAAGCATATCAAACAGGATTGACCTTATTTCAGGATCATCTGGCCTTAGCGGCCCCGGATCCGTGGGTCGAGCGCATCACGCAAGCCGTCGCCAATATAATTGACCGACAGCACAGTCAGCGAGATGGCGACACCCGGCCAGATAACGCGTTCGGGGTATTGCTGGATATATTCGGCACCATCAAACAGCAGGCGGCCCCATGTTGGAAAATCGGGCGGAAAGCCGAGGCCAAGGAAGGACAGTGCGGATTCGGTGATGATGGCGTTGGCGATGCCAAGGGTGGCGGCAACCATGATGGGCGACATCACGTTGGGCAGCACATGGCGCAGGATCATCCGGCGTGACGGCGTGCCGATGGACCGGGCGGCCAGCACAAACTCACGCTCTTTCAAAGCGAGCACTTCGCCGCGCACAACACGGGCGGCTTGCATCCAACTGGTTAGGCCAATAGCCGTGACGATCAGCAAAAACGTGCCGCCTTCGGGGCCAAAGGCCTTGGACAAGGGCGCGCGGAACAGCATGGCCATGACTAGCAAAAGCGGCAGCAAGGGCAGGGCGAGGAACAGATCCGTCACCCGCATCAGCACGTTATCAAGCCGTCTGAAATAGCCCGCGACAACGCCGATGAATGTGCCAAGCGTGATCGAAATGACCATCGCTGTCAGGCCCACGGCGATAGAGGTTTGCCCGCCTTTCATCATCCGTGCCAGCATGTCGCGGCCCAGTTGGTCTGTGCCAAGCGGAAATTCCAACGATGGTGGCTGGTTGCGGGTTTTGATCATCGTCACCGCATCGGGGTTGATGAAGGTCGGGTCTTTGGTCCAGACCAACGGCCCAACCGACACGAACAAAAACAGTGACAAAAAGACAAACAGGCCCACCAAGGCGCCTTTGTGTGATTTGAACTGGACCCAAACATCGGCCCATTGGCTGCGCGGTTTTTCCAAACGAATGGCCTTGGGTGCGGCATCAGTCATAGCGGATCCTCGGGTCAAGCAGGCCATACAGAATATCGGCGATCAGGTTGAACAGCACGATCAACACGGCAAAAATGAAGGTCAGGGTTTGCACCGTTGGCAGGTCTGACCCTTGGATCGCCCCGATCAGCAGCGCCCCCAGCCCGTTCACACGAAACACTTGCTCGGTGATGATTGCACCGCCAAAGATGCCCGGAATACCCAGCGCGATAACCGTGACCACCGGGATCATCGAGTTACGCACAACATGTTTCAGCACAACAATCCGCTCGCTTAGGCCTTTGGCACGCGCGGTGCGCACATAGTCGGCCCCAAGGTTTTCCAGCATGGATGACCGCATGTAGCGGCTGATCTGGGCCGCGTTATACAGCGCCAACACCATCACCGGCATTGCCATCTGTTTCGCCTGCTGCACAAAACTGGCCCAATCCGTGACCCGCAATGAGGTGTCATAGATTGACGGGAACCATTGCAAATTAACGGCAAAAACCAAGATCAGCACGAGGCCGGTAAAGAAGGTTGGCACCGAAAAACCGATCATTGCAACAAAGGTGCCGATCTGGTCGAACCATGAATATTGGCGGTAGGCCGAATAAATTCCGATTGGCAAGGCGATCATCACGCCCAAGATATAGGATGTGCCGATCACGGTCATGGTTTGCGGCAAACGCTGCACAACCGTATCCATCACTGGGCTGCGTGATTGCCATGAGACGATCCGCTGCATCCCATCCGAAAAGCTTGTACCCCACATATGGTCCCACAAAACCAGCGGTTCCACGACAAAAAACTGTTTCAGCCAAAGCACATAGCGCACCATCACAGGCTCATTCGCGCCCATCGCCTCCATGATCTTTAGCCGCACATCGGGGGGGACGGTTAAGGGGATCTGGCTTAAGGGTGAACCGGGGGCAAGGTCTACGAGCAAAAAGATCAGCAGACTGATGAACAAAAGCGTCGGGATCGCGAACAACAGCCGACGGAGTGTGAAGGTGAGCATATGCGGCGCCTTAGGTCATCAGTGGGAAGGGAGTGGGCGGGGGATGTCCCCCCGCCCTTTGGTTTCGGGGCAGATCACTTGATCCGGAACCAGTTTTCGACGTTACCCATTTCCGAGTCCCAGACGTTCAACACGACGCCGCCAAGGGTGTTGGAATGTGCCGACAAACGACCACGGTCTACCAATGGAACGATGGTATAGGTGTCTTTGGTCAGCATTTCGTTCATCCGGATCACCAGTTCCGAGCGCTTTGTTTCGTCACGGGTCTGGATCAGCTCGGCAACCATGGCGTCATAGGCCGGGTCACAGAAACGGTTGATGTTTTCACCCTGCCACTGGGAGTCAGGGCTTGGAATTTTGTTGCAGGTGTATTGCGCGACATAGGGTTCTGGATCGGTGCCATCAAAGTTGTTTGCATACATTTCCACGTCTGCATAAAACTTCTGGAACGTGTCAGGCGAACCTGGGTCCCCACCAAAGAACACGCCGCCGTCTACCGACTTCAGCTCTACTTCGACACCCAACTCATTCCACCAGCCTTTGATCAGCGCTTGGAAATCCTGACGCACGGGGTTAACCGATGTCTGGTACAAAAGCTTGAACTTCTTGCCATCTTTTTCGCGGATGCCATCGGCACCAACGGTCCAGCCAGCCGCGTCCAGCAATGCTTTGGCGCCGTCCATGTCTTGTGTCAAACACTCGGTGTTTGGCGAGGCATAGATTGCCGGGGCAGGGACGAGGTTACAGGTCGGACGACCCGCAGCACCATAACCAACCTCAACCAACAGGTTGCGGTCGATGGCCATCGACAGTGCTTTGCGCACGTTCATATCCGACAAGATCGGGTGCGGGTGCTTGGTGGTTGCGCGCTCACCCTCGGCCAGATCTGGCGACGGATCGGTCAAGTTCATTTCAATGCGCTCGACCAATGTGCCAAAGCCCGAAACGAATTGGCCTTTGCCACCTGTGGTCATCTGCGCTTGCAGTTCTGGGTTGATCTGGGTGTTCCAGGCATAGTCAAACTCGCCTGTTTCCATGACCGCACGGGCCGCAGATGCAGCGTCGCCACCACCTTTTACCGACAGCGTCGCAAAGGCAGGCTTTGCAGGGTCGCGGTAGTTGGGGTTCGCGGCCAGTTCAACACTGTCGTTCACCTTAAAATCGGTGACCATGAAGGGGCCAGTGCCGATTGGCTTAAAGTTTGCGTCGGTACAGGTTGGGGCTGCGGCACCCATGCAATTGGCAAACTGTGCCTTTTGCAAAATAGGCGAGGTCGAGCCGACAAAGGCGTTAAACGGGTTTGCTTTTGGCGCGGTGAACGTGACTTTTACAGTCAGCGGGTCAATCGCTTCAACCGATTGGACGCCTTCATACTTGGCCCCTTGGGCGCAACCGCCGGCTGGGTCCATGCAATAGGCAGCCGTGAACACAACGTCATCGGCGGTGAAAGGCGTGCCATCAGACCAAAGAATTCCGGGGGTCAGTTTCCAGGTGATCGTGGTTTGATCCTCGGAGATGCCGCCATTTTCAAGGCTTGGCAATTCAGACACCAGACGCGGATACACCGCGCCGACTTCATCAAAGCCAGCGAGTGGTTCCAGCACAAGGCTGCCCACTTCGACGTCTTTGGTACCCGACGACAGGTAGGCGTTCATGATGGATACGGCTTGCGAATACAGGACTTTGACGTTGCCGTCAGCGCCACGTTCGGCCATTGCGGCAGGCGCAAAGGCAAAAGCGCAGGCAGCCCCAAGTAGGGCGGATTTCATTTTCATATTTTTGGTGCTCCTTGTTGGTTGTGCTCGGTAACCTCGGTGAATTTGGCTGGACCGGTTGATCCGGTGGCGCTGTTATTGTCGGGTTTGACCAAGTGGCAGGCCACAAAACGACCGGGGCGCACCTCGGCCAAATCTGGCTTTACCTCATGGCAAATGGGGATCACCTCGGGGCAGCGTGTGCAAAAGTTGCAGCCCTTGGGTGGGTTGGACGGCGACGGAACATCGCCTTGCAAGATGATGCGATTGCGACCCGACTCGCGCTCTGGGTCTGGGTCTGGTACGGCTGACAGCAGCGCCTTGGCATAGGGGTGCAACGGGTCTGCATAAAGCGGCTCGCGTGGGCTGAGTTCCGCAATGCGGCCCAGATACATCACCGCCACCCGGTCCGCGATATGGCGAACCATCGACAGATCGTGGCTGATAAACAGATAGGTCAGGCCGTATTTTTCTTGCAAATCCTCAAGCAAATTGACCACTTGCGCTTGGATAGACACGTCAAGCGCTGCAATCGGTTCATCGCACACGATAAACTTGGGGTTCAAGGCCAAGGCGCGGGCGATGCCGATACGCTGGCGCTGACCACCCGAAAATGCATGAGGGTAGCGGTTGGCAAAGGCACGGTTCAGGCCCACGGCATCCATCAGCTCATAAACTTTTTCCAGCTTTTCATCTGAGGAAAACTTTGTGTGTTCATCCAGTGGTTCCGAGATGATCGCCGCCACCGTCATGCGCGGGTTCAAACAGGCCTGCGGGTCTTGGAATACCATTTGCATCATCGGGCGTTTGGTGCGCAGCTTTTCGGGCGAGAGCTTGGCGATATCTTCATCACCAATCGTCACCGACCCAGCAGTCAGCTCATATAGCCGCAACAGCGCACGGCCAACGGTAGATTTCCCGCAACCGGACTCGCCAACAAGCCCAAGGGTTTCGCCTTCAAAGATATCAAAGCTAAGCCCATCCACAGCCTTCACATCGCCGGTATGGCGGCGCAGTAGGCCCGTATAGATGGGGAAATACATCTTAAGGTCTTTGACCTCGACCAGTTTTTTGGCAGGTTTTGCGTCAAGCATCGGCAGGCCTCCCGGACTTGGCATCCCAATGGCAGGCAACATCATGGCCATAGCTGACACGGCCCGCCCCAATGGCGCGGCGCTGTGGGTTTTCAACACCGCAGCGCGCAAAGGCTTCGCCGCAGCGGGGCATGAAGGGGCAGGCGGTGGGGGCAGCGCCCATGATCGGCGGTTGGCCTTCGATTACGCGCAAGCGGGTTTCGCGCTGGCCAGTCACCGACGGAATGGTTTTCAGCAAAGCGCGGGTGTAGGGGTGCTGCGGGTTGGCAAACAGCTCTTTGACCGGGGCCTGCTCAACAACTTGGCCGCCATACATCACCATCACCCGGTCTGCGATGCCTGCAATCACGCCAAGGTCATGGGTGATCCAGACAATCGCCATGCCAAGCTTGGTGCGCAACTCTTTGATCAGCTCAATAATCTGGGCCTGAATGGTCACATCCAGCGCGGTTGTGGGTTCATCCGCGATCAACACTTCGGGGTCGCAGGCCAAGGCAATCGCGATCATCACGCGCTGGCGCATACCGCCCGAAAACTGGTGCGGATAGTCCGAAAGGCGGCGCTCCGCATCGGGGATGCCGACCAGATCAAGCAGCTCAATCGCGCGGACCCGCGCCTCGCGTTTGTTCAGGCCCATGTGGCGCAGCAAGGGTTCCATGACCTGATTGCCGATATTATAGACCGGGTTCAGGCTGGTCATAGGGTCTTGGAACACAAAGCCAATGCGCCGCCCGCGAATATCGCGCAGCTGTTGGGGCGTGACTTTCAGAATATCTACATCGCCCAGAAACACCTCACCCGCGCGCACCTCGGCTGGGGGCATGGGCAACAGGCCAATCAACGACATCATGGTCACGGATTTGCCCGACCCACTTTCGCCCACGACGCCCAGCAATTCGCCGGGCTCTAGGTGAAAGCTAACCGAGTTGACTGCATGAACGTCCCCCGCACGCGTGCGAAAAACGGTCTGCAAGCCCCGGACATCAAGGACGGGCTTGGCCCCATCGGGCATATGACGGCTCCCATGTCGTTGGTTGTATTTGTCCAAGGTCAGCCAATGGCCGCCGCGGTTGCAGGTAGTGTTATCGTTTTTTCGCCATCCCGCAACATGGTTTCTTGAGGCGCGCGGATTTGTCTGCAAACCACGCAGCCTTCTGGCTTGACCTTGCTTGCGCTGTCTGGGCCAATAGCGTTGCCGGTCAAGGAAATGCCGGGCTTATTCCGCAGGCTCAAGGACCAAATTTATGACCCCGATGACCCTTTCTCCACGCCAGATTTTGGACCAACTGGTTGGGTTCCCCAGCGTCAGCAGTGTCAGCAATCTTGATTTTATTGACTGGGTGGAGGGGTATTTGGCGTCGTATAACGTCGCCTCGCACCGGGTTTACAACGCCGATGGTACCAAGGCCGCGCTGTTTGCCAATGTGGGGCCAATGGTGGAGGGCGGGGTGATTCTGTCAGGCCATTCCGATGTGGTTCCGGTGGAGGGGCAAGATTGGGCCACCGATCCGTTCAGCGTGGTGGAAAAAGACGGGCGGCTTTATGGCCGTGGCACTTGCGACATGAAGGGCTTTGTGGCGCTGGCACTGGCCGCTGTGCCACTTGCGATTAAGGCCGGGGTGAAACGCCCGCTGCAAATCGCGATCAGCTATGATGAGGAAGTGGGCTGTGTTGGCGCGCCGCCGATGATTGCGCAAATGGTCAAAACCTTGCCGAAAGCGGCCGCAGTGGTGGTGGGCGAGCCGTCGATGATGAGGTTGGTCAATGGCCACAAAGGCGGGGCTGGCTATAAGGTGCATGTCAAAGGGTTTGAGGTACATTCGTCGCTGCTGCCTTACGGCGTTAGCGCGATTATGGAGGCGGCGCGCTTGGTTGGTTGGATCAATGACCAAAATGCAACGCTTCAGGCCCGCACGCCTTCAGCCATCGCCGCGATGTTCCACCCACCCTTTACCACGCTGCACACCGGCAAATTCGCAGGCGGTACCGCGCATAATATCACCGCCGGCGATTGCCATTTTGTGATGGAATTTCGCGTGGTCCCGGATGAGAATGAGGAGGTTTGGGCCAAGTCGTTTGAGGTGGAATGCGCGCGCATCGAAACCCTGATGCAGGCGGTGCAACCTAGCACATCCATCACGCTGGACCGTTTCTTTGACGTGCCGGGCTTGCGGCCTGAGGAGAATGGTGCCGCCGACGCGCTCGTGCGCCGATTGACCGGCGATAATGCAAGCGACGTCGTGTCTTATGGCACCGAGGCCGGGCAGTTTCAGGCCGAGGGTTATTCTTGTGTGATCTGCGGCCCCGGCGATATTGCGCAAGCGCATCAGGTGAACGAATACCTAGAGGTTGCGCAGTTTGAGGCGTGCTGGGGCTTTATGCAGCGGTTGGTCAAAGACTTGGCAGAGTAGCTATGCAACCCTTTCCGATATCAATGAACACGCCGCCCGCGCATGTCGGGCCATTGCCCACGGCTTGCGATGTTGTGGTGATTGGCGGCGGCATTGTCGGCGTGATGACCGCGTGGTTTTTAACCCAAGCCGGCCAAAAGGTGGTGCTGTGCGAAAAGGGCCGGATTGCGGGTGAACAATCCGGGCGCAATTGGGGCTGGATTCGCCAGCAAGCCCGCGATGCCGATGAACTGCCGATCATGATCGAAAGCTTGGCGCTTTGGCAGGCATTGGCGCGCGATTTGGGCCAAGGTTTGGGCTTTGTGCAAGGCGGTGTGGTCTATATGGCCAATAAGCCCGCAGATATGGCCGAGTTTGAGGATTTTATGCCCCATGCCCGCGCGCATGGGCTGGACACGCGGATGATGACGCGCGCCGAAACCTCGGCCTTGCTGGGGGCTGATAATTGGCCGGGTGCCATGATCACCCCGTCCGATGCGCGGGCCGAGCCGATGGTGGCGGTGCCGTTGATCGCCCGCGCCTTGGCCGCCAAAGGCTGTGTTATTGTGGAAAATTGTGCTGTGCGCGGTTTGGATTTGACCAATGGCCGCATTGCAGGCGTGGTGACGGAATTGGGGGAGGTGGCCTGTGGCCGGGTTGTGATGGCGGGGGGCGCATGGTCATCGCTGTTTTTGCGCGCCCAAGGCATCCGCTTGCCACAACTTTCGGTGCTGGCATCGGTGGCCGCGACCGAACCGATGCCAGAGTTTTTCTCCGGCAATGCCGCTGACACAGTGTTTGCCTTTCGCAGGCGCGTTGATGGTGGCTACACGATTGCGCCGGGGTCGGCGCATGATTTTTTCATCGGGCCGGATGCGTTTCGCCATTTGCCGAAATACCTTCCCACCTTGCGCAACGACTTCCGGTCCACCCATTTCCGTGCAGCCGCACCCAAAGGGTTCCCCGATGCGTGGGGAACCCCGCGCACTTGGGATGTGTCGCGAGGCTCTCCGTTTGAGGATATGCGCGTGTTAAACCCCGCGCCGAATATGAAGACCTTGGCTGCCGTCCAAGATGCCTTTGCCGCCGCATACCCGCAGCTTGGCCGCCCGCGCCTGCGCATCACTTGGGCCGGGATGATTGATACAATGCCCGACATCGTGCCTGTACTGGACCACGCCCCGCTGCAAGGCTTGTTCATCGCCACGGGCCTCAGCGGGCATGGCTTTGGCATCGGTCCCGGCGTGGGGCGGGTGATGGCTGATATGGTGATGGGGCGTGCGGTGGGGCATGATTTGACCCGCTTTCGGTTTGCGCGCTTTTCCGATGGGTCAAAAATTCAACCCGCCCCCGCGCTCTGACCCTTGCAGGGGCTGCGGGTTTGGATCACGCTCTCACGAAACCCCTTGCAACATAGGATGCCCAAATGCCCGTAAAAAACCGCTTTGCCGAAATGCTGCCCGAACTGACCGCCATTCGCCGCGATTTTCACGAACACCCCGAACTGCTGTTTGATGTGCATCGCACCGCTGCCAAAGTGGCCGACCTTTTGCGCAGCTATGGCTGTGATGAGGTGGTGACGGGCATTGGCCGCACCGGGGTTGTCGGCGTGATCCACGGCAAAACTGACAGCGGCCGCGTCGTGGGCCTGCGCGCCGATATGGACGCGCTGCCGATAATGGAGGCGACAGGGCTGGATTATGCGTCCAAAACCCCCGGCAAAATGCATGCTTGCGGCCATGACGGGCATACGACCATGCTGCTCGGCGCGGCGAAATACCTGTGTGAAACCCGAAACTTTGACGGCAAAGCCGTGGTGATCTTTCAACCCGCCGAAGAGGGTGGCGGCGGCGGCGAGGAGATGGTCAAAGATGGCATGTTGGACCGTTGGAATATCCAAGAGGTTTACGGCATGCACAATATGCCGGGCATCCCCGTGGGCCAGTTTGAAATTCGCCCCGGCCCGATGATGGCCGCCGCTGATCAGTTTGAAATTACGATCACCGGCAAGGGTGGCCATGCCGCCAAACCGCATGATTGTATTGATACGCTGCTGGTGGCCAGCCATATCATCGTGGCGCTTCAGTCTATTGCTGCGCGCAATGTTGACCCGTTGAAACAGGCGGTGGTATCAACCTGTGTGCTGACCACTGACAGCAATGCCCGCAACGTGATCCCGCAAACCGTTGTTTTGAAAGGCACAGTGCGGACGTTTGATGCAGGTGTCCAAGACCTTGTCGAGGCGCGGATGAAGGAACTGCCGGTGCAAATGGCAGCCGCCTTTGGTGCAAAGGCTGTCGTCGACTTTGAACGCGGCTATCCCGCCACGGTCAATGCCGAGGAAAACACCGTCTTTGCCGCAGAGGTGGCACTGGCCATTTCTGGCAAGGTCAACACCGACACCGCGCCCTTGATGGGGGCAGAAGATTTCAGCTATATGCTGAACGAACGCCCCGGCGCCTATATTTTTCTTGGGAATGGTGACACAGCGATGGTCCACCACCCCGCCTATAACTTTGACGATAATGCCATTCCTTTTGGATCCAGTTGGTATGCAGGCATGGTTGAGGCCCGGATGCCTGCAGCTTAAAACATTGCCAAGTGATCAAAGCGTGTTAGCCTTCCTGACGCTCAAGTTGGGGAGGCCTTTTCATGATCTATTCAAGCCCATATGCGGACATACCGCTGCGCGATGTATCCATCACTGAGCGCGTGTTTGAAGGCTTGGGTTCGGCCCCCGACCGGGTTGTGTTGATCGACGGTCCAAGCGGGGACAGCCTGACGGCCGGGCAGTTCCGCGACAGTGTGGAACGATTGGCGGGTGGGCTGGCGGCGCACGGCATTGGGCCGGGGTCTGTCGTGGCCTTGATGGCCCCGAACAGTCCTGGCTTTGCGGTGGTCTTTCATGCCGTGGCCTATGCAGGCGCCACGATTACGACGATTAACCCCAGTTATACCGCAGCCGAAGTGGCGCATCAGCTGGCCGATGCAGGGGCTAAGATGCTCATCACCGTGCCTGCCTTGTTGCCCATCGCGCAGTCTGTGTCCGATGGTCCGGCACTTGCCGTGATCGGTCGGGCTGAAGGCGTGCTGTCCATTGACGATCTGATGGGCGCGCCTTTGGCGGCCCAAGTGCCGGTTGATCTCGATACCAGCATTCTGGTGCTGCCCTATTCCTCTGGCACCACTGGTTTGCCCAAAGGCGTGATGCTCAGCCATCGGAATTTGGTGGTGAATGTGGATCAATGCATCGTTGGATTTGACATGCGCGCGGGTGAGACGGCGATTGCATTTTTACCGTTCTTTCATATTTACGGCCTTAACGTGCTTATGAACCCATATCTGGCGATTGGCGGCACTGTCGTCACCATGCCGCGCTTTGATCTGGAGCAGTTATTGGGCCATATTCAAACCCACAAGGTGCGCAGCCTTTGCGTGGTACCGCCCGTGGCCATTGCCTTGGCCAAGCATCCCTTGATCGACCAGTTTGATTTGTCCTCTTTGGACGTGCTGGTGTCCGCAGCCGCCCCCTTAAGTGCCGAAGTGGCTGAGGCGGTGGGCAAACGCCTAGGCTGCACATGTATTCAAGGCTATGGCATGACCGAGCTTAGCCCTGCGTCGCATGTCGTTCCGGCTGATAAACCGCGGGCTGGATGTGTTGGGGTCAATGTCCCCAGAACGCAAACCCGCATTGTTGACCCGGACACGGGCAAGAACTTGGGGCCGGGGCAGGAAGGCGAGGTGTGGGTCAAAGGCCCGCAAGTGATGCTGGGGTATTTGAACAATCCGGCGGCCACGGCTGCGACCTTGACAGACGGCTGGCTGCACACAGGGGATCTGGGCGTGATGGACAGCGATGGGTATTTGACCATCCGTGACCGTTTGAAAGAGTTGATCAAAGTCAAAGGGTTTCAGGTCGCCCCAGCTGAGGTTGAAGGGGAATTACTAGCCTTGCCGCAGGTGGCGGATGCAGCCGTTATCGGCGTGCCAGATGATGAGGCGGGCGAGTTGCCCAAGGCCTTTGTCGTTTTGGCTGCGAATTCTGTGGCCGACCCGGATGCAATACGCACAGCCCTTCGCCTGCGCTTGGCCAGCTATAAAGTGCCGGTACAAATCGTCTATGTCGATGCAATCCCGAAATCAGCTTCGGGCAAGATCTTGCGGCGGTTGCTGCGGGGTCAGGCGATATAGTCCCGTAATTCGCGGCGCATCACCTTGCCGGTGGCGGTCATCGGCAAGGTTTGAACAAACACCACATCGCGCGGGGCGACATGCGGGCTGACGCGGGATTTGACGCGCTCAATCAGGCGCTTTGCCACCCCGTCTTGGCTTGCTCCCTCGCGCAGCACCACAAAAGCGCGGATCACTTCGGTGCGCACAGGGTCGGGGATGCCAACGGCGGCGGCCATAACCACATCGGCGTCACCCATCAAGCAATTCTCAATCTCGCTTGGCCCAATCCGGTAGCCGGCCGAGGTGATGACATCATCATCACGAGAGGAAAAGGTGATGTAGCCCTGCGCATCGACCGTCCCCAAATCGCCCGTGCGCAACCAATCACCACGATATTTTTGGGCGGTTTTTTCGGGCTGGTTCCAATAGCGCAAGAACATGCTGGCCGCCCCTTTGCGAATGCAAATTTCGCCCATCACGCCGGGGGTGCAAGGTTGGCCACCCTCGTCTTGGACCACCACATCAAAGCCGGGCAAGGGTTGGCCCATCGTGGCCGGGTTTACAGGCATAAACCCCGCAGCTTGGGTGATGCAAAGGTTACACTCAGTTTGCCCATAAAGCTCATTGATCGGGGCGCCCAAGGCGGCTTGCCCCCAAGCCAGCATTTCGGCCCCAAGGCTTTCGCCACCAGATGAGATTGACCGCACCGCAAGGCCCGCAGGCACCGCCGTACCGCGCATCAGTTTCAGCGCGGTAGGCGGCAAGAACAGATTGCGGATGCGGTGTTCGGCGATCAACGCATAAGCCGCAGTTGCATCAAACTTGCGCATCCGGTGCGCCACCAGCGGCACGCCGTAATAAAGGCAGGGCATCGCCATATCCATCAACCCGCCAATCCACGCCCAATCAGCCGGGGTCCAGCCTTTGTCGCCGGGTTGGGGAAAGCCTTCGTGTGTTAACTCCATGCTGGGCAAATGGCCGAACAAGAACCGATGCGCGTGCAAAACCCCTTTGGGCGGGCCAGTTGTGCCAGAGGTGTAGATCATCACCGCCGCGTCTTCGGCATCGGTTAGAACAGGCGTTTGCAACGGGGGGTGGGTTGCAATTTCATCCCATAAAAGGCGCGTATTTGGGGCAGGGTCGGTGCAGAATATGCATTTCAGATCTGGCAGGTCTGCGACGATGTTCGCAAGTTTGGCCAAGCTTTCGCCATCGGTCACAACCACCTTGGCCCCAGAATCGCCCAAGCGGTAGGCCAGCGCATCCTCTCCAAACAGGGTGAACAAGGGCAAGGCCACGGCCCCCAATTTCATCGCCGCAAAATGGGCGATGGGAACGGCTGCCGATTGCGCCAGCAGCACGGCCACCCGGTCACCGCGCACAACACCGGCGGCAGCAAAGGCCGTCGCAAGCCTGTCGGAGGCGTCTTTCAGCGCGGCGTAAGTCCAGTCTTTGCACCCAGCATCAGTCACTTCTGTCAGTGCAACTTGGTCGGGATGTTCCGCCGCCCAATAATCACAGCAGGCGAGGGCTATGTTGAAATGCCGGGGCCAGTGCCATTTGAGAGCTGTACGCTTGGCAGCCCAGTTGCCCACCAGCGGAATTAAACGCCTATTGCGCAAAAATCGTCACTTCCGGCAAGTCAGTCAAGGGCAGGTTCAGCGCCCGGAAGGCAGCAAGCGACAGTTGTGCCGCCCCAGTTCCGGGGATCAAATCCACCGCAATTGACGCGCCCGAAGCGGTTACCACGCGCCCACCGCCTGCCTTTTTCACAAGCCCGGACCGCAGCCAAAACCCCGGCTCGGTCACATTGCCCAAGGCCACGGCGGTTTTACCCAATGACTGCTCACCCACAGGTTCGACCGGGGCAGCAAGTGCTGCCGCTTTTTGCGCCGCCGTCGTGGTATCAAGCGCCGCCGCCGTGCGCGCGCCCGCAGGCGGGGCCGCAACCCCCACCGAATTGGGCCGCGTCAACGGTTTCATCGCAATCGGTGACACAGGTTCCATAGCGTTTTTGCCAAACCCAAAGGGCATGGTGGCGCAGCCGGACAGCAGCATGGCAGGGAGGATAAGGGTGAGTGCATATTTCATAAACTCATTGATACCCGCGCTTTGGATTGCTTTCAATGGCCTTGCACCTGCCCGCTGCAACGCCTACCTTTGGTGCATGAACACACCCCTTATTGACCCCTTTGCCCGTGCCATCAACTACCTGCGCGTCTCGGTGACGGATCGCTGCGATTTTCGCTGCGTTTATTGCATGTCGGAGAATATGAGCTTTTTGCCCAAGGCGGAATTGCTGACGCTAGAAGAACTGGACCGCATGTGTTCGACTTTTATCGGGATGGGTGTTGAAAAACTGCGCATTACCGGGGGCGAACCCTTGGTGCGCAAGGGGATCATGACGTTTTTCGAAGGTATGGCCCGGCATCTGCAAAGCGGGGCGCTGAAGGAATTGACGCTGACCACCAACGGCAGCCAATTGCGCAAATATGCGGCCCAACTGGCGGCCTGCGGCGTGCGCCGGATCAATGTGTCGCTGGATACGTTGGATGACGCGAAATTTGCGAAAATCACGCGTTGGGGACGGCTGGCGCAGGTGCTGGACGGGATTGCCGCGGCCAAAGAGGCGGGGTTGCGGGTGAAGATCAACGCCGTAGCGTTGAAAGGCTTTAACGAGGATGAGCTGTTCACGCTAACCGATTGGTGCGCTAGTCAAGATCACGATCTGACCTTTATTGAGGTGATGCCCATGGGTGACCTTGGAAATGAAGATCGTTTGGACCAATATTGGAGCTTGAAAGACCTGCGCGCGCGGCTGTGTGACCGCTTTACGGTCACCGAATTGACCGAGCGGACGGGCGGCCCTGCGCGCTATGTGCGGCTGGACGAAACCGGCCAAAAACTGGGGTTCATCACGCCCTTGACCCATAATTTCTGCGAAAGCTGCAACCGCGTGCGCCTGACCTGCACTGGCGAATTATACATGTGCTTGGGCCAAGAGGATATGGCCGATCTGCGTGCGCCCTTGCGGGCCAGCCCAGATAACGCGCTGCTTGAAGACGCCATTCGCGCCGCTATTTTGCGCAAACCCAAAGGCCATGATTTCGACTATTCCCGGCAGCGTGCCGATGGCCAGATGACCCGCCATATGAGCCATACAGGCGGTTAGAGCGCTGTTTTGTCGGCGGTTTTGTAGGTATTTAAGCCAAGATGAAATGGCGCGGGGGGGCAGGCTTTCTTAGCCCAAATACTGCCCGGCCTCTTTGCGCGCCCATGTTTTCATCAAATCCCCAAACTCGGCCAAGAACGCCTCAACGCGGGCTGGGTCATGTTTGGACAGGTCGCGCAACCACCAGGCCACCGCCTTTTGGATGAACCAATCTTTGTCACTCAAATAGCTTGCGGCCCAGAGCAGGATGCGCTCGCGGGCCTCTGCTTCATGCGGTTTCAGGTTGTTCAGTCGGGCAAAGGGCAGGGTAGCCACAAGGGCGGCGCGGCGTTGCCACATCAATTCCGACGTGGTCCAGCATTCGACCGTGTCGAGGCGAGAGGGGTCCGCGATGATCCGTTTTTGGGCAGCGATACAAACGGCATCAGCAATGGCCCAAGCATCAAAATCGGGAACCCACGCACAAATCATATCCCAAGCAGCGCTGTCATCGGGGCGAATGCGGGCTTGGGTCAGCAGTTTCGCCGCGGCAATCCGCGCTTCATGGATGTTGCTGCCCCAAAGGTCGTGGCACAGGGCCAAGCGACCCTCTAGGTTCAGATCCTCGCGCCATGCTTTGCACAGCGCGTCAATCTCGGGGTTGGCGGTGCCAAGATAGGGGCGATCAACCTTATGATATTCGGCCATTTCTGCGGATTTGCCCGGAACGGACTGAGCTTTGATGGCGGCGATTGCATCGTCAAAAGTCATTCTACTGTCACCGATTTGGCGAGGTTTCGCGGTTGGTCCACATCGGTCCCCTTTGCAATTGCAGTGTGATAGGCCAGCAGTTGCGCAGGCACGGCATAAAGGATCGGGGCCAGAAAATCGGGAACCGATGGCATGACCAGAGTGCGCCAGCAGCCCACCCCCGCCTCGGCCACGCCTTTGGCGTCCGAGATCAGCAAGACTTTGCCATGCCGCGCCATCACCTCTTGCATGTTGGACACGGTTTTTTCAAAAAGCGCATCGCGGGGGGCCAACACAATTACGGGAACATGGGCATCAATCAGCGCGATTGGACCATGCTTCAGCTCTCCACTGGCATAGCCTTCGGCATGGATATAACTGATTTCCTTCAGCTTTAGCGCGCCTTCCATGGCTAGTGGAAACAGCGGCCCGCGCCCAAGGAATAAGATATCCTGCGCTTCGGCCAGCTCTTCGGCAATCTTTGCGACCTCGGGGGCAATCCGCATGGCTTGGTTGATAAGCCCCGGCAAGCTGGCCAGATCGGCAAGATGCTGGGCCATCTGTGCAGGCGTCAAGCGCCCCTTATCCTGTGCGGCCTTTAGCGCCAGCAGCGCCAAGGTCGCGAGCTGGCAGGTGAAGGCTTTGGTTGAGGCAACACCAACCTCAACGCCCGCCCGAATAGGCAAGGCAATATCGGATTCGCGGGCGATGGATGACGTCGGCACATTGACCACGGCCACGATCTTGGCAACTTTCTCCTTGCAATAGCGCAAGGCAGCCAGCGTATCCGCCGTCTCACCCGATTGGCTAACAAAGAGCGCCCATGAGGTTGGCGACATCGGCGGCTCGCGGTAGCGAAACTCGGACGCAACATCGACTTCAACCGGGATACCCGCCACCCGTTCAAACCAGTATTTTGCCACAACGCAGGCGTAATAGGCCGTACCGCAGGCCACCAGCGTCAGTCGGTCAACGCCTGTGAAATCAATCTCAGGCGGCAGGTTCAACTGCCCATCGGCCAGATTATGCTTGATAGAATCGGCCAAAACTACGGGCTGTTCCGCGATTTCCTTGGCCATGAAATGCTTGTAGCCGCCTTTTTCAATGCGGGTATGTTCCAGCACAATTTTGGTGGCCGCCCGGTTGGCACGGCGGTTTGCCTCATCAAAAATCTCAGCGCCTTGGCGGGTGATCACGGCCCAATCACCCTCTTCTAGATAGGTGACAGTATCTGTCATCGGGGCAAGCGCGATGGCATCAGACCCCACAAACATCTCGCCCGTGCCATGCCCGATGGCGAGCGGCGAGCCTTTGCGGGCGGCGATCATCAGGTCTTCTTCGCCGTCAAACAAGAAGCACAGCGCAAACGCCCCGTGCAAACGCGACAGGGTTTCGCGCGCAGCCTCAATCGGGGTCATCCCCGCATCCAAATGCGCGCGGGTCAGAATGGCGACGGTTTCGGTGTCAGTTTCCGATTCAAAGGCGTAACCCTTGGCCAGCAATTCCTCACGCAATTCACGGAAATTCTCAATAATCCCGTTATGGACCACGGCCACGCTGCCTGCTTGATGCGGGTGCGCATTGGCCACAGTCGCCGCCCCATGCGTGGCCCAGCGGGTGTGGCCGATGCCAGATTTGCCAGCAAGCGCGTCATGCACCAGCACATCTGATAGGTTGATAAGCTTGCCCACCGCGCGGCGACGGCCCAATTTGCCGTTATGAACAGTTGCAATCCCGGCACTGTCATAGCCGCGATATTCCAGCCGTTTCAGCGCCTCGACCAACAACGGGGCGACTTCATTTTTGCCCAATACACCGATGATACCGCACATTATTTGGTCGCTTTCTGGCGCTTTGCCTTGGCCGCTGTGTACATATCGAGCAGTTTTACCGCCAACCCCGGTTTATTCACTTGGCGCGCGCGGCCAATCGCCACCGCCTCGGCAGGCACATCCATGGTGATAACCGACCCAGAGCCTGTCATCGCATCGCGCCCCACGGTGACCGGAGCCACCAGCATGGTGTTCGACCCGATAAAGACGCGCGGCCCTATTTCGGTATGGTGCTTGTTCACGCCATCATAATTGCAGGTAATCGTGCCAGCCCCAATATTGGTATGCTCGCCCACATGGGCATCGCCCAGATAGGTCAGGTGGCCAACCTTAACCCCTTCATCCAGAACGGTATTTTTGATTTCTACGAAATTGCCAACATGCACATCCTCGGCCAGTTCCGCACCGGCGCGCAGGCGGGCAAAGGGGCCAACACTGGCGCCGCGGCTAATGTGGCAGCCTTCCAAATGGCAAAACGCCTTAATCTCAGCGTCAGATTCGATGGTAACGCGCGGGCCAAAGACCACATTGGGGCCGATGGTCGTATCGCGGCCAATCACTGTATCCAGCGCGAAATAGGTGGTGGCAGGATCGGTAAGTGTGACCCCATTTTCCATAGCCTCAGCCCGCATCCGGGCCTGAAACGCAGCCTCGGCCAGGCTCAGTTCGGCGCGCGTGTTAATGCCCAGCGTTTCCGCCTCATCGCAGCGCACCACACCGACCGAAAGGCCTTGTTTGCGCGCAATCTCAACTATATCGGTCAGGTAATATTCACCCGATGCATTGGCATTGCCCACCTGTGCCACCAAATCAAAGAGCACAGACACATCGGCACAAATAACCCCAGAGTTACAAAGGGTTACGGCGCGTTCCTCTGCATCCGCGTCCTTGAACTCAACAATCCGTTCTAGCGTGTCGCCCGCTGTGATCAACCGACCATAGCGCCCCGGATCGGCAGCTTCAAACCCCAGAACAACCACGGCGTGCTGCGCGCGGGCATTCAGCATGGCTTGCAAGGTTTCGGACCGTACAAACGGCGTGTCACCATAAAGCACAATCGCATCGCCCGCAGCCCCTGCCAGCAAGGGTGCTGCCTGTGCGACGGCATGGCCGGTGCCAAGCTGTTCGGCCTGAAACACGACCTCAACACTGTCGTCAAAGGCGCGCGCGGCCTTTCCCACTTCGGCCGCACCATGACCTGCGACGATCAAAATCTGCTCGGGGTCCAGCGCTTGGCCTGCTTGCAAAGCATGGTGCAAAAGCGGGGCTGACCCCAAGCGGTGCAACACTTTTGGCAAGTCCGAATTCATCCGCGTGCCTTTACCAGCCGCCAGAACGATCAATGAAACCGACATGAAACCCTTTCCTTCAAAGCTCGATCCCTTTTACACGGGTGTATCCGAGTCGCAAGGTCGGGGACGTAACGCGCTGTTTCAGCGCTGACATATGGGGGCGGGATGCGCACAGTTGTTTTTGATCTGGATGGAACCTTGGCCGATACCAGCGCCGATTTAATTGCAGCGGCGAATGCGTGCTTCGTGCTGATGGGGCAGGGGCGACCATTGGACCCTGTTGCCGATGCGTTGGTCGCCTTTGGTGGCGGGCGGGCGATGCTGCGCTTGGGGTCTGCGCGGTTGGGGCTGACGTGGGATGAGGCGGATATCGACCGCCAATACCCCGTGTTGATTGAGGCCTATGCAGGTTCCATCGCGGTCCACAGCAGGCTTTATCCCGGTGCGGTGAACGCGGTGCAAGCCTTGCGCGCGGCAGGTTTCGCCACCGCGATTTGTACGAATAAACCTGAACGATTGGCCGTGATGCTGTGCGATCAACTGGGGATATCGAACTTATTCAGTGCGCTTTTGGGGGCCGATACCTTGCCGGTTCGCAAACCCGACCCGGTCCATTTCTTTGAAACCGTGCGCCGCGCGGGCGGCGACCCGGCACGCTCTTTGCTGATAGGTGATACGATCACCGACCGTGATACAGCGCGTGCCGCCGGGGTGCCTATTATTTTGGTCGGCTTTGGCCCCGAAGGGGCGGGCGTGTCACGGCTGACTCCCGATGCGCTGCTGCATCACTATAATGATCTGCCCGGTTTGGTGGGCAAGTTCTTGCCGGACTAAGGCGGTTCAGGGCATCATGCCTGCGATATAGGTGGCGAATTCAAAGTTGGGCCGCTCCAGATGCGACAGATGCCCCGGCCCCGAAAGTTGCGCACACAGGCCGCGGTATACTTTTTCAGTGCAACCGCGATCCTCATCATTCACATCATCCAACAAAGCTTTCAGCGCAGCCAAATGTGCCTGTGCTTCGGGGTCGGCAGCCCAGTCGGGGTGGAGGCCACCGCCATACAGAATTTTCACGCGGCCGGGACCATCAGGAGTGAGGCACAGGTACCAAAAATAACCGGGCGTCAGGGTGATCATCAGCGACGGATAGATTGCAAGCAGCCATGTGATGCGGCGTTGATCGCCTGTCAGGGTGGTATTGGATGGGTGGGCGAGCGAGAGTTTGACGGTGTCGTTCTTCATGATCCAGTGATAATTGAACCCGGCTTCACCTTCGGGGCAGGTCATTTGGGCAAGGTCCACCGAGCCGCCGATTGTACCTGCATGGCAAACGGGCAGGTGGTAGCTTTCCATGAAATTCTCGGCCAGCACCTTCCAGTTGGTGTTCCAGTGATGCTCTTCGCGAAAGGTTTCCACATAGCTGCCCATATCAAGGTAGCCGACCAGATCGTCCACGCCTTTCAAGCGGTCATGCGGCAAGGGGGCGTCGGGGTTTAGGGTGACCATGATCCAGCCCAGCCAGTTCACGCAGCGGATTTGGGGCAGGGAGACCTGATCTTTGCAAAACCCCTCATTATGCATCATGGCCGGGGCGCCGCGCAGGGTGCCATCTAGATTGTAGGTCCAGGCATGGTAGGGGCAGGTGATGGTGCGGGTGTTGCCGCGCCCTTCCAAAAGGATCGACATGCGGTGCCGGCAAACGTTTGACATGGCCCGCAGATCGCCGGATTTGTCGCGCAGAATGATCACAGGCTCGCCCGATATTTCCATCGTCAGATAATCGCCGGGGGCTTTCAAAGCATCGACGCGGCCGGCGCAGAGCCAGTCTTTGGCAAAGATATGCTCTTGCTCGAGGGCGGCAAAATCGGGCGAGGTGTAGACCGATTTCGGCATGGCGCGGGCTTGGCCAAAGGGCTGCGAAACATTGGCCCGGAGTTCCTCAACAGGGGAAAGTTTTGGGTCATGGGTGGTCATGTTTGAGGGGCCTTTATGCCAGGAATTGGGCTTAGAAAACCATGCTGGGGTGGGTTTGTCACCTGTTTTGATTGTGACCTGCCCCCCGAAAGTTCCCTCAATCTGATGTAGAGTCTGCCCAACCCTGAAGGAGCAGACGAATGAGGAAAAGCCGTTTTACCGATGCGCAGATAATCGGGATGATCAAGGAACAGGAGGCGGGTTTGCCAACTGCCGAGCTGTGCCGAAAGCATGGATTGAGCCCTGCGACATTTTACAAAATGAAGGCCAAGTATGGTGGGATGGACTTGTCCGATGCCAAGCGCCTGAAGCAGCTTGAGGATGAAAACAGCAAGCTCAAGCGCCTTGTGGCGGAGGTGATGTTGGACAATGTGGTTTTGAAAGATCTGCTGGGAAAGCCCTGACGACACCGATGCAACGGCGGGATGCAGTGCTGCGGGCGTTGCGGGATCATCCGATCTCGCAACGTCGGGTCTGTGTCCTGATCGGTGTTGATCCGAAGACGGTGCGGCGAGATCGCCCACCTGATAATCCGGATATCCGTTTGGAAATGAACAAGATCGCTGAGAAGCGGCGTCGGTTTGGCTACCGCCGCATCGGTGTCATGTTGGAGCGCGTTGGCATGATTATGAATGAAAAGAAGCTTTACCGGATTTATCAGGAAGAGGGCCTGTCAGTGCGCCGCCGCCGTGGCCGCAAACGGGCGAGAGGCAGCCGGACACCAATGCCTGTGTCGCTGCGGCCCAACCAGCGCTGGTCCTTGGATTTTGTGTCCGACACCTTCGGAGCCTGCCGCAAGTTCCGCATCTTAGCCGTGAACGATGACTGCTGCCGCGAAAACCTGTGCCTGGTCCCAGACACCAGC
>Ga0209491_10000269_pt1 | contig 102668 bp, 105 predicted proteins | sample BON02_FD_187213 | JGI IMG/M metagenome (GOLD analysis project Ga0209491, IMG submission 187213) | Freshwater microbial communities from Lake Bonney liftoff mats and glacier meltwater in Antarctica - BON-02 (SPAdes) (version 2) | ecosystem: Environmental > Aquatic > Freshwater > Ice > Glacier... | reverse complement strand
CGCAGCAGTTTCGCCGTGGACTGGGGAAATCTGCTGGTGGGAGTGCGTAAAAGCTCGGGAAATTCGGATTGCTTAAACTTTAAGCAGATGAATTTTTTTAAAACAGGGGGTTTTCGGCCAGGCACTAGTTAGTTCCAGTTAGTCCCGCGTTGCCTATTGGCTGCGGTATGGACGAATTGGAATCGCCGCGTCAGCTTGTGTTGGTACGGAAATTCAAGATCAGCGGGAAAATCTGGTACGGAAATTCACAAGGGCCATTGCCCGGTGTTTTTCAAGTGTTGGATGTCTGCGCGCGCGGCCTTCAGTTTTTCAAAGGTGCCGGGCAGTATCTTTTCCAGGTGCGCGGCGCGTGCGTGCAACATTGGATAACGCCCGGCGTCATGCCTGCACTTGTCGGCGACCAGATACCGCTGGCGCAGTGTGTCCGCACCAGAGAATCCATGAATCACATCGATTAGGACGCCTTCGGAATCGACGAACTTAATCAGGTGGCGCGCGCGATTCTCGAATATCTGCGCGCAAGCTCGGCGAACACTTGGCGCGCCAAGGCAATGTATTTGCTCTTCCACAGCCCGCCATATGGCAAGCATAAAAGCCTCCCGATGGCGAGTGTCGGGACGTCCTACTCTGGTTTTTTTCGTCATGTCGGTGTGTCCTCTCACCCAAAAAGCCCGCACGCGGCGGGCTGGAGGGTGCGCCAATTGGCGAATACCGGCGCGATGGCGTTGCCGTTTCTCTATGCGGCCTTGAACGGGATCACCTTCGCACCGGTGCGTAGTACGTCCAGATAGTCGGCCCACGCCTGCATCATCGTGCGACGCTTGTCCAAATACTTGGCGCGGTCGTATGCTGCGCCCAATGGCCCGCTCTTGCCGTGCGCTAGCTGTGTCTCAATGATTTCCGGGTCGACATTCAGTTGCTCCGCGATCAACGTCCTGGCCATCGCCCTGAAGCCGTGCGCGGTCATTTCGTCGTTGCTGTATCCCATGCGCCGCAGTGCCGCGCGCAGCGTGTTCTCGCTCATTGACCGTTCGCCAGTCAGCAGGGACGGAAACACGTACCGACCGCGCTTGGTAAGTGGTTGCAGTTCCTGCAGCAGTGCTACCGCTTGCCGGGCCAGCGGCACAAGGTGCGGCGCCCCGTTGATCTTGTCTTCCTTGCGACGCTTCATCTCGGCGGCAGGAATCGTCCACATGGCGCCATCAAGGTCGACGTGCGCCCATTGCATCGCCCTGATGTTGCCGGGCCGCTGGAACACCATGGCTGACAGCGCAAGGGCCGCTCTGGTGGTTGGTTGCCCCGAGAAACTGTAGATTTCGCGCATCAGTTCGCCGGCCTCGGTCGTGTCGGTAATGGCGCCGACGTGCTTGGCGTTGATCGGCTGCAGTGCGCCCCGCAGGTTCGGTGCCGGGTTCCCGGTGCACTTGCCGGTCTGAATGCCGTACATGAACACCTGGCCCATGCCACGGCAAAGGGTATGCGCAGTTTCGTATGCGCCGCGGGCCTCAACCCGATGCAACACGGTCAGCAGTGCCGGCGCGTCGATCTTGTCCAGTGGCAGCTTGCCAATCCACGGGAAGGCTAGTGTCTCCATCCGCCGTAGCCACCACTTGCCATAGTGCTCGGCCCATCCGTCCGCCTTCTTTTGGTGAAATTCACGCGCGACCGACTCAAAGGTCACGCCGGCCTGCTGCTGGTTGCGCAGCTTGCTTACCTGCTTGACGTGCGTCGGGTCGTTCCCCTCCTGCAGCTGCTGCCGGGCCTTGTCCCGCTTCACCCGGGCGGCCTTCAGGCTGACGTCAGGATAGCTGCCCATGGCAAGGCGCTTCTCTTTGCCGGCGAACGTGTATTTCCAGAACCAGCGCTTCGAGCCGCCAGGCGAAATCTCAAGGTACAGGCCCCCGGAATCAGTCTTGCGCTCGCGCTTCTTGTCAGGTGGGCAAGTGGCTGTTTTGCAGGCGATATCGGACAGTGGCATGGGGAACAACTTTCAGAAAAACCGACGATTGCCGATTTGTTCCCCGGTTTGTACCCCGTTTTACGCTGATATGCAACGACTCTACCTGATGCTACGTGATAGGAATAATTACGTAAGTGGTTGATTTATCAGGTGGTTTTGATGCAATCTGATGCATCATGATATTTGTCAATGGTCCCGCCAGTAGGAATCGAACCTACATCTGTCCCTTAGGAGGAGACCGTTCTATCCATTGAACTATGGCGAGCGAGGGTGGGAAGTCTAGCAGGGCTGCATGTCGGTGCTGGCCTGTGGCTCTGGGCTGATACCGGGTGGGTGCCAGCGCCATTTCGGGCGGTCCATTCAGTCGTAGCTGAACTTGAACAACAGGTCGACCGCGCTTTTTTCGCCGGTGTGCGCACGCAGCGTGAGGCGTTCGGACAGGTCGTAGAAGATCGAAAACGTACCCAGCGTTCCGGCCAGGCTGCGTTCGTAGCTGACATAGAAGTTCTGCGAGATGCGTTTGCCCAGTGTGACCGTGGCCGCGCTGGCGCCGCCAGAGCCGGTGGCTCCCGCTACCGACAACTCGTCCAGTCCCAGTCGGCCGGCGATACTGCCTGACGAGTCCTGGCCGCCGATCAGGGCCATTGCCGCTTGCTGCAGCACGGCGGCCTCCGCGCCACCGTTGGCGGCCGAGCGGCCAAGCACCAGCCAGGCGAGTTTCTCGGCTTCGGGCAACTCGGGTTCGGCATACAGGCGCACCCGCGGCAGGAGGGCGGTGCCGGTGACCTGCACGCCTACGCGTTGGGTCAGCTTGGGACGGATCGCCAGGATGTTGAGCGAGGGGTTGTCATAGGCCCCGTTGAAACGCATTTCGCCGCGTTCAATTTCCAGTTTCTGCCCATAGGCCTTGAACTGACCGCCGACGGTGCGCAACTGACCGGTGACGACGGGCGCTTCGCCCGCACGCAGCGTGCTGCGCAATTCGAGTTCACCGGCCACGCGGGTGTCGATGCCGCGCCCGCGCACGTGGAAGTCCGACCCCAGATCCAGCTGCACTAACAGGTCGCCACGCAGCCCGCCCTGGACTGCGGCGCCGCCTTTGCGCGTCGCAACCGGTGTCTTGGCAGCACCGGCCGTCGCGCCGCCGTTGGCGCCACGACCCAGCACCACGACGTCGTCACCCAGGCTGGGTGCTGCTTCGTCGGGCAAGATGAACAGCGCCTGGTCGACCTTGAGCGCACCGCGCACCTTGAGTTGCGACTGGCGCAGCGCGGCCTGCAGCGTGCCGGATACCGCGAGCCTGCGGTCGGCCCGCGCCGACACCCGCAGGGCCTTGGCCACCGCGTCGATCTGCAGTTCGATCGCTCCCAAGGGCGAGGCTTCGGTGCCTTGGGTCGGCAGCCATTGGGCAAAGCCGGTCGCGGTGAGCGCGCCGCCGCTCTTGCCGCCGGCGCCCTGCAGGCTGAATTCATCGATGCTCAGGCGCTGGCCCTGAAGCGTTGCGCGCAACTGGCCGTTGCCGAATTCGATGCCGTCGACCACCGAGCGCAGCGCCATCTCGCGTGCCTGCAGACTGCCATACCACTGCGGCGCGGCGCGGGTGCCCGACAGGTCGAGGCTGGCGTCGACGGTGCCGCGCACGCGCCATCCCGGGGGCGCCAGCAGCGACCAGACGCCGACCTGCGGCATCTGTGCGCGCAGCTGGCCCGAGATGGCGCTTTCCGCCATCCATTGCCAGCCGTCCTTGGTGCGGGTCAGGCGCGTGGCCAGCTCCAGCTGCGCATTGCCGGCGCGTTCGCTGTCCCAGCGAAAGCTGGCGCTCACGGCGTCGCCATCGCCTTGCACTGCCAATCGCAGTTCGCGGATGCCCGCATTCACGGTGCTGTTCGACGCGCCCGGCGCAGCCGGCGTGCTGCCTTCGGTCTGCACGCGCAGGTCGCCACTGCGCCGTGCCAGCGTGGCGCGCACCGACAGCTTGTCGGCCAAAGACAGATCCCACTGCCCATCGAACAACAGGTCGCCGCTGAGGCCGGCGTCGGCCAGGGCTTTGTCGCTCATCAATGTCATCCAGCCCACGGGCAGGGCACGCAGCTCGCCCTTGCTGCTGAGCTCGGTACGGCCGCCGGCCTGCCAGGTGACGGGTTGCCAGGCCAGCACGGCCGTGCCCGGTGCCGGGCCGACCAGGTCGGCCTGCGCTGCGCTGGCGCGCAGAATCGGGCCGCCGCTATCACCCTGGGCTGGCGCACTCCACGACAAATCCAGTGGCCGGGTCAGGGACACCGTCCACGGGCCGGGCAAGCTGCTCTCGCGTGCCTGCACTTGCAGCGACGAGACCCGCGCCTTCCAGTCGCCACGGGCGTCAAGACCGCCGCTTGCGCTGGCCTGCAGTTGTGCCTGGGCAGTGCCCTGTGTCGCCTGGCTTGAGACGGATAGCGTGAGGGCATCGAGCGTACCGGCCAGCCGGGTGTCGAGGCGGCTCAGACGCAACCACTCGCCCGGCGCCTGCCCCTGCTGGCCCACCGAGAGTTGTGCGATCTGCACGCGGCCGTCGATCGAGGTCTTGTTACCACGACCCGCTTCGAATGCCTGCCAGCCGCCGCGCCAGCGCAGATCGACCGTGGCGTCGCCGCGCAGCTCCAGCGTGTCCAGTTGCGCCGGCGTCATGGGCAAACGGGCGAGCCAGCGGCGCGTGGCATTGGCGTCCTGCAGCTTGAGCGCCATCACCCCGTTGCCGTCGTTGGCGGCGGTTTCGCCCGAAACGCTGGCCGTCAGGCCGGGCGCTTTCAGCTCGAGTTGGCCGCGCACGGCGCGTGTGGACAGCTGCATCTCCAGGCGGCCGTCGAGGCGGGCATCGCGGGTGCGCACGTTCAGGCGGTCCAGGTGCACCCGGCCATCACGCCAGCGCCCCTTGGCCGCGGCCGATTGCAATTGCAGGCCGCGCAGCGGCGAGCCGCGCTCCTGCTGCGCCGACGGTTGCAGGGCGGCGTCGAAATCCACGCCATCCTTGGCCGCAACCGCCTTCAATTCACCGTCCAGGCGTATCGGGTCGAGCTGGCTGTGTGCCTTGGCCAGATTCACGCCTTGCAACTGCAACTGGCCCTGCCAGCCGGAGGTCGCGCTCAGCTGGGACGCGTCCGCCAGCCTGGCCTGCAGGCGCACACGCCCGCCAGCGGCTTCGGCGTTGAGGGATTCGATACCCCAGCGGCCATTGTTGTAGCCAACCAGGCCCTTGAGGCTGTCCACTGGCAGCCGACCTTTGTCCCAGGGCCCGGCGTCGCGGTTGATCAGGTTCAGTTCGGCCAGCCATTGGTTGCCGGCGGGCCGCACCCAGGTGTTGCCGGTCAGCAAGGTACGCGGCGCGGCAGGCCACAAGGCGGCCAGATCGAGCTGGTTGAACGAGGCCTGGGCGCGGACCACGGGTTGGCTGGCCCAGGGACTGATCTGCGCCGACACGCTGGCGCGCATAGCGCGATTGTTGGCCCGCGCCGGGTCGTTGCCGGGCTCGGGCTGCACCAGGGCGTGCAGGTCGAGCATCGGCGCCAGGCCGGCGAGCGGGCCGCTGAGCGTGGCGGATGCGTCCAGTGCCATGTTTTGGCCGTCGCCGATAGGGGCGACCACGCGCCCCTTGAGTTGCAGATCCAATGCCATCGGCAGGCGAGCCTGCAGGCTCATGCGCCCCTGGTACTGGCCCTGGGCCAGCTGGATCCTGTCCACTTGCAATTGGTGCTGCTGCGCCATGTAGCGGTAATGCGCAACCAGGTTGCTGGCCTGCAGCGTGGTCGCGCCGGTGAGATTGAATACCCCCACCACCAGCGGCAGATCGATATCGAGCGGCAGTACGATCTCCGAAGGCGGCGCCGGTGTGTCCGTGGAGGGCGCGCGCTGATCGTCCACGTCCAGCTGTGCCAGCGCCAGTTCCGTGAAGCGCAATCGCCCGCGCAACAGCTCCAGCGGCTGCCAATCGAAGCGGACGTCGCGTGCCGTGACTGTCAGCCCGTCGGCATGCCAGCGCAGCTGGCCGATCTGTCCACCACCGCGCACGCTGCCCTTGACGTCCTGCACTTCGAGTGTCTGACCGGCTGGCAAGTAGGCGGATGATTCCTCGATGACCGTGGCCAGCGACCCCTTGGTGCCGCCCCACAACCACAAGGCCAGCAGCAGCGCCACGCCAAGCACCAGCACCAGTTCCAGCAGCCAGACCAGCTGAAACAGCAGTGCAAAGAGCAGACGGCGCATCAGAAGGTGAACCCCACGCTCAGGTGCAGACGAAGCGCCTTCTTGTCCAGCCCATAGGCCAGGTCCAGTTGAAGCGGACCGACCGGGCTGCGATAGCGCACGCCCGCACCGATGCCGACCTTGGTATCAAATTGCTGCGGCTTGTCAGCCACGGCGCCTGCGTCGATGAACACCGTGCTTTCCCAGGGGCTGGGCTGGCCGTCGATCAGGATCGGACGCTGCCATTCGACACTGGCCACCGCCACATAACGCCCGGGCGCCACGACGCCATTGGCTTCAGCGCTGCCGATGCTTTGATAGGAGTAACCGCGCACACTGGCATCGCCGCCCGCGAGGAACAGTTGCGTGCTCGGAATCCTGGCACTGTCCTTGGCTACCACCGCGCCGGCCTGCAGGCGTACGGCGATACGTCCGGCGCGTGCCGCCGTCGTCGTGGGGTCCTGCAGTTTGTCCAGCGACCAGATGCCCAGCCAGTTCATGCGCGTGCGAAAAAACGGGTCGCGCTGGCTGCCCAGCGTCCAGCCACCACCGACCTCCACGCCCAGGCCGTAGCCGTTTGAGGGGTAGGGCAGGCGGTCAAAGGCGCGCTGAGTCCAGCCATATACCGCACTGATGGACTGCGCTGTCTCGTTCAGACCCGTTCCGGTGGTGGCGGCCCGGTCGTATTGCAGGTAGTAGTTGCGGTCGATGCGCTCGCCGCGTTGCAGGCGCCCGGTGCGCAGCTTCTGGCTGCGCACTTTCACGCTGGCGACATCCTCGTTCTTGAGCTCGCCCAGCACGGACCAGCGCCAGTTGTCGTCGTTCGGTTGGGACAGCAGTTCACTGGACATCGAGCGGGTGTCGCCATCAATCAACAGTTTGGAGTCTGCACGCCAGCCGATCAGCGGCAACTGCAAGTTGGTGTGTTCGGCTGACAGCCGCAAGCCACTGTCGGTGCTCACGCCCACACCCAGCTGCCCTCGGTTGCGCAAGGCTTCGTGCACCGTGACGTTGACCGGTACGGCCTGCGGGTCGCCGCTCGGATCGATCTCGATGGCCACCGAGCCGAAATAGCCGCTGTCCTGCAGCCGTTGTTGAGCCTCAAGGAGTTCGGTCTGATCGTAGGGCGCGCCGGAGCGCAGCCGTGCAATGCGTTGCACCAGCTGCGGGTCGTAGCGCTCCAGCCCCGATATGTTCAGTGCGCCGATGCGGTACAGCGGACCGGAGTCGAGCGTCACCCCCAGGCGCGCAGCGTCTTGCGCCGGATCGATTTCGGCGCGGCTGGTCGCGATGCGCCCCAGCGGGTAGCGACGCGCCGCCAGTTGGCGCAAGGCCTGTGTCTTGGCGTCGTCCCAGGCCTCTTGCGTAAATGATTTGCCGACCGTCAGTGTCCAGCCGCGTTCGATGGCCAGGCGTTGGCCCGTTGCTTCTGCGTCCTGCGCAATCGCGCCACTGAAGGACAAGCGCACATCGGTGACCGTGGTCGACGGACCGGTCTGAACCGCAATGCGTACGACACGCGACGGCCCCTTGTCGCCGTCGGAGCTTGCCCGCGAGATCTGCACCTGGGGTGAAAAATGCCCCAGCGTACCCAACAGGTCGCGGACATTGCGTTCGGCAGCGATCTGCAGCCGTTCGAGCTCGGTGTCGTCGAGGTCGGACAGGCTGCGGTAGCGCATCAGGTCGAGGTGGCGCAGCAAATACTCCTGCACCGGTTTCGGTGCCTGGATGTCGACCGTGAAGGCCATCACCGGTTCGGCCGGTGTTGCCGCGCTGGCTGCGGCGTCAGGCGCGGTTGCCGCGGGTGTCGTTTGCGCCCCGAGCGAAAACGGGGCGCTGATGACGCAGGCGACAAGCAACCAGGCACGCATGTGCGCGCTGACCCATCGTTTGCTCATGGAGCTATTTTGACAGCAGCCGCATGGCGTCCTCCAGACCCTTGATGGTCAGGGGATACATGCGGTGGCTCATCAGCTGCTGGACCACGCTGATGCTCTGTCGGTATTGCCAGACACCTTGCGGTTCGGGATTGATCCAGGCGAATTTCGGGAAGGCGTTGGTCAGCCGCTGCAGCCATTCGGCGCCGGCCTCCTCGTTGTTGTATTCGACGCTGCCGCCCGGTTGCAGGATTTCGTATGGGCTCATCGTCGCGTCGCCGATGAAGATCAGCTTGTAGTCCTTGTTGTACTTGCGGATGATGTCCCAGGTGGCGAATTTCTCGGAAAAGCGGCGCCGGTTGTTCTTCCACATGAAGTCGTAGACGCAGTTGTGGAAGTAATAGAACTCCATGTGCTTGAACTCGGTCTTGGTGGCCGAGAACATCTCCTCGACCCGCGCGATGTGTTCGTCCATGGTGCCGCCGACGTCCATCAGCAGCAGCACTTTCACATTGTTGTGGCGCTCCGGCACCATCTTGATGTCAAGCCAGCCGGCGTTGGCTGCAGTGGAGCGGATGGTGTCGTCCAGGTCGAGTTCTTCCTCGTGGCCTTCGCGCGCGAACTTGCGCAACCGGCGCAGTGCGACTTTGATGTTGCGCGTGCCCAGTTCCTGGGTGTCGTCGTAGTCCTTGTAGGCGCGCTGGTCCCAGACTTTGACCGCGCTGCGGTTGCGGCTCTTTTCCTGACCGATGCGGATGCCCTGCGGGTTGAAGCCGTTGGCGCCGAAGGGCGAGGTGCCGCCGGTGCCGATCATGCGGCTGCCGCCTTCGTGGCGTTCTTTCTGCTCCTCGAAGCGCTTCTTGAGCGTCTCCATCAACTCGTCCCAACCCATCTTCTCGATCTTTGCCTTTTCCTCCGGGCTCAGATTGAGTTCCAGGTTCTTGCGCAGCCACTCGAGCGGAACATCTTTCGTGAAGTCGGCCACCATCTCCACGCCCTTGAAATAGGCGGAAAACGCGCGGTCGAACTTGTCGTAATGCTTTTCGTCCTTGACCAGCGTGGTGCGGCTCAGGTAATAAAAGTCGTCGATCTTGTAGCCCGTCGCAGGGCCGTCACCGTCGTCCTGCACAGTATTGGGTCCGACCACACCTTCCTTGAGGGCCTCGAGCAGCGTCAGGTATTCCTTCACGGAGACCGGCAGCTTGGCCGAACGCAGGGTGTAGAAGAAGTCGATCAACATGCTTGTCTCCGTTTCGCGGTCTGGCCGGCTCCGGCGCATCCGTTGCGCGCGCGCCCTGCCAGCGGCGTGTCAGTCTTCGCGGGGTTTGTCCCGCAGGTACAGCAACTGGGCCCGCGTCTCGGGCCATTCACCCGAGCGCATGCTGTACATCACGGTGTCGCGGATGCTTCCATCGCGGCGCAAGCCATGGCCACGGATGACGCCGTCCTTGCGCGCGCCCAGGCGTTCGATCGCGGCTTGTGACGCGAAGTTGAAGTTGTCGGTGCGCCAGCCCACAACGTGGCAACCCAGTGTATCGAAGGCGTGGCCCATCAGCAGTAGTTTGCAGGTGGTGTTGACATGGGTGCGCTGGCTGGATTTGCGGTACCAGGTGTAGCCGATTTCGACCCTTTTGACAGTCGGCAGGATGTCGTGGAAACTGCTCGATCCCAGCACGGTGCCGGTCGCGTCGTCGAGTACGGCGAACGCAAACCGGTGGCCGTCCTCGCGCATCTGCAGCGCATCGTCGATATAGCGGCGAACCTGTTCGGGCTCGGGCACCGAGGTGATGCGCAGGCGCCAGAGTTCGCCGTCACGGGCGGCTGCGCGCAGGCCTTCTTCATGTTCCAGGCCCAGCGGGGCCAGCGTGATAGCGCGGTCACGCAGGACGACGGGTTCTACAAATGCCATGGTGGGCTCCGAAGCTGCCGCGTCCAATCAGCGGTTGTGGCGCTGCATGAACACCAGCTTCTCGAAAAGCGAAACGTCCTGCTCGTTCTTGAGCAAGGCGCCCACCAGCGGCGGCACCGACACCTTGTCGTCCTTGCTGTGCAGTATCTCGGCCGGGATTTCTTCGGCCAGCAGCAGCTTGAGCCAGTCCAGCAGTTCGCTGGTCGACGGCTTTTTCTTCAGACCCGGCAGGTTGCGGATGTCGTAGAAGGTCTTCATGGCCGCTGTCAGCAGCTCTTTCTTGAGGCCGGGGAAGTGCACGTCAATGATGCTCTTCATGGTGTCGGCGTCGGGGAACTTGATGTAGTGAAAGAAACAGCGACGCAAAAACGCGTCGGGCAATTCCTTCTCGTTGTTTGACGTGATGAACACCAGCGGTCGGTGCTTGGCGCGGATCAGTTCGCGGGTCTCGTAACAGTAGAACTCCATGCGGTCGATCTCGCGCAGCAAGTCGTTCGGGAACTCGATGTCGGCCTTGTCGATCTCGTCGATCAGCAGCGCCATCGGCTGCTCGGCGGTGAAAGCCTCCCACAACACGCCACGGACGATGTAGTTGTGGATGTCCTTGACCTTTTCGTCGCCGAGCTGGGAGTCGCGCAGACGACTGACCGCATCGTATTCGTACAGACCCTGCTGGGCCTTGGTAGTCGACTTGATGTGCCACTGCAGCAGCGGCAAGTCCAGTGCAGCGGACACCTCTTCGGCCAGCATGGTCTTGCCGGTGCCCGGTTCTCCCTTGACCAGCAGCGGACGTTTGAGCGTGACTGCGGCATTGACGGACAACATCAGGTCCTGCGTGGCGACGTAATTCTTGGTGCCTTGGAATTTCATGGTGCAGGAGTGTGCGCGTGGCAGTGAACGGTGATCGAATAGGGCAAAAACATGGCCGATATAATCTGCGGGTTTGAGATTCCCCGGCCCACCTTTGATTGTCTGCGCAAAATGAACCAGATGTTGTCGTCCCTAATTGTGGTGTTTGTCGCGTCTGCGACTGCGCTGTCTGCGAGTGCCCAGGAGGTCAAGGGTGATGCAGCCGCTGGCGCGGGCAAGATTGCCATGTGTATTGGTTGCCATGGCATCGCCGGCTACCAGGCCAGTTTCCCGGAAGTCTACAAGGTACCGAAGATTGCCGGCCAGGGCGCCAAATACATCGCCGCGTCCTTGCACGCCTACCAGAAGGGCGAGCGCAAGCACCCGACGATGCGCGGCATCGCCGAGGGCATGAGCGAACAAGACATCGCCGACGTGTCGGTCTACTACGAAGCCAGTGGCCATGCGGCGCCTGCAACTGCGGCCGCACCTGCGGCGAGCGCAAAGGCTGCCAAGCTGGTGGCCAAGGGCGCATGTGTCGCCTGTCATGGCGCCAACTTCAACAAGCCGATCGATCCCTCGTATCCCAAGCTGGCCGGCCAACATGCCGACTACCTGTTTGTGGCCCTGAAGTCGTACAAGACGGAAGGTCATGCGACCTGGGGCCGCTCCAATGGCGTCATGGCGGGTATCGCCAAGCAGTTTTCGAACAACGAACTCAAGGTCATGGCCAACTACCTGAGCAAGCTGCCGGGCGAGCTGCAGACGGTTCCGCAGTCCAAGTTCAAGTAAGCGCCGGCCCCACGGCGTGCTGGTCCGGTTGATCCGGTGGCGCGCCGGTGACCGGTGTCAGTCGCGTGTGGCGTGCCGCTGCACGCAGGCGATGTAGACATCGCCGTCCGGTGGGCGTCCTGCCCGCTGGCTTTCCCAGATCATGGTTCCCAGACACTCCATCGCCGCATGGTGGGCCTCATGCAGCGAATTGCGCCGGTGCGTCAGCAGCTCGACCGCCTGGCGGATGCCGCGTGGCTGGTCGATAGAGCATTGCTCGCTGATCGACAGATGCATGGACAGGTGCAAAAAAGGATTGATGCCCGCTTCGGACGCCTGGCCCATCGCGCGTAGCGCGGCGTCGACGTCGGCCAATTCGGCATGGTATTCGGGGTGCTCGTCGATCCAGCCGCTGGCGAGCGTCTCGATAGCGTCAAGGGTCTGGCTTGAGCGGGCCTTGGCATAAACGCCGCAATAAAAGCGGCGGACATCGGCTTGGGAGGGTTGTATCAACATGGCGCTGGCATTATCGCGGCGGGCCGTGCGGCGGGCCGTGCGGCGGCAGATTCCCGCCCCGACGGCATGGCCAGTGCCGCTTCACACCCGCCAGGGCGGCAATTGCCAGTTGCGCCAAAGCGCCAGCGCGCGCAAGCCGGCGGTGATGCCGACACAGGCGACCAGGGCCAACCAGCCCGGGGCCTGTGCCTGCCACAGGCCGACATAAACCCAGCCTCCGATGAACGCGCACAGGGCGTATGGCCGGTGATCGGCAAAGGCGCTGGGAATCTCGTTGCACACCATGTCGCGCAACACGCCGCCGAACACGCCGGTGATCAGCCCCATCAAGACCGCCACCACCGCCGGCATCTCCAGCAATAGGGCCTGATGCACGCCGGTGGCGGCGAACAGTCCCAGGCCTATCGCATCGGGCCACTGGATCGCGCGTTCGGTCAGACGGAAATGGCGTTGGCGCAAGAACAGCATGGCCAGCACGCACAATCCCATCACCGCCCACAAGACTTCGACATGCCGAACCCAGAAAAACGGCCTTTGGTCCAACAGCAGATCGCGCAAGGTGCCGCCGCCGAACGCGGCCAGGAAGCCCACCACACACACGCCCACGGCATCGAGCCGTTTGCGCGCGGCCTCGAGTACGCCGGACAAGGCGAACGCAGCCGTGGCGCCGAGCTCGACCAGCAGGCGCACGGTTTCGCCCCAGGTTTGGACACTTTGCATGGCGGGATTGTCGCGTGTTGAACCTGCCCATCGTGCAGGACCCGCTGTTCTGCCTGGTGAGCATGCCGCGCGTTGGCATGGCCGCCTCGCGCTGCGCAGGCTCGATTCGAACCGCGCGCGTTGCACCAGCGTCACGTTGCCGTCGCGCAGCTTGCAACCACCCTTCGCAGTGGCTGGGCGATGGTGCGTGGGCCGAGGCCGACAGCGGAAAATTTGCACGCCTGCGCGAGCTGATGGAGGTGATAGCTGCCAAGCAAGAAAAAGTTTTGGTGTTTACCCAATTCAGAGAAACCACCGCACCGCTGGCCGCGTTTTTGGGCAGTATTTTTGGCCGCGAAGGCCTGGTGCTGCATGGCGGCACGCCTGTGGTCAAACGACGTGAATTGGTCAAACGTTTTCAAGAAGACGAGCAAACGCCCTTCTTTGTAGATGGTGTTTTCTGGTTGGAAATACGCCAGCCGTTCAGGCTCTCCACGTTGGACAATCTTTGTTTTCATTACGTTCAGTGCTGACATCCACAAGATATTGGATCACATCGGAGTCGAACCCGAAGCTCCGCGCATCACCCCGGCACGCGGCGGGCCACCGCTATGGGATGACTGCGGTGCGCAGGAGACGGGGGAAGGTGTTGAAGCTGGGCCGGATTGGGATATGACCAGCCAATCAGCACCAGACTATCCCGACGATCAGCGCACTACTTGGTGAATTTGCTACTTGGTGAATTTGCAATGGGTCGCAACGACTGCGCCGGGGTAGGGCTGTGCCAGCAGCCCAGCTTTTCATGTCGCTTGTGCCAGTAGGCGCAAACCTTGGGAATTCAGATCGCCACATCAGGGAATGCACGACTCTTGAGGACGCTTTCCGGTGCCATACTTGGCCTCATGCGGTTGGAAGTACTATCCGCCAAGCCCACGCCCCAAGAGTTGCTCACGATCGCTGCGCAGCGTGGCGGCCGGTAGATCGCCAATACCCCGCAGCCACGAAACCAGCAGCTTTCAGACCGTATACGAGAGAATTCAAGCAGTGGACCAAGCAACACACAACAAGATCGTTTCCTTCATCTGGGGCATCGCCGACGATGTGCTACGCGACCTGTTCAGGCGCGGCAAGTACCCGGATGTGATCCTGCCCATGTGCGTGCTGCGACGCATGGATGCCGTGCTCGAGCCGACCAAGCAGGCCGTGCTCGACACCAAGCAGATGTTGGACGACGCGCGCATCACTGAGCAGCGCGCAGCGCTGGCCGACGCGGCCGGCCAGGCCTTCTACAACACCTCGCGCTTCACGCTGCGCGACCTGAAGTCGCGCGGCAGCCATCAGCAATTGCTCGCTGACTTCGAGGACTACCTCAACGGCTTTTCGCCCAACGTCCAGGACATCCTGGACAACTTCAAGTTTCGCAATCAGCTGACCACGCTGTCCAAGGCCGACGCGCTGGGCACGCTGATCAACAAGTTTCTCGACCCTGACATCGACCTCTCGCCGGCCGGCATCGACAACCACGCGATGGGCACGGTGTTTGAAGAGCTGGTGCGCAAGTTCAACGAAGACAACAACGAAGAGGCCGGCGAGCACTGGACGCCACGCGACGCGGTGCGCTTGATGGCCAACCTGGTGTTCCTGCCAGTCGAAGCGCAAATCAAGTCCGGCACCTACCTGCTGTTCGACGACGCCTGCGGCACCGGCGGCATGCTCACCGTGGCCGAGGAAACGCTCACCGCCATCGGCGAGAAGCGCGGCCTGCAGGTCGAGGCGCGCCTCTATGGTCAGGAGATCAACCCCGAGACCTACGCCATTTGCAAGGCCGACATGCTGATCAAGGGCGAGGGCGAGAACGCCGACCACATCGTCGGCGGCGCCGAGTGGTCCACGTTGTCGCACGACGCCTTCCCCGGCCAGGAATTCGACTTCATGGTCGCGAATCCGCCCTACGGCAAGAGTTGGAAGAAAGACCTGGAGGCGATGGGCGGCAAGGACGGCATGCGCGACCCACGTTTTAAGGTCATGCACGAGGGTGAAGAGCTGTCGCTGGTGACGCGCTCCAGCGATGGCCAGATGCTCTTCCTGGTCAACATGGCTTCGAAGATGAACCACAGCTCGGCGCTGGGCAGCCGCATCGCCGAGGTGCACAACGGCTCGTCGCTGTTCACCGGCGACGCCGGCCAGGGCGAGAGCAACATCCGACGCTGGTTGATCGAGAACGACTGGTTGGAAGCGATCGTCGCGCTGCCGCTCAACCTGTTCTACAACACCGGCATCGCCACCTATGTCTGGGTGCTGAGCAACCGTAAGCCGGCGCACCGCGAGGGCAGGGTGCAACTCATCGATGCCAGCCAGTGGTTCAAGCCGCTGCGCAAGAACCTGGGCAAGAAGAACTGCGAGCTGGCACCCGATGACATCGAGCGCATCAGCCGCAGCTTTCTGGACTTCAAGGAAACGCCGGAGTCGAAAATTTTCCCCAACGCTGCCTTCGGCTACTGGAAGGTGACCGTCGAACGCCCGCTGCGCCTGCATAGCCAACTGTCGCCCAAGGCCATCGAGATCCTGCGATTTGCGTCTGGCGACGAGGACCTGCGAGCGACGCTGGTCGATGAGTTCGGTGATGACATGTTCGGCAATTTCAACCAGGTTGCCGCGGCGCTGGAAAAGCGCCTTGCCGAATGGGGCGACGACGACGAAGAAGGTCAGGGTGACGATGGCGAAGAAGGCACCGGCGCCAAGAAAGGTCTGCCTGAGAAACGGCGCAAAAAGCTGCTCGACGCCAAAACCTGGGAGCGCGATGGTCGGCTTGTCGAGGTGGCAATAAAGCTACGTGCCGCCCTGGGCGATGGGCTCTTCGAAGACCACAACATTTTCCGCGACCGCGTTGACGCCGCGTTGAAGGATGCTGGCTCCAAGATCCCCGCCGCCGAGCTCAAGCTGATCGTCAAGGCCGTGAGCTGGCGTGTCGAGTCGGCACCGCCTGTCATCGCCAAAGTGCACAAGCCCGGTAAGCTGACAGCCGACACTATGCTCGGCCTGTACGACGCGGTGATCGCCGGCAAGGCCTGTGTCGTCGAGTACGAACCCGACGCCGACCTGCGCGACACCGAACAGGTGCCCTTGCTGGAAGAGGGCGGCATCGAACCCTTCATCCGCCGTGAGGTGCTGCCCTACACGTCCGATGCGTGGATCAACAATGACGCCACCAAAATCGGCTACGAAATCAGCTTCACGCGCCATTTCTACAAACCGCAGCCGCTGCGCACGCTGGCTGAGATCAGTGCCGACATCCTGGCCATCGAGAAAGAGGCCGAAGGGCTGCTCGATGGTCTGCTGACGACGGGGAGCGTCCCATGAAGAAGGGTGCCGGCGGCAAGTCAGCCGGGGCGGTAGCAACTGCGCCGGCGTCCGCGCCGGCCGCGGTGCGAAGGCGCGCCGGGGCCGCGGTGAATAAGGCCGCTCTTGCCGCTGTCGATGAGCCCGAACTGCTTTCGGATTTGCGGGGTCTGATTCAGTCCGCCCGCCAGCGGATTGCGTTGACGGCCAGTTCTACTCAGACCATGCTCTGCTGGCACCTGGGTCGCCGGCTCCTGGATGAGAATCTTCAGGGCAGTCGAGCCGAGTACGGCAAGCAAATTTTGGTGACGGTGTCACAAGAATTGACTGCCGAGTTTGGTCAGGCGTTCGGCCTGCGCTCGCTCTACCGATTCATACAGTTCTGCCAATGCTTTGCCGACCAGACGATTGTGTCGACGCTGTCGACACAATTGAGCTGGAGTCACTTCATCGAGCTGCTGCCGATCAAGGACCCGCTGGCGCGCGATTTCTACGCCGAGATGTGCCGCATCGAGCGCTGGGACGTGCGCAGCCTGCGCCAGAAGATCGGCGGCATGCTGTTCGAGCGCACGGCGCTGTCGAAGAAGCCCTTGGCCACAGTCGCCACCGAGATCGCCAGGCTGCGCGACGGGCAGATGAGCCCCGACCTGGTGTTCCGTGACCCCTACCTGCTCGACCTGCTGGGCCTGAAGGGCGCCTACAGCGAGCGCGATCTGGAAAGCGCTATCCTGCGCGAACTAGAAGGCGTGCTGTTGGAGCTGGGCGCGGGCTTCACCTTCGTGGCCCGGCAAAAGCGCATGAGCGTCGGCAAGGACGACTTCCACCTCGACCTGCTGTTCTTTCACCGCCACCTGCGCTGCCTGATCGCCGTCGAGCTGAAACTGGAATCCTTCCAACCCGCGCATGTCGGCCAGATGGAGTTCTACCTGCGCTGGCTCGACAAACACGAACGCGCGCCGGGCGAAGCGCCGCCCATCGGCCTGATCCTGTGCGCCTCGGCCGATGCCGAGCAAGTGGAGCTGCTGCAGCTCGACGCCAAGTCGATCCGCGTCAGCGAGTACCTGACCGACCTGCCGCCGCGGCCGCTGTTGCGCGCGCGACTGCACCACGCCATCGAGCACGCGCGTGAGAGCATGGCGCGGCGGCCAGCGGCTGACGAGGACATGCCGTGAGCGAGTTTGATGCGATCGCCGGTGGGCTTGATACCTTCGTCGGGCAACTGCAGCAGTTGCAGTTGCAGGCCGCGCAGCAATACCAGCCGGTGGTGGATGCGCTGGTGCGCACCGGCAGTCGTGACGTGCAGCAGATCGAGCATACGCTGGATGGTCTGCTCGATTTCTGCGGGCATGCGCCCGTGCTGGAGATGTACCGGCGGCTGTGCCGCCACTACTGGGACATTGACCCGGCTGCCACGGCTTACTACGTCAAGGCCTATCGCGAGCGCTGGGATAGTGAAGACGACGGGGACGTAACGTGATCGCTGGGCTCAAGCCATATGCCGAGTACAAGGATTCGGGCTTGCCGTGGCTTGGCCAAGTGCCGGCGCATTGGCGCACGGTTCGCAATGGCAGTTTGTTCGGCCAACGCAGCCAGACGGGGTTTGCCGAGCTGCCGATACTGGAAGTGTCGCTGAAGACCGGCGTGCAAGTGCGTGCCTTCGGCAACTCGAAGCGCAAGCAGATCATGTCGGACCTTGCCAAGTACAAACGTGCGGTGCAAGGGGACCTGGCCTACAACACAATGCGGATGTGGCAGGGTGCCCTCGGCGTCTGTCCGGTTGATGGTCTGGTGAGCCCGGCGTATGTCGTGGCGCGGCCATACCCTGGCGTCGAGCCGCTGTACTTCGCGGCGCTGTTTCGAACCGGCGACTACATGGCCGAAATCGACAACGCGTCGCGCGGCATCGTCAAAGACCGGAATCGGCTGTACTGGGACCAGTTCAAGCAGATGCAATCGCCTTTCCCACCGCGGGACGAGCAAGCGGCAATCATGCGGTTTCTGGACTGGGCGAACGGCCGTCTGGAACGGGCGATCAGGGCGAAGCGCAAGGTGATAGCGCTTTTGATAGAGCAAAAGCAGGCCATCGTTCGGCGGGCTGTAACTCGCGGGTTTGACGCCACTGTGCTGCTTAAGCCCTCCATGATCCCATGGCTCGGTCAGATTCCGCAGCAATGGGAAATTCGCCGGTTGAAACATTTGGCCCATCTTCAAAGTGGTTCTGGGATTACTTCACTGCAAATCGAACCTTCTGGGCCGTTTCCTGTGTTTGGCGGCAATGGACTACGCGGGTTCAGCACCAGATTTACACACAAGGGGCACTACGTCCTCATTGGCCGTCAAGGAGCGCTTTGCGGGAACATAAACTTTTCAGTTGGAAAGTTTTTTGCATCCGAGCATGCCGTAGTCGCGGATTTGCAATCGGGTATGTCGGTGCTTTGGTTCGGCGAGCTTCTTCGAGTGATGAACCTCAATCAGTATTCGCAATCGGCGGCGCAGCCGGGTTTGGCTGTGGAACGCATCAACAATCTCTATGCTCCCGTTCCGCCTTTGGGCGAACAGCAAGAGATCGTCGAACGCCTACAGCACGCCACGCTACCGCTCAACGCTGCCATTTCCCGCTTTAATCGAGAAATCGACCTCCTCCGCGAATACCGCACCCGGCTCGTCGCCGACGTGGTGACCGGCAAGCTCGATGTGCGCGAAGCCGCAGCGCGCCTGCCCGACGAAGCTGGCCCGGACATCGAAGCCGAGCCTATCGAAGAATTTGACGACCCAGAATTCACCGACGAGGTAGCTGAATCATGAGCACCGACATTAGCGAGAAAGGCCTCGAATCGCTCATCGTCCGGCACATGACCGGCACCGACGGCCTGGTTGTCACGCCGAACGCGGCGGCGGAAGCGCCTGCGCCCTACGGTGGCACCGGCTACTTCGCCGGCAGCCCGAAGGATTTCGACCGAGCCCACGCGCTGGACGCCGCCCAGCTGTTCGCCTTTCTGCGCGCCACGCAGCCCGAGACCTTCAAGAAGTTGGCGATGGCCGATGCCCACGACTCCAAGGACCTCAACCGCATCAAGTTCCTGAGCCGGCTGTCGGCCGAGGTCGGCAAGCGCGGAGTCATTGACGTGCTGCGCAAAGGCATCGAGCACCACCCCGCCGGCCACTTCGACCTGTTCTACGGCACGCCGTCCGACGGCAATGCCAAGGCCGCCGCGCTGCATGCGCAGAACCGATTTTCGATTACCCGTCAGTTGGCTTACAGCACCGACGAGAGCCGGCGTGCCCTGGACCTGGGCCTGTTCATCAACGGTCTTCCCATCGCTACCTTTGAGCTGAAGAACAGCCTGACCAAACAGACGGTCGAAGACGCCGTGGAGCAGTACCGGCGCGACCGCAACCCGCGCGAACGTCTGTTCGAGTTCGGCCGCTGCGTGGTGCACTTTGCGGTAGACGACGCCGAGGTGCGCATGTGCACCCAGTTGAAGGGCAAGGCCTCGTGGTTCCTGCCGTTCAACAAGGGCCACAACGATGGGGCAGGCAACCCGCCCAACCCGGACGGCCTGAAGACTGACTACCTCTGGAAGGAGGTACTGACGCCAACAGGCCTGACCGACATCCTGGAGAACTACGCCCAGATCGTCGAGGTCAAGCACCCGAAGACTGGCAAGAAGAAACGTACCCAGGTTTTCCCGCGTTATCACCAACTGGGCGTGGTGCGGCAGGCACTGGCCGATGTGCGTGTGCATGGCGCCGGCGAGCGCTACCTGATCCAGCACTCGGCCGGCAGCGGCAAGTCGAACTCCATCGCCTGGTTGGCGCACCAGCTTATCGGCGTCAAGGTCGATGGCAAAGAGGTCTTCGATTCGGTCATCGTCATCACCGACCGGCGCATCCTTGACGACCAGATCCAGAAGACTATCAAGCAGTTCATGCAGGTGGGCGCCACGGTGGGCCACGCCGAGCACTCGGGCGACTTGCGGCGCTTCATCGAGCAGGGCAAGAAGATCATCGTCACCACGGTGCAGAAGTTCCCGTGGGTTCTGGACGAGATTGGTGCCGTCGGCGACAAGCACTTCGCCATCGTCATCGACGAGGCACATTCGGGACAGGGCGGCAAGACCTCGGCGGCCATGGGTCGAGCACTCGGCAAGGCGCTGGGGGAGGGCGCTGACACCGATGTGGCCGGAGACGACCAGGAGCGTGATGCCGAAGATGTGGTGAACGCGGCGCTGGAAGCGCGCATGGCCGCGCGCAAGATGCTTACCAACGCCAGCTACTTCGCCTTCACCGCCACGCCGAAGAACAAGACGTTGGAGATGTTCGGCGAGCCACTGCCGGCCGACGTCGACGGCAAAGTGAAGCACCGGCCGTTCCACCACTACAGCATGAAACAGGCGGTGCAAGAGCGCTTCATCCTCGACGTGTTGGCGAACTATGTTCCGGTGGACAGCTACTACAAGCTGATCAAGAAAATCGAGGATGACCCGGAGTTCGACACGAAGAGGGCGAAGAAGAAACTGCGCCGCTACGTGGAAAGCCACGACCATGCGATCAAGTTGAAGGCCGAGATCATGGTGGACCATTTCCACGAGCAGGTTCTGACGGCTGGCAAGATCGGTGGGCAGGCCAGGGCGATGGTGGTGACAAGTGGCATCGAGCGTGCGGTGCAGTATTTCCACGCGATGAAAACTTACCTGCAGGAACGCAAGAGCCCGTACCAGGCCATCGTCGCGTTCTCGGGCGAACATGAGTACGGTGGCGTCAAGGTGAGCGAGGCGTCGCTCAATGGCTTTTCGAGCAAAGACATCGCCGACAAGATTCAGGACGATCCCTATCGCTTCCTTATCTGCGCCGACAAGTTCCAGACCGGCTACGACGAGCCGCTGCTGCACACGATGTATGTCGACAAGGCGTTGTCAGGCGTGAAGGCCGTGCAGACGTTGTCGCGGTTGAACCGGGCGCACCCGCAGAAGCATGACTGCTTCGTGCTCGACTTCCAGAACAACAGCGAGACGATCACTTTTGCCTTCCAAGACTACTACCGCGCCACGCTGCTGGCCGAGGAAACCGATCCGAACAAGCTGCACGACCTGAAGGCCGCACTCGATGGCGCGCAGGTGTATTCGCCCGACCAGGTGCAGCAGTTCGCGGCATTGTTCCTGGCCGGCGCCGAGCGCGACCAGCTCGACCCGATCCTGGATACCTGCGTGGCCGCGTACACGGGCGCGCTCGACGAAGACCAGCAGGTGGACTTCAAGGGCAAGGCCAAGGTGTTCTGTCGCACCTACGACTTCCTGGCCTCGGTGATGGTGGGCACGAATCCGGAGTGGGAGAAGCTCTCGATCCTGCTCAACCTGCTGGTGTCCAAGCTGCCGGCGCCGAAAGAAGAGGACCTGGCCAAGGGCATCCTGGAAGCCATCGACATGGACAGCTATCGCGTCGAGAAAAAGGCGCTGATGAAGATCGCACTGGCCGATGCCGATGCCGAGATCGCGCCGGTGCCTACCGACGGCGGCGGGCGCAAGCCAGAGCCTGAGCTGGACCGGCTGAGCAACATCCTCAAGACCTTCAACGACAACTTTGGCACGCTGTTCGCCGACACCGACCGCGTGGCCAAGCGCATCCGGGAAGACATCGCGCCGAAGGTGGCCGCCGACAAGGCCTTCCAAAACGCCAAAGACAACACCCCACACACCGCGCGCATGGCCCACGACCAGGCGCTGGGCAAGGTCATGCAGATCCTGCTGAAGGACGACACGCAGGTCTACAAGCAGTTTGTCGAGAACGAGTCGTTTCGACGGTTTGTGGGGGATATGGTTTATCAGCTCACGAGCCAGTAATTGCTTTGGGCGAGAGACCCGGAGAGTGCCGTTTTCGCCCCGAAATAGGTCGACGCCGTATCGTAGTGCCTCACTTGTGCCCGAGTAAATCGAATCGAACGTAGAACTCAACGGGCGTGTCGGTGACCAAGAAGCACTCTGCGAGTTGAGGCGGCACCGGGACGAAGATGCGGTTCTTGGTCACGATGGTCGTCGTGATCAGCGCCGTGCCACCGGCATCCCCGGCCGTACGGCTGCCGCGCAGTTCGATGTCGTAGTAGAGGGTCTGGGCGGATTGCGCGAGGCCGAACAGAAAGACGATGCGTCGTCCCGCCCAAGCGACCTGGGTCGAGTGAGGCCAGGTGAAAAATTCGCGCTCGAGTTGAAATAACCGATCCGACAACGCCAAGAAGACTCGATGGTTGTTCAATTGCGGGATCTCTTTTTCGGTCGTCAGCAGTCGCTCTCGGACGTCCATTTCGACGCGCATGATCGGAGCGCCGGCAACCGGAACGGAAATCACCTGGACCGCATCCGGCCTCACCGGCGCATTGACCACGTCGACGAGCACGTTCTCCACCGTTCCGACACTTTCGCTTCCGACGCGTTGCGTTTGAGCGGAGGAGACGCGGGACGCGGCGGAAAGTACTTCCTGGAAGTCGAGCTTCCCGGCTAGGTACTCGGCCAGAAGCGGCTCCAAGTCGCCCTTGTCGTCGATGTCGAGCCTGTAGAGCTCACGCCGTCTGGCAAGTGTCTTCTGAAGCGCGTCCAGGCCCGTGCGCTGTGAAGATGGAACGAAAGACTTGATGCGCTCGTAGACGTGAACGCGGATCAGATCCTTGGTCAGACCATCGAGCAGTTCGGGTGAAGCTTCGATGGCCTTCAGCACTGCCAGCGCGGCGGACCATGTTCTTGCGAGCTTCAACACTACGCGGTCGCCAATCATGTCGGCAAGCATAGTGACGCCGTGGCTGATCCTCACCCATTCGATCTGAACATTGTCGATGAGATAGTCTGATCGCAACACCCTCGCGATCGAGAGCATCAGCACTACTTCGTTCCAGAGCAACTCGCTAGGCTTGTATGTCTCCAAGACCGAGGCGGTGTCGGGCACGGGCTCCAGACGCCGCCCGACCTGGCCGCGCGTATGGTGAGCCTGGCCGGCCTGGCGATCGGCATGCGAGCGCTGGCACCGGCCGGCTATTGGAGGCCTTGCCTGGAATCGTCCCCTTTGGCCAAGTGCGTCAGACCGCGTTGGAGGTGGTTGCCGTCGAGGTGAACCCGGCACTTGCCCTTGCGGCGCGGCTGGCCTGTTCAGGCCTGGCCGGCACTGTGCGATGTGCCGACTTTCTGCAATGCAGTGCGGACACCGAGGACCTGGGCATGTTCGATGCTGTGTTGATGAACCCGCCTTTCGTGCAGGGTGCCGACATTGCGCATATCAAACATGCACTGACGATGCTGAAGCCAGGCGGCCGCCTGGTTGCCTTGTGCGCGAATGGTCCGCGGCAGAATGCCAGCCTTCGCCCGATGGTCGAGGCCCGCGGTGGTGAGTGGGAGGAACTGCCGGCCGACACCTTCAAGGAAGAGGGCACCGGAGTGCGGGTAGCTGCCTGTGCGGTAGCGTCCGTTACACCGTACGAGGCGAGCCGCAGCGCGCCTTGCACTGCCACTGTTCGCGGTGTCGCAAAGCGACCGGGACAGGTCATGCGACGAATCTGTTCGTCGCCGGCACGCTCACCTGGGACGCTGGCGAGGCGCTGGTGCGCCAGTTCAAGGTGCCCGAGGCCCAGCGATTCACGAATGCGTTCTGCTGCGAATGTGGTGGACGGGTACCGCGTTCTGCCGCGGGGTCAGGCATGGTCATGATCCCGATGGGGTCGCTGGACGACGACCCGGGAATCGAACCACAGGCGCGGATCTTCCAGAACTCGCGGGCGGTCTGGTCGTGCAGCGGCCAGTCGCTGCCCGGGTTCGACACGATGCCGGGCTGAATGAACATGATTGCCTGCGGTTTCCATGATGGTCTCCCATCAAGTTGATTGGCCAAGTCGCATGCGCCTTGCAAGATGCCAGGTTCAAGTCAGGACCACGCGGGTCGCTGGTCCACAGGGCTGCATTCGAGCGCCTCAGCCAACTTGCAGTTTGGCCCATCAGATGGCATTGGACGGCACTAGGCGGATATCTGCATCAGACTGGGTGCTGCCGCTGGGGCGCGTGGGATGAGCGAACGCCGCAGTCGGAACCCGCCATTCGTGGTCTGAGTTCGCGGCGGTCCGCTGTTGTTAAGGGTTGTGGGATACCTGCCCGACGCGCATAACGCTGCGACGAGCGGCCACGACCTGAGGGCAGGTGTCGCACAACCCTTAACAGTACCGGCCGGCCGGATTTCCGATGGCACGCCGGCCAGCGGTCATAGCGAGGGCGGTTCGTTGAGTCGCCATCAAACGGCCCGCCTATGCCGATAGCTTTACTTCGTCCGTCGAGGCGCTGTTTCCGCGATGCACTCGACCAGGTTCAGCGCCGCCAGCATGAGCCTTTTTTCCGCCTCGGTTTTGATACCGAGGAGGTCGCTCTCCTTGAACTTCCCAAAAACGTAGGCGAGTAACTGCGGCTCGGGGTGGTCTCCGACGGCGTCCGCGGTGGCCTGCGTTTGCAGCTGTGGCGATAGGCCCTCGATGAAGCGCGCGCGTCCCGAGACCCGCGTCAAGCAACGTTCCTGAATGTCTTCGGAGACGACCGGCCAGTTGCTGCCGCTGATCTTCATCGCCTCATAGAAGACGAGCAGCAGGTTCAGCACTACCTCGATTTGCACGAGCGTGGCGCCTACCGTTGCAAGACCAGCACCGAGTAAAACAGGTTGGGCTGCCCGGCGTGGACTTCGTCGGCAAGCCGCTCGCGCTCCGTAAAACTCATTCGCTCGACTCGCAGCACCGCGTCGACAAGATTACGACTGGAGATCGATACCATGCGCCTATTGTCCAGTGCCGCCCCGCGCCTACCTTTGCCAGAAGGCCTCGACGGCCTTCATCCGCCGGCGCTTCTCGGTCGTGACGTAGACGGTCGTGGTGGCCAGCGATGCATGCCCAAGGTTCTGCGGCGCGATCTCGATCGGCATGCCGCTGGTGATCGCATGGCTCGCGTGCGAGTGGCGCATCCAATGCGTGCTGGCCCGCGCGAAGCGCTCAGCTCCCTTTGCGTCGCCCTGCCCTCGCAGCACGCTGGCAAGGTCCGCAAAAAATGCCTTGATCTGGTCATAGAACGTCGTCGCAGCGATCCCCTGCCGAGGGTCGAGCACCCGCCCATTGCTCAGCAGCCTAGCTTTTCATGTCGCTTGTGCCAGTAGGCGCAAACCTTGGGAATTCAGATCGCCACATCAGGGAATGCACGACTCTTGAGGACGCTTTCCGGTGCCATACTTGGCCTCATGCGGTTGGAAGTACTATCCGCAAACTCAGATGAATGTGGCGGGGCGGGAAAGAGGACTGACGGATTCAGGTTCTACTTTTAACCCGGTCAAGCCAAACAGCAGAACTCGCTAACTCAAGCCAGCTTCAGGCCCATACCTGGATTGGAAAATACTATGATCGAATCGGCAAAAATTTGCCGCAGGCGCAGATCCATGCGCGCAGGATCAACTCACGGTCTCGATGGCCAAGATATGGTAGCGCTCCGCCAGCATGAACGAGACGTGGTGTATGGCAACCGAGACGCGCTCGGCCGCCTCATTGCTAGGTGTTGCGACAATCAAGAAAGTCGCCCCCTGCCTGGCCGCGTCCAGGAAGCTCTGAACCGTCGAGACGCTGGTGCCCAGTTTCGCGATGAAACCGACTTCCGCCAAATTCTTCTGGGCGAAATCAATCATCAATTCCGATGAAACCATGTTCGTGTCGGCAAACGCCTGACCCTGGCTCTTCAGTTCGTTCAGTACCTTGATCGCGTCCGCTTTGTCTTGAAACGCAACGACCATATGTCCAGTTGGGTAGAACGCACCAAAGTCTCTATGCATCTGATCTAAGGATTTCATGCTGGGCCTCTTTGCATGTAGACTTCAAGAGTGTAGGCAATTTTCTCCCATCTGTACGGGTGTTTACCCTGTTTATGTGGCTTCAAAACCGACCGTACTATCCAGACTGCTGGGTTGTCGGATTGGGCTGAATAGTTGTTGCGTCACTTAGATGCACTCTGAGGAGTCGAACGGATATGACTGTCGCAATTGTGTTGGTTCTGCTGATTGTAGGAACGGTGACGTTTCACTTTCTGAGTCCGTGGTGGTTTACGCCAATCGCCTCCAACTGGACCTCGATCGACGACACGATCGGCCTCACGTTCTGGGTCACCGGCTTTGTTTTCGTCGCCGTCAATTTGTTCATGGCCTATGCCGTGCTCCGCTACCGGCACCGAAAGGGAGTGCGGGCGCAGTACGAACCCGAGAACAAGAAGCTGGAGTGGTGGCTCATCGGATTGACCACGCTAGGCATCGTCGCCATGTTGGCCCCTGGCTTGGTTGTCTGGGCCGAATTTGTCAATGTCCCCAAGAACGCGGCGGTATTCGAGGTCGTCGGCAAGCAGTGGCACTGGAGCTATCGCTTCCCCGGCAAGGACGGGGTGTTGGGCACGGTCAATTCGCGATTGGTCAGCGATGCAAACCCGTTCGGCATGAATCCAGCCGATCCCAACGGACAGGACGACATCTTGATATCAAGTCAGGAAGTACATCTCCCGATCAACAAACCGGTCAAGGTGCTGCTTCGCTCCACAGACGTCCTGCACGACTTCGCCGTGGCGCAGTTCCGGGTCAAGATGGATATGCTGCCGGGCATGGTCACCCACATTTGGTTCACCCCTACCCGTACCGGGAAATTCGACATTCTCTGCCAAGAATTGTGCGGCATTGGGCATTTCGCCATGCGCGGCAAATTCGTCGTGGAAGAAGAGGCCGCGTTTCAGGCGTGGTTAAGCGGCCATCCGACGTTCGCACAATCCTCAACGCCGGTGGCCAGCGATGCTGCGGCAGGCAAGTCGCTCTATGCCGTGTGTAGTTCCTGTCATGGCGTGGAGGGGGAAGGTAATGCCGCGCTGAATGCGCCTAAACTGAGCGGGCAAGGCGACTGGTACCTGAAACAGCAGTTGAAGTATTACAAGCAGGGTATTCGGGGCACGCACGACAAGGATGTTTTCGGCAAAATGATGGCGCCGATGGCGGCGACGCTCGCCGATGACGCTGCCATCGGTAACGTCGTCGCTTATATCAAGACGCTGCCGGATAATCCTGCCCAGGCCACGGTGAACCAGAGTACGAAAAAACAGGGTCAAAAACTTTATGTGTCCACCTGCGCAGCCTGTCACGGCTCTACCGGGCAGGGCATACAGGCGATGAACGCCCCCCGGCTCGCGGGCATGAGTGACTGGTATTTGGTCACTCAATTGAAAAATTTCAAACAGGGTATCCGCGGCGCCCATCCGGACGACCAATACGGCGGCCAGATGTCATTGATGGCCGCGACGCTGGCCGATGACCAGGCAATCAATGACCTCGTTGCCTACATCAATACCTTGCGATAACCGATCCGCTCGAATAAAGAATTAGCGAAGAGGAAATTTTAATGTCTTACGTTGCGCATGACGAATCGGCTTACGCCCCACCCGCCGAAGTCGGAGAGATGGAGCTTTACCATCCGAAAACATTCATCGGAAAATATATCTGGAGCCAGGACGCCAAGATTATCGCGATCCAGTACTTGGTTACCGCAATCGCGGTGGGGCTGGTGGCGCTGGTGTTGTCCTGGTTGATGCGGCTGCAACTCGGCTTCCCGAACAGCTTCTCCTTTATCGATCCCAGCAACTACCTGCAAATGGTCAGCATGCACGGCATGATCATGGTGGTCTATTTTCTCACTGCGTTGTTCCTGGGAGGGTTCGGCAACTACCTCATCCCGCTGATGGTCGGCGCCAGGGATATGGTTTTCCCCTACCTGAACATGCTGAGTTACTGGATCTATCTGTTTGCCGTGCTGTTGTTGTTGGCGAGTTTCTTCGTGCCCGGCGGGCCCACGGGTGCCGGCTGGACCTTGTACCCGCCCCAGTCCATCCTGCCGGGCACGCCGGGGACGACCTGGGGCATTATTTTGATGCTCGTCTCGCTGGCTGTCTTCATCGTTGGATTCACAATGGGCGGGTTGAACTATGTGGTGACGGTATTGCAGGCGCGCACGCGGGGAATGACGCTGATGCGCCTGCCCTTGACCGTATGGGGCATTTTCATGGCCAGCATCCTGGCGTTGTTGGCGTTTCCCGCACTGTTCGTCAGCGCCATCATGATGCTGTTAGACCTTTTGCTAGGCACGAGTTTCTTCATGCCGGGCATCGTTTCGATGGGCAAACAGCTTGATTACGGCGGCGGCAGCCCGGTGCTGTTTCAACACCTGTTCTGGTTTTTCGGCCACCCCGAGGTCTATATTGTTGCGCTGCCGGCATTCGGCATCGTCTCCGACCTGTTAAGTGTTAACGCGAGGAAGAGCATCTTCGGCTATCGGATGATGGTGTGGGCGATTCTGGCCATCGGCGGCCTCAGTTTCGTGGTGTGGGCGCACCACATGTACGTCAGCGGCATGAACCCGTACTTCGGCTTCTTTTTCGCCACCACCACGCTGATCATCGCCATCCCCACTGCCCTCAAGGTGTACAACTGGGTGCTGACTTTGTGGCGGGGCAACATCCGCTTAAATGTCCCGATGCTGTTTGCCATCGGCTTCGTGTTCACGTTCGTACACGGCGGCTTGACCGGCCTCTTCCTGGGTAACGTCGTCGTGGATCTAGCGCTTTCGGACACCATGTTCGTAGTCGCCCACTTCCATATGGTGATGGCCATAGCGCCACTTATGGTTGTAATGGGGGCGATCTACCATTGGTACCCGAAGATGACCGGGCGCATGCTGCACGACGGCATGGGAAAATTTCATTTTTGGTTCACTTTTCTCGGCTCCTATGTGATCTACCTGCCGATGCATTACCTCGGTTTTCTGGGGGTGCCGCGCCGGTATTTTGCAATGGGAAGCACTTATTTCGTCCCAGAGTCGGCGCAGTCCCTGAACGCCGCGATCACCGTCGCGGCTCTGATCGTCGGCTCGGTTCAAGCAGTGTTCTTATATAACCTGGTCTGGAGCTATTTCAAAGGCAAGCCATCGGGCAGCAATCCCTGGGAGGCCACCACGCTGGAATGGCAAACCGCGGATACGCCGCCGAAGCACGGCAACTTCGGCAAGGAATTGCCGGTGGTCTATCGCTGGGCCTATGATTACAGTGTGCCTGGGGCCGACCAGGATTTCATACCTCAAAACGTGCCGCCCGGTCCGACGACCTCGGGCATCGCGGCGGCTTAGCCATGACGACTACGTTGGTGCTTTTGGGGGTCATCATGGCCGTCGTTGTCTGGTGGCTGGTTCGACAAACGCTGAACGTCAAGCCCTGGGTCCAGCAGCGGCCGCTGGCCACCGATCATGGCGGAGAGGGCTTGTCCCTGCCGCCGGTAATGGTCGGCCTCGGTGTATTTCTTGCGGTCGCCACGTCTCTGTTCGCTCTCTCTATCAGCGCTTACTTGATGCGCAGGGACGGGGCGGATTGGCGCCCGCTGGCCCAGCCGATGGTGCTGTGGTTCAACACTGCGATGCTGGTCTTGGGCAGTGTATTCTTGCAATGGGCACGCAGCGCTGCAAAATCGGGGCAGATAGACGGCGTGAGGCTCGGCCTGCTTGCCGGCGGCGCTTGCACCCTGGTCTTTCTGGCCGGACAGCTTTGGGCGTGGCAACAACTGAACGCCGCAGGTTATTATTTGACCACCAACCCGGCCAACGCTTTCTTCTACATGCTCACGGCGCTGCACGGCTTGCACTTGCTGGGTGGCCTGTGGGTGTGGGCCAGGACCACCGTCAAGCTGCAGCGCGGCGCGGCGGTGCATGAAGTACGCTTGAGCGTGGAACTGTGCACGGTTTACTGGCACTTTCTACTGGTGGTGTGGCTGGTATTGTTCGGTCTGCTGTTGTTTACATAATTGGGATCCACGCACATGACACAAGATGCGATGACGAATCCGGCAGCACTCGCCCCGGCTGAAGGCTTGCAGGGCGTTGTCGCCGACTGGTCCTCGGACCAGCGGGCGTTCAAAAAGGTCCCCTGGGGCAAAGGCATGATGTGGATCTTCCTCCTCAGCGACACCTTCGTTTTCGCCTCTTTTTTGATCAGTTACATGACGGTGCGAATGTCCACCACGGTGCCCTGGCCCAACGTCAGCGAGGTCTTCTCGTTGACAGTCGCGGGACAGCAGGTCCCGATGCTGCTGATCGCCATCATGACCTTCATCCTGATCAGCAGCAGCGGGACGATGGCCATGGCGGTCAAATTCGGTTATGAAAAAAATAAAAAAATGTGCGCCATCTTGTTGGCGGTGACCGCGTTCTTTGGCGCCAGCTTCGTCGGCCTGCAGGCCTTTGAGTGGACCAAGCTGATCATGGAAGGGGTGCGTCCCTGGGGCAGCCCCCTAGGCGCGGCGCAGTTTGGCTCGAGCTTTTTCATGATTACCGGTTTCCACGGCTTTCACGTGTCGGTCGGCGTGATTTTCCTGATTATCACGGCCGCCAAGGTTTGGCGGGGAGATTTGGATAACGAGAGGCCGGGCTTTCTGACTGGCCGCAAGGGCAACTACGAGATGGTCGAAATCATGGGCCTGTATTGGCACTTCGTCGATCTGGTGTGGGTGTTCATCTTCGCATTCTTTTATCTTTGGTAGGGAAAAACATGGTACACGCGGAAGGACAAAAACATCCGATGGCAGGGGACAACATTGCGCACGCGGAAGGACAACAACATCCGATCAGTGTTTATCTGTGGATCTGGGGGCTGCTGTTTGTGCTCAGCGCGTTCTCTTATATGGTCGACTACTTCCATTTGCAGGGTTATCTCAGATGGTCGCTGATCATCCTGTTCATGTTGCTGAAGGCCGGACTGATCGTCGCCATCTTCATGCACATGGCGTGGGAGCGTCTGGCCCTGGTGTATGCCATCTTGATACCAACCGGCGCCTTGCTGATTCTGCTTGGCCTCATGTCGCTCGAAGGGGACTACACCTTCCAGACGCGGGGCTCGCACTTCTCGCCGCAACCCGAAGTCGTGAAAAGTCACTAGCGGACGGTCGTTCTTTCCTCAGATCTGTATGTGGTGGAACTTTCGATGCGTTCTTGCGAGTGCTGGTCTCATAGTGATTTCCGACACCGCGCGCGCCACCAACGCGTTGCTTGCCCAGACGCAGGGCACACGGATAACCGCCGACGTTTACGGCCTGCATATTTTCATGTTGGTAAGCGTCCTGGGTATTTTCTGTGTGGTGTTCGCGGTGATGATCAGCTCCATCTACATCCATCGCCGGGCGGGTAGGCACCAGGCGGTGCAGTTTCACCCCAAATTCTGGGTCGAAATCATCTGGGCCCTCGTGCCCCTCGCCATCGTGCTCGGTGCCGTGTGGCCAGCCGCCACCAATCTGGTGGGGATAGGAAATACCAGCAACGCCGATATCACCATCAAGGCCACTGGCATGCAGTGGAAATGGGGCTACAGTTATCTAAGTGGTGAAGGCAAGGGCATTGCATTTTTTTCAAACCTGGTTGCGCCACCTAGCCTGCCGCTATTGCGCACCAGTTTCAAAAGTGATGCCTATGCCCTGGATGTTGACAATCCTCTCGTCGTCCCTGTCAACAAGAAAATACGTATCGACTTTTCTGCAACGGATGCCATCCACTCCTGGCACATTCCCGCTTTGGGGGTTAAGCAGGACGCGATTCCAGGGCTTGCCCGGGACAGTTGGTTCAAGGCGCAGAGAATCGGTACCTATAGGGGCGTATGTAGTCTAGAGTCTTGCGGGCCTGGGCGTGCATGCCTATTGATCGTCGTGAAGGTCGTCAGCGACGACGAATACAAGTCATGGATTGACGGTTGGAAGTTGTGATCTTGCTCTTGCGCAAGGTGTTTTCGAAAAATCAGGGATGCAGCCACGCCGGCGCTACAGCGGCAGCGACAACGAGAACTGCACCGTGCCAGTGCCGTCGCCATCTCCTTTGAGCGATAAATCTCCACCATGTGCTCGGGCGATTTCCTGCGACACTCTCAAGCTCAGACCAACGCCCTGGCCGAGAGCAAAAATGCCAGCGTGGTACGCAAGCACATGGGCTACAGCTCTTGGACAGGCCGCAACGCTGCGCAAGTTCGGTGACTCCGAAATCGCGCTGGTTGCGTTCGAATTCCAGCTACACACGCAGCCCGGTGCGCAGCGACTTCATTGGCAAATCGCGGCAACAGCCATTTGTCCACCACCACCACCACCACCACCGCCACCAGCAGCAGCAAGGGCGAGAGCAGCATCGACACCGCGAACGCACCAATGAGCAGCGAAGCGGTCTCGGGTGGGAACACCTTTACGCCGGCCGCGGCCTGAAACACCACGAAGGCGAACTCGCCGCCCTGGGCCAGCAGTAGCGTGAATACCGCACGGTCCTGCAGCGGCAGCTTCATCAGCCAGGCGGGGGTGTGTTCCATGGGGCGGGCCAATGTGGCGGGTGACGGTTTCGGCTGGCCGCGCACCATGGTGCGCCAGGCTTGGATCCCGACCGGGGGTGAGATCCGGACGGATTGCAACAGGGCGCTAACATAGCGCAGAGAAATCAGCCGGGGAGATCACCGAATGCCAGTTGTTGTTGTCGCCAATCCCAAGGGCGGCGTGGGCAAGTCCACGATGGCCACCCATATTGCCGGATATTTCGCGTCGCGCGGCCACGCGGTGATGCTGGGTGATGCAGACCGGCAACAGTCGTCCCGGCTCTGGCTGGGATTGCGGCCTCTGGCTGCCCGGCAGATCCAGACCTGGGACATCAATGCCGACCTGATCGCCCGCCCGCCGCGCGGCACCACGCACGTGGTGGTCGACACGCCGGCCGGATTGCACGGCTGGCGCTTCAAGGATGTGATGAAGATGGCCGACAAGATCATCGTGCCTGTGCAGCCCAGCGTGTTCGATATCTTCGCAACCGGCGCCTTCATCGAGGAACTGGCGGCGAACAAGCACGCCGACAGGGACAAGATCGCCCTGGTCGGCATGCGTGTGGATGCGCGCACCATCGCCGCCGACAAATTGCATGCCTTCATCGATTCGACCGGGTTGCCGGTCTTGTCCTACCTGCGCGACACGCAGAACTATGTGCATCTGGCGGCCCATGGGCTGACGCTGTTCGATGTGCCGCCTTCCAATCGCTTCGAGAAAGACCTGGAGCAGTGGAAGCCGATCTGCCACTGGCTCGACGCCTGATTCTGTCAAACAATCTGCGCGTCTTGCGCGCAATGGATCCATGAGAACCTTTCAAACCTTGTCCGATCTGGCCGCTTGTGTGGGCCAGGAAGTGGCTGTCAGCGACTGGATACGCATCAGTCAGGAGCAGGTCAATCAGTTCGCCGACGCCACCGGCGACCACCAGTGGATCCATGTCGATGTGGAAAAGGCCAAGGCCGGACCATTCGGTGCGCCGATCGCCCACGGTTTTCTGACCTTGTCGATGTTGCCGCGCTTCTTCGAGTCGGCGCTGTCGATCACCGAGTCGCGCATGGGCGTCAACTACGGCCTGAACAAGGTGCGTTTCATGGCGCCGGTGCCGGTGGGCAGCCGACTGCGCGCGCGCATGACGCTGGTGTCGAGCGACGCTATTGACAACAACGGCCAGCAATTGGTCTGGGACGTGGTGGTCGAGAAGGAGGGTGAGGCCAAGCCGGTCTGCGTCGCCCAGTCGGTGGTGCGTCGCTACCCGTAGGCGTTGGCCGCAGGCAACCTCCTGCCGGTAGTGTTCAGGGGCTGGCGAAACCGTTCTGGCGCCAGGCTTCAAACACCGTGACCGCCACGGCGTTCGACAGGTTCAGACTGCGCTGGCCCTCACGCATCGGCAGCCGCAGGCATTGCGCCACTGGAAAACTGTGGCGCAGCGCATCGGACAGTCCGCGCGTCTCGGAGCCGAACACCAGCCAGTCGCCTGGCGCAAAGGCCTTTTCGTAGGGACTTGATGTACCGCGCGTGCTCATGGCGAACATGCGCGTCGGATCGGGTTGCTCCTGGGCCAGCAGCGCGGCCCAGCTGCCATGCCGGCGCAGGGGCGCCCATTCATGGTAGTCGAGGCCTGCGCGGCGCAACTGCTTGTCGTCGAGTGAAAACCCCAGCGGTTCGACCAGATGCAGCTGGCAGCCGGTGTTGGCGACCAGCCGGATCACGTTGCCGGTGTTGGGCGGAATTTCGGGCTCGACCAGAACAATATGAAACATGGGCCGGATTGTCTCCGCTCACGGCTGTGCATGGCCACCGAGGTCGGCCCGGGCCAGCACCAGGCCGGTGATATGGGCGGCGCCGGCCTGACGCAGCGTCGCGGCGGCACTGAACATAGAGGCGCCGCTGGTCATCACGTCGTCCACCAGCACCACGCGGGCGCCGGCCAGTTCGCCGTGGCGTAAAGGCTCGATGGCGAATGCGCCACGCACGTTGTGCATGCGTGCGTCCCGGGCCAGAGCACTTTGGGCCGGCGTGTCGCGGATGCGCAGCAGCAGACTGCCATCGAGTTTGTCGGGCGCCAGATGGCGCGTCAGCTCCAGCGCCTGGTTGTAGCCCCGTGCGCGCAGCCGCTCGGTGGACAGGGGCATGGGAATAACGTGTTGCGCCTGCTCCAGCGCCGGCTCGACCCAGGGGGCGCTGCGCAGCAGTGTGGCCAGACAACGCGCCCAGTCCGGCCGGGATTGGAACTTGAACTGCACGATCAGCGCGGACCAGGGGTAGGCGTAGTGCACGGCGGCCACGCAGGCGTCCAGGGGCGGCGGTTGGCGCATGCAGGCGCCGCACTGCGTCACCGCGACAGGGGTGGGTAGCGCGCAGGTGGCGCAGCGGTGGCAGGGTTGCGCGAAAAGTGCGACGCAGCATTCGCATACCGGCGCGGTCGGCCAGCGCCGGCAGACCGCGCATTGGCCGGGTATCCGGTCGGATATGCTCTGACACAGGGCGCGAAACATCGGGCTAATATATGCTGCACACGATCCATGCCTGCCGACCTTCCTCCCACAATTGATCCACAAGCTGCTGCGCGTTGGGCGCAGCATCATCACGCGGCCTCGCCCTGGTTACACGAAGAAGTGGGCCGGCGCATGCAGGAGCGCTTGCAGTGGATCCGGTTGCAGCCGCGCACCTGGGTCGACTGGGCGCCGCTGGCGGGCGGAATGCAGGCGCATGCGGCTGTGGCCCAAGCCTATTCGGATGCATCATGCTGGGTCGTCGAGCCCAGCGGGCCACGGCGACACGCGGCCGAGCAGGCGCTGCGCACACCGTGGTGGCAGGTCGCGCGCTGGCGCAAGTCGCCGCCCCGATTCGGCATGCCGCCCGATGGCACGGCCGACATGGTGTGGGCCAATATGGCGCTGCACATGGCGGCCGACCCGGCGGCCCTGTTGCGCCAATGGGGCCAGATGCTGGCCGTCGACGGATTCCTGATGTTCTCCTGCCTGGGGCCGGACACGTTGATCGAGTTGCGTGACCTGTACCAGTCGCTGGGCTGGCCAGCGCCGGCGCACGAGTTCACCGATATGCACGACTGGGGCGACATGCTGGTACAGGCCGGATTTGCCGAGCCGGTCATGGACATGGAGCGGCTGACGCTGACTTTTGCCTCACCCGAGCGGCTGTTCGCGGAACTGCGCGGACTGGGCCGAAACCTGCACAGCCAGCGATTTGCTGGATTACGCGCGCGCGCCTGGCCGGCGAGGCTGCACGAGGCTTTGGTGGCGCGACAAGCAGCGTCGCAAGCCGATCAGCCGCTGACGCTGACCTTCGAGGTGATCTACGGCCACGCGCTCAAGCCGCAGCCGCGGGTTTCTGTGCAACGCGAGACCGTGTTGTCGCTCGATGAAATGCGCCAGGTGCTGCAGCAGAGGCGACGCGATCCGCCGGCGAAGCCTTGAACGGTGTGCGGTAGTGCGCGCCGGGCGGCCGGGCTGGGTCGGTCGGCTACAATCCCGCGTTGTTAGATGGGCATTTTCCTGCTGGTTTCGCCGTGGCGCACCGGACAGGTGCGTCCCCTGAGGTGGCATTCACGTGATGAATCCGGTTTCTCGCTTCGCGACAGTGCAGGGTCAGAATTTCCAGTGGTTTTTGCGGCGCAATTGCTCGGTCACGCCGCGTCAGCTGGGATTCATCTATCTGTCGCTGTGCGCGGTGTCGCTTGGGTTGGGCGTGGTGTTCTGGTTGCAGGGTGCCCCGTTGATATTGCCGATCGCCTGGCTGGAACTGATGCTGGTGGGTGCGGCATTTCTGGTGTACGCACGCCATGCAACGGATGGCGAGACCATCCGTCTGACCGACGGGCAACTGGTGATCGAGCAGGAATCCGCCGGCAAGTTGAGCCGATGCGAGTTCCGGCGTGAATGGGTGAGGGTGGAGCCTGCCACGGCCGACAGTTCGCTGATTGCGTTGTCGGGTCATGGCAGGACTGTGCATGTGGGGCCTTTTGTGCGGCCTGAATTGCGGCCGCAGCTGGCGCACGAGATCAGGATGGCATTGCGCGGGGCGTGAGGCCGGTGACACCGTCGGGAGCGGATGCCCGCTTATTTGAGGCAATTTGAAGTAATCATGATGAAGAGCATTCAGGGCAAACTGGCTTCTGTGTTGACAACGGCGCTCGCCTGGGTGGCTACGGCGGCCTTCACGATTGCGCATGCGGTGGTGAACGACCTGCCGGGTGGACCGGCCGTCAATCAGCTCAATCTGCACCCACCGGTCACCCGGATCGCGCGCGACCAGGCCTGGTTGCACTGGTTCATGCTGATCGTCTGTACCGTGATTTTCCTGGCCGTGTTCGCGGTCATGTTCTATTCGATCTGGAAGCACCGCAAGTCGGTCGGCCACAAGGCGGCCGCCTTCCATGAGTCGGTCACGGTCGAGATCGTCTGGACGGTGATTCCCTTCATCATCGTGATCCTGATGGCCTTGCCGGCCACCAAGGTGATCGTCGCGATGAAGGACACCACCAACGCCGATCTGACGATCAAGGCCACGGGCATGCAGTGGAAGTGGGGTTACGACTACATCAATGGCGAAGGCGAAGGCATCGGCTTCCTGTCGGCAATCGATCAGAAGCACCGTGCCATGTCGGACGCTGGCGGCCCCAAGGCGGGCGAAGTGGTGGACGACTACTTGCTCAAGGTCGACAACCCGCTTGTGGTGCCGGTCGACAAGAAGGTGCGCATCATCACGACCGCCAACGACGTGATCCATGCATTCTCGGTGCCGTCGTTCGGTATCAAGCAAGATGCGATCCCGGGTTTCGTGCGCGACACCTGGTTCCGTGCCGAGAAGATCGGCGACTTCTACGGCCAGTGCGCCGAGTTGTGCGGCAAGGAGCATGCCTACATGCCGATCCACGTGAAAGTGGTCTCGGCACAGGACTACACGGCGTGGGTCGATGGCGAGATGAAAAAAATGGCGGCCAAGGCGGACGATCCGGCGCGTGTCTGGACGCTGGATGACATCGTGGCCCGTGGCGAGAAGGTGTATGTGGCCAATTGCCAGGCCTGTCACCAGGCCAGCGGCAAGGGCGCGGGTCCGATCAAGCCGATCGACGGTGCTGCAGTCGTGCTCGATGTCGACAAGTCCAAGCAGATCGCCATCCTGCTCAATGGCCAGAACAACGGCGCCATGCCGGCCTGGAAGCAGCTCAGCGACACCGATATCGCGGCCGTGATTTCCTATACCAAGAACCACTGGTCGAACAAGACCGGTCAGATCGTGCAGCCGGCCGATGTCCAGAGCGCGCGCAAGTGATCGCGGACCGCATGAACATCCGGAATATTGAATTGACAAGGAAATCGGCATGAGTGCAGTACTGGACCACCCCCACGGCCACGATGAGCATCACGAGCACCACGCGCCGACCGGATGGCGGCGCTGGGTGTATGCGACCAACCACAAGGACATCGGGACCTTGTACCTGTTGTTTGCGTTCACGATGTTGATGGTCGGCGGCGTGCTCGCGCTACTGATCCGCGCTGAGTTGTTCCAGCCCGGTCTGCAACTGGTGAATCCGGAGCTGTTTAACCAGCTCACCACCATGCACGGCATCATCATGGTGTTCGGTGCCATCATGCCGGGCTTCGTGGGCTTCGCCAACTGGATGATTCCGTTGCAGATTGGCGCCTCCGACATGGCGTTCGCACGCATGAACAACTTCAGCTTCTGTTTGCTGATTCCCGCCGCCCTGATGCTTGTCGGTTCCTTCTTCATGCCCGGTGGTGCACCGGCTGCCGGCTGGACAATGTACGCGCCGCTGACGCTGCAGATGGGCCCGAGCATGGACGTCGGCATCTTCGCGCTGCACATCATGGGCGCCAGTTCGATCATGGGATCGATCAACATCATCGTGACCATCCTGAACATGCGCGCACCTGGCATGACGCTGATGAAGATGCCGATGTTCGCCTGGACCTGGCTGATCACCGCCTACCTGCTGATCGCGGTGATGCCGGTGCTCGCCGGCGCGATCACGATGACGCTGACCGACCGCCACTTCGGCACCAGCTTCTTCAATCCCGGCGGCGGCGGCGACCCGGTGATGTACCAGCACATCTTTTGGTTTTTCGGTCACCCCGAGGTCTACATCATGATTTTGCCGGCCTTCGGCATCATTAGCCAGGTGGTTCCGGCGTTCGCGCGCAAGCGCCTGTTCGGCTACACCTCGATGGTGTATGCGACGTCGAGCATCGCCATCCTGAGCTTTGTCGTCTGGGCGCACCACATGTTCACCACCGGCATGCCGGTGACGGGCCAGCTGTTCTTCATGTACGCCACGATGCTGATCGCTGTGCCCACCGCGGTCAAGATCTTCAACTGGATCGCCACCATGTGGCAGGGTTCCATGACCTTCGAGACACCGATGCTGTTCGCCGTCGGTTTCATCTTTGTGTTCACCGTTGGCGGATTCACCGGGCTGATCCTGGCCTTGGCGCCGATCGACATCCAGTTGCAGGATACCTATTACGTGGTGGCGCACTTTCACTACGTGCTGGTCGCCGGGTCGCTGTTTGGCATGTTCGCGGGCGTCTACTACTGGATGCCCAAGTGGACTGGTGTCATGTACGTCGAAAGCCGCGGCAAGATCCACTTCTGGTGCTCGCTGATCGCGTTCAACATTACCTTTTTCCCGATGCACTTCCTGGGTTTGGCCGGCATGCCGCGTCGCTACGCAGACTACCCGATGCAGTTCGCCGATTTCAATGCAGTGGCTTCGGTTGGCGCCTTTGCCTTCGGCATTGCCCAGGTGTATTTCTTCGTGGCGGTCGTCTGGCCGTGCATGATGGGCAAGGGTGAGAAAGCCGCCCAGAAACCCTGGGAAGGCGCTGAAGGCCTGGAGTGGGAAGTGCCGTCGCCGGCTCCATTCCATACCTTCGAAAACCCGCCCAAGCTCAATGCCACCGCTACCCGCGTGATCGGCTGAAGAAGCACAAGCCAGAGCAATCGACAGCGATGACACCCGAGCAGAGACGATCCAACTTCCGACTGGCCATGGTGCTGGCGTCGATCGCTGGTGTGTTCATGCTCGGCATATTCGTGAAGCTGGCCTTTTTCGCCGGCTGAAGAACATGCTGCGCGCGCGTTACCAGAACCTGACCATGGCCCGCAAGCTGGTGGTGGTTGCCATTGGCATGCTGGGCTTTGGTTATGCGCTCGGACCGCTGTACAACGCGATCTGCGAGGTGACCGGCATCAATGTGCTGGCGCTGAGTGACCGCAACATCCCGGGGGCGACCTCGAAGGTGCGGGCCAATACCCAGATCGACACCAGTCGAACCATCACGGTCGAGTTCGACGCCAATGCGCGGGGTCCGTGGACTTTCAAGCCGGAGATGCGCTCAATAAAGGTGCACCCGGGCGAACTGGCGACCGTGGTTTACGAGTTCCAGAACACCCAGAGCCGGCGCATGGCGGCGCAGGCCATTCCCAGTTATGCACCACGCCAGGCGGCGGCGCATTTCAATAAGCTGGAATGTTTCTGCTTTACCCAGTACACGCTTGATCCGGGCGAAAAGAAGTCGTGGCCAGTGGCGTTCATCATCGATCCCAAGTTGTCGAAAGATGTTACGACGATCACCTTGTCCTATACGTTCTTTGAGGTGGGCGGCTCGGTGCCGCCGGCGCCCGGCTCAACCGCCGCGCTGCCAGTGCCAGCGGTGAAGGCCGGTACATGATGCGCAAGCCGCAAAGTGTCGAAACAGCGTCGCCCAGCGGGTCGTCGTGGGGCACGATCAAGACGGTTGCCTGGGCGTTTTTTGGTGTGCGCAAGCGCAACGACCATGAGCAGGCCGTGCGGGTCAGCCCGCTGCATGTGGTGGTCGCGGGATTCATCGGCGTCTTTTTGCTGGTGGCTGCGTTGATTGCGCTGGTGAATTGGGTTGCGGCCTAGGGCCGACGCATTCGGAATTGTCGAGAAGAGTTAGCAGAAACCTGAATTGAGAGCCTGGAGCAGAAATGAGTTCTACATCCCATAGCAGCACGCCGTATTACTTCGTGCCCGGTCCGTCCAGTCACCCGGCGATGGCGGCGATCGGTCTGTTGTTCGTTTTCTTTGGCGCAGGCCAATGGATCAACGGGGCTGGCTGGGCCGAGTACATGGTGTATTTCGGTCTGCTGTGGTTCTTCGTGGTCCTGTTCCGCTGGTTCAGCGAAGCGGTCTCGGAAAGCGAAGGAGGCTCGTACGGCCGGAAGGTCGACCTGTCGTTCCGCTGGAGCATGAGCTGGTTCATCTTCTCCGAAGTCATGTTCTTCGGTGCCTTCTTCACCGCCTTGTGGTGGGCACGGATGCATTCGCTGCCTGCATTGGGCGATATTGAGAACGCCTTGTTGTGGCCCGATTTCAAGGCCGTGTGGCCGAGCGTCGCCGCTGGTGCGACCGCATCGCCGGCGGGCATCGTCGAGCCGTTCCAGACCATGGGTCCATTCTGGTTGCCTACCATCAATACCGCGCTGCTGCTGAGCTCCGGTGTAACCCTGACCATTGCCCACCATGCCTTGCAGGTCGGCAATCGGGGCAAGACGATCGCCTTCATGTGGATGTCCGTTCTGCTGGGCATCGTGTTTCTGTGCGTGCAGGGCTATGAATACTTCCACGCCTACAGCGATTTGAACCTCAAGCTCACGTCCGGCGCCTATGGCTCGACCTTCTTCATGCTGACCGGCTTCCACGGGTTCCACGTGTTTGTCGGCATGCTGATGCTGCTGTTCATCACGCTGCGCCTGCAAAAGGGCCATTTCACGGCGGAGAAGCACTTCGGATTTGAAGGTGCTGCCTGGTACTGGCACTTTGTCGACGTGGTCTGGCTGGGCCTGTACATCCTGGTCTACTGGCTTTGAGACCGGCCGGCCGTCTCAGGTCGGCAGCCGCCGTCAGCGCCTGGTAGGCGTTCAGCTGCCGGCGGGAATCCCCGTAGGCTTGATATAGCCCAACTTCCAGGCGATCAGCACGCAGATGAACAGCAAGATGGAAAAGCCCACGCGCAAGGCCAATGCGCGGGCCATGCGCCGGCTTTTGGTCGGATCGTCGTCGCCGCCCCGCAACATGAAGTAAAGGGCGGCGCCCAGGCTGCCAATGATGGCCACAAATGCGAGGATGACAAGGTACATCATGGTTGCGGATTATCCCGCGCGCTCCAGGCCCCTGGACGCCAGGTTCTGGCTGCTTGCACTGGCCGCGCTGATTGGTGCCGGAGTCACGCTGCGCCTGGGCCTGTGGCAGCTGTCTCGCGCCGAGCAGAAACAGGCCGTGCAGGCCAGTATCGACCGGCAATCCGCGTTGCCGCCCCTGGGCAACGCCGTGCTGGACGCGCCAGCGCCCGATGCGGCGGCCGACCTGCTTTACCGGCGCGTCCAATTGCAAGGGCGCTGGCTGGCCGGCCATACGGTTTTCCTGGACAACCGGCAGGTCGCGGGCAAGCCCGGCTTTTACGTGCTCACGCCACTGCAATTGATGCCTTCGGGCCCGACGGTGGTGATCCAGCGCGGTTGGGTGCAGCGTAATTTCACCGATCGCAGCGCCCTGCCGCCTGTGGATACGCCCGAGGGCGATGTGTCGGTGCAGGGACGAATCGCCCCAGCGCCTGGCAAGCTTTACGAGTTTGACAGCGCGCAGCAGGGCAAGATCCGGCAAAATCTGGACCTGACGCGGTTCGAGACGGAGCTGGGCGTACCTCTTGCCGCCTTCACCGTGATGCAGTCGAACCCGCTGGGCGATGGCCTGGTGCGGGACTGGCCTGCAATCGATTCCGGGGTGGACAAACACCTCGGTTACGCGTTTCAGTGGTTTGCCCTCAGTGCGCTGATCGCCTGCCTCTACTTCTGGTTCCAAGTCGTCCGACGCTTTTTTTTGCCCCGCTGAACGCTCCTATCCGTGAACAAAGACCAACCCCTGGACCTGACCGTGCATGCGCTGCCCCCACTCGACGGCGGGGGCGCCGGCGCCCAACGCACGCGTGTCGGCCGCTGGAAGATGCTGCTGGTCTTGCTGATCTGCGCCGCGCCGGTCGCCGCATCCTATCTGGCGTACTACGTGATCCGGCCCGACACGCTCTCGGTGTTCGGCACCCTGATCGATCCACAACGCTCGCTGCCCGACATGACGGGGGTCGCACCCGATGGAGCGCAGCAGAACCTGCGCTCGCTCAAGGGTCAGTGGCTGCTGGTCACGGTGTCCGGTGGCGCCTGCGAAGCTGATTGCCAAACCTATTTGTATATGCAGCGTCAGTTGCGCGAGAGCCTGGGCAAGGAAAAGGACCGTCTCGATCGGGTCTGGCTGATCAACGACGAGGTGGCGATTGCGCCCGAACTGATGCCCGCTCTCAAGGACGCCGTGGTGCTGCGTGTGCCTGCCGCCGCATTGGCCGCATGGCTGGCGCCGGACAAGGCGCATGGCCTGGCCGAGCACCTGTACCTGGTCGACCCCCTGGGCAACTGGATGATGCGGTTTCCAGCCAAGCTCGATCTCGAGGGCGCGGCCAAGGCCAAGCGCGACATCGGGCGGGTGTTGCGGGCCAGTGCGTCGTGGGACCAGGCGGGGCGCTGAGATGTGCCCCCACGCTCACTGCGTTCGCGCCCTCAAGGGGGCCGTCAGTACCTTCGGAACGGCCGGGCGGTACTGACATGAACCCTGGCATCGTGTTCCACTGGCGAGGGTGCGTCTGATGGCCGTTGCGTCCGTGGACCTGTCGCCGCTGCTGCAAGTCATGCTGGCGGGCGCCTTGTTGGCGGGCGTCGCGATGCTCTGGTTGTGGCTGCGCAACCGGAACGGTTCGCGGCAGCACTGGTTGCGCGCTGCGACGGTTCTGACCTTGTTCCTGACCTTCGATCTGGTGTTGTTCGGCGCCTTCACACGCCTGTCCGACTCCGGCCTGGGTTGCCCGGACTGGCCGGGTTGTTATGGCAGCGCCAGTCCGGTGGGGGCCAAGACGGAAATCAGTGCCGCCCAGAACGCCATGCCTAGCGGCCCGGTAACCCACGGCAAGGCCTGGGTCGAGATGGTGCACCGGTATATGGCGACCGGGGTCGGTGCCCTGATCCTGATCCTCACAGTGGCCAGTTGGCGCATGCGGCTGCGTGCCACGCCTGGGTTGAAGACCCCCAATCCGTGGTGGCCGACGGTCACGCTGATATGGGTCTGTATCCAGGGTGCGTTTGGTGCGCTGACCGTGACGATGAAGCTGTTTCCAGCCATCGTCACCATGCACCTGCTCGGGGGCCTTTTGCTGTTGGTGCTGCTGACGGCACAGGCGGCGAGTCAGGCGCGGACGCTGGACATCCACGCGGGTCCGATGGAGCCGACCGATCGCCTCACGCGCTTAAGTCTGACGGTGGCCGGCGTGCTGCTGGCTGTCCAGCTCACATTGGGCGGCTGGGTCAGCACCAACTACGCAGTGCTCGCCTGCACCGATTTTCCGACCTGCCAGGGCAGCTGGTGGCCCGACATGGCGTTCACGCAAGGTTTTCAGATCTGGCGTGAACTGGGCATGACGGCTGACGGCGCACATGTGTCCTTTGCGGCATTGACCGCCATTCACTATGTGCACCGCTTGATGGCCTATGCCGTGCTGCTGGTTCTGGCCGTGTTGGCCTGGCGCCTCGGACGCACCGAGCGCATGCGCCCGATTGCGCGTACGATCGGCGCGTTGGCCGTGCTGCAGTTGGCCACCGGTCTGGGCAATGTGGTGCTCGACTGGCCACTGATTGCCGCATTGCTGCACACGGGCGGCGCCGCCGCCCTGGTGATCAGCGTGACCTGGGCCTTTTGTTCCAGTCACGCCGATGAAGGGCTGGCGTGCAGCAGCGAGCCTGCGCCAAGCCGCCTCCGCCAGACCGTATCCATGCCGAATGACGCAGCGCCCAGCGCGGAAATGACCAGATGACTACCGATTCCTCCGCATCCAGCAGCTCAGCGGCCGTGCCCCAAAAGCTGACGATCGTGCGCCAGTTCATGGCCTTGACCAAGCCCCGGGTCATTCAGCTGATCGTGTTCTGCGCCCTGATCGGCATGGTGCTGGCCGTGCCGGGTGTGCCTTCCTGGCCGGAGGTCCGGTTGGCAGCCATTGCCTGCTTCGGCATCTGGCTGGTGGCGGCCGCTGCCGCCGCGTTCAACTGCATCGTTGAGCAGCGCATCGACGCCAAGATGAAACGCACGGCCTGGCGCCCGACCGCTTCGGGCGAACTGAACAACCGCCAGACGTTGCTGTTTTCCGCCGTCCTGTGCGCGGCAGGTTCAACAGTCTTGTACCTGTGGGTCAATGCGCTGACGATGTGGCTGACCTTCGCGACCTTTGTCGGTTACGCCATGGTCTACACGGTGATCCTCAAGCCGCTGACGCCGCAAAACATCGTGATCGGCGGTGCCTCGGGCGCAATGCCGCCGGTGCTGGGCTGGGCCGCAATGACAGGTGACGTCGGGCCGCAGGCCTTGATCTTGTTTCTGATCATCTTCCTGTGGACGCCGCCGCATTTCTGGGCCCTGGCCTTGTACCGGGTCGAGGACTACCGCAAGGCCGGCTTGCCAATGTTGCCGGTGACCCACGGCAGCGAGTTCACGCGGCTGCAAATCCTGCTGTACACCGTCGTGTTGTTCGCCGCCTGCCTGCTGCCGTTCGTCTATGGCATGAGTTCATGGATTTACCTGGGTGCGGCCGTGATTCTGAGCATCGGCTTTTGTCTGTATGCCTACTGGTTGTGGCGTGACTATTCCGATGCGCTGGCGCGTCGCACCTTCCGTTTTTCGCTCTACCACCTGAGCCTGCTGTTTGCGGCGCTGCTGGTGGACCACTATGTCTACCTCTGATCCTGATACCGCTACTGCCATGCATAAAAGAAAGTTCCTGCGACTGATGTCGACATCCGCCGTGGTCGCGGCCACGGCCAGCATGCTCACCGGATGCTTCGACAGCAAGCCCTCGTTCGTATCGATTGACGTCACCGGCGCCGACTACGCGCACGATTTCTCGTTGCCGGACCAGCATGGCAAGCTGCGCAGCATCAAGGACTTTGCGGGCAAGATCGTGGTGGTGTTCTTCGGCTTCACCCAGTGCCCGGACGTGTGTCCGACCACGATGGCCGAACTGGCTGAAATCCGCCATACGCTGGGCAAGGACGGCGAGCGCGTGCAGGGCATATTCGTGTCGGTCGATCCGGCGCGCGACACACCCGAGGTGCTCAAGGCCTATGTCGAGAATTTCGACGCCAGCTTCGTCGCCCTGCGGCCGGCGTCGGCGGAGCAACTGGCGGCGATGGCCAAGGACTTCAAGGTCTACTACAAGCGTGTCGAGGGGCGCACGCCGACCAGCTATACGATGGACCACTCGGCGGGAAGCTACATCTTTGACACGCGTGGCCAGCTAAGGCTGTACAGCCGCTATGGCACGGGAGCCAAGGCGCTGGCTGGCGATATCGCGCAGTTGCTCAAGCAAGGCTCTTGAGGGCTATCGAAAACAAGACCCCTGCGGCAGGGGGCGATGGTAGCGGGCTGGCGGACAGCGGGACAGCGGGACAGCGGGACATCTACAAGATGTGGGTGCCAGAGCAAAAATTGCTACGCAATTTCTTGGTCTGGCACGCCATGTATCAGGTGTAGGTGCCAGAGCAAAAACCGCTACGCAATTTCTTGGTCTGGCACACCATGGATCAGGTGTAGGCAGCCAGCGTCTTTTTCATCTTCTTCATCGCCGCCACCTCGATCTGGCGGATGCGCTCGGCGCTGACGCCGTATTCGTCAGCCAGCTGGTGTAGCGTCATGCCACCCGAGCTGTCGTCATTGACATTGAGCCAGCGTTCCTCAACGATGCGCCGGCTGCGGTCATCGAGCGTTCGCAAGGCCGTGGCAATACCGTCAGTGGCCATGGCGTCGCGCTGGCGCGACTCGATCATTGCCGTCGGCTCGAGCGTAGTGTCGGTCAGGTAGGCGATAGGGCCGAATGCCTGCTCACCATCGTCCGATGGTGAGGGGTCGAGCAGGATGTCGCCGCCGGACAGGCGGGTTTCCATCTCGGTGACTTCTTCGCGCTTGACATTGAGTTGCTCCGCCATGGCATCGATCTGCTGCTCGCTCAGCGTGTCACGATGGGTGGCGCCGTCGGTCGCGGCATCGGCGGCCTTGAAGCGCTGCTTCATCGAGCGCAGGTTGAAGAACAGCTTGCGCTGCGCCTTGGTCGTTGCGACCTTGACCATGCGCCAGTTTTTCAGGATGTACTCGTGGATCTCGGCCTTGATCCAGTGCAGTGCGTAGCTGACAAGCCGCACGCCCTGGTCCGGGTCAAACCGCTTGACCGCCTTCATCAGGCCGATATTGCCTTCCTGGATCAGGTCGCCGTGCGGCAAGCCATAGCCCAGGTACTGGCGCGACACCGAAACCACCAGGCGCAGATGGGACATAACCAGCTTCCCGGCGGCTGCAAGATCGTTATCGTCGCGCAATTGACGCGCAAAGGTCTGTTCCTGTTCCAGCGTGAGCATGGGCAGCCGGTTCACGGCCGAAATATAGGCGTCCAGATTGCCCAGTGCAGGCACCACTGCCCAAGGATTGGCCAATGCGACGGCGTTGCCGGAAAGTCCGTTCGGGTTGTTCATGGGGTTCCTCCTCTATTGACATTTCTATGTTAGCACTCTATGTGAGTGAGTGCTAAACAAGAAGTTCAATCGGGCTCATAGCCTGAGGCGTCGCCCCGGCTGGGGCCGTCCTGCGCTGAGAAACCTGAGTGGAATCAATAAATTGCGCGCCGACGCATGGCGCACGTAGCGCGAATGGCAGTGCAGCCGCCATGGGAACGCCCCTGGAGGTAGGCAACTTGCTTCGTCGCTGGGTGGTCGAGTCTTCTGCACGCAGCGACTCCCCCCAAGCCCAAGAGGGCCAGCGCATTGCTGGCGGCTCGTACTAATCTCGGATTCATACCCGTGCAGTTCGAGTCGGCACCCATCACGCAAGCCGACATTCGCATTGAGTTGCAACATGGTGGAACCACGGTTCGCGGCCCATGCCGCCGTAGCCGATGATGCCGTCACGCCCGCTCCATTCGTGCGGGAATGGTGGGTTGTGCTTGTTGCATGCGGATCTGGCACGCACTGCCATGCACGTGCGCAGTTGCGCCCGCATGGTTGGCCGCCATGGTCGGCGGTTTCAGTCCAATGTGGCGCCCGATGCCTTGATCACCGGAACCCAGCGGTTGATCTCGGCGGTGTGACAGGCGGTGAACTCCTGCGGTCCGAGTTCCATGAAGGCACTGCCGTTGGCGGCAAACTTCTGGCATACGTCGGGCTTGGCCAGGGTCTCGCCAATCGCCTTGGAAATGCGATCGACCACGTCCTTGGGCATGGCGGCCGGTCGCGCAGTGCTGCAGCAGTTGCAGCGCGACGGCCTGCCCCGCGCCATGGCGTTTTCCAGCGATTTCCCGGCGGCCGGCGCCTGGCTTCAGGCGCAGGAGGCCGGTATCGAGGTGCCGCAGCAACTGGCCTTGCTGGGCTTTGGCGACTACCCGATTGCGGCCCAGCTGGGCTCGGGCCTGAGCACCGTCAGTGTCGATCGCCAGTCATTGGGCAGCCTGTGCGCACAGCAGGTGCTCGCGATGCTGTATCCCGAAGCGGCGCAGCCGGTTGCACCTGCACAGCGCGAAATTCGGCCGCGGATTCTGCAGCGAGGAAGCAGCTGATTCTTTTGCGGCAGAAATGTCAGAGCGTCGTCTGCGCCAGTTTTTGCAACTGCGCCACCACCGCCTCCGCCACCTGCAGCCCATCCTTTGCCGCCTTGCGCTCCAGCGCCAGCCGCCGCGCTCCCGCCAGCCGCACACCATCGTCACGCAACATTTCGGTGATCACGGTTTCCATGCGATCGTAGTACGCATCGGTGCCGGCCAGTGCGCCAGGATCGATGACGATGAAGGCCTGGCCGATGCGCGGCTGGTTGCCTTCGTCGACGAAAAACGAATTGGCCTCGAAGCCGAATTGTGCGCCGATGACGGCGGTGACCATGAGTTCGACCATGAGCGCCAGCATCGCGCCCTTGGGGCTGCTGGCGGCGCCGACCGGCAACATCGAGCCCATCATGCCTTTCTGGGGATCGGTTGTGGGTTCGCCGTCGGCGTCCAGCGCCCAGCCCAGCGGAATTGGCTGACCGGCCTTGGCCGCCACCATGAGCTTGCCGCGTGCCACTTCGCTCAGCGACAGGTCGATCATGAGCGGGTCGCCATTGCGCCGCGGGAAGATCGCCGCCACCGGGTTGGTGCCGAACACCGGATGTCGGCCACCGGCCGCAGGCATGGCCGCCGGCGAGTTGGCAAACGCAAGCGCGACCATGCCGGCCGCCGCGACCGGGCGAAGATGGTCGACCATGACGCCGGCGTGGTGGCTGTTGGTGACGCCGGCAAAACACACGCCGAGTTCGCGTGCGGTGGCAATGGCTTTTTCAATTGCCAGATCGCAGGCAGGAAAGGCCAGGCCGGTACCGGCGTCAACCAGCAAGGCCGCACCTTTTTGCCGCGCCACTTTGGCAATGGCTGCACCGTTGGCGCGTCCGTTGCGCAGATGGGTGCTGTATTGGCCAACGCGGCTCAACCCGTGGCCGGACAGCCCCTGCGATTCGGCCAGCACCAGGGCGCGCGCGACCGAGCGGGCCATGGTGTCGTTGGCGCCCGCCGCTGCCAGTGCCTGCGTCACCAGACCGGTGGCTTGCTGGATGCTCAGTTGTGCCATCAGCGCAAAGCCTCCAGCACTTTTTCGGCGATCAAGAACGACACGCGCTCGTTCGACTCCGCGCTGACGCCCGAAATATGCGGTGTCAGCAACAGGTTGGGGCAGTCCTGCAGGTCCGCGCTGGCCGCCAGCGGTTCGGCATCGAACACATCGATCGCCGCACCACCCAGATGGCGGCTGCGCAGCGACGCTGCCACCGCCGCGATGTCAACGATGTGTCCGCGCGAAGTGTTGATGAGGATCGCGCCTGGCTTCATCGACGCAATGCATTTGGCGTCGAACAGGCCACGCGTCGCATCGACCAGAGGCACATGCAGCGTGACCACGTCGGCCAGTCCGATCAGCTCTTGCAGTTCGACATATTTGACGCCGGTCTGCTGGAACACCGGTGCGTCGCCGTCCAGCATCGCGTCGAAGGCGATGACCTGCATACCAAGGCCTTGTGCCAGTCGTGCCGTGGTGCGGCCGATCGAGCCGAATCCGATGATGCCCAATACCTTGCCAGCCGTCTCGCGGCCATTACCCAGTGCATTGCGCGGCCATTTGCCGCTGGCAACGTCGGCTGTGGACGCGAACGCGCCGCGCAACAACATCATGGATGCGGTAATGACGTACTCGGCCACGCTCAGCGCATTGGCGCCGGTGGCCGGTACAACCGCCATGGCACGTGCTTCGCAGCCCGGTACATCGATGTTGTCCAGGCCCACGCCCAGGCGCCCTATGACCTTGCAACGCGTCAGCGCGGCAAGCAGCTCGCCGCGCACCTGGGTGCGGTTGCGCACGATCAACGCATCGGCCTGCGCCGCCTGCGCGATCAGGCGTGGCATGTCGTCCACCAGGGTCGGTGCGTAGTCGACGTCGTGGTGGGCGGCGAGCTGTGCCACCGCGCGCTCGTCCATGAACTCGGAAATCAGTATCTTCATGCATTTTCAGTCAGGAGTGAAACAGTCAATAGGTCGGTGCATGCCATCAAGGCAGCGGCACCTGCAAGGCGAGCTTGAACAAGGCATACATCCCGAACAGGATGACGCTGGTCGACAAGCCATAGAGCAAGGCGGTGCGCAAGGTCCAGCGCCCGTGCTGGGCAATCAACAGCAGGGCGGCCATGGCTGCTGCGCCACTGGGCAGGAAGCCCAGCGGTCCGAGGGTGAAGCCCCAGGCAAGCATGACCACGGCCACCAGTGTGCGGCGCATCGACGAGCCGTCCGAACCGGTTGCCCGTCGGGTGCGGCCGATCAGCACGAGCAGGATGTAGACACTTCCGAGCGCCACCAGTAGCGCACCCACGGTACGCGGGAACACCGCGCCCAGGTCCGAATAGTCGCGTGCCGCCCATATGGCGCCGGCGCCCAGCAGCACCATCAGTGCGCTGCCGATGGCGCCGGGTATGTCAGGTCGGATCTCAGGCATTGCGTTCCCCTGCGAGACGAACCCGGCGAGCAGCCCACCAGGGCCAGAACAGACCGAGCACGATGAAGAAGATGATGGCCATGGAAATCGGCCGTGCGAAGAATTCGGCCATGATGCTGCCGCGTGCGCCGCCGATCAGGTGGCCTTGCACGAAGCCGCGCTCGGCGATGGTGCCCAGGATCAGTCCGAGCACGATCGGCGAGGCGCTGAAACCGAGTCGCCCGACACCCCAGGCGGCCACACCGAGCAACACCATTTGCTGCACTTCATGAATATTGTTGTGCACCGCAAAACTGCCCAGCACGGTCAGCAGGGCCACGCCGGGCACCAGTACTGCTTTTGGAATCGCGACGATGGAGCGAAATGCAAACCGGCCAATCAGCAGGCCCACCGGCAACATGATCAGCGTGGCCAGTATCAGCCCCCAGATGAAGGTGTAGACAATAGGCGCCTGCTGGGTGAACAGGGTCGGGCCGGTGCGTATGCCCTGCACCAGCAAGGCGCCCAGGATGATGGCGTCCGGGGGTGTGCCGGGAATGCCCAACACCAGTGTCGGAATGAAGCCGCCACCGACGGTGGCGTTGTTCGCCGATTCGGTGGCAATGACGCCGTCGGGTTCGCCCTTGCCGAAGTGCTCGCGCCGCGCAGAACCGCGTTTGGTCTCGGAATAAGCCACGAGTGAGGCAATCGATCCGCCGGCTCCTGGAAGAATGCCGACCACGGTACCGATGATTGAACTGCGTAACAAGTTGACCCGCGAGCGGCGCAGGATGCCCAACGCTTCGCCCAGGCGAAAACTCGCCACCTGCTTGCCGGCTTCCAGGTGCGCCACCGGTGTTGCGACCAGATCGATCAGCACCGGTATGCAATACAGGCCGATCAAGGCCGAGACCACGTCGACTCCGCCGAGCAAGGCCTTGAAGTCGCCCACGAAGCGGATATCGCCGCCAACCTCGGCCACGCCGACCATGGACAGCAGCAGACCCAGTCCGCCGCCGATCAGGCCCTTGATGGTGCTGCCCTCGCCCAGTGAGGCGATCAAGGTGAGGCCGAACAGGCCGAGCCAGAAATATTCGACCGGGCCGAACTTGAGTGCCACGGTGGCCATGGGCGGGGCCAGCACCAGCAGGAAGCCGGCGCCGATCAGGCCGCCGACCACGGACGACAGACAGGCCAGCGTCAGCGCCAGGTCGCCGTCGCCCTTGCGCGCCATCGGATAACCATCGAAGGTGGTGGCGATGGATGACGGTGTACCGGGCGTGTTGAGCAAGATGGCGGCATAGGCGCCGCCATAGATGGCGCCGGTGTAGATCGCGCCCAGGGCGATCAGTGCGGCCGCCGGTGCCATCGTGAACGTGAACGGCACCAGCACGGCGACCGCCATCGTGGCGGTCAGCCCTGGCAACGCACCGATGACGGTGCCGGCCACGACGCCGCCCAGGGCGAGCAGGAGGTTGAGCGGCGAAAGCGCCGCCAGAAGGAAGTCTAGGCTACCCATAAGGTGCTGGCGGCTGTGGCGGCGGGGTGTGGCTTACTTCTTGACGATGCCCATTTCCTTGGCCAGAGCCTCGTAGCGGCCCTTGACGTCCGTCATGAAGCTGGCCATCTGCGCAGGACCGATGTTGAGCATGGCAAAGCCACCTTCTTCCATTTTGCGGATGAACTCCGGATCAGCATTCACCTTGGCCAGATCGGCTGCCAGCTTGTTCTGGATGTCAGCCGGGGTCGACTTGGGCACGGCCACGCCGCGATACGCACCGCCGACGAGGTTGAAACCCTGCTCCTTGAAGGTCGGGCAGTCCGGCAGTTTGGGATGGCGCTGTTCCATCGCCACCGCCAGGCATCGCACCTGCGCGCCGAGCTGCATCTGCACCGTGGTGTAGCCCCAACTGCCCGAGACCTGTTTGCCCAGCAAGGCGGTGTTGGACGGGCCAGTGCCGCCGAACGGCACATAAGTGGTCTTGATGCCGGCCATCTTGTCGAACTGGCGCTGCGCCAGGTGATTGGCTGAGTTGGTTCCCGAGCCGCCCATTGTGGTCGCGCCCGGCGCCTTCTTGGCGGCGTCGACGAAATCCTTCAGCGTCTTGAGCGGGCTGTCGGCCGGGACCAGCAGGGCGTCAGGCGTGTAGTGGAACCAGAACACCGTGGTGATCTCATCGGTCTTGTAGCCGACGTCTTTTTCCAGTGGCTGCAGCACGATGTGGGGCAGGTTGGTGCCCATCACGGTGTAGCCGTCACCGGCCATGCTGTTGAGCTGCGACCAGCCCGCTGCGCCACCGGCGCCTGCTTTGTATTGGATCGCCAGACCCTGACCCGTGATCTTCTTGAACACCGGCTCCTGGAAGCGTGCCGAGACGTCGGACTCACCGCCCGGGCCGAACGGAATGATGTAGTTGACGGTCTTTTCCGGATAGCCGGCGGCGAAGGCCAAAGGTGCGGCCAAAGCCACGGTGGCTGCAATCAAGGTGGTGCGAAAACGAAAAGCCATGGGGTGTCTCCTGGTGGTTGTGAATGCAGACTGACCTGTCGGCCAGCACTAGTGACATGACACCTGCGCTTGCGGATCGCCGCCCGCTCGCGCACAGGTGTTGGTCAGCATAGTAAGTTATGCGCTTTCGTACAGGCGGGTGAGCACGAATTCGCGGTGGCCCAATGCCTCGGCAGCCGTCAAGCGGCCATTGGCGGTGCGCAGCATGCACTCGAGCAACTTGTCTCCGGCCTGGTCGAGCGTGATCTCGCGCTGCAGCAATCCGGTGACGTCGACGTCCACGTGCTCGCTCATCGTGCGCACCGTGCGAGGGTTGGCGCACAGCTTGATGACCGGCACGATGGCGTTGCCGATCACGTTGCCCTGCCCGGTGGGGAACAGGTGCACGGCATAACCCGACGCGGCGCACAGGGTCACCATCTCAGCTGCGGCCGACGACGAGTCCATGAACCACAGACCCGGGTGCGTCGGCATCTCGGCCTTGTCGATGACGCCGTCTACGGTGCAGACCTTGCCGATCTTCTGGATATTGCCCAATGCCTTTTCCTCGATGGTGGTCAGGCCGCCGGCGATGTTGCCCTTGGTCGGCTGGCTGTCGGCCAGATCGCTGGTCTTGTGGCGATTGATCACCTCCTGATAGCGGTCGAACATGTGCATGAATTTCTGACGAACCTCATCGTTGGCGCAACGCGCCGCGACGATGTGTTCGCCGCCGGTGAGTTCGGTGGTTTCACCGAAGCACAGGTAGTTGCCCAGCGGATGCAGTTTGTCAAACGCGTTGCCGACCGCCGGGTTGGCGCCGCAACCGCTGGTGGTGTCGGACTCGCCGCACTTGGTGCTGACCCACAACTCGGAGATCGGGCACTCTTCGCGCTGCTTCTCGCTCGCCACTTGCACGAACTCCTTGGCGGCCTTGCTGGCGCGCAGGATGGTGTCGTGGTCGCCGTGCAACTCGATGCCGAAGCCCACGACCGGTTTGCCGGTGGTCTTGATGCCGTCCACCACTTTCTGGGTCCAGCCGTCCTCGATGCCGATGACGACAACAGCGGCGACATTGGGGTTGCAGCCGGCGCCGATCAGCGTGCGGAAATGCAGGTCCAGGTCGGCGCCGAACTGCAGGCGGCCGTAGGGGTGCGGAATCGCCATCGCGCCCTTGATGTTGTGCGCCACGGCCTCGGCTGCGGCATTGGACAGGTCGTCCAGTGGCAGGATGATGACGTGGTTGCGGATGCCGACGCGGCCGTTTTCACGCCGGTAGCCGAGGAAGGTGGTGTCTTTGTCAATGATGGACATGGGATGTTTCCGATTGCGTTGGATGGTTTTGGGATTCAGGTTGGCGCGAGCGGCTTACCAGCGCTTGGTCTTGATGTTGTGCACGTGGGCATGCTGGCCCGCGCTGATGGCTGCCACCACCTTGCCCATGTCGATGCCGTACTTCACCACGGTGTCGCCGATGGCCATGTCCTTGAGTGCGACCTTGTGGCCGATCGGGATGTCCTGTTTGGCCGCCACGTCGATCATGCGGTCTTCGTCCATGATCCAGCCGGTCATCTTTGTGCCGGCGGTCACGCCTTCAACTACCACAACAGCCACAGTGTCCTTGGCGTCATGCAAAACAAAATGAATCATGAGTTCTCCAGTTTTTAGGGTCGCGAAAAAGTTGAAGTGTAGAGAGCGATATCCGACTGTCAATCAAGTCATTCAGATGACATGGTTGAATGGCTATCCACCACTACAATGGCGCCATCCATGAAGATCGAAGCCCTCGGACTCACCCCGCTGACGGACACCGGCGCCGCGCCCCTGTATCGCCAGGTCAAGCAGCAATTGCAGCGTGCCATCGAGACGGGTCGCTGCCGGCCTGGTCACGCCTTGCCCAATGAAACCGCCATTGCCCAGGAACTGCAGGTCAGCATCGGCACCTTGCGCCGCGCGGTTGACGAACTGGTGCACGAGCATGTGCTGGTGCGCCGCCAGGGCAAGGGGACCTTTGTCGCGTTGCATGGCAACGACCGCTTCCTGTTCCAGTTTTTCCATGTCGAGCCGCGCCAGGATGTGCGTTTTGGCGACCTGCCGCCGGCGGCCGAATACCCGCATGTCGAGAGTCTGGGCTTCGAGCGCGAGCGTGCCAACGAAATCGATGCTGGCGCGCTGCGCATCAAGGCGGGCGATCCGGTGATCCGCTTCGGCAACCGGCTGTCGCTGGGCGGACGGGCTGTGGTGCACGACAACATCACGATTCCGGCCCTGATGTTCAAGGGCCTGACCGAGAAGCGTTTGCGCGATCGGCAGAGCACGATCTACAGCCTGTACCAGACCGAGTTCGGCATCACTGTGTTGCATGCCCAGGAGCGTACCCGCGCGGCTGCGGCGGACCGCAATACCGCGCGGGTGCTCGGTGTGCCGCAGGGCCAGCCGGTGCTGGAGGTACATCGCACCGCCCTGACCTTCGGTGACAAGCCGGTCGAATACCGCATTTCGACCATCAACACGCAGTTGCACGACTACGTCAGCATGTTGTCCAAGCGTCTTTAGGGTGGGCGATCAGGCCGGTGTTGCGGTCTGCGGCAATCAGGAGAACGCGCGCCAGCCCCACCAGATGCGGGTGAAGGTGGTGATGGCACACATAGCCGCGAAGATGCCTGCCAGCAGCGGAAAATGCTGTGGCCACAGGCACATCGCGACGAAGCAGGCCAGGGTTTCAGTGGCCTCGGTCAGGCCGCCCAGGAAATAGAGCGATTTGTCCGGCCAGGACAGACTGGTCATATTGCGCTTGGCGGCGATCACCGCGAAAGCCAGGAAACTCGACATGGTGCTGCAGAAGGCGGCCAGCAGCAACGCCGCCGCCAGTGCATTGCGCTGCGGGTCGGCCAGCGCAAATGCCAACGGAATGGACGCGTAGAACACGAAATCGAGTGCGATGTCGAGGAAACCGCCGGCGTCGGTTGTCTGGGTGCGCCGCGCGATCGCGCCATCGAGGCCATCACACAGGCGCGACAACAGAATGGCGGCGGCCCCAGCCAGGAACTGTTGCGTTGCGATGAGGACCGCGGCGCCCATGCCGATGGAAAATCCCAGCAAGGTCATCCAATCGGCACCCAGACCCAGGCGTGCGAGCATGCTGGCGAGCCGGTCAATCGCGGGTTTGATCAGGGTGGTTGCGGCGCGGTCGAGCACGGATGATTCAAGGCAGGCGGGTCAGCAATGCCGGGTCGGCGATGTCGGCTTCGTCATGGGTCACCATTAGTACGGGAATGCCGCGTTTTCTTACCAGGTCGAATACGAATTGACGCACCCGCTCGCGCAATTCGGCGTCGAGTCGCGAAAACGGCTCATCGAGCAGCAAGGCCTGCGGGTCGGCCAGCAGGGCACGCATCAGCGCCACGCGCGCGCGCTGGCCGCCCGAGAGCGTGGCCGGATTGGCGTGTGCAAAGCTGCTCAGTTCCAGATCCGCCAGGCCAGCGCTCACGCGGGTCTGGCGCTGCGCCGCCGGGCCGGCGGGCACGGCGAACAGCAGATTCTCCGCCACCGTCATGTGGGCGAATAGCAGGTCGTCCTGGAACAGGATGCCTACCTGGCGTTGTTCGGTGGGCAAGGTGTCGATGCGCCGGCCACCCAGCGAGACGGACCCGGTAAAGCGCAGGCCGACCGCCAACGTGCCGCAGATCGCACCGAGCAGACTGGACTTGCCCGAGCCACTGGCCCCCATCACGGTGTGGATCTGTCCCGGCGCCACCTGCAGCGTGAAATCGCGGATCAGCACACTGTCGGCGGTGGCAAGTTGTTCGACGTGAACCTGCAATGGCATGGTGATGGGTGGCTTGTGGATGGTCGGCCGCGGCCGCTTGTCCGCGCCCTGCGGCACGGATGCGCGACGGCGCATGTGAGGGTGATAATAAGTGCGGGAGTCGCCGGGCGCCATTTGCGCGCGGGATGTCCGATCTGGTTTGAAGGAACCCGCATGAAGAAACTGATTGTTTTCGCGATGCTCGCCGCCGCTGGCGCGGCATACGCCGAGTCGACCCCGGCCAAGAAGGAACTAGTGGCCAAGGTCCTGCAGTTGCAGCAACCTGCGATCGAACTGGTCGCGCGCGCCATGGCCGAACAGCCGGCCCAGGTTCTCATGCAGCGTGCTGGTCCGCTGCTGCAGCAGCGGATTCCGCCGGATAAGCGCCAGGCGGTCGCGCGCGAAATCCAGGCTGACCTCAAGAAATATGTGGACGAAGCGGTGCCGGTGGTGCGCGATCGTGCGGTGGCGCTGGCGCCCTCGACGATTGGTGTGTTGCTGGACGAGCGCTTCACTGAAGAAGAACTCAAGCAATTGATCGCCATCATCGAGTCGCCGGTCAACCGCAAATTCCAGTCCCTGGGCAGCGAAATGCAAAAGGACTTGACCGAAAAACTCGTGGCAGAAACCAAACCCATCATTGAAGCCAAGGTCCGCGCCCTCGATCGCGCCGTCGCTGGCCGGCTTGGCATCCAGCCTCCGGCAGCGGGCGCCAGCAAATAGATCGATTCAAGGTGGTGCCGTGACACTGGCTGCACTTCTGGGTGTTCGCTGGCCACTGGTGCAGGCACCAATGGCCGGGGTCCAAGGCGTCGAACTGGCACTGGCGGTGTCGGGCGCCGGTGCACTCGGGTCCTTGCCCTGTGCCATGCTCACGCCCCAGGCCTTGCGCGATGCGCTGGTGCAGATACAGGCGCAGTCCGCAACCGTCAATTTCAACTTCTTCTGCCATACGCCACCGCCACCCGACCCGCAGGCTGAGTCGGCCTGGCGTTCGCTGCTTGCGCCGTATTACCGCGAGCTCGGGCTTGATGCCACTGCGTCGGTACCCGCTTCCGCACGCGAACCATTTACCGATGCAATGGCTGATCTGCTCGAGCCATTCCGCCCGGCGGTGATCAGTTTTCATTTCGGACTACCCAGCGACGCTCTGCTGGCGCGGGTGCGCAGCTGGGGTAGCCGTATCCTGTCCAGCGCGACCACGGTCGCCGAGGCGCTATGGCTTGAGCAGCGGGGCGTGGACGCCATCATCGCCCAGGGCCTGGAGGCGGGCGGCCATCGCGGCATGTTCCTGACCGACGACACGACGACCCAGGTCGGAACCTTGGCCCTGGTGCCGCAGATCGTGCGCAAGACCCGTATTCCGGTGATTGCGGCCGGCGGCATTGCCGATGCCGGCGCGGTGACGGCGGCCATGGCGCTGGGCGCCAGCGGCGTGCAGGTGGGCACCGCCTATCTGCTGTGCCCGGAGGCAAACACCAGCGCCCTGCACCGCGCGGCTTTGCAGAGTGACGCGGCGCGCCATACCGCGTTGACACGCCTGTTCTCCGGCCGGCCGGCTCGCGGCATCGTCAATCGGCTGATACGCGATCTTCAGGCCCAAGAGGCGGTGGCCCCGGCGTTTCCGCGGGCCGCTGCCGCGCTGGCGCCGCTGCGTCAGGCAGCCGAGCGCCAGGGGCTGAATACATTTACGCCCTTGTGGTCGGGGCAGAACGCGAGCGCTTGCAAGGCCGTCGCGGCGGCCGAACTCACACGCGAACTGGTACGCGGTCTGCCCGCGTAACCGATCGCGGCCTCAACGCCGGAACCGGCGCGGTTGTCCGGCCCAGGCAGCCAGGCCAAATGCGAGCACCGGCAGACACCATTGCAGCCAGGCGTAGGCCGATGTCAGCGAGCGCTGCGCGCCCGCCGCCAGCGTGACAGCCTCGGTCGTGACCGTAGCGTAGCGACCGCCGCCAATGAACAGCGTGGGCAGGTATTGCGCGACGCTGACGGCAAATCCGACCGCCAGCGACGACCACAGGGCAGCGCGCAGCAACGGCCATTTCACGCGCAGCAGGTAACCCGTACGACCGTGGCCGAGTGATGCGCTGAGCTGGCGGAATCGGGGGTCGAAGCCGCCATAGGCCGGACCCAAGGTGATCAGCACATACGGGACGCAGGCCAGGCTGTGGGCCAGCCACAGTCCGCTCCAGCGGGTGTCGATGTTCCATTGCAGCGAAACGGCATGGATGCCGACGACCCACAACACGGACGGCAGTATCAGCGGCAAGTAGATCACCTGGCGCAACCAATGGTCCCACCGTGGTGGCGCGGTTTCCAGCCATGCCACCGACCACAGCAGTGCCGTGAGCGCACTGGCCAGGGCCAGCGCGAGCGTAGTGCCGACTGTGGACGCGCTGTGCCACACCGACATCCAGGCGCCCCAGGTGAAAGTTTGCGGCAGCAAGCGCGGAAACGGCCAGACACCGGACACGCTGCCCAGCGCCAGCGCCAGCATCACGACCAGATACAGCGCCAGCAATGCGTGCAGCGCCCACATTGCGGTGGTGCGGGACTGCGGCGACGCGGTCGCGCCGCGCACACCCGAGGTGCGGCGTGCGCGCCATCCGTGCCAGCGCGGCAGGCTCCACATCAGCGAGGCCACTGCGGCCAGTGCCAGGGCCAGCAACCACGCGGCTGCGGCGCCCTGGCGATTCGTAGACGGGTCGGCGTCGCGCAGCCAGGACCAGGCCTGCACGGCCAGTGTCGGTGGTGCCGCCGGGCCCGCCACAAGCGCGACGTCGACCACAGTCATCGAATAGGCCAGCACCGCCAGCATCGGCCACGTCAGGCGTGGCCAGAGCTGGGGCCAGACCACGCGCCACCAGGCCTTGTCGGGCGCGTAGCCCATGGTGCGCGCCATGGCGCGTTCCCGCGCCAGTCGCAAGGCTACGTCGGCACGTTGCAGGTGGGCCGCGGCCGCCCACAGCAGGAACGGCACCTCCTTGGCCACCAGCACGAGGATCAGTCCCAGGCCCCAGGGGTCCTGCGTCGTGGCCCAGGGCGGCGGATCATTGAACCCGCTGGCCCATGGCGAGACGGCCCGCAGCAACCAGCCACTGGGGCTGAGCAGAAATACCAGGCCGATTCCGAACGCTGCATGGGGCACGGCCAGCATCGGTCCGAGCAGGCGCACCAGGCGTGGCCAGCGGGACGGAAAACTGCGCGACATGATCCATGCGCTCAGAGCGACGGCGAGCAGGCTCGACACGATGCCGGTCCACAGGCTCAAGCCCAGCGCACGCATGGTCTGTGGTGCGGCCAGCATGGCCTGCCAGGCGGCGAGGTCCAGGCCGGCCCGGATCGCCGATCCGGTGGCGTATAGCACCGGCACGCCGAGCGCGGCGGCCAGCACGAGCGCCCAGGCCAGATCGGGGCGTGACGGTGTCAGCCCCTTGGCGCTACGGCTGGCGACGCTGTCAGATGTGACTGTCATGCCAGCCAATGCCGTGTCTGACACGTATGGGCCCAGCGCATGGCGTGGCCCTGCGCCTTAGCCGTCGTCGCGGCCGAGTACCGACTGCAGGAATGTGCCGATGTCCTGGATCTCGCGCGGATGCACGCTGTGCTGCATCGGGTAGCTGTGCCACTGCACTGCGTATCCCATGGTCTGCAACGCATCGCGCGAGGCTTCGCCGCGCGCCACCGGTACCACCGGGTCCGCGCTGCCATGGGCCATGAACACCGGCACCTGACGGTTGGCCGGGTTCGCCTCGGCGGCCAGATCGGCCGCCAGTGGCAGGTAGCCGGACAAGGCGACGATGCCGGCCAGCGGCGCGCCATGGCGCAGACCGGTATGCAGGGCGACGGCACATCCCTGCGAGAACCCGGCCAGCACGATGCGGCTCGGGTCGACGCCACGTGTCACCTCGTTGGCAATCAGCGCCTCGATGGCCAGCGCCGAGCGGTGGATGCCGGCAGCGTCTTCGCGTTTCAGCAGATCGGTCCCCATGATGTCGTACCAGGCCGGCATTACATATCCGCCGTTGACCGTTACCGGCATGCTGGGTGCGTGCGGAAACACGAAGCGGATGGACCGGCATCCCGCGAGATTGAGCTCGGGCACAATCGCAGCGAAATCGTTGCCGTCCGCCCCCAGGCCATGCAACCAGATGACGGCGGCGTCGGGGTTGGGTCCGGAGTTCAGTTCGATATGGGGTAGCAGGGTGGTCATATGGATCGCAGTTGGCGCAAGGGTGGGCCCGCAATGGGCAGTGGCGAAACTATAACAACGGGTGCGTGGCTCTTGGGCGGCGTACCGAACGCAGGCATGGCCTGCGAGAATCGGCTTTGGTGATGTGCTGGTGCAAAAAGGCCTTGGTGCCTGTCGGTCTGAAATGCGTGTTGGCCCTGGTGATGGTGCTGGCCACGGGCCTGGGCCATGCGCAATGGGTGAGCAACCGGGGTTACCAGTTGCTCCAGCGCATCGACGATGTGCTGTTCGGCATCGACAACCTGTCGCTCGAGATCCTGGGCCGCGACCATGTCGCAGGTATCTTGCTGCAGATCAACGCCGACCAGCCCTTGCCCTTGCGCGCCCAGACCCGCTTTGTCGTTGACTGCCGCAAGCCGATGCGTTTTGCCGTTCGCAAGTCCGACGCGGCGTCGCCGATCGACCCGCAGGCGCTGGAATACACCGATGCCGCCCTGCTCGATGGAACCTGGGCCAGCGCCGAATTCGCCTGCGAAAGCACACGCCAGCCGGGGCGTGCCTCGCAGGTGGCGCGCGCCATCTACGAGCACGGTGGGCCGGCCGACATGCAGACCCTGTATTGCGACCTGCAGCCCGATGGCAGTACCGACGTGCGCCGTGGCGTCGAGGTTCGCTACAGCGCGTCGGCCAGCGCGGTCGCGGTGAACCGGCAATGGCTGAGTTCGGGTTCGGTCACCGACGAGGAAGTGCGCTTCGGCGTCAACAGCAAGTGGCGCATCAACCGCAAGGCGCTCGATATCCGGCGTAGCGCGCCCAACGGCGAGATGCTGTTTTCTGCGCTGTGTGACCGCCGGGCGCCAGCGCGTCCCTGACATCAACCGCCGTAGCGCCGCAGCCATTCCTTTTCCAGCGCATCGACCCAGCTGCCATGGGGCTCCAGGATGGTGGGCATGGCCTGCTCGACCTGTCCGGGCATGGATCCAGCGCCGAACCGGGCGCGATCGCTTGCGGTGAGCTTGTCCAGTGCCAGCACGCTCGGGTCGCCCCAATGCGCGATGTCGGCCTTGCGCGCCTGCGCCAGCGGAGACAGCAGGAAGTTCGCCACCACCTGCGCGCCGTCGCGGGCGCGGGTATTGACCGGTATGGCCAGGAAATGCGTGTTGCCGATGGTGCCGCTGCTGAACTGAAAGCTGTAGATGCTGTCGGCCAGGCGTTTGGCGGCGATCTCGTTGGCGGCCTCGTTGGGGTTGAAGGTCAGGGCGATCAGCAGTTCGCCGTCCGACATCATCTGCCGGATGGCCGCCGCGTTCTGCGGAAACTGGCGGCCGGTGCGCCACAGATGCGGGTGCAGGGCGTCGAGATAAGTCCATAGCGGCGCGGTCGCGCTGGCCAGGCTTTGCGGCGTGACCGCCCGGTACAGTGGTGCGCGGTCCGGGTTCAGTTCGACCAGCGCCTGCTTGACGAAACTCGTGCCATGGAAATCGGGCAGGCGCGGATAGGTGATGCGGCCCGGGTTGGCGCGGGAAAATTCCAGCATGCCGGCCATGTCGCGCGGCGGCGTCGGTACCCGTTTGCGGTCAGCAAAAAACGTCAGCTGCGCCATGCCCCAGGGTGCTTCCAGACCTTCGACAGGTTCGGAAAAGTCCACCCGTGTCGTGGGTTTGCCGACTACGTCCACGTAACGGAAATTGGGCAACTGCTCCGCGAACGGACCGAACAGCAGTCCTTCGCGTTTCATGGTCAGGAAGTTCTCGCCATTGATCCACACCAGGTCGACCGTGCCATCGCGCTTGCCGGCCGCCTTTTCGGCGCGCACCCGTTTGACCACCTCCGCGGTTTCGGTGATCTTGACGTGTTCCAGCCGCACGCCGAATTGCTGCTGGATCTGTTCGCCAGCCCAACGCAGGTAGGCATTGATCCGTTCGCTGCCGGCCCAGGCGTTGAAATAGACCGTTTGCCCCCGGGCCCGCGCCAACACACCGGTCCAGGCCTCGGCAGGCTGAGCCCACAGGGGCAGGGCGGCGGCTCCAGCCAGCAGGGCCAGGGTCTGGCGGCGATTGGGCGCGGTGGGCAGGCAGGGCAGCGTCATGGGCTAGTGGTTCCGGTTCGATTGGAAGTCAGGCAGGGTCGGCCGGGTTGAATCGGTCGACCGGTTCTGCAATGGTCGGGCAAGTGCCCGGATTCTTACGTTGGCTGGCACGCCGGACTTGGGTCAACCCAGCAAGGCCTGTGCGAATTCCCGGGCGTTGAAGGTTTCCAACTCCTCGAGTTTTTCGCCCACACCGATGAAGTACACCGGGATCGGGCGCTCGCGCGCAATCGCCGCCAACACACCACCCTTGGCCGTGCCGTCGAGTTTGGTGACGATCAGGCCGGTCAGTTTCAGCACTTCGTCGAAAGCCTTGACCTGCGCCAGCGCGTTCTGGCCGGTGTTGCCGTCGATTACCAGAAGCACCTCATGCGGCGCGGCGGGGTCTGCCTTGGAGATGACGCGCTTGATCTTGCGCAGCTCCTCCATCAGGTGCAACTGGGTGGGCAGCCGACCGGCGGTGTCGACCAGCACCACGTCCTTGCCACGCGCGCGCCCGGCAGTGACGGCGTCGTAACTGACAGCGGCCGGATCACCGCCCTGCTGGCTGATGATCTCGACCGTGTTGCGATCGGCCCAGACCGCGAGCTGCTCCTTGGCGGCAGCCCGAAATGTGTCCGCGGCCGCCAGCAGCACCGACGCGCCGCGGTAACCGAGGTGGCGCGTGAGTTTGCCGATTGAGGTGGTCTTGCCCGCGCCATTGACGCCGACCATCATGATCACGGTCGGCTTGAATTCGCCCACGACCAGCTCTTTTTCCAGCGGCGTGAGCAGTTCGGTCAGCACGTCGGTCAGCAAGGCCTTGACCGCTGCCGGGTCCTTGGCCTTGGTCTGCTTGACGCGCTGGCGCAAGGTATCGAGCAGAAACTGTGTGGCCTTGACGCCCGTGTCGGCCAGAACCAGCGCCGATTCGAGTTCTTCGTACAGTGCCTCGTCGATCGTGGTTCCCGTGAATACCGAGGCGATACTGCTACCGGTACGGCGCAGACCGGCGCGCAGGCGGCTGGTCCATGATGAGCGCGCCGACACCGCAACCGGCCCATCTTCCGAGGCGCCTCCCGGCAGCGAGAATCGGACCGAACCGGTGCGCACCACCTCGGGCGGCAGGGTCTCGGGCGCCACGGTGGTGGCGTCCGGCACCACGGTTTTTTCCGGATCGGGTGGGGCGGGGGGGGATTTTTTCCGGAAGAAACTGAACATTTGAGGCGCTTGTGGAGTCAGAGCATTTTATGAAACCTTTACTGACCTGCCTTTTTTGGCTTTCGACCCTGTCTGCGCAGGCCCAGATTCAGACCCCAAGCTCCGAGCCGGTAACCCAATTCACGCTGGCCAACGGCATGGAGATCATCATCCGTCCGGAGCGACGTGCGCCCACCGCGGTCCACATGCTCTGGGTGCGGGTGGGCGCCATGGACGAGGTGGACGGTGTGTCTGGGGTGGCGCATGTGCTCGAGCACATGATGTTCAAAGGCACGCCCACCTTGGCGCCGGGCGAGTTTTCGCGTCGTGTGGCCGAACTCGGCGGGCGCGAGAACGCGTTCACGGCGCGCGATTACACCGGCTACTACCAGCAGGTGCCGGCGGCGCGGCTGCGCGAGGTGATGCAGCTCGAGGCCGACCGGTTCGCGAACACGCAATGGCCGGACGCTGAATTCACACGCGAGATCGAGGTCGTCAAGGAGGAGCGGCGATTGCGCACCGACGACAGCCCGAGAGCGCGCCTGTACGAATCCTTGTCGGCTGCTGCCTTTGTCGCCTCGCCTTACCGCCGGCCGATCGTCGGCTGGATGAACGACCTGGAGGCAATGACGGCCGATGACGTGCGAGACTTCCATCGGCGCTGGTATGTGCCGGCCAATGCGGTGGTCGTGATCGCCGGGGACGTTGATGTGGCGCAGGTGCGCCAGTGGGCCCAGCAGACCTATGGTGCCATCCCGGCGGCCGGGACACCCTCGCGCAAGCCCCGGCTGGAGCCGGCCCAGGTCGGAATCCGGCGCATCGAAATCAAGGCGCAGGCCGAGCAAGCCTACGTGTCGCTCGCGTTCAAGGTGCCGTCGCTGGGCGCAGCCGATCTGAACGAAGGGCCGGCCAGCATCGAGGGGGACGATGCCATGGCACTGACGGTGCTGTCTGCCGTGCTCGACGGTTATCGCGGCGCGCGGCTGGAACGCGCACTGACCCAGGGCGGGGATAGGGTCGCCGACAACGCGGGCGCCAGCAACGGCTTGTGGGGACGGGGTCCGCAGCTCTTTGTGCTCGACGGCACGCCGGCAAAGGACAAGACGGCGGCGCAGGTCGAATCGGCTTTGCGTGAGCAGGTGGCCCGTATCGCGCGCGACGGTGTGTCGCCGGCCGAACTGGCCCGCGTCAAGACCCAGTGGGTGGCGGCCGAGGTGTACCGGCTGGACTCGCTATTTAGCCAGGCACGCGCACTGGGTTCAAATTGGGCGCTGGGCCTGCCACTGGACGCCGGCCAGCGCCTGGTGGCCCGGCTGCGCAAGGTCACAGCCGAGCAGGTGCAGGCGGTGGCGGCGCGCTATTTCGGCGACGACCAGTTAACCGTAGCGACGCTGCGACCGCAACCGATGGATCCTGCCGGCAAGGGCCGCGCTGCTTCCGGCGGCTTGCGACACTAGTCGGAAACAATGATGAACATGCTTTTTTCTCGCATTTTTCTGCTGCTCGCGCTCATTTGCGCACCAGTTGCATGGGCCGCCGTGCCGATAGAACACTGGACCCAGGCCAATGGCGCGCAGGTGTATCTGGTGCAAAGCCGTTCGCTGCCGATGGTGGACGTGCAGATCGACTTTGATGCCGGCAGCCGGCGGGACCCGGCCGACCAGGCCGGCCTTGCCGGCGTCACCGCGGCCATGGCCTCACGGGGTCTGCGCGCCGACGGACCAGACGTGGCACTCGACGAAAACGCACTCGGCGAAGCCTGGGCCGATCTGGGCGCCTCGTTTGGCGCCGGCGCCGGCAACGATCGCATGAGTTTCTCCTTGCGCTCGCTGAGTTACCCCGATCTGCTGCCACGGGTAACGGCGCTGGCGGCGCGCCAGCTCGCGCTGCCGGCATTTGCGGCCGCGGTCTGGCAGCGTGAACGCGCGCAGCTGGTGGCGTCAATCAAGGAGTCCGACACCCGGCCGGCCACGGTGGCAGGCAAGGCCTTTGCCAGGGCCGTTTATGGATCGCATCCGTACGGATACGAGATGACCGAGGCCGGCCTGGACCGTATCACGGTGGCCGACATGCAGGCGTTTTATGCGCAAAGCATCCGATCCTGCCGAGCCAAGGTGTCGGTTGTCGGGGATGTGTCGCGGGCGCAGGCCGACGCGCTGATCGCCGCTTTGCTGGCACGGCTGGACAGCGCTGCCGGGCAGGTGCCGTGCGCCGCCTTGCCGGCGGTGCCGGATGTGCAATCCTTGACCCAGCCGGGCACCGCGCAGGCCATCCCGTTCGACTCTGCGCAGGCCCATGTGCTGATCGGTCAACCCGGTATCCGGCGCAATGACCCGGATTTCCTGGCGCTGACGGTCGGCAACTATGTGCTCGGTGGTGGCGGTTTCGTGTCGCGGCTGATGTTGCAGGTGCGCGAGAAGCGCGGCTTGAGTTACAGCGTCTACAGCTATTTCGCGCCGGGTCTGCACGCCGGCGCATTCACGGTGGGTCTGCAGACGCGGCCCGATCAGGCTGGGCAGGCGGTGGCGTTGACGCAGGAGGTGGTGGCCCAGTTCGTGCGTGAGGGCCCGAGTGCACAGGAATTGCAGGCGGCAAAGGCCAATTTGATTGGTGGCTTTGCACTGCGTTTTGACAGCAATCGCAAGCTGCTCGACAACGTCGCCAATATCGCCTGGAACGGCCTGGCGCTGGATTATCTTGACACCTGGACGGCCGCAGTCGACCGCTTGAGCGTGGCCGATGTCAAGGCCGCTTTCGAGCGTGTGCTGCGACCGCAGGCCATGGTCACGGTGGTGGTGGGCGGGCGCGACAAGGCGCCATGACCCGTCGCGGGCATCGCCTGCGCCACGGCTGTCATCGCTGCAGCGGTTAAGCTCATCGCCATGGAAAATAAAGAAGTGGCGCGCGCGCGCCGACCGGTCGCTGCGGCGGTCAAGAAGCCGGCAAAGCCGCTTGTGCAACCGTCCGACCATACCGTGCGCATCGTCGGTGGCCGCTGGAAACGCACCCGACTGCCGGTCGCGGCCAAGCCGGGTTTGCGCCCCACGCCCGACAGGGTGCGCGAGACGGTGTTCAACTGGCTGGGTCAGGACCTGACAGGCTGGTGCTGCGTCGATGTCTTTGCCGGCACCGGCGCGCTGGGTTTCGAGGCGGCATCGCGGGGTGCCAAGACCGTGATGTTGGTCGAACAGGACCGTGCGCTGGTGTTGCAACTCGTCGCCACCAAGTCGCGCCTGGCGGCGGACATGGTGCAGATTCACCGCGGTGACGGGCTTGCCGCGCTGGCCGGTTTTCCGGTGGACAGCCTGGACCTGGTGTTTCTCGACCCGCCGTTCGACGCGGAGCTATTGGAGCCGGCACTGCGCGCCGCCGAACGCGTCATGCGCGCGGGCGCGTTTATCTACCTCGAGGCGCCGTCGGCCTGGAGCGATGCGGCGCTTGCTCCGCTGGGCCTGACCATGGTCCGCCACCTCAAGGCCGGGGCGGTGCACGCCCATTTGCTGCAACGTTCGCGTCAGGTGCCCCATGCATAATGCGGCGCATGCGTCGTTCTGACGACAGTCAGCTGGAGCTCATCGTGCGAAACGAGATCATTGCCGTATATCCGGGGACATTCGATCCCATGACCCTGGGCCACGAGGACGTGGTGCGACGCGCGGCGCAGTTGTTCAGCCGCGTCATCGTTGCCGTGGCCGCCGGTCATCACAAGAAGGCCATGTTCTCGCTCGATGAACGGGTTGAGATGGCGCGCGAGGTGGTGCGTCCGTATCCACACGTGACGGTCGAGAGTTTCGATGGCCTGATGCGTGACTTCGTGGTGTCGCGCGGCGCCAAGGCCATGGTGCGCGGACTGCGGGCCGTGACCGACTTCGACTACGAATTTCAGCTCGCCGGCATGAACCGCTCGCTGATGCCCGACGTGGAAACCGTCTTCCTGACGCCGAGCGACAAATACCAGTTCATCTCCAGCACCTTTGTGCGCGAGATCGCGGTGCTTGGCGGCGAAGTGGACAACTTCGTCGAACCCTCGGTGTTGCGCCGCCTGACCGACAAAGTCAAGGCCCTGAAGGCGGCCGGTTAGGCACTTGTTTTCGCCTGGCTGGCGGGCAAGGTCTGGAGCCAGCGAAGCAGCCGGCTATTGACCTGTTCGGGTTGCTCCATGGTCAGCATGTGGCCACATTGCAGTAGTTCCACCGCTTCTGACTGGGGCAGCAGGGCGGCGATCTCCCGGTTGGCCTCGGGCGGCGTCAGTTGATCCGAGTCACCCCACATCACCAGCGCCGGGCAGGTCAGGTCTGGCAAGGTCTTGCGCGCGTCGGGACGCGACATGATGGCGCGGTTCTGCCGGATCAGCTGATCGGCGCCGGCCTCGAGCACGAAATCCATATAACTTTGAACCAGGGCCGTGTCGCGGGCGCGGCTGGCATGAAACGCCAGCGGCACATTGGCGCGCAGTACCTCGGCGGCGCGCCCGCTGGCGAACAGCGCGATGGCGGCTTCCCGCAGCGCACGCATGTCGTCGGATTCCGGTCGCGCATTGGTGCCAAGCAGCGCCAGGCCGCGCACGCGGCTGGCGGCCTGATGCGCGGCCTGCATCGCGATGATGCCGCCCATGGAGGCACCACACAGGATCAGATCGCCGGCGTGTTCGCGTAATAGCGTGGTGGCCATGTCCTCGATCGTGTCGCAGCGCGAGGCCACGTCGCTCACGTGGGCCTTGTAGTGGGCTGGCAACACAGCGAGTTGTGCCCGCCACATCACATGGTTGCTGGCCAGGCCTGGAATCAAAATCAGTTGGGTCATGGCCGGATTATCCGGCGCGTCGACAATGCATCCGGGAGCAAATCCAGTGCGGACCCGGATGCCGGCAAACGTGGACCGGCTGCGGGCAACGGGGTATGCTGGATCATGTCTATGCTTGGCTTTTGAATGGAGAAAATAATGAAGATATTGCTGCCGGTTGATGGGTCTGAGGTTTCGCTCAAGGCGGTGCGCGTGGCCCTGGATATGAAGCGCCAAGGGCTGGACGCCGAACTGGTCCTGGCCAACGTGCAGGAACCGGCGAACCTGTACGAAATGATGACCGCACCCGACCCCGAGGTGCTCGAACGCGTCAGCCAGGCCGCGGGCGCGGACATTCTGGCGCCGGCCCAGGCCTTGCTGAAGGCGGCCGGCGTCGCCCACGAGAGTGAAGTGGGGGGCGGCGACCCGGCCCACACCATCATTGATATCGCGGAGCGCTACAGCTGCGACCTGATCGTCATGGGCGCGCGCGGTACCAGTGCCTTGCGCAGTGCCTTGCTGGGTTCGGTGTCCAACGAAGTGCTGCATGCCGCGTCGGTGCCGGTGATGATCGTCAAGGCCGACGAGGAGAGCGGCGACGAAGACGAAGAAGACGTGCCGGGTGACGCCTGATGTCCGACTGGCAGCCCAGTGCGCGTTACCCGGATCCATCCGTGGTCAGCGTCGATCCGTCGTTCGATGCGTACAAGCTGGCCTTGGCCAAGGTCGAGCGGCTTGCCACCGGCATGCGCTGGTCGGAGGGACCGGTGTGGCTCGGAGATTCGCGTTCACTGGTGTGGAGCGATGTGCCCGGCAACACCATGTACCGCTGGGACGAAGCCAGTGCGACGGCGGGCGTGTTTCGCAGTCCGTCGAACAACGCTAACGGCAATACGCGGGATCGCCAGGGCCGCATCGTCACCTGCGAACACCTGACCCGGCGCGTCACCCGCACCGAATACGACGGCAGCATCACGGTGCTGGCCGACAGTTTTGATGGCAAACGCCTGAACTCGCCCAATGACGTGGTGGTGAAGTCCGATGGTTCGGTCTGGTTCACCGATCCGGTGTTCGGCATCGCCAGTTTCTACGAAGGCGAGAAGGCCCCGCCGCAATTGCCGACGAATGTCTACCGGATCGATGCCGATGGCGCCATCAGCGTGGTGGCGGAAGGCGTCAATCAACCGAATGGATTGGCGTTCTCGCCAGACGAGTCCATCCTGTACGTCGTCGAGTCGCGTGCGAATCCGCGCAAGATCCTGGCCTTCGACGTCAAGGACGGGCGCACTCTGGCCAATCAGCGCGTCGCCATCGATGCCGGCCCGGGTACGCCCGACGGTTTTCGCCTGGACGTGGACGGCAATCTGTGGTGTGGCTGGGGCATGGGCAGCGCTGGCCTTGACGGTGTGCATGTGTTCAATCCGGCAGGCAAGCTGATCGGTCGCATTGACCTGCCCGAGCGATGCGCCAATCTGTGTTTCGGCGGGGTCCATCGCAACCGTCTGTTCATGGCAGCGAGCACCTCGTTGTACGCGCTGTACGTCAACACCCAGGGCGTGGCGGTTTGCTGATCCTGATCGGGCGCAAAAGCGGGCATGGTCGGCAACGGCCCGGTACCTTGCCACGTCGATAATCGGGGCATGACCGAACTGATCCTGATTCGACACGGAGAAACCGACTGGAACCGGGAGCTGCGCTTCCAGGGGCAAATCGACGTACCACTCAACGCCATAGGGCATGCGCAGGCGCAGCGTGTGGCGACGCAACTGGCCGGAGAGTCGATCCAGCAACTGGTGTGCAGCGACTTGCTGCGCGCCCGACAGACCGCCATGCCAGCGGCGCAAAGACTGGACATGCAGGCGATCAATGACCTGGCCTTGCGCGAGCAGAACTTTGGTGTCGTCGACGGCATGCGGGCGCAAGACATCCAGACGCAGTATCCGCAGGCCTGGCTGGGTTGGAGCGCGTTCAACGCCGACTTCGCCTTCGAAGGTGGCGAGAGCACGCGTACTTTTCATGGCCGCGTGATGACTACGCTGCGCCATCTGGCTGATACCCGGCGTGGGCAGCGGCTGCTGATCGTGACCCATGGCGGCGTGCTCGACATGGTTTATCGCACGGCGCTGGGGCTGTCTTTGTCCGGGCCGCGTCAGAGTGTGATTCCCAACGGCGCGATCAACCGCGTACGTATTGTGGAGGAGCGGGTCGAGATCGTCAGTTGGGCCGAGACCGGGCATCTGGCCGGCATGCCGGCCCAGCCCGTGTACGACCAGGCCCAGACGGCCCAGGCCGCGGCTCAGGCCGCGCAGTCGATTCCCAGCACCGAGTAGATTCGCGCCGCCTGGCGTTGCAGGCGTTGCGATTGTGGCTGCCCATTGCAGCGTGTCTGCACCAGTTGTTGCGCTGCGGTCCAATGGCCGCAATGCATCAAGGCATCCAGGTGGATCTGTTCGAACAGGTCGCGTTGGGCATGGCTGCCACCGATCTCCAGCAGACGCGGCAAGGCCTGGCCCAATCCCTCCAGAGACTGGACGTGGCGGCCTTGTGCATGGGCCATCAGAGCGCGCGCAGCCGGTGTGGCGACCTGGCGCCAGACCTGCGCGGCGTTGCCGTCGCCTGTGCCCGATGAAGCTTGCGCGGCACCCCGTGCCTCGATGTTGCGCAGCAAGGTCTGTGCCTCGGGACGGCCGGCACGCGCCAGCCCGTAGAGATACTGCAGGTCCAGAAACGGCAGCACCTGATCGTGGGTGCGGCCTTGCAGATGGTCGGCCACATCCTGCCACCGCTCACCCACGTTGACACCGGCCAGCTCCAGCCGCGCCAACAGAGACACGGCGCCTATCTGGTCCTGCGAATAAGCCTTGACCACGCCCCAGACCTGCTGGTCGTACAGTTGCAAGGCGGTGTCGTACTGCCCCAGGTCGATGGCAAACAGCGCCAGATGCCACCAGTTGTGGGTCTGCATGAAGGAGTTGAGCCCGGTCCAGGTCGGGCTGCTGTGCTGCATGAATTGCAATCCTTCCTGCAGACGGCCTTGGGTGAGCATCACGTGGGCCAGCGCGTGCTGGGCCCAGGGTTCGCGCGGTGTCATGGCCAGTGCCGTGCGCCCGGCCGCTTCGGCCTGGTCCATCAGGTGGCACTGCTCCCAGCCGAACGCGGCCATGCCGTGCAACTGCGCCACATCGGATGCCGTGGGCAGGGCTGCCAGCGCCAGACGCAGCATGCCGGGGGCGTCACCCTGGTTGAACAAATGGTATTGGCCGAGCTTGACCGAGACCAGATCGCGCGGATGGGTCTGGGCCAGCTGCGCGTGCAGGCGTATCGCCAGCGGCAGGTCACCGTCGACCCAGGCGCGGACGGCGGCCACAAACTGCTGTTCGCGGGCGCTGGCGCGTGGTGCCGCGGCGCTGGCGGCATCGATGAAGGGGCGGGCGTGGGTCGGAGCGTCCCGCGATTCGGCAAACATGTGCAGGGCCGCGCAATACGACTGTGCGATGGCACTGGTGTCGCTCTCGGCCAGCGCGAGCACGTTGACGGCACGCGCCTCGCAGCGCAGAAATCCGTCGACAAAATCGTTCAGCGCAGCCAGACTGGCTGCATCGTGCAGGCTGACCGGATTACCCAGGCTGTCTTTCATGGCCTGATCTCATGCAATAGGGTTTTGGTGGGTCACGCAGGGGCCAGCCCTGCGTGACCATGGGGCGCTTGTATCAGCCCCAGGAGACTGCTGACAGGTCGTTGGCGAAGTACGGAACGTCTTTCCACAAGCCCTTGACGTTTTTGTTTGCGATGGTGATCCACTGCGGCTGGTACAGGAAGCCATGGACCGCTTCGTTGGCGATCATGCGCTGTGCCTCGGCCAGCAGTTTGGCCCGGTCCGCAGGGCGTGCTGCGGACTGGATACGGTCGAACAGATCGTTGAATTTGGGGTTCTCGTAGCCCCAGTAGTAGTTTGGCCGCGCATAGTTGCCCAGGTCGAACGGCTCGACGTGGGAGATGATGGTCAGGTCGTAGTTCTTGGTGCCGTACACGCCGCTGAGCCACTGTGCCCATTCGACGTTCTCGATCTTGGCGATGATGCCGATCTTGGCCAGCTGAGCTGCGATCACTTCTCCGCCCTGACGCGCATATGGCGGCGGCGGCAGTTTCAGCGAGAGTTCCAGCGGCGTCTTGATACCGGCCTCCGACAGCAAGGCCTTGGCCTTTTCGATGTTGAACGGGTTGATGTCGGTAGTGTCGACAAATCCGAACGCACCCGGCACATAGTGGCTTCCGATCGGAACTCCGTAACCGTCACCGGCACCCTCGACAACTGCCTTGCGGTCGATAGCCGCCAGGATCGCGCGTCGCACGCGCACGTCGTCGAGTGGCTTCTTCTTGTTGTTGATCGCCAGAATGGTCTTGGCGCGCGAGCCGCCGATCAGGACCTGGAAACGCGGATTGCTCTTGAACTGTGGCACTGCGCGTGGCGTCACGCGCGGGAACGCGTCGATGTCGCCGGCCAGCATGGCGGCCACCTGGGCCGCCGGGTCGCTGACGAAGCGAAAGGTCACCTTGTTCAACTTGATGGCGGCTGCGTCGCGATAGCCGGCCCATTTCGCCAGCACCACTGAAGAGCCCTTGTTCCAGGCTTCGAGCTGGAACGGGCCGGTGCCCACCGGCTTGGTGCCGTTGGTGTCGACACTCTTGGGTTCGACGATGACGGCCGTACCCTGGCCCATCAGGAACAGGAACTCGGGGTCGAGTTCCTTGTTCAGGATCACGACGGTATGGTCGTCGATGACGGCCACACGCTCCATCTTGGCGAAGGTGCGTTTGTCCTTGTTGACGCTTTTTTCCGCTGCCGCGCGTTCGAATGCGAACTTGACGGTATTGGCGTTGAACGGCTCGCCATTGTGGAACTTGACGCCCTTGCGCAGGTTGAAGGTGTAGGTCTTGAGGTCAGGTGAGACCTCCCAGCTCTCGGCCAGCAGCGGCGACACCGAGCCGTTCTGGTTGATCTTGGTCAGTGTCTCGAAAACGTTGTAGAGCACGATCTCGCCGATGGCCGCGGCGGCACCGCCGGTCGGGTCCAGGCCCGGTGCTGGCTCGAGGGCCATGCCCACCACCAGGGTGTTTTTCTTCATCTGCGCCTGGGCTGCAAAGGGAACGCTGGTCAGGGCTGCGGTGGCGGCGGCTGACGTGAGGACGGAACGGCGATTGACCATGAGCAGATTACCTTTCAATGACGTTTTGGAAGACAAGGACTTGTCGGTTCGACAGATGTGCACGATAGCATTTTTGCAGCCATGTGTTTGTGTTTTGCCTCAAGCCTTGGCGTTTGCGGCATCGTGGTGCGGTAGCGCGGCAGCAGCATCATGTTGTGGAAAGTGGCACGCCACACGATGCACCGCACCCGCCAAGGGCATCAGTTCGGGGCGTTCGTTGTCGCATCGCTCGCGTGCGTAGGGGCAGCGATGGGCATACGGACACGCACCGGGCATCTGCACCCGGGTCGGTTCCACCGCCAAGGTGCGCTTGCGTTGGGCGCCGGGCGCGCGCGGCTCCAAGCGCGGTACCGCGTCGAGCAGCGCCTGGGTATACGGGTGCGCCGCCTGGCGGAACAGTGTTTGCGGCGCACCTTGCTCGACGATGCGGCCCTGAAAGATCACGGCCACGTCGGCGCACAGATGGTCGACCACGGCCAGGTCATGACTGATCAGCAGATAGGTGACGTCGAACTCCGCCTGCAGGTCTTGCATCAGGTTGAGTACCTGCGCCTGCACCGATACGTCCAGTGCGCTGACCGGTTCGTCAGCGACGATCAGACGTGGGCGCGTGATCAATGCGCGGGCTATCGCGATGCGTTGGCGTTGACCACCGGAGAATTCATGCGGATATTTCTCGAGATCGGTGGCGCGCAGGCCGACCGACATCAGTACTTCCTTCGCCCGGCGCGCCTGCTCCGCAGCCGACGTGTCGTCCTGCGCCTGCAGCGGTTCCGTCACGATGCGCAGCACCGTCTGGCGCGGATCGAGCGAGCCGTAGGGGTCCTGGAACACCATCTGGAAATCGCGCCTGGCCTGGCGCAGGCTGGCGGCGTCCAGTGTCGCCATGTCGCGTCCGAGGATCTGCACGCTGCCGCTGGTGGGAGATTCAAGCGCCATCACCAAGCGCGCCAACGTGGACTTGCCGGAACCCGATTCGCCGACGATGCCCAGGCTCCGGCCGGCCGCCATCTGGAAACTCACTCCCTGCAAGGCGTGGACTTTTGGCGGCTGGCTCCACAGTTTTTCGCGCGGCAAGCGGTAGGTGCGGGTGACCTGCTCAACCGCCAGCAAGGGTGGGCTGAGATCTTTATTCATGGTTTGTCCCCCGCCATGACGGCGTCGAGCCGAAGACAACGTGCGACATGGCCGGGTGCTAGTGACTCGGCTACAGGCCGTGTCGTGATGCAGGCCGCTTGTGCCCATGTGCATCGATCGGAAAATGCGCAGCCGGCGGGCAGGTCGACCAGCTCGGGCACGGTTCCCTCGATCGTGGTCAAGCGTGTGCCCGATGGCGCGCCGAGTCGGGGGCGGGCGCCGAACAGGCCACGCGTGTAGGGATGCGCCATATGGCCGAAGACGCGTGACGTCGAACCGCTTTCAATGACGCTGCCGCCATACATGACCATCATGCGCTCGACGTTTTGCGCGATCACGCCCAGGTCGTGCGAGATCAGCAGCAAGGCCATCGAACGCTCCTGCACCAGGTCGTGGATCAGATCCAGGATCTGGCCCTGAATGGTTACGTCTAGCGCCGTCGTGGGTTCGTCGGCTATCAGGATGTCGGGCTCGCAAGCCAGAGCCATCGCGATCGTGATGCGCTGGCGCTGCCCACCGGAGAACTGGTGCGGGTAGGCGCCGATGCGGCCCGCCGCATTGGCGATGCCCACGCGTTCGAGCAGCGTAATGGTCTGGGCCCGCGCCTGAGCCCGCCCCATGCCGCGGTGCAGGCGCATTGGTTCTGCCACCTGGTGCCCGATGGTGTGCACCGGGTTGAGCGCCGTCATCGGTTCCTGGAAGATCATGCCGATGCGGTTGCCCCGCAATCGGCGCAACACGGCGTCGCTCTGGCCCACCAGTTCCTGGCCGTCGAGCCGGATGCTGCCAGTGACTTTTGCGCTTTCAGGCAGCAAGCCCATCAAGGCCATGGCGGTGATGGATTTGCCACATCCCGATTCGCCGACCAGGCCGACGGTGTCGCCCTTTTTCAGCGAGAAGCCGACGTCGCGGATCGCGAAGGCCGGGCCCCGCTGGGTTTGCAGCTGCACGCTGAGTTGGTTGATTTCCAGCATGGTTTATCGCTTGCGGGCCAGCCGGGGGTCCATCAGGTCGCGCAGGCCGTCGCCCAACAGGTTCAACCCCAGCACGGCCATGGCGATCGCCACACCCGGGAAAACCGCCAGCAACGGCGCCTGGAACATCAAGGTCTGGGCTTCGGCCAGCATGCGGCCCCAGGACGGTTGCGGTGGTTGCGTTCCCAGGCCCAGGTAGGACAGGGCCGCTTCGGCCAGGATGGCGATCGCAAAGCGGATCGTGACCTGCACTGTCAGCACCGACATGATGTTGGGCAGGATATGGTCGAAGGTGATGCGCCACGGCCCCTTGCCGCAGGCCCTGGCAGCCAGCACGAACTCGCGCGACCAGGTGGCGTTGGCCGATGCGCGGGTGATGCGCGCAAAGGTGGGGATGTTGAAGATGCCGATTGCGATGATGGAGTTCACGATGCCGGCGCCGAACACGGCGGTCATCATGATGGCCGACAGGATGGCGGGAAAGGCGAAGGTGAAGTCCGACAGCCGCATGATCAGCTCTTCCACCCAGCCACGCCGCGCGGCGGCGAGCAGACCCAGTGCCGTTCCGATGAACAGACCGATGCTGACCGCGATCACGCCCACCAGGATGGAGTTGCGTGCGCCCACCAGCAACAGCGAGGCGACGTCGCGGCCGAATATGTCGGTGCCCAGCCAGTGGTGTTCGGATGGGGCCTGCAGCTTGCCCGGCAGGTTCATCTCGTACGGAGACCAGGGCGTCCAGAACATCGACAGGAGCGCGGAGAACACCAGCAGCGCAGTCAACACGCCGCCAAAGACAAAGCTGCGGTGGTGCAGGGCACGGCGCCAAATCCCTGGCGTAGCGTGCGAGGAGATGGTCGTGGCGCCGCTCACTGGAGTACCTTCGCCCGGCGCGGCGCTCACAGGAATACCTTCGCCCTGCGGGCTGCGGTGCGAGCTTGCTTGGGAGCGGCCCGGCGCGGCGCTCACAGGAACACCTTCGCCCTGCGGGCTGCGGTGCGAGCTTGCTTGGGAGCGGCCCGGCGCGGCGCTCATATATCGCTGGCTTTCACGCGCGGGTCGATGACGGCGTACAACACGTCGACGATGAAGTTGACCACCACGACCATGGTGGCCAGGAACATCACGCAGTTGCGCACGACGATCAGGTCGCGATTGGAGATCGACTGGAAAATCAGCCGGCCCAGGCCGGGCAGGTAGAACACGTTTTCGACGACGATGGTGCCGGCCAGCAGCTCGGCCGACTGCAGGCCCATGACGGTGATCACCGGAATCATCGCGTTGCGCAGCACATGGCCCCACAGGGTCGCGCGCTGGGACAGGCCCTTGGCCCGCGCGGTGCGCACATAGTCCTCGCGCATCACCTCGAGCACCGCTGAGCGGGTGATGCGCGCCAGAATGGCCGCCTGCACGAACGCCAGCGACAGGGCCGGCAGCATCAGGGCCTGAAGACCTGGCAGAACACCTTCGCTCCAGCCCGGGAACCCGCCGGCCGAGAACCATTGCAGCTTGACCGAAAAGAGCAGGATCAGCAGGATGGCAAACCAGAAATTGGGAATCGCGATGCCGACCTGCGTCACGCCCATCAGGCCGACGTCGCCCAAGCGGTTGTGTTGCGCGGCGGCGTAGATGCCGACGACCAGGGCCAGCACGGTGGTCAGGCACATGGCCATGATGGCCAGCGGAATCGTCAGCGACAGGCGCTCGAGCATGAGTTCGGATACCGGCGAGCTGTAGGCGTAACTATTGCCCAGTTCCCCGGTGAGCATGCCCGTGACCCAGTTCCAGTAACGTTCCCACGCGGGGCGGTCCAGACCGAGCTGGGTGGACAGTGCCTGCACCACGTCAGGCGAGGCATCCGGCCCCATCATGATTTCGGCTGCATTGCCGGGCAGGATTTCCAGTACCAGGAACACCACGATCGACGCGCCGATCAGTGTGCCGATCAGCGTCAATATGCGTTTGAAGAGAAATGGACCCATGCTATTCGTTCAGGCGTTCAGGCGTTCAGGCAGGTCTTGGAGCGCGCCATCCGCCTTGACCAGCGATCGTGATCAAGGTTCAGCGACGCGGGCATTCGAACGCGCGGATAATCAATGTGAAGGTGTCCAGCTGGGGCATCTGTGTGCCAACAACGGTTCTGTGTCCAATGTCTCTGATCATCACCGACGAGTGCATCAATTGCGATGTGTGTGAACCCGAGTGTCCCAACGAGGCGATCTATCTCGGGCAGGAGATTTACGAAATCGACCCGCACAAGTGTACCGAATGTGTCGGCCATTTCGACGAACCGCAGTGTGTGCAGGTTTGCCCTGTCGCGTGTATTCCGGTCAACCCGGATTTCATCGAGGACAAGGAAGCCTTGTGGGCCAAGTTCCGGCGCTTGCAAGCCGCCGCCGGTGCTGGCGACAAGGCCTGAACCCTTGGTGTTCTCGCCTCTGATGGTGCCGCCGCGCGGATCGCTGCCGTACCCCCTTTCGGCGGGGCTCGGTGCATCCGCCCTCAGTCAGGGGCGCTGCCAGCCGCCTTGATTTTCTTGTCGGGCGTTGCGGCGGCCGTGAAGAATGGAGACTCGTCTTTTTTCTTTTTCGCGGACTTCGCGGCCTTGGCCGCATGCGCGCCGGCAGCGCCGCTGGATGGACGAGCAGGTGTGTCACCTATGTGACGCGGCGCCGGAGGTCTGGCGGACATCACCGATTTTTCAAGGGCCAGACGGTCGCGCTCCATCTGATGGGCCCATGTGCGGGCCTGCACCGTGGCTGCATCGGTCTGGGCTTTCTGGGCCGGGCTGCGGCTGTCGTCGATCGAGAGCATGGACGCGCCGGCACAGGGGGTGTCGCTATAGCTGTTGCCGCATCGGTAGACCGTCTGGCCAGACGCTGCCATACACGACAGGCCGAGAAAGACGCTGCAGATGGTGGCTGCTGGATGACGATGGTATTGCTGGCGCATGGTGCGTGGCCTCCCGCGATCGGTTGAGGGCCGGCAGGCCGGTGCGCCAAATGTTCGACGCGCCTCGCCTATGCCGGCTTTCCAGCGGGATTTTCCGGCGCGACCCGTGTGTGCAGCAACATGGTGGCCTTGGCCACGTCATCCGTTTGCAGTAAAGGCACGGCCTTGAGTGAACGCGCGATGCAGTCGTCAATGGCCTGTCGGTCTTCAAGCCGGGGCTTCTTCAGAACCCAGTTGACAACCTCTGCCTTGACGCCCGGGTGTCCGATGCCCAGGCGCAGTCGCCAGTAGTCGTCGGTGCCGAGCTGATCGTGAATGTCGCGCAGGCCATTGTGGCCGGCATGGCTGCCACCACGCTTGAGCTTGACCTGCCCAGGCATGATGTCGAGCTCGTCATGTGCAACCAGCATTTCCTGCGGTGTGATCTTGAAGAAACGCGCCAGCGCCGCGACCGATCGGCCGGAAACATTCATGAATGTCTGCGGCTTGAGCAGCCATACGACCTGTCCCTGCATCGTGGCGCGCACGACCTGTCCTTGCCAGGCCTTGTCGTACGCCAGGCGCACGCCCAGTGTGTCGGCCAGCGCGTCGATCCACCAGAAGCCGGCGTTATGGCGGGTGTCTTCATATTCGGGCCCGGGGTTTCCCAGGCCCACAAACAACTTGATCATGGGCAAATTATCGGCGTTCGATATCGGGTGCGGCTTATACCCGGCAAGCGGGCCGCACAAAGGAAAACGGCCCACAGAGGTGGGCCGTTGGCGCGAAGCGGGCGGACCCGATTACTTCTTGGCAGCCGGAGCGGCCTTGCCCGCTGCAGCAGGAGCCTTGCCCGCTGCAGCAGGAGCCTTGCCCGCTGCAGCCTTGGCAGCTGGAGCGCCCTTGCCGCCTGCGGCCGGTTTTGCGTCAGCGGCAGCAGCAGCTTCGGCAGCCGCTTCAGCATTGGCTTCTGACGCTTCCCCGGCCGGCATCACCACCGACACCAGAACCGGATTGTCGTTGCCGCCCTTGACCGGCGTGACACCGCGCGGGAGCTTGACGTCCTTGAGGCGCAGCGACTTGCCCTTGACCAGGCTGGCCAGGTCCACTTCGATGAACTCGGGCAGGTTGGCAGGCAGGCAGGAGACGTCCAGTTCGGTCAGAACGTGGTTGACCAGGCAGTGGTCGACCTTGACCGCATCGGACTCTTCCTGACCGACGTAGTGCAATGGCACTCTCGTGTGCATGCGGGTCTTGGCGTCGACACGCTGGAAGTCGATATGCAAAACCAGTGGCTTGAACGGGTGCATCTGCAGGTCACGCAGCAGGACCTTGTGTGAGCTGCCGTTCAGATCCATCTCGAGGATGGAGGAGTGGAAAGCTTCCTTCTTGATCGCATGGAACAAGGCGTTGTGGTCCAGTTCGATCAGTAGCGGTTGGCCGTTTTCGCCACCGTAGACGATGCCCGGTGTACGACCGGTGATGCGGAGACGGCGGCTCGCACCCGTGCCCTGCTTGGCGCGCTCAAAAGCGACAAATTTCATGATTCTCTCCAATGAGAGTCCACCGCGACCAGTGTGACCCCTGTTTAAAAAGCCGGCCCGCCTTGATACGGCAGGTCGGCCACCAATGTCCCGACCGGGTGAACCTCTAGAAGAGGTTTTCCTGGTCCGAGAACAAACTCATCACCGAGTCGCCCTTGGCAATGCGCTGGATCGTCTCGGCGATCAGCGGTGCCACGGTCAACTGGCGGATCTTGCGGCAGGCCTGGGCCGCGTTGTTGAGCGCAATGGTGTCGGTGACAACCACTTCGTCCAGCGCGGTCCCCTGCGAGATGCGTTCGATCGCCGGGCCGGAAAATATCGGGTGCGTACAGTACGCATAAACCTTCTTGGCGCCGCGCTCCTTGAGCACCTCGGCAGCCTTCACCAGCGTGCCCGCGGTGTCGATCATGTCGTCCATGATGACGCAGTTGCGGCCGTCGATTTCGCCAATCACATGCATCACTTCGCTGACGTTGGCCTTGGGCCGACGCTTGTCGATGATGGCCAGATCGCAACCGAGTTGTTTGGCCAATGCGCGGGCGCGCACCACACCACCAACGTCGGGCGAGACCACGATCAGGTCTTCGTAGTTCTTCTGACGCAGGTCTCCGAGCAGGACCGGCGAGGCATAGATGTTGTCCACCGGAATGTCGAAGAAACCCTGGATCTGGTCGGCGTGCAGGTCCATCGTCAACACCCGCGCGACGCCAACGGTCTGCAGCATGTTGGCCACAACCTTGGCCGTGATCGGAACGCGGGTGGAACGCGGACGGCGATCCTGGCGCGCATAGCCGAAGTAGGGGATGACGGCGCTGATGCGTTCGGCCGATGCGCGCTTGAGCGCGTCGACCATGATCAGCAGTTCCATCAGGTTTTCGTTGGTCGGCGCGCAGGTGCTTTGCACCACGAACACGTCACGGGCCCGAACGTTCTGATTGATCTCGACCGTGACCTCGCCATCGGAGAAGCGGCCCACCTTGGCGGCGCCCAGGCCAATTCCGAGGTGGCTCGCAATGTCGGCCGCCATCAGCGGATTGGCATTGCCGGTGAAAACCATGAAATCTGGGGGTTGCTCGGCCTGCATGAGTGTCTCGGCGGTCGGTTTAGGATTGTTGCCGGCGACTCCGGCACGAACATCTAATATGGCAGGGGAAGAAGGATTCGAACCTTCGCATGCTGGAATCAAAATCCAGTGCCTTAACCAACTTGGCGACTCCCCTACACAGGTTGATGGCGTACTGCCATCAACCGTCAAATCTTGGCCCAACCCGCCAGCGGATGGACTCTCAAGCCACTACACCAACGAACCTCGAATCCGGCTGGAGCCGCATTCAGCGCCATATCTGCTGGTGCCCAGGCAAAAACTGCACTGCCTGAGCCCGTCATTCTGCCATTCAGACCCTGCGCTTCCAGCCACTCCAGGGCCTGGGATACACCAGCACAAAGTTTTTGGGCAACTAACTGCATGTCGTTGCGCCCAAACCCTGTCGGGTTTGCAGCAAAGCCTGCGAGTATATCCGTTTCAGAATCCCTTTTCAAACCCTCGTCGGAAAAGATCAGCCGCGTATCGAGTCCGTCCGGCGGTTTCACAACCAAAAACCGGCCGATCGGAATTTCCAGCGGTGAGATTCTCTCACCGATTCCCTCGACCCATGCGTTACCGCCGGACAGAAAAAACGGCACGTCCGCGCCCAGTTGCAATCCGATCTGCGCAAGTGCGGCCAGCGGAAGATTCAGCTTCCACAGCCGGTGCAATGCGAGCAAGGTGCTGGCCGCATCCGAGGATCCACCGCCCATGCCTGCCTGCGACGGAATGCGCTTGTCGACCTGAATATGCGCGCCGTACGTGGTGCCTGTGGCAGCCTGCAAGGCTCGCGCTGCGCGCACGACCAGGTCGTCGACTGGCAAGGCAAGACCCAGGTCCTCGCGGCTGATGCCACCGCCCTGGCGCCGTTCGAAATGCAGCGTGTCGCACCAGTCGATCAGCGCCATTGCGGATTGCAGCAAGTGGTAGCCGTCCGCACGCCGCCCGGTGATATGCAGGAACAGGTTGAGCTTGGCCGGTGCCGGCACGTCGTACAGGGATTTCATCATCGTGTCTAAACGGCGCTTGCCGTCACTCGAAAATCAGCCGCAGTTCCACGCTCGGCGCGGGCGTGTTGCGTCGCGCCAGCAGCTTGCCTTCGTGCAGGCCTTGCAGGTCGGCCGACCAGCCCGGCACCTGGGCCGACTCGCCATTGAGCCACTGAAACAGACCGGCGATCGGCAATGCAGTGCCCGTGGCATGTCGCGTCAGATCATCCATCGAAGCGAAGCTGCGGCGCTCGCCATTCCACTGCAGTTCGGCCGTGCCGGCGGACCAAAGCATTCGCGCCAGCGTCGAGCCCAAGGGGGTATACAAGGACAATTCGCCGGCGCTGGCGGTCCCGCGCAGGTCGAATCCTGCGGTCAGGGACTGCACCGGGTCGGTGTCCAGCCGCAGCGACAACCGGCCGTCCCATTGCGTGCGCGGCCCCGCGGCGAGCGGTGCCCGCAATGGCTTTTGCGCGCAGGCGGACAACAGCAGTGCAGGCGCCAGCAACAGGCAATGTCTGCGCGTACGCAGCATCACAATGTCACACGCAGGCGTTTGAGTGTCTCCAGCAGCGTTTCGTTCTCGGCGTTCAGGCCCATGCCTTCGCGCCACACTATTTTTGCCTGGTCGCGCTGGTTCAGGGTCCACAGCACCTCGCCCAGGTGTGCGGCGATTTCGGCATCGGGCTTGTCCTTGAATGCCTTTTGCAGGATCGCCAGTGCCTTGTCATGGTTGCCACTGCGAAACTCGACCCAGGCCAGAGAATCGGCGATGAACGGGTCGTTGGGTGCGTATTCCAACGCTTTGAGGATCAGTTGCCGCGCCTCCGGCAGGCGCACATTGCGATCGGCCAGCGAGTACCCGAGGGCGTTGTAGGCATGGTGGTAGTCGGGCTTGACGGCGATGGCCTGGCGCAGCAGTCGCTCCATTTCGTCCAGGCGACCGAGTTTGTCGGCCATCATGGCCTGGTCGTACTGGAAATCGATGTCTTTCGGGTTCTCGGCCAGAGCCTTGACGAGCACATCGTAGGCCAGCTGAAACTTTCGGTTGTCGCGCAGCAATTGCACTTCCGCGCTGATCTTCATGCGCTCTTCCTGGGGCGTGCGCGCAGCAATGGCCTGGATCATGGCGCGGGCTTCGTCGATCTGGCCCTGGCGCGCCAGGATCGATGCCCGCCGGCTTTGCACACTGATCAATTGCTCGGCGCTGTCGATGCGCTCCAGCCATGTCCTGGCAGCGGCCAGATCTTTTCTGTGTTCGGCAATTTCCGACAAACGTAGATAGGCTTGTGTCAGCGCCTGATCGGGTTCGGCAGAAGTCTGGCCGGCCCTTTCGGAATTGCGCAATTCGACGAAGCGCAGCAGGGATGCCTCGGCTTCCTGCCAATGGCGGCTTTGCTGCTCGAGGGTGCCCTTGACCAACCAGGCCTGCGCAAAATCGGGCTTGTCAAGGTTGACGATGCCCAACTGCTGCGAGGACTCCGCATAACGTTGTTTGCCGATCAGTGCCACGGCGTAGTCCATGCGCACTTCGTAGCGTCCGCTACGCCCAAGATAGTCGGTAACCAGCGTTTCAGCCGGGGCCGAACCAGCAGAAAAAAGACTCAGTGCCAGGATCGCCGGACCATCGGCGTTCGGCTCAAGCCAATGCCCACGTCGGGCCGCATCGAGCGCGCCGTCCATGTCCTTGGCTTCGGCCCGCAGGCGCCCGATCGATGTCCACGCAGCCGGTCCAAAATCCTTGCTGTCCAGATATTCGGCAAGTGCCTGCTCGACGATGTCGGCCGCCTGTTTTTTGTCGCTGGCGCGTGCGTAGTACGCCGGCATGTTGTTGATGGCGGCCGATCGCTCGGGAATCGCCGTCAACGCCAGGTCGCGCTTGAGTGGGTCCAATGTTTCCGCAAGCCGGTTCAGTCCGATGAGGATCTGCAACAGGTAGCGGTTGGCCTCACGCGACTGCGGCAGGGCGCTGCGCCACGCACGCGCCGCCTGCAGCGCCGAATCGCCCGAACGCCCGCGCAATGCGATGTCGGTGGCGCGCTTGAAAAGTCGCGGATCGCCGGTTTTGCGAGCGACGTCCAGCAGAATGGAAAAGCCGACACCAGGTTCGCCGCCAATCGCATTGAGTTCGCCCAGCATGAGCTGGTAGAACAGCTCGGCGTCCAGCGCGGAATTAACCGGCGGGGCGGTGGGTTCCGGTTTCTTCTGGGCGAATGAGGCGTTCGCGCACAAGGTCGCGATCAGCACCACGAGGGCAGTGCGACGGAGGGTTCGGATCATCGATCGATAATAGTCCAACAGCGTGCCAACCGCCGCGCCAGACCAAGAATTGCCCATGCCTGAACTGCCGGAAGTCGAAGTCACGCGCCTGAGTTTCGCCCCTCATATTGCCGGGGCCCGGATTCAGCAGGCCTGGCTCGGAAAGCCGCTGCGTTGGCCGCTGGGTTGTCCGACTGCGCAACTGATCGGCCAGACCGTGCTCGCTGTGCGTCGGCGCGGCAAGTACTTGCTGCTCGACCTGAACGGGGGGCTGCTGTTGATCCATCTGGGCATGTCGGGCAGTCTGGTTTTCGCCCGTGAACTGCCACCCCGGGGGAACCACGACCATTTTGAGCTGATGACCAGCCAGGGGCAGCTGCGACTGCACGACCCGCGACGCTTCGGCGCGGTCGTGTTCGCCGAGAGCGAGCAGTCGCCCATTGCCACCAAGTTGCTGGGCCGGCTGGGCATGGAGCCACTCACGGACCAGTTCGATGCGGCGATGTTTTCCCGTGGACTTAAAGCTCGCCGCAGCGCGGTCAAGCAGGTGTTGCTGGCTGGCGACTTGGTCGTCGGAGTGGGCAACATCTACGCGTGCGAGGCGCTGTTCCATGCGGGTATTCGGCCGACCATCCGTGCGCATCGCCTGAGCGTGGCCCGCGCAAACCGGCTGCACCAGTGCATTCGCGACGTGCTGGCGCGCGCGGTGCAAAAAGGCGGCAGCAGCTTGCGCGACTTCTCCAGTGCAACGGGTGAAAGCGGGCATTTCCAGCTGGAGGCGGCGGTCTACGGTCGCGCCGGCCAAGCATGCGGCGTGTGCGGCACGCCGATTTCGCTGATGAAGCAGGGGCAGCGCTCGACTTATTTCTGCCACATTTGTCAGCGAAAGTGAGCGATTGGCCCTCGGGCGATGCTATATTGAAAGGCACAGGGGGATACCTTGGTTACAAGTTTCAACGAGCAGTTTGACCAGCATGGAGCGTGGCGTCGAGAGTTCGGGCTGCGCCTGAAACTGCTGGCCGAGTGGATGAAGGACCACGAGCTGCTCGATGCAGGCGTGGAGGAGCGGCTGCGTCGACTGGAAATGCAGGTGCGCGCCGACAAGGTCATGGTGGCCTTTGTCGGCGAATTTTCGCGCGGCAAGTCCGAGCTGATCAACGCGATATTCTTTGCCGGTTATGGCCGACGCATCATGCCCGCCAGCGCGGGTCGCACGACCATGTGTCCGACCGAAATGGGATACGACCCCGACGTTCCGCCGTGTCTGCGTCTGCTGCCGGTCGAGACCCGGCTGCAACCCCAGGCCTTGATGGAATGGCGCATGGTTCCCGAGAAGTGGACCCGTGTCGATCTCGATGTCAACGATCCGCAGCAGCTGGCCAAGGCGCTGGAGATGGTGGCCGAGACACGCCGTGTGTCCCTCGAAGAAGCCCAGGCGCTCGGGTTCTGGCATAGCCAGGAGCCCGAAGACAACCCAATTGTCGACGCCAATGGAATGGTCGAGGTGCCCAAGTGGCGCCACGCATTGATCAATATCGCCCATCCGCTGCTCAAACAGGGCTTGGTGATTCTCGATACACCGGGTTTGAACGCCATTGGCGCCGAGCCTGAGCTGACGGTCAGCCTGTTGCCGCAGGCGCAGGCCGTGGTGTTCATTTTGGGTGCGGATACCGGTGTCACCAAGTCCGACATGACGATCTGGCGCGAGCATCTGGTGGTCGGCAGTGAGGCATCCGACCTGCGCCTGGTGGTGCTCAACAAGATCGACACCTTGTGGGATGCGCTCAGTTCGCCGTCACAGATTCAAGCCCAGATCGACAGGCAGCGGGCGTCCACCGCCGACATTCTGGGCATCTCGCAAAGCCAGGTGATACCCATCTCCGCGCACAAGGGGCTGGTGGCCAAGGTCACCGAAGATGCCGAATTGCTGGCGGCCAGTTGCCTGCCCAAGCTCGAGGATGCGCTGGCCAATGGCATCATGGGCCAGCGCCAGCAGATTCTGGGGGCGGCGGTTGCCACCGGCATTACCAGCCTGCGCCAGGAGACCGGTCGGGTAATCAACATCCGGCGCCGGGACCTTGCCGAGCAGACGATGGAGCTCAAAGGGCTGCAGGGCAAGAACGCCACCGTTATCAAGCATATGCGGGGCCGCATCACCCAGGAGCAATCCGATTTCGATCTCAGCGGTGCCAAGATCCATGCTGTACGTTCGGTGCACCTCAAGCTGTTGCGCGATGTGTTCGACAGCCTGAGCGCTACCGCACTCAAGGCCGAGATGGCGCAACTCAACGCCGCCTTGCACCAGAAGGGCCTGAAGTTCGGCGTCAAGAAGGCATACGGCGACACGTTCGAGCGGCTCAGGGCCATATTCAAACGTGTACAGGCCTTGTGCAAGGAAATCCAGTCCATGCTCGCGGCGACTTTTCGCCAGCTCAACGGGGAACACGGGTTTTCGCTGCAGGCGCCACCCGAGCCGCAACTCGAATCCTTCGTCCAGGATCTCAACAGCGTCGAGCGCGGGCACTTGCAGTACCTGGGCGTTGCCAACACCTTCCGGCTGGCCCAGGCCGAATTTGCCGACAAGCTGGTGCGCGCATTGGCGACGCGGCTGCGCACCATCCACGAGACCGCACTCGGCGAGGTGGAGCTGTGGAGCAAAACCGCGGCTGCCCAGCTCGACGCCCAGCTGCGCGAGCGGCGGCGCAATTTTGCGCGGCGTATCGAAGCCATCGACCGCATCCAGCAGGCCGCCGGCGGCCTGGCGGATCGGATCGGCGAGATTGCGGCGCAGGAAAAGGGCATGACCGAGCTCGAGACCAAGCTCGGCGAATTGACCAACTACCTGATCAAGGTGCGCGGCGCGCTACCAAAAGCCGACGCGCAGCGCACGTCCACGGCCGAGGCCACAACCAGTTGAGCACGGGCACGGTGGGGTTTGCCAGTCGCGTCGTGGGCTGGCAGAAGTTGCATGGGCGCCATGACCTGCCGTGGCAGAACACCCGCGATCCCTACCGCGTCTGGCTGTCGGAGGTCATGCTGCAGCAGACCCAGGTGGCGACCGTGATCGACTATTTCCACCGGTTCATCACCCGATTTCCGGACGTGCGATCGCTGGCGCAGGCGTCGCTCGACGATGTGATGGGGCTGTGGAGCGGGCTGGGGTATTACAGCCGGGCGCGCAATCTGCATCAATGTGCCGTGCAGGTGTTGGACCAATGGGGCGGGGAGTTCCCTGCCAATGCCGAACAGCTGGAGCGTTTGCCCGGCATAGGCCGCTCGACGGCCGCGGCGATTGCTTCCTTGTGTTTCGGCGAACGGGTCCCGATCATGGATGCGAACGTGCGCCGGGTATTGACCCGGCACCTGGCATTCGATGCCGATCTGGCCCAGGCGGCGAACCAGAACCTGTTGTGGGAAAAGGCGCAGGCGCTGCTTCCGTGCAAGCAGCTGGCGCAGACGATGCCGACCTATACCCAGGGCATGATGGATCTGGGGGCCATGGTGTGCCTGCCGCGCCAGCCTGCATGTGAGGCATGTCCGGTGGCCGACGACTGCGGCGCGCGGCGGCTCGGCACACCGCAGAATTTTCCGGTGCGCACGCGCAAGCTCAAGCGCAGTACACGCTCGGTCTGGTTGTTGTGGGCGCGCGATCCGTCCGACGCAGTCTGGCTGCAACGCCGGCCGGCACCCGGGGTCTGGGCCGGCCTGTATTGCCTGCCGTGGTTTGACAGCCGCGAGGCGCTGGTGGAGCAGGTGCCGGTGGCGTACCAGGCGCAACTGCAGGACAGGGCGGCGGTCAAGCATGTGCTGACCCATATGGATCTGCATCTGCATCCGGTGCGGGTGGACTTGCCGGCCGCGGCCAGTGCCTCAGCAGCTGGCCAATGGATCGGCGCCGAGCAATGGCCACAGCTGGGCCTGCCGGCGCCGGTGCGGGTACTGCTTCAGGGCTGAGGCCAGCCGAAAGTGGTGACCGGGTAGCGTCCCGGTGTGGCGTCGAGTTCGCGGTGCCGGCTCAGCGTGGTCCAGCGATCGGAAAACAGGCGCGTGAGCTCTTCGACCAGATAGACCGAACGATGCTGGCCACCGGTGCAACCAATCGCGACGGTGACATAGCTGCGGTTGTCGTTCGCCAGCGGATCGAGCCATTGGTCGAGAAACTGCGCGATCTGCATAAACATGCGGTGCACTTGGTCATGGCGCTGGAAAAATGCGACCACAGCCTCGTCCTTGCCGGTCAGGGCCTTGAGCTCGGGCTCGTAATGCGGATTGGGCAGCATGCGCACGTCGAAGACAAAGTCGGCGTCGCCCGGTATGCCGCGTTTGAAGCCGAACGACTCGAACACCAGCGTCAGCTGGCTGCCCTTGACGACGATCAGCGATTTCACATAGCGCTGCAGCTGCGGTGGGCGGATCAGGCTGGTGTCTATGACATGCGCGTGCTCGCGCAGGTCGGCGAGCAGTTCACGCTCGAGTTCGATGGCTTCGACCAAGGCGCGCTGCTGGTCGTTTGATTCGTCATCGCTGTCGGTTTGCGACAGCGGATGCTTGCGCCGGGACTCGGAATAACGTCGCACCAGGGTGTCGGTGGTCGAGTCGAGGAATACTGACTTGATCACCACGCCCATGTCGGCCAGCGCGCGCAGACGTTCGGGAACCTGCGGCAGGGACTTGGCGCTGCGCACGTCCATGGCAATGGCCACCCGCTTGTTCTGACGCTCCTGCTGCAGCTTGACGAAGGGCAGCAGTAACTCGGGCGGCAGGTTGTCGACGCTGAAGTAGCCCGCATCCTCCACCGCATGCAAAGCCACCGACTTGCCCGACCCCGACATGCCGGTGATGAGTACGAGTTCGAGTTCCATGGCGTGCAGTGTGAGTGCCTGTGTCTGTTGAATGGGCCGTCAGTACGAAGATTGCAGCATTTCCTTGGCGTGCGCCACCGTGGTTTCCATCAGGTGCTCACCGCCGAGCATACGGGCAATCTCGGCCACACGCGATTCACCGAGGACTGCCCCGACTGCGCTCAGGGTTGAACCTCCCTGCAGCTTCTTGGACACCACCAGATGATGGTCGGCGCAGGCAGCGACCTGTGGCAGATGGGTCACGGCCAGCACCTGGCGGTCGCGACCTAGCTGGCGCATCAGGCGCCCAACGGTCTGCGCGACAGCCCCGCCCACACCCGCGTCGATCTCATCGAAGATCAAGGTCTGGGCTGTTCCCAGCTCGCTGGTGGTGACGGCAATGGCCAGCGCCATGCGCGAGAGTTCGCCGCCGGAGGCCACTTTGGCGACTGGGCGTGGTGTGCTGCCGGCATGGCCGGCAACCAGAAAGCTCACTTCTTCCAGCCCGGTCTGCATCGGATGGTCGGACGTTTGCAACTGCACCTCGAACCGGCCGCCTTCCATGCCCAGCCCCTGCATGGCCACGGTGATGGCTTTGGCCAGCAAAGGCGCAGCTTTGGTGCGCGCCTTGGACACGGCCTTGGCTTCGCGCAGATACGCGGCATGCGCCGCCTGGTCTGCCGCGGTCAGCCCGTCCAGGTCGGTGGCCGCGTTGAGCCGCGTCAGCTCATCGCGCCATGACTGGAGCAGCGCGGTCAGGTCTTGCGGCGCACGCTTGTAGCGCCGGGCCAGCGAGATCCACAGGGCCAAGCGTTCGTCGAGTTGCGACAGGCGCTGCGGGTCCGGCTCGGTCTTGCGCAGGTAGGCCTTGAGGTCGTGCACCACGTCCTCGAGTTGGGCCAGGCTGGATTCGAGCAGCTCGGCCATGGCAGCGAATGTCGGTTCGTGTGTTTCCTGGTGGCGCAACTGGTTCACCGCGCCTTGCAATGCATCAACTGCGCTTGGCTCGGCGTCCTGCAGGCCATTGATCGCGCTCTGGGCCGCCTCCAACAAGGCCTGTGCGTTGGACAGGCGGCCGTGTTCGGTGTTGAGTTCGTCCCACTCGTTGGCGCCGGGCGCGAGTTTGTCGAGTTCGCCGATCTGCCAGGTGATGCGTTCGCGCTCGAGCTGCAAATTGGCCTGGGCTGCCTGCGCATCGGTCAGCGCCTTGTGGCTGATGCGCCACTGCTGCCACAGTTGTGTCAGCGCGCGCAGATCGAGCTTGGCATAGGCGTCGAGCAGTTCGCGCACCGAGTCGGCGCGGGTCAGGCTTTGCCAGGCATGCTGGCCGTGAATGTCGATGAGTTGCTCGCCCAGCTGGCGCATTTGCGTGGCCGTGGCAGGGCTGCCATTGATCCAGCCCCGGCTCTTGCCTTGCAGGTCGACGGTGCGGCGCAGCAGCAGCGTTTCACTTTGGTCGAATCCTGCCAGCCCCAGCCAGTCAGCAAGAATCGGTGGCGCGTCAAACTCGGCACTGACATCGGTGCGGCTGGCGCCCTCGCGCACGGTGCCGGCGTCGGCCCGGGCGCCGGTGACCAGCTGCAACGCGTCGATCAGGATGGATTTGCCGGCGCCGGTCTCGCCGGTGAGCACGGTGAACCCGGTTGACAGGTCGAGCTCGAGCTCGCTGACGATGACAAAGTCACGCAGGACGATACGTCTGAGGGCCACGATCAGGCGACTCCTTCATTCCAGTGCAATTTGCGACGCAGCGTGTCGAAATAGGTCCAGCCGCGCGGATGCAAAAAGCGCATCTGATGCTCCGAGCGCGATACGACGATGCGGTCGCCATGCAGCAGCGAGGCCAGCGACTGCATGTCGAAATTGGCGCTGGCGTCGCGCCCAGCGACCACTTCGATGGCGATCTCGGAGGCGTCTGCGAGCACGATGGGGCGGTTGGACAAGGTATGGGGCGCAATGGGCACCATGACCCAGCCTGGTAGCGAAGGGTGCAGCAACGGGCCACCTGCCGACAAGGCATAGGCGGTGGAGCCGGTCGGGCTGGCGATGATCAGGCCGTCGGCGCGCTGGTTGGCGACGAAGTGGCCGTCCACCTCGACCCGCAACTCGAGCATGCCGGATGTGGCGCCCCGGTTGACGACCACGTCGTTCATGGCCAGCGCATCGAAAACACAATGCCCGTCGCGCATGACGCGCGCCTGCATCAGGCTGCGCCGGTCATCTTCGTATTCGCCGCCCAGCATCGGCAGCAGGATGGCCTCGTAGCCAACGAGCGGGATGTCGGTGATGAAACCAAGCCTGCCCTGATTGATGCCGATCAGCGGCAGCTTGTAGCTGGCCAGTTGCCGGCCAATGCCCAGCATGGTGCCGTCGCCGCCGACCACCAGGCCGAGGTCGCAATGGGTGCCGATGCCCGGCACGTCCAGCGTCGCGTGGCCCGATATGCCCATGTTGCGGGCAGTCTCGGCCTCGAAGGCGACATCGCAACCTTGAGAATGCAGAAAGTGGGCAATGTCCTCCAGCGCACGGCGCGACGAGAGCGTGGGAGAACCGGAGCCGGCGGCCTGGTACTTCCCCATCAGGGCGACGTGGCGGAATAGAGACTTCATCGACAAATTACATCACTAAAATGACAGCATGCTGGATGATCGCGCCAAGTTGCTGATGAAAGCCCTTGTGGAGCGTTACATCGCCGACGGGCAACCCGTGGGTTCACGCACCTTGTCGCGTCAGTCCGGGCTGGAACTCTCACCGGCCACCATCCGCAATGTGATGTCCGACCTGGAAGACCTGGGCCTGATCGTCAGCCCCCATACGTCCGCCGGGCGCATCCCCACTGCGCGCGGCTACCGCCTGTTTGTCGACACTATGCTGACGGTGCAAAAAGGCCAACTGCCGCACCATGTGCTGGTGCCCGACCAACCCCAGAAGGTGCTGACCAAGGCCGCCACGCTGCTGTCGAACCTGTCGCAGTTTGTCGGCGTGGTCATCGCGCCCAAACGCAGTTCGGTGTTTCGCCATATCGAGTTTTTACGCCTGTCGGAGCGTCGATTGCTGGTCATCATCGTCTCGCCCAACGGTGACGTACAGAACCGGGTGCTGTTTACAGAAATAAATTATTCGCAGTCCGAGCTGATCGAGGCGGCGAATTTCCTCAATACGAACTATGCCGGCATGGCGATCGAGACCGTGCGCGAGCGACTGAAGCAGGAAGTGGAGTCGTTGCGCAGCGAGATCGCCACGCTGATGCAGGCCGCGGTGACCATCAACAGCGAAGAAAGCGCCCAGACCGACGACGAGATCGTCATCTCCGGCGAGCGCAACCTGCTGGCCTTGTCGGACTTCTCCAGCGACATGGGGCAGCTGCGCCGTGCGTTCGAATTGTTCGAGCAAAAGGCGCAGCTGATGCGCCTGCTCGAGGTGGCCGGCCAGGCCGAAGGCGTGCGCATCTTCATCGGCGGCGAAAGCCAGATCGTGCCCTTTGAAGACCTGTCCATCGTCAGCGCCCCCTACGAGGTCGACGGTCAGATCGTCGGCACCGTCGGCGTCATCGGCCCCACCCGCATGGCCTACGACCGCATGATCCAGATCGTCGACATCACCTCGCGCCTGGTCACGAATGCGCTCAATTACCAGAAGTAGCAACTGAGTAGCCTGGAGCTACCCGCCTATTCAATTTGCCGTTCGGTTGGGGCGGTAGCTCAGTTGGTCAGGCAATGGTGCTTTATACCCGCGTATGAGCGTGGTCCTGGGTGACGTCATCGATATTGGTGCATCGGCGTGTCGGCTTGCTCAGCGGGGCATTTCGTTCAGCTGACAGCACGCAACTGAGCGAGTGCGACGGCGAAATTGAGCAGCAACTCCAATGTTTGCAGGCGCACGACGGTGAACCCGCCAACATTGGCAGTCTGTTGCGCCTTGGCGTAGAGACGTCGCCGGAGAACTTCTTGCCTGCCTACGTGCGGGGAAACGGCTATGGTGTCAGTGGCCCAGATGCATCTGCTTGCGCGGCCAGTCGCGTAATGAGTGAGGTCATGCGGACCTGGGACGCATCGTCGACAGGCATGTCTTGTACTAGCTGCAATGCGTTTCGCGCTTCAACCAGGCCAGCGCGAAGCAGCACGACGTTGAATGCGCGGTCCTTTTCCCGATTCGCCGCGCACTTGGACATGAACAAGTCCAACACGTCGATGCAGTAAGCGATTCGCCCCTCTGTTCCCATGGTCTGGAGGCGGTTCAGCCGACGCTCCCAGTCTTTCGGTAGCACCGCCGTCGTCGAGTCCACACCTTGTGCGTAGTATCCGAACTCGTCATGAAAACGCGAGCCCTCTCCGATAGCTCCGTCGATTTTGTCGGAAAGCTCCTCTGCATCCTTGGGGTAGATGTCGGCCTCGTTTGATAGCAGGCATTCGCGCGGCGGTCGCTCAACGGAGCCCAGAATGCTTTGACTGCCGACAACGATGAACTCGTACCTGTCGGTAATCGTGGCCGCCGCGCGGATCAGGTGCTCAAGCTGATGCAGTTGCACGAGCGCTCCGCTTCAAATCCGCCACCCTTCGGATGATTTCCAGGCGCTTTTCCTCGGGCAAGAGCGTCGCTAGCGGAGATGCTTGGCGCAGCTGGTTGGCGCGCTCATCGGTCGCCACTGCCCTGTGCCACTCCCGCTTGTCGATAATGCGCGCCCATTCGTCCAACAGGCCATGGCTACGGGGGTCGGCATTCTCACGCCACCGGCTCAAAGTGGCGATGGCGCGGTCCACGAGGCGCGGGTTCTGATTGAGCAAGCGTACAGCAGCGACGTGCATCAGGAGGCTTTGATAGTCTTGCGCCCCGTGCCGGGCCAATTTCTTTGGGGGTCTTGGCTCGACGTTGTCGGACTCACCCGTGGCCAGCAGCGCGACATCGGCGGCCATGCCAAGCGCAGACATCACGGAGATGTAGGTGCCGATGGATGGCGACGGTTTGCCTCGCTCCACCGCTTGCAGGGTCGTACGCGACACCCCAATTCGGCGAGCCAGCTCGACAGCCTTCAATCCCTTTGTTTCCCGAGCGGTCTTGAGCCTGGCACCGAGTTGTGCAAGGAGCTGGCGCTCAAGCGGATCGGCTTCCAATGGGTGAACGAACGAAGGCATGGCAGGTATTATGGTCATGCATAACAATTAAGTCCATAATAATGGTCATATCTTTATGGCGAATTCCGCGCCAGAACCATCTGGCGTCAAGGCATGGCGCATCCGGTGGAACGAACACGAACAACGGGGCCAGCCCCATACTTTCTAGTCGCGAGCGCCACATTGGGCCGTAGCCCGGTTGGCCAGCGCTGCCGCAATAGAAGTTATGGGCCGGACCCTCATTCCCCTTTGAAGACCTGTCCATCGTCAGCGCCCCCTACGAGGTGGACGGCCAGATCGTCGGCACCGTAGGCGTCATCGGCCCCACCCGCATGGCCTACGACCGCATGATCCAGATCGTCGACATCACCTCGCGCCTGGTCACGAATGCGCTCAATTACCAGAAGTAGGGCGGCGCGGCCGGCCTATACAATCGCCGGTTCGGTTGGGGCGTTAGCTCAGTTGGTTAGAGCAGAGGACTCATAATCCTTTGGTCGTAGGTTCAAGTCCTACACGCCCTACCAAGTCTTCTCGGATGGCTTGTGTGTCGGTCACCAGTCTTCAAGCTCAAATGAGTTTTCTGCAGAATAAATGCCGCTGCAGCGAGATGCAACTGGCCGTTCCCTGATGCGTGAATGGCCCTCTTGCTAGCGATCCTCCTGCCGCGCTTCGTGCCACCGCACCAGTGCCTTCTTCGCCAGATGCGGGACTAGCAGCCGAAGAGGCATCTTGATTGAGTGGGAATATGCGACCAATACTGCCCCTGCCATATAGGAAACGGGGTCTAGCTTGTTCGCAGGTGCTAGCGCCGCTTTGACCAAGCAATGCCGCAGAAATTTGGAGCCTTGGCAGGCGGCTGAGTTGACTGCACCAAATATCTCTTGCGCCGCCTCGACCGATGTAGCGACTTGCCGCCCGACGCCCAAATCATTCGCGCGGTCCAATAAGCGTACCGTCCCTTCAATATCGGGACAGTGTTGTTCCACCAGCCGGAAAAGATCGTAAAGATCGCGGAGCAGTTTTTTCGAATCTCCTTCCTGAATCAAATGCAGTGCGCAATGAACGACACGATCGAGGGGGGAAAGTACGAATACGCCTGGTTTGACCTCAATGAGATTCGAAAGCAATTTCTCGGGGTTAACATAGCAAGGGGAAACTGGTGGGTTGATCGCGTGATGCAGGTCAATGACGGTGTGACGCCGGACATGCTCCATTGGAGGTACTTCATGCATCCAGTTGCGGTAGTACCCGGCGTCGTAGTCGCTGACCTGACCTGGTTTCCAGCCGGCCGAGGAAAGCTCGACCTCGACGGTTGGCAATGATTCACGGCGAACCAGAATATCGATGTCAGAAAACATCCGTCCGTCGGCGTTTTGGTCGTTGCTGATCGCGTAAGCGCACCCTTTGAGCAGTATCAAAGGAAATTTTGCGCTGATAGCGCGCCGTAGGGTCGCTATTTCCCACAAGGCAGACTCTGTCCGGCGCTTGGCTGTCACCAGCTCTAGTTCCAGGTGGCGTTGCACGGCCTCGGGAATCGCGTTGGGCAGTCGAGCGGATCTGAGGCGCGCCGCGAGCTGTCCTAAAAGCTGCTGCCGTCGTCCTTGCGCCAGGATTTCATTCCAGTTCGACTCTGGCGTCGAAAGGGTCTCCTCAGGCGATCGCAGGGCGTGAACGAGGTTCAGCGGCGGCACGTAACGTCGATCCACTCGAGAATGGACGCCAGGTCCGGGTACTCCACCGCATAGCATTTCGCATCTGATATGGAGCGGGCGAGGGCCTCAAATCCGGCCTGACCCAACAGTCCCACGTTGAAGGTGTGTTCCATCAGCTGGGTCAAACCCATTGCTCGTGAAATCGGCTCGTAGCCCAAACTTGAACCGGCAGCGAACTTCGGAAAAACGACGAAGCCGACCGGAACCCGCTGGTCGCTGGCCATGACGGACGCGCGAGGCGGGCGTACGTAAGCGATAGTGCCTTTGTGTGTATCAGCGATAGGAGCAGTCATCTCTGCCGAAGGATAACGGTTGCCTATCAATTCAATCGAATTGTTCTTCAGGCTGATCGGACGGGGCGCGGGATGCACAAGATAGTCTGTCTGGGAGATGATCGTCAACTCATCGGACAGCAACCGCCAACCGCTAAGGCACAGTGCGGCACACAAAGTGCTTTTTCCGGCGCCGGGTTGACCGGGCAAGATCAGTGCCACACCCTCGCGTTCAACAACGGCGGAATGAATGACGATGTGCAGACCACTTGCCGTAGCCACGCACCAGTTCAATCCCCATTCGAACAGCGGATGTGCATGGGCCAACGTGATTTCTGGAAACGGGCTGCTTCCATCCCAGTCGAACGAGACTTGCCATGGACTCCAGATATGGTTTCGGGTCTTGAAGAGCCTGAGCCGGAAATCGTGAAACCCACCTGTGAACGCATCTACCAGGTAATCCTGGTAAAGGAGTTTGAGGGGCGTTGCGAGCAGCCGGGTGTCGCTTTGTATGCAGCAGCGGAACGAGCCGACTCTCAAACTCAGACCGGCACCACAGAGGTCGCGCTCTACATCTTGATCAGACAAATCAGCTAACTGCAACAAGCTCATTCTGCAATTGTCAGGGCAATGCCCGCCCTTCAACTTTCAATCAGCTAGGCAATTGATGCGCCAAGAGTCCGGAGCATCACGACAAGTTCCGAATCAGAAGTCGCCATGTCGTGTCCATGGGCGGTATTGGAGAATTTTTTCAACTGCGACCACTGGTCCAAATGGCACAGCAACACATCCCCGGAGCCTGGAACAAACAAGGCAACTTCGGCTTCGCCCGGGAACTCGAAACCGACTACATCGCCCAGCTGTTGGCTGGAGATCAGGCCCGCATCAGCACCCGACGACAAATGGTTTAACTCCAAGTCTGGTCCAGAAAGTCTCTGATCGCCGAGTTGGAAAGTACAGGGCCTCCAGCCACCAATTTCCCGTGCAGCGCGAGGTATTTGACCTCATCCGTGGTCATGGAGTAATTGGCGAATGTCAAGGCATTGAGGTAGGCCGAGCATAGCTTCGCCGGAATAAATGAAGCCGAGTTGTCTATCAGGATTCTGCTGAAGCTACTGGTCGTGCCGCCGACACCGCCAGAGAACATGCCTGCAAAGGAGGCAAAAATAGCGTCGAACTTCGTGCCGGTAGCCCACCTATCGTCATTCGACGCAATGCCCGTGTAACTTGAGCCTGAGTTATACGCGTGAAATGGTTTGACAGAAGTGGGCCATGCGACTTGAAATACGTTCGCATTGCCACCGGTATTGGGTGCCCAAAGGCCAGGTGATCTACCCAATGCATTTCGCGTTATGGAATGAGAGGATGCAACACAGTTGCCGTCGCCATTAGGGGAAATAGAACTCCAAGCCAGTGGTGAAAGCCCTTTGGCGCCGCACCCGGTTGTCGTTGCCAAGGCCGACCTACCGCTGAGCGCCAGCACTACCGGTGCCGCGGCCAAGCCGGCCCGAATCAAATGCCGTCGCCGAACGTCCGGTTCGATTTGATCCCGGTAGTCGGGGCTGACGACGGAGTCAATTTCGGGACCAGATTGCTGGCGGTCGCGTTGATCAATTTTGCTCATGGGCCTACCTTTTTACTTTCAAGCACCCCACAAAGATGTGAAGAGCGGACCGTCTCGCGCGGATCTTGACTACAAGCGTCAATGCCAAGCTTTCAAGTGAAAGCCGCAGTGATCGAGGAAGAACTGTGTATGCAAGCGATCGTGCGGAGTTTTAAGCATTTTTCGTGCCGATCACTTAAGTTGTTGTTTTAACGGAGGTTAATTTCACTTTTTGAATGAATCGGAGGCCCGTTGTTAAAAAAGTCGACAGTGCTGAATCGAGGCCCGAGCATGGCTCAATGCTGTTGCTGTTGCTGTTGCTGTTGCTGTTGCTGTCCGCGCTCCAAGGTCTTGTCAACCAATCTTGCCGGGCTCTAGCATACAGTGTCCAGCGAGCGGCATCGGAGGTACTCCGGGAGGTGTTGCCGATCGTTACTTTCGCGCGTTCGAGATGTAATCCCGGCGAACCAGTCCAGACCTTCATAATCGGTGTGCGACGCGTTCTACACATTTCGGGTTATCCATGGGTGGTATTTTTCGTTTTGACGTTCGGGTCGCGTTGGTTTGTGTCCGGTTTCTCGTCGTGGCAGCGTTTGGAGGCAGCAATGTTTGAAAGGGCAGTCCCGGTCAACAAGGAGATCCACGGCCAGACGCGTGTCAAGGAAATCACCAGCTTTGACTTCGCCTCAAAATTCCACATCGCCTACGTCACGCTGCAGGAGTTCACCCGCGCTGCGTCGATCTATCCGATCGTGTTTCTCGAAGACAAAGCCCAGGACGAATTCCGGCCGGTGGTGCTGTTGGGGCTGACGCCTGGCAGCAATGTTTTTGTGGCGGGCGACGGGAAGTGGCAGGCCTCGTACATTCCCGCAGTGATCCGGCGTTATCCGTTCACGCTGGCTCCGGGCGGGGCGGATGGCCAGTTCATTGTGTGCATCGACGAGGCCAGCAGTCTGGTGAGCGAAACCGAGGGAGCTGCCTTGTTTGACATCTCGGGTACGCCGACCCAGGTGATCGACAACGTGAAGCGCTATCTCTCCGAGTTGCAGCAGATGGAGGTCTCGACTCACGGGTTTTGCGCCTTCATGGCCAAACACAATATGTTCACGCCATTGAACCTGCGGGTACGCGAGAGCGCCGGTGTGAAGGATATCGCGGGTTGTTATGTGCTCAATGAGGAGAGGCTGAACAACCTGTCGGACGAGTTGTTTCTGGAAATTCGAACGAAACATTACCTGCCGGCGGTTTACGCGCACCTGATGTCGCTGGCCCAGACCGAGCGGCTGGTGAAGTTGCGGGAAGGCGGGCAGGGCTCGGTCAATGGCGGAATCGGAAAATTCCTGACTCCGGCGACCGAAACCACAAAATGATGGTGTTAGAATTCGAGGCTTCGCGGCTGTAGCTCAGTTGGATAGAGTACTTGGCTACGAACCAAGGGGTCGTGGGTTCAATTCCTGCCAGCCGCACCAGAATTTCGGTTCTAGAAAAACAGCTTAGAGGCTTACCCCTCTAAGCTGTTTTTCTTTGTGTGAGGAGTTTTGGGGGACTTAGCTCTCATATGCACCTTGATCGCTGGTCTGCAATTCAAAGTTCAGCATTTCCGCACTGTCGGCGATTTTGTGAATTTGGCCGTGTCTGATTTCAAGATGCCGCGTGTGACCGCAAAGATTGATCCCTGAGGTTGAGCCGCGATGCCCAAGCCAAAAGCCTGCTTGAGGGTAGCCCATCGACTCGCCCATTTGCCAAATTGTCAAATTAGAGCGTTGCAGCGTCGGCCTCGGCCTCGGGCCAAAGCTGCGGGAACAGAAAACGCAGCGCATGCTGCGGCAGGCCAAAACGTACCTTCCCCTGTGGCGAGTCCGACTTCAGCAGCCCGCGCCTGACCAATGCACCCAGCACATCGGTGGCGCCGCGATCACTCATGCCCAGCATGGACTTAAAGTCGCCCCGCGTCATGTCTTCGCCGCTCAGGAACAGGTAATGCAGCCCGCGCTGAGCTTCCTGGCGCGCTCCTGATTTCTGCACCGTGGCTTCGAACACAAGGCAGGCCTCGATGCGCGACTTCATCGTTTCAAAGTCCAGCATGCCAGCCATGAAGCTCACTTGGTCCAGGCATGTGCTCAGCACATACTCGATCCAAGCCGTCAGGGCCTGTTCACTAAGATTGCCACGTCCATCCAGGTCACCCCTGCGCAGGCTGTCGGCATCTGCCAGCAATGCGTAGTAAGGTTCCGTGTTGCGAGCAAAGCCCCTCAGCGGCGACCACAATCCACCGGTGTAACCCAGCGCGCTGAGAAGAGTGTGGGTGTGCAGCCGCATAACCCGCCCGTTCCCGTCTACGAAGGGGTGCACCCAGCCCAGGCGCTGGTGTGCGGCAGCCAGTGCCACCAATGCAGCCTCTCCGCGCCGCACGCCACCATAAAAGCTTGCCCATCGATCAAGGAAAAGTGGCACGCTTTGATACGCGGGTGCCACATGCTGCCCAACCACTACGTCGCGTTGGCGCAATTGGCCAGGCACAATAGTTTCGTTTTCGGGGGTTGACAGGTCTTCTGAGGGTAGGCGGCCGAAAAGCGCGCTGTGCAATTCCTGCACGGATTGGGTGGAATACAGTGCCAATGCGCCGTCGGCTCCGACATAGCGCCTTTCCAAGGCTATCTCTGCGTCGATATGGGCCAGCGCCAGGCGCTGTTTGGCGGCCAGCGCAGCGTCTTTCGAAAAATCCTGGCGCAAAGCCTGGTCGATCTCGTGCGGGCGGGTGTGCTGCCCTTCGATACGGTTGGTGTAATACGAGTTCATGCTACGCAGCATTCCGCGCAACTCGGGCGGAACACGGGTGCCCGACAGTGTGGTGGCCTGCCGGGATAGGTCATGCGCCTTGGCCAGCAAGGGCTCCATTTGCGCGTCTGCGGGCATCAGAGGCTCAAACTGGTGGGGAGAATCATACATGGCTCTATTTTGCCAACTTATGATCTTTTGTAAACCATTGAATCCGCTATTGTTTTTCTTATTTTTGCCAACATATTTGCGTACTTTTTTTCGATCTCTGTACTTGTCTATTTCATCTGAGCTCATCATGAAATTCAACAAAATCAACGTGTCAGGAGAGCCGGCAGGGCTACGAACCAAGGGGTCGTGGGTTCAATTCCCGCCAGCCGGACCAAAAACAGTCAAGCCCTGTGTCCCAAAAGGATGCAGGGCTTTTTTGTATCCTGATCCGGTAACACGGTAGGCACAATGACACCCTGCACGTGGCAGCAAAGTGGACTAAACGGACGATGAGCAAGGCATTTACCAAGGAATCGGACGACGCGCCGGACGATGACGACGACGTGCGCTTGGCACCACTGCTTGGCGGGGGCAAGAACTACATCACTGGCGCCGGGTATGCCCGCTTGCGCGGCGAGTTGATGGGTCTGATCGACGTCGAGCGGCCAAAGATGGTCGATGTGGTTCACTGGGCCGCAAGCAATGGCGACCGCTCGGAGAACGGCGACTACATCTACGGCAAGAAGCGGCTGCGCGAGATCGATCGGCGCATCCGATTTCTGACCGGGCGGCTGGAGATTGCTGTTTTAACCGATCCCTCTCTGCACCACCATATATTGAAATCCCAACTCTTATCAGTTGGGATTTTTTTTGCCTATTCCCCCAGTGAAACGGCACTTTCACTCGCGAGCGTCCACCTGCCACACCCCCCTTTTTGGGTGGCATTTCCGGTCATTTTCTCTCTCTGTTCTCTGTTTCTCATCCGAGTGCTCGCGAGCGTTCGCGACCATGTTTGTATATAAATCAACA
>Ga0209491_10000267_pt1 | contig 102886 bp, 104 predicted proteins | sample BON02_FD_187213 | JGI IMG/M metagenome (GOLD analysis project Ga0209491, IMG submission 187213) | Freshwater microbial communities from Lake Bonney liftoff mats and glacier meltwater in Antarctica - BON-02 (SPAdes) (version 2) | ecosystem: Environmental > Aquatic > Freshwater > Ice > Glacier... | reverse complement strand
ATTTTTAAAGAAAAACCAATCGATTTTGAAAATAAATTAATAAATTTACAAAAATAACACAAGGAATTAAACAACAACCTTGTGAAACTTAACAGTTAATGATAAAATAACAAACATGATTTTACTGAATTTTCATTTGCAATATAGTAGCCATGCTTAGTGCTTGTGTTTTCATTTTTTCGGCATATTTACCTGCGAAATTAGCATCAATTGAATTATTAAAATGAGTAAGCCAAATGTTATAATGTTCTTTTTTTAAAGGAGACTTTTTATGAACATCTTTGTGTATTTGAAACATATTATTATGATAGCCTCCTTTTAAAAATAATGATTGTTCCCAAAATGTTACAAGTGTTTCCAAGTGTTCTTCTAAATGCTTGTCAATTGAAGTTATTTTGGTAAAGAAAAAGTTTATTCTAGCATCCGCTAAAAGTAATTCGTAAAACTTTCTAATAATTAATAAAATATCTTCTCTAGTTTCAATGTCGTTCATTGTTTAAAAGTTTAGGTAAAGTTACTGCAATGAAAATTATTTAATATGACATTTATCATAAAAAAAAGGCTTCAAATTTAATTGAAGCCTTTGCTATTACTTTTGACTGTAGACTAATCTCTATTTATTACATATACGCTTCAATAGGAGCACAGCTGCAAACTAAATTTCTGTCGCCGTAGGTCTCATCTACACGACGAACACTTGGCCAAAATTTATTTTCCATAACATACTCTAATGGAAACGCTGCTTTTTCTCTTGTATAAGGTAAAATCCAAGTATCAGCAGTTAGCATATTTAAAGTGTGCGGAGCATTTTTTAATACGTTATTAGGCTCATCAGCAGAAGTAAGTTCTATTTCTTTACGAATAGCAATCATAGCGTCACAAAAACGGTCTAATTCAGCTAAATCTTCTGATTCTGTTGGCTCAATCATTAAAGTTCCAGCAACTGGGAATGAAACAGTAGGAGCGTGGTAACCATAATCCATTAAACGTTTTGCAATATCCGAAACTTCAATTCCTTTTTCTTTGAATGAACGACAATCTAAAATCATTTCGTGTGCCGCTCTTCCTTTTTCTCCTACATATAAAATAGGATAATGTTCCTCTAAACGTGCCTTCATGTAATTTGCATTCAGAATTGCATATTTAGTTGCATTTGTAATTCCCTCTGCACCCAACATGCATATATATCCATAAGAAATTAAACAAACTAATGCAGAACCATAAGGAGCTCCAGAAATTGATGTAATTGCTTGCTCTCCCCCAACTTTAACTAAAGGGTTACTTGGTAAGAAAGGCACTAATTTTTCGTTAACACAAATTGGTCCAACACCTGGTCCACCACCACCATGAGGAATAGCAAATGTTTTGTGTAAATTTAAATGGCAAACGTCAGCACCAATAGTAGCTGGATTTGTTAGTCCAACTTGTGCATTCATGTTTGCGCCATCCATATATACTAATCCACCATTGTCGTGAATTATTTGTGTGATTTCTCTAATAGCACTTTCAAAAACACCATGCGTTGATGGATAAGTTACCATTAAAGCAGATAACGTATCTTTATATAAAAGTGCTTTTTCTCTTACATCTTCTACATCAATATTACCGTTTTCCATAGTTTTGGTAACGATTATTGTCATTCCAGCCATTGCAGCTGATGCAGGATTTGTTCCATGTGCCGAAGCAGGAATTAAACAAATTGTTCTTTTTTGATCTCCTCTCGAATGATGATAAGCACGTATAGTCATTAAACCAGCATATTCTCCTTGTGCGCCAGAATTTGGTTGTAAAGTAGTACCTGCAAAACCAGTAATCACGTTTAATTGTTGCTCTAGTTTTTTCAACATTTTGGTATAACCTTCGACTTGGTCCAATGGAGCAAATGGATGAATTGAATTCCAATAAGGCATACTTAAAGGAAGCATTTCAGCCGCTGCATTTAATTTCATGGTACAAGATCCTAATGCAATCATAGAATGTGTAAGAGATAAATCTTTACGCTCTAATTTTTTAATGTAACGCATTAAACTCGTTTCAGAGTGGTATTTATTAAATACTTCGTGCGTTAAAAATGCTGATTTTCTACTTAGATGCGTAGGGTAATTATTTTCTGAAACATATTCAGAAACCTCAAAAGTTTCTTTTCCTACTGCTTCAGCGAAAATTGCAATTATTTGATTAAGATCTTCAAAAAGAGTTGTTTCGTTTAACGAAATAGAAATTGTACTTTCATCGATATAAAAGAAATTCACTTCCGTCTTTTCTGCAATAGTTTTTACTTTTTCAGCATCTGCTTTCACTACAATTGTATCGAAAAAGGCAGTATTTGTTTGGTAAACTCCCAGTTTGTTTAGAGCATCTACCAGCGTAGAAGCCATTCCATGTACTTTTTCAGCAATGTATTTCAGGCCTTTTGGTCCGTGATATACAGCAAACATACCAGCCATAACAGATAATAAAACTTGTGCTGTACAAATGTTTGAAGTTGCCTTTTCACGTTTGATATGTTGTTCACGCGTTTGTAACGCCATACGTAGTGCACGATTACCATCTGTATCCTGTGATACTCCGATAATTCTTCCTGGCATCGAACGTTTGTATTCGTCTTTTGTTGCAAAAAAGGCAGCATGTGGACCACCATAACCCATTGGTATTCCAAAACGTTGTGTTGTTCCAACTACTACATCAGCACCTATTTCTCCTGGAGGAGTTAATTTTACTAAGGACAAAATATCAGCAGCAACCGCTACTTTTATTCCATTTTTATTTGCTTCTTTAATAAAATCGGCATAGTCATAAACTTGACCATATTTTCCAGGATATTGAAGTATAGCTCCATAAAAATCATCAGAAAAATCAAATTCTTGGTGATTTCCAATTACTAATTCAACTCCAATAGGCTCTGAACGTGTTTGTAAAACGGATAATGTTTGTGGCAAAATTTCTTCTGAAACGAAAAATTTACAAACATTATTTTTCTTTTGTTCTCTTGTACGTACGTCAAATAACAAAGCCATTGCCTCTGCTGCTGCTGTACTTTCGTCTAGTAAAGAGGCATTTGCAATTTCCATTCCTGTTAATTCTATAACTGTAGTTTGAAAATTTAAAATAGCTTCTAAACGACCTTGCGCAATCTCTGCTTGGTAAGGTGTATAGGCAGTGTACCAACCTGGGTTTTCAAAAATATTTCTTTGAATTGCTGGGGGTACTATTGTAGGGTGGTATCCTAAACCAATATAGGATTTATAAACTTTATTTGTGCGACCTAATAAACGAATGTGATTTGCATATTCATATTCCGTCATTACATGTTCCAATTCCAAAGGTTTTTTCAAACGAATGTCATTAGGAATAGTTTCGAATATTAATTGATCTAATGTTTCGACACCAATGGTTTCTAACATTTTTGGTAAATCGTTTTCTCTTGGCCCTAAGTGTCTTAAAGCAAATGAATCTGTTTTCATAATCAAATAGCTGTAGGTTGAATCAATCTTTATTTGTTTTGCAAAAGTAATTATTAATCTTGTAATATTTTGCTTTTAAAAAGCTAAATTTTGTGATTTTATCAACTATATGGTATTCTTATTAACAGTTTACTTATTTTTGTTTGATGCGAATTTTTAAAACAATTATCGACTTTTATATAGAAAGTAGCTTACATGTTGCTTTTGCAGTATATGCGTTGCTTTGGGTTACTTTTTTTAAGTTAAACATTCCTTATGCTGCTGCTGTTACTAATTTTGGTTTTTTTGGGACTATCGCTGGTTATAATTTTATAAAATACGATGAATTAGCAAGAATAAAAAAAGTAGAATTAACCACAAAATTTAAGTTAATTATTGGTTTAAGCTTAATTTCTTTATTTGCTTCTATCTTTTATTTTTTACAGTTGCAAACTAACACTAAAGTTCTTGGTATTTTTACTTTGGTTTTAACCGTTCTTTATACTTTACCTTTCATACCTAGTAAAGAAAATCTTAGAAATTGGAGTGGTATAAAGATTTATTTAGTTGCTATAGCATGGGTTGTAGTTACTCTTGTATTACCTATTATTAATGCTGATTTAGATTTTTCAATTATAGTAATTATAACATTTATACAGCGATTTATTTTAGTTTTTGTATTAATGCTTATTTTTGAAATTATAGATTTAAAAGTAGATAATTTTTATTTGAAAACTATTCCACAGCAAATTGGAACAAACAAAACAAAGTATTTATCTTATTTTTTGTTGTTTTTGTTTGTTATATTAGAATCTGTAAAACCAAGTGTTATAGAAAACGACCTTGTTATTACTTTGCTAATTGTCTTTTTAATTGCCATTTTTACATTTTTTGCAAATTCTAAAAGAAATCACTATTATACTAGTTTTTGGGTTGAAAGTGTACCAATTGTTTGGTTGGCTTTGTTATTACTGTTCGGCTAGTTTTTTTAAAACTTCATTTCTAGAAATTAAAAAATTTGTCAAGTGCTTTTTTAAAAGGAGTTTGTCGAATAATTTTCCAAAAATACCAAAAGGAGTTTCATAATATAGTATATCAGTCATAACCGTTTTATCGTTTTTTTCTATAAAAGAATGTTCATGTCTAAAAGACTTAAATTTTCCTTTAATCATTTCATCCACAAAATAGTCATGTAAATCCATTTCAGTAATTTTACTGGTATGCGTTAAGTAAAGTCCAAAATGCTTACCACTCCAAGTAACCGTTTCATTTATATTTATTAATCCAGAAGTAACTCCTGCTATTGCTTTTTCATTTGTTTGGCTTGCAGCATTTTGATGTACATCTATATTTCTAGACAAATCAAAAACAATTTGTTTTGAAGCGTTAATTTTAGTGATGAGGTTTATGGTTGTCAGGATAATAAGATTTTTAAATGTAAATGAAAGTATATTATCAAATGAAACCGAAGCAGTTATACTTCGGTTTACAAATATTTAAGTATTAAACTTTTAAATCAATCCAGCACGTTTTAAAAGTGCATCTGGTTGCGGTTCTTGCCCTCTAAATTTTTTATATAATTCCATTGGTAACTCAGTGCCGCCTTTAGAAAGTATATTTTCTTTAAATTTGGTTGCAACTTCTTTATTGAAAATTCCTTTTTCTTGGAAATAAGCAAATGCATCAGCATCTAAAACTTCCGCCCATTTATAACTATAATATCCAGAAGAATAGCCACCTTGAAAAATATGAGAAAAAGAAACGCTCATGCAATTCTCAGCAACATCAGGATATAGTTTTGTATTTCCAAAAGCCGCTTCTTCAAAAGCTTTAACACTTGTTATGTCTTTTGGATTGTTACTATGAAAAGCCATGTCTAGTAAACCGAAGCTAATTTGTCGCATAGTAGCAATTCCTTCTAAGAAACTAGCACTTTCTTTAATTTTCGCTACATATTCTTGCGGAATAACTTCTCCAGTTTGATAATGTTTTGCAAATAAAGCCAACGCTTCTGGTTCATAACAGAAGTTTTCCATAAATTGACTTGGTAATTCTACAAAATCCCAATAAACGGAAGTTCCTGATAAACTTGAATAGGTTGTGTTTGCTAACATTCCGTGTAAACCATGGCCAAATTCATGAAACAAAGTAGTTACTTCATTAAAGGTTAGGAGTGAAGGCTTACTTTCTGTAGGTGGTGTAAAATTACAAACATTAGATATATGTGGTCTTTCATTTACGCCGTTTTTAATAAATTGCGGCTTGTAGGAGGTCATCCAAGCGCCATTTCGTTTTCCTTTTCTTGGAAAAAAGTCGGTATAGAAAAGAGCAATTAAGTTATTTTCTAAATCTAATACTTCAAATGTTTGTACATCTTCATGGTATTTGTCAATGTCAAAAACTTCTTTAAATGTAATTCCGTACAATTTTTCAGCAATTGCAAATGCTCCATTTAAAACATTTTCTAATTTGAAATAGGGTTTTAGTTTTTCATCGTCTAAACTAAACAATTTTTGTTTCAGTTTTTCTGAATAATAAGCGCCATCCCATTTTTCTAAAAGTTCAATTCCGTCTAATTCTTTTGCAAAAGCAGTTAATTCTGCAAATTCTTTTACAGCAGCTGGTTTTGCTTTTTCTAATAAATCATTTAAAAACGATTTTACTTTGTCTGGGTTTTGCGCCATTCTTTCTTCTAATACAAAGTGGGAATGTGTTTTATACCCTAATAAATTTGCTCTTTCATAACGAAGTGATGCTATTTTTAAAACATTTTCTTGGTTATCAAATTCATTGTTTTGAAATGCTTTTTTTCCTGCAGCAATAGCTAATTCTTTTCTAAGTTCGCGATTATCTGCATACATCATAAATGGAATGTAGCTTGGATAATCTAGTGTAAAAATCCAACCTTCTAATTTTTTGCTTTTTGATAACGTTCTTGCAGCTTCAATTGTACCTTCGGGTAAACCGCTTAAATTAGATTCATTTGTAATATGTAACTGATAATTATTGGTTTCTGCTAAAACATTTTCGCCATAAGTAAGTTTTAATTTGGCTAAATCTTTGTCGATTTCTCGAAGACGTATTTTTTTATCTTCGGAAAGTAAAGCACCATTTCTTGCAAAACCTTTGTATTTTTTGTCTAATAAAGTAGCTTGTTCTGTTGAAAGAGTTAATTTATCTTTTTGATCGTAAACAAATTTTACTTTTTTAAACAAATCTTCATTCAAAGTAATATCATTACTAAAATCTGTTAATAAAGGCGAAATTTCTTGTGCAATTTTTTGCATTTCATCTGAAGTTTCAGCAGAATTAAGATTGAAGAAAATACTGGATAAACGATCTAAATTTTCTCCAGCAAAATCTAACGCTTCTATTGTGTTTTGAAATGTGGGATTTTCGGTATTTACAATAACTGCATCAATTTCTGCTTTTGCTTTTTTTATACAAGCTTGAAAAGCAGGAATATATTCTGAAAGGTTAATCTTATTAAATGGTGCAGAATCGTGTTTTGTACTAAATTTTTCTAAAAAATTTGTCATATAATTTTGTTTTTATCGGTAAAGTGTATATTTTTACCGATGAAATGAAGATGTAGTTCGAAATAAAGGCTTTTTGTCCCAAAAAAGATTTTTTTTTATAGTTGTCACTTAAGTGTGAATAGATTTCAGAAGCTCCAGGGATGGAGCTTCACTTTTTTTATAAACTTTCTGAAGCTTTTATTACAGCATCTTTTAAACCTTGTTTGTATAATATGATTTTGTCTAATATAGATTTATCATGACTTCCAATAATTTGAGCTGCTAAAATCCCTGCATTTTTAGCACCATTTAAAGCAACGGTTGCAACAGGAACTCCACCTGGCATTTGTAAAATTGATAAAACAGAATCCCAGCCATCTATAGAATTACTAGACTTTACTGGAACACCAATTACGGGTAATGGAGACATTGAGGCTACCATTCCTGGTAAATGTGCTGCTCCGCCTGCACCTGCAATTACTACCGAAATTCCTCTTTTATGTGCGTTTTGACTAAAATTAAATAATTTTTCTGGAGTGCGATGTGCAGAAACAATATCTACTTCCGTTTCAATTCCAAATTCTTTTAATATTTCTATGGCGTCTTTCATAACTGGCATGTCTGAAATACTTCCCATTATTACGGCTACTTTACTCATTTTAAATTTAATCATTAAATTGTTTAATTATTCAATGTTTGTACTAATCACTCTAATTGTATTCTTTACTATTTCAGCTACTTTTCTGGCTTCTTCCATATTTGGATTAACAATAGTAACATGTCCCATTTTTCTAAACGGACGTGTTTCGCGTTTTCCATAAATATGAGGTGTTACACCGTCAATAGCTAATATTTTCTCTATGTTTTCGTAAGCTACTTGCCCTGTAAAACCTTCTTCACCCACTAAGTTTACCATAACACCAGCAACTTTGCTACCTGTATTACCCAAAGGTAAGCCTAAAATTGCACGTATATGATTTTCAAATTGCGAAGTATAACTTGCTTCAATAGAATAATGACCAGAATTATGTGGTCTCGGAGCCACTTCGTTTACTAAAATTTCATCTCCTTCCGTTTGAAACATTTCAACTGCTAATAAACCAACGTGATTAAATGCTTTTGAAACTTTTAAAGCTATTTCTTGCGCTTTTTTAGCAATTGCATCTTCAATTCGTGCTGGACAAATTACATATTCTACTTGGTTAGCTTCTGGGTGAAATTCCATTTCAACAACAGGATACGTTTTTATTTCTCCATTTGCTGAACGAGAAACAATAACTGCTAGTTCATTTTTAAAAGGAACTAATTCTTCTGCAATACATTCTACATCTGGCAATTTCACTAAATCTAATGCAGAACGGCATATTTTTACCCCATTTCCATCGTAGCCAAATTGAGCACATTTCCAGACAAAAGGAAAATCTAAGACGTTTTTTGTAATACCTTCTTTTAGATTATCTAAATCTGTAAACCGTAAATGTTTAGAAGTTGGAATGCCATTTGCAACATAATAATCTTTTTGTTTTCCTTTATTTTGAATTAAACGCAACGTTTTTGGAGAAGGAAAAATAGGCAAACCCTCCGCTTCTAGTTTGTCTAATGCATCTAAATTTACATTTTCAATTTCAATGGTTAAAACATTTACTGTTTTCCCAAATTGATAAACGGTTTCATAATCCATTAAGCTTCCTTTGTAAAAAGCGTTGCAAGCAAAGCGTGCTGGAGCTTCTTCACTTGGGTCTAATACTAAAGTTTGAATATCGAGTTTTCGGGTTTCAAATAAAAGCATTTTACCAAGTTGTCCGCCGCCTAAAATACCTAATTTAAAATCAGAAGAAAAATAATTCATTATAGTTGTGTTTTTGCAAATATAATCATTTTGAAAATTATTTTAACTTTTTCAAAATATTTCGGGTACAAGTTTGGTATGCAGCAGAATGTTTATAAGCATCTTGCGTAATTATGGGTTTTAATTCTTCATGAATCCAACTGTATTTTTTTCCAAAAACAAACAATGCTTTCATTGAATAGACTTTTGCAGCCACCTTTTCATTTTGAATTAATCGGTCAATTAAATTCTCAATAATAACATGTTCTTGCTCTTTTGATAATTTAATGCCGTTTTTTCTATAATTACTTTTAGCTAAAAACATACAAATTTTTGTTGCGGGTCTAACTGCTGAATCGTCTGTTAATTTCGATAAAATTGCACAAAATTTATCAATATACGGAAGCAATAGTTTTAATTTTTTAGTACAAACTAATTCTAAAGACCAAAAAGCTTTTACATGATTTTGATGGCTAACATCTAAAGCAATTGCAATTAATTCGGCTAAATTTTCATCTTTTTTCATTGCAAAATTACTTACTGTAATTCTACTTTTTTTCTGCGCCGTACTTTGGTCAATTTTTGTAAACATTTCTGAAATCATTTCGTAAATATACCCATTTTAAAAAATAAATAAAATACTTTATTTGAAATCCTTATGAGTTTAGTAGATTTGCTATTTATTTCTAAAATCTACTAGAATTGATGCAATTACACGATAAAATTTTTGAGGTTTTTATTGAAGCTAAAGAATTGGATTTTGCAATACAAAATATGGCAAATAATATCGCGGCTGATTTTAAAGACGATGTGCTAGTTTTTATTGGTGTTTTAAATGGCTCTTTTATGGTTTTGACAGACTTAATGAAGCATTACCAGTATCCTTGTGAGGTTAGTTTTGTAAAGTTATCTTCTTATGAAGGAATAACATCTACAAATGAGGTGAAACAGCTAATTGGTTTGAGCGAAAGTTTAGAAGGAAGATCTGTAATTATTGTAGAAGACATTGTAGATACTGGAAATACAGTTGAAGAATTAAAAAGAATATTTAAAGAACAAAAAGTAAAGCATTTTAAAATTGCAACTTTGTTTTTTAAGCCAGAAGCTTATAAAAAAGATATTAAATTGGACTATGTAGGTATAAGAATACCTAATAAATTTATTGTAGGCTACGGGTTAGATTATAATGGATTAGGAAGAAATTTAAAAAGCGTTTATCAATTAGCTAACACAAACACAAACAACAATATGATTAACATTGTTTTATTTGGAAAGCCAGGAGCTGGAAAGGGAACACAAGCAGAATTTTTGAAGCAAAAATATAATTTAACGCATCTTTCTACTGGAGATATTTTTAGATTTAACATTAAAAATGACACACATCTAGGAAAGTTGGCTAAATCTTATATCGAAAAAGGAGATTTAGTGCCAGATGAGGTTACTATAAAAATGTTAGAAGATGAAGTAGAAAAAAATTTAGATTCAAAAGGGTTTTTGTTTGATGGATTTCCAAGAACAATTGCGCAGGCAGACGCTTTAGATGCTTTTTTGAAAACTAAAGATTGGAACGTTACTGCAACAATAGCTCTCGAAGCTGACGATGAAATTTTAGTACAACGATTATTAGAAAGAGGTAAAACTTCTGGAAGAGCAGACGATCAAGATGTAGATAAAATAAGAAATAGATACCAAGAATATAATGAAAAAACGGCTCCTTTAATGGATTATTATAAAGAGCAAAATAAGTTTTATGCAGTAAATGGTATTGGTTCTGTTCAAGAAATTACAGAAAAATTAAGCACAGTAATAGATATTTTATAAAAAGCTATTTCCTGCCATTCACTACAAGTTTTTCTTTTAAAAACTGTTTTGTTTCTCAAAAAAAAGGCGCTTCCATTCGGTAGAGAACTGAAAAAGTCTCTCCTTTTTAAATGAATTTTATAAATCTTAAAAAGCGATTAAGAAAAAAGTGATTTTTTCTTAATCGCTTTTTAATTTTCAACCATTTTTTTGATTATTTAAAAGAGGGTACTTTAGGTCAAAGCGATGGTATACAACTCTTTTATGGAAATATATTCCCTTTGTAGATTTTATACAGTCAAATATAAGGAAAAAGAAACAGAAAATATTGGTTTTCTAATCCTTTTCAGTAACATTTTATTCCAGATAAACCTTTTTCAGTGCCCTCCCATTTGGGCGCTCAAAACTAGCTTTTCTATTAAAAAGCTTTCTATTACTGTCCGGGCTGTTGTCAAAAGTATCGTTTTATTCAATTATAAATTATACCTTTGCATATTGAATATAAAAGTTTTTAGTTGTTAAACTAAAGGCTTCTAACTTCTATTTTTGTTATGACTGAAGGAAATTTTGTAGATTACGTTAAAATATATGTAGCTTCTGGTAGAGGAGGTAAAGGTTCTACACATTTACATAGAGAAAAATTTATTGAAAAAGGTGGTCCTGATGGAGGAGATGGTGGCCGTGGAGGGCACGTTTATGTAAAAGGAAACAAAAATCTTTGGACATTATTCCACTTAAAATTTGTAAGACACTTAAAAGGAACCCACGGTGGAGATGGCGGAGGTTCAAGAAGTACAGGTCATGATGGCGAAGATAGATTTTTAGAAGTGCCATTGGGAACAGTGATTAAAGATAAAGAAACTGGAGAAGTTTTATTTGAAATTACAGACCATGGTGAAACCAAAATATTAGCAAAAGGAGGAAAAGGAGGTTTGGGAAACTGGCATTTTAGAAGTTCAACAAATCAAACTCCTCGTTATTCTCAACCAGGAATGCCATCTGAAGAGTTAGATATTATTTTAGAATTAAAAGTTTTAGCAGATGTTGGATTAGTAGGTTTCCCTAATGCAGGAAAATCAACTTTGCTTTCTGTGTTAACTTCGGCTAAGCCAAAAATTGCGGATTATCCTTTTACAACACTAAAACCTAATTTAGGAATTGTAGATTACAGAGATTTTCAATCCTTTGTAATTGCAGATATTCCTGGAATAATTGAAGGTGCGGCAGAAGGAAAAGGATTAGGACATTACTTTTTACGCCACATTGAGCGAAATTCAACCTTGTTGTTTTTAGTTCCTGCGGATGCAGATGATATAAAGAAAGAATACGAAATTCTTCTAGATGAGTTACGTCGTTATAATCCTGAAATGTTAGATAAAGACAGGCTTTTAGTAGTTTCTAAGTCAGACATGCTTGATGAAGAATTAAAAACAGAAATGAAAGCTGTTTTAGATGATGAATTAAAAGGAGTGCCTTACATGTTTATTTCTTCTATTTCAAACATAGGTTTGGTAGAGTTAAAAGATAAACTTTGGAAAATGCTTAATACGTAACATTAAAGCACAAATAAAAAATCCGACTATCCTTTAGTAGATAGTCGGATTTTTTATTTGTACAAAACGCTATAGATTTTGTTTAGAAAACATTGTTTAACTTTACAACTTGTGCAGTTTGTTCCTTATAGTGTTCAACAGATAGCATATTAAAATCTGTTCCAAAAATACCGGAAATTACAAGAGCAACAGCGGCAAAGCCTCCAACAATTCCTTTTTGTTTTCCATCTAATTTTTTTGCTAGTAAGTACAAAATAAACAAAGATAAAAAAGCAATAATTGCAACTACTAAATCTAATTGACTTTGTATAAAAAAAATTTATGTTTTTTTCTGATACAGGATCAAGGCGGTTAGATTTTTTCTATAAACAAGAGCCTAATATTGCAAATGCTAAAGCCACAATTATTAAAGTTATTATCTAGGTCATGTTAATTGATTCCTTAAACAGTAGAGAGATTGCACCTATATGAGTGCCAATTGCTACAACCCAACTTAATGCAGCAAATAAACCTAATTGAGTAGGTTTTGTCTTTGTTTTCTTCTGTAGTATCAAAACTAATAGACTATGTTGTTTTTATAGAGGTGTATTGCCTCGTCTAATTTCGTACTTTTTTTAGAACTCATATATTGCGATTTTAAGTACAAGTTATAGTTATTAACATAATGAAAGTTTAAAATAAATTGTAAAAAGCAAGCACTTTTCAAGCCATAAGATTAATTAAATTTAAAAATTAAAGCTGTTTTAAATAGACAACTAATTTTGAATCAAAAAAAAACAATAATTATTTAACTTATCTATTAATCAATTTCTTATTTTTGAGGTTAAATTAAAATCCTTGAAAAATCATCTTTTATTACTTTTTATTTCATTTAATCTTTTTTCTCAATCTAATTTTGAAAAAGGAGAAAAATTATTAGCTCAAAATAAATACGAAGAGGCTAAATATCACTTTACGGCAAATTTAAAACAGTTTCCTTCTGATGTAAAAACATTAGAGTATTTAGGAGATATTACTGGTAAACAAAAAAAATGGGACGATGCAATAGACTATTATAAAGCAATTAGAAATCAATTTCCTAAAAATGCTAATTACCATTATAAATATGGGGGTGCTTTAGGCATGAAAGCGAAAGAAAGCAATAAATTTGCCGCATTAGGAATGATAGATGATGTAGAAAAATCGTTTTTAACAGCTGCTAAATTAGATGCCAAACACATTGATACTCGTTGGGCATTGGTAATGTTTTATGTTGAAATACCAGCAATAATTGGCGGAAGTGAAAAAAAAGCGCAAATTTATTCAGATGAATTAATGCAGCTTTCAAAAGTAGACGGCTATTTATCAAAAGGCTACATTGATGTATATTTTAAAAGATATAAAAATGCAGAAAGCAACTATAAGAATGCACATATTATAGGGAACTCAAATATTACTTTTGAAAAATTATATGATTTGTATTTGAATAAATTAAAAGATAAAACAAAAGCAAATCAACTAAAACAAGAATATCAAAAATAGGTTAATAGTTTATAAGTTTATGAGTTTAAAAGGTTTTACAAAACCACAAGTCTTATAACCTTTTGATCTTTTAACCATTTAACCTAAAAACATGAGAACACATTTCATAGCAATTGGCGGAGCAGCAATGCATAATTTAGCATTGGCATTACACAATAAAGAATATCAAGTTACCGGAAGTGACGATGCTATTTTTGAACCATCAAAATCTCGATTAGATAAAAAAGGATTGTTGCCAAATGAAATGGGTTGGTTTCCTGAAAAAATAACGAAGAATATTGATGCAATTATTCTTGGAATGCATGCAAAAGCAGATAATCCAGAATTATTGAAAGCACAAGAATTAGGTTTGAAAATTTATTCTTATCCAGAATTTTTATACGAACAATCAAAAAATAAAACGAGAGTTGTTATTGGGGGTTCGCATGGTAAAACTACAATTACCTCTATGATTTTACATGTAATGCATTACTATAATGTTGCAGTTGATTATATGGTTGGTGCGCAATTAGAAGGTTTTGATACAATGGTGCATCTTACAGAAGACAACGATTTTATTGTTTTGGAAGGAGATGAATATTTGTCTTCGCCAATGGATCTTCGTCCAAAATTCCACTTATACAAACCAAATATTGCTTTACTTTCCGGCATTGCTTGGGATCATATTAATGTGTTTCCAACATTTGAGAATTATGTAGACCAATTTAGAATTTTTACCAATCAAATTACAAAAGGCGGAATCCTAATTTATAATGAAGAAGATGAAACGGTAAAAGAAGTTGCCGAAGGAACCGAAAATCAAATTAGAAGACTTTCATATACAACTCCAGCTTATACAGTTGAAGATGGCGTAACTTTACTAGAAACTCCAGAAGGACCAATGCCAATTGAGGTTTTTGGCGCTCATAATTTAAATAATTTGGCTGGTGCAAAATGGATTTGCCAAAACATGGGAATCGATGAAGCTGATTTTTACGAGGCTATTGCAACTTTCAAAGGCGCAAGCAAACGTTTAGAAAAAATAGCAGAAGGAAAAGGAAAAGTTGCTTATAAAGATTTTGCACATTCGCCAAGTAAAGTTTCAGCTACTACAAAAGCGGTTAAAAACCAATATCCAAATAGAAAATTAATTGCTTGTTTAGAATTACACACTTACTCTAGTTTAAATGCCGAATTTTTAAAAGAATACGAAGGAGCATTAGAATCTGCAGATGTTGCAGTTGTTTTCTATTCGCCAGACGCAGTAAAAATTAAACAATTAGAAGAAGTAACCTACGACCAAATTGCACAATCGTTTAAACGAGACGATTTAATTATTTATACAAACCCAACAGAATTTAAAGATTTCTTATTTGCGCTAAACTTCGATAATTCTGCCTTACTTTTAATGAGTTCTGGGAATTATGGAGGATTAAATTTTGATAAGGTAAAGGAATTAATACTTGTGTAATGAGATTTTTTTTAGTTTTTATTATAATAAATATTTATTCAATTGCATTTTCGCAAAATGAAATAATTGATAACTTTTTCATCTTACCCGAAATAGTAAAGTGCAATAAAAATATTAAAGAAATATCAATTGAATCTATTCAGTTTTTAAATGATACTACTAAATCTAGTGTTCGGGTAAAGTATTCAAAAAATAAACTAAAAAAGATTGAATTCATAACTAGTTTTTCGGCTGGTTTTGTTAGAAAAATTGAGTTTGATGATTTAGAACGATTGGCAGCTATTTACTCAGTTAATAATGGAGTTTCAAAGGTTTTTTTAAAACAGTTTTTTAATAAAAACAAAAAATTTCCTGATTCAATTTTAATATATAGAAATAACGGGGCAATAGAAAAGTATGATAATGTATTTAAAAATGACCTTGTCGTTAGACAAGAACACTTTATTAATAATGTTTTCCAAGACCATAAAGAGTATGGGTATGATGATTTAGATAGATTAATAGAAAAGAAAAATATTTTTCCTGAAAATCCAGAAGGAAAAGCTTTAATTTCTGATGAAACAAGTGGTAATCCTTCTTTAACATTTTATCCTTTAGATGCAATACAGTATGAACATTCAAAAGTTTTAGATACTGTAATTACTGTTGTTTATAAAAAAAGGCTTGAAACAAAAGAGATTATTAAAGAAGTTAGTAATGATTCTTTAAGTTTAAAAACAACATTAATATATAAGAATGATGATTTAATTAGCTTATCAACTAATTACAAAATAAAGGATAGTGTTTCCAATATTCGACTCCATTTCAAAGAAGGTAAAATTTATAGGTACTATAATACATATATTAATAAAGATGGATTAATTACAAAGTGGACTTTTCATGATAAAGATAAAGAGAGTGTTTCTGAATATAAATATAAGAATGTTTACGATAAACATAAGAATTGGATCCGCAGAGAGATTTTTATTAGTGATAAATTAACTGAAACTATAATACGCAAAATAAAATATTAGGGATTTTTGAAATTAAAATAGTTATTGCTTTCCATACCTAAAATGCCCAACAATTGTATAACTAAACAAACAATCTTCTAAAACTTGTCCGCCACCAACATTGTGTACAATCATTGGTCGTTTACCATCGTTAGATTTTAAATGTGTAATAATACCAATGTGCGGTAATTTATCAGCTATCATCCAAGAAACTATTTCTCCAGTTTTATAGTCGTTTGGATTATCAGTTTCAGGTAGTTTTTCTCCCTTTCTCTCAAAAAACACTTCTAAATTTGGAACCCTTCTGTGGTCAATATTTTTATCGGTAGTTTTTAAGCCCCATTTTTTTAAATTATGATATTTTGAAAAATTAGCTTTCATGTCTTCATGCACTTCTTTTTGTAAATCAATTTCAAGTTTTCTATAAGTACGAATAATAACATCTGTACAAACTCCTGTTTTTGCAGGAACATCTCCATTTGGATATTTTAAACCCACATAATCTGGAGTGTAAACTACTTCTGGATCAATTATAGAAATTGCAGCGTTTGATAATTTTTGATAAAAATCAGTTGGGTTTTCAATTAAGGAAACTTCGTCTTGTTTTTTTATTTCGATAGTTTGCGAAACTAAAGGGTCGCTTTCTTTTTTACAATTTAAAAGGAATATCGATAATAGAAGAATACTAGCTAATTTCATAAATGGTGTTTTGTTACTAACGAATTTATAAAATATTTAGTATTAGTTCACTTTTTTTTAAATTATCAAATCATCAGATTATCAAATTTTTTTATACATTTGTCTTTATAAACGCCAAAATAAATTTTTATGTACACGCCAATTAATCAGTGGGCCGAGGATGATCGACCACGTGAAAAATTCCTGCTAAAAGGAAGAGTTTCTTTATCCGATTCAGAATTGCTAGCTATTCTTATAGGTTCTGGATCCAGAAATGAAAGTGCAGTGCAACTTTGCCAACGCATTTTAGCATCTGTAAATAACAATCTTAATCTTCTTGGCAAACTTTCTACCCAACAATTAATTCAGTTTAAAGGAATTGGGGAAGCCAAAGCTATTTCCATTGCTGCAGCTTTAGAATTAGGAAGAAGACGTAGAACAGAAGAAGCAGTTGAATTATCTAAAATTACTTCAAGTAAAGCTGTTTTCGAAATTATGCAACCCATTATTGGCGAATTACCGCATGAGGAATTTTGGGTTTTATATCTTAATAATTCCAATAAAGTTATTTATAAAGCACAAATAAGCAAAGGCGGATTAACAGGAACTCTTGTAGATACTCGAATTGTTTTTAAAATGGCTTTAGAGCATAACGCAACTTCTATTATTTTATCGCACAATCATCCTTCGGGGAAATTACAAGCTAGCGATGCCGATATTCAAATTACCAAGAAATTAAAAGAAGCCGGAAAGAGTTTGGATATTCAAATTTTAGACCATATAATAATAACGGAGCACAGTTATTTTAGTTTTGCGGATGAAGGTTTGTTTTAATTAAACAAATAGAAACATAGAATAATTATGACTAGAAAAGAAATTGACGGTTTAATTTTTCAAATCATTGGAGTTGCTATTTAAGTTCATAAGAATGTTGGTCTTGGTCTTTTAGAATCAATTGTAATAATATATTCAAAAGAAGTGCGAAAAATATTTGCAAATTAAATCTAAAGGAATTTACTGTAAAGTTAATTTTTTTATTGCTAAGAGATTAGCCTTAATTTAAAACCTAGTGAAAAACTTAAAAGTGATGCGTTAAATTTCCTCAAAAATAGAATTATGTAAAATTTAAGATTTCATAATTTTCTATTTAATTGATTAGCCGTAAATTTGTAGAAAATTATAATAGTATGAAAAACATAAAACTTTTAGTAGCAACTGTTTTGCTTTCTACTGCAGCTTTTGCACAGTTTACACAAAAAGCATTACCTTATGCTTATAATGCTCTCGAACCTTTTGTTGATGCACAAACGATGGAAATTCATTTTACCAAACACCATGCGGGTTATGTAAAAAATCTAAATGCAGCTTTGGCAGGAACCGCAGACGAAAAGTTAAGTTTGAATGAAATTTTAGCAAAAGTTTCTACAATGAGTGTGACGGTTAGAAATAACGTTGGCGGTCATTATAACCACGAATTGTTTTGGTCGGTGCTTACACCTGAAAAAAATACTCAAATGTCTATTGGTTTAGAAAATGCCATCACTGCAACCTTTGGAAGTGTAGACGCTTTGAAAGAAAAATTAAATGCTGCCGGAGCTAGTCGTTTCGGGTCTGGATGGGCTTGGTTAGTAGTTACTCAAGACGGGAAGCTAGTAGTTAGTTCTTCGCCAAATCAAGACAACCCATTAATGGATATTTCAGAAGTAAAAGGAACACCTATTTTTGCTATTGATGTTTGGGAACATGCGTATTATTTAAAATATCAAAATAAAAGAGGTGATTATTTAGCTGCTTTGTGGAGTGTTGTGAACTGGACAGAAGTAAGTAAACGATACAAAGAAGCGATGCCAAAACCCGATACTTTTGCGGCTTGGCCAGAAATAAAAGCGTTTCAAAAAGTAATGTCGCAAACCTTTCACCCTAGCGAAGAAGGAAATTTGAAACCAATTAAGGAGAGAAGTGCTGAAATGTTTCAAAAAGCTACAGCTTTAAAAACAGCTAAAATCCCAGTAGAGTTTAATAAAAAAGAAATTACTACTGCAGTTAATAAATTAGTAAAAGACAGTAAAGCGTTGGATAAATTAGTAAAATCAAATGCTTCCGACGAAAAAATCACAAAAGCTTTAGACGGCTTGCACGATGTGTTTCATAACATTGTAGGTTTGTGCACGCACGACGAATAACAATATTAAACATAAAATATATACAATCTAGCCTAATGAACTCTCATTAGGCTTTTTTATTTGCAGTTAGGGCAAATTCCAGAAATAAGAATTTGTTTCACTTCCGCAATAAAACCATCTGGCAAATCTAATTTCGGCGTATTATTTTCCAAACAAATTGTTTTTTTACAAATTTTACAGCTAAAATGTATATGATCGTGATCATGATTAGGAGTTTCATGTGCACATGTTTTACATAATGCATATTGAATCCCACCTTCTAAATTAGCAATTTTGTGTAATTTTCCTTCTTCAACTAATCGGTCTAAAGCTCTGTATATAGTGACTCTGTCTATGGATTTTTCGAAGTACTCTTGAAAATCTTTATGTGTTAGCGCTGACTTTTTTGTAGAGAGTAATGCAATGATTTCTGTTTTTGTAAAAGAATTTCTTTCTCTTTTTATTTTTTCTCCCATTGTAATGGACTTTTTTATATATTTGCAACACTGTTGCGTTTAATGAGCAATAATAAATAAATTAATAATGAAAAAACAAATTACAAATACGTTAGATTTCGTTGGAATATCCAGCGCAACATTATGCTTGATTCATTGCTTGGTTTTTCCTTTAATTAGTATTATACCAATAGGTTTAACCCATAATCATTGGATAGACCTGTTATTCGCCTCCATAGGGTTTTTTGCTGTTGTAAAAATACTAAAAACTAATTCACCTTTACATATTAAAGTGATATTATTGATTTCAATATTATTAATATTAGTTTCAATTTGTGTCACAATATTTTTTCATTACCATTCTTTTCTGCTTTATTTTGGAGGAATAGGAATGATTGGTGGCCATATCTTAAATTTTAAATATCACAAACATTAGTATATTTATGAAAAAGTTACCCGTTACTGTCTTATCAGGTTTTCTAGGCGCTGGAAAGACCACCTTGTTAAATCATATTCTTCATAACAAAGAAGGTTTAAAGGTTGCTGTTATAGTAAATGACATGAGTGAAGTAAATGTAGATGCCCGCTTAATTAAAGATGAATTATCGCTTTCTCGAACAGAAGAAAAGCTAGTTGAAATGAGCAATGGCTGTATTTGCTGTACATTGCGAGAAGATTTAATGCTTGAAGTTGAAAAGTTAGCTAAAGAAAACAGATTTGATTATCTATTAATTGAAAGTACTGGAATTTCTGAGCCAATACCTATTGCACAGACTTTTACTTTTATTAGCGATGACGGTCAAGTTGATTTGTCTAAATTTAGTTTCATAGATACAATGGTTACAGTAGTGGATGCCTATAATTTTTTTATAGATTTTGGTAGAGCTGAAACACTCAAAGATATTAAAGCAAGTGACATTGAAGGTGATGACAGAACAATTGTGAATTTATTAGTAAACCAAGTTGAATTTGCTAATGTAATTGTATTAAACAAAACAGATTTAGTTACTTCGGAAAGAATTTTATTTCTAGAAAATTCAATAAAAAAATTAAATCCTAAAGCAAAAATTATTCACTCTCAATTTGGAAAAATTAATCCCTCTGAAATATTAAATACAGGATTATTTAATTATGAAGAAGCTGAAATGTCTGCAGGATGGATTCAAGAGTTAGAAGGAATTCATACGCCTGAAACAGAAGAATATGGTATTAATTCATTTGTGTTTAGAGATCATAGGCCTTTTCATCCACAAAGGTTTTGGGAATTTGTTACTAATTTTCCATCTCAGATCATTAGAAGTAAAGGTCTGTTTTGGTTGGCATCTCGTTCCAAACAAGCACTTAATTGGAGTCAGGCAGGTGGCTCAACTAAAGCAGAAGGTGCTGGAGTTTGGTGGGTAAGCATGCCGTTTTCACAACGTATTCAGCATTCTAATTTTGTTGAAAATCAAACAACAATTGAAGAAAGATGGTCTTTAGATTTTGGAGATCGGTTAAATGAAATAGTATTTATTGGAATTCAGATGGATATTTCTGAATTGCAAAAAAAAATAGAAGCATGTCTTTGTACAACTAGTGAAATTAAGGATTTACAAGACGGTTTCTTCTCAAATAAGGACCAATTTCCAGTTGTAAACCCATACATAACGGAAGCAAATAGCATAGTTAGTTTTTAGAATTAGTTAAACGCAGAGGAGTAGTTACCTTTGTAATATTTTTTTTTTCATAAATAGCCTCCGTGACAGGAGGTTTTTTGTTAAAATTAATTTAATTAATGCTAATTAATCTTCATTTTTTGATGATTTAACTACTTTTACAAATATTAATTAGAAAGAATGATTACGACAAAAAACATAAAATTTTCCTATCCAAAGGAGCAAGAATTTCTTTTTCCAGATTTGTATTGCGAAGCTGGAAGTACTATTCTAATAACTGGCGATTCTGGAAAAGGAAAAACAACCTATTTACATATTCTTGCAGGTTTGCTGCAACCTACTACTGGCGAAATAGTTATTAATGGTACAAATGTAGTTTCTCTTTCAGAAAGTAAGAACGATACATTTAGAGGACAAAATATAGGCGTGGTTTTTCAAAAATCACACTTTATAAGTTCACTTACTGTTTTGGAAAACTTGGAAATGGCGAGTTGGTTAGCTTTAGGAATGAAAAATACAACAAGAGCTATTAAATTATTAGAACAATTAGATATTTCTAAGCAAGCTAATAAATTAACAAGTCAATTAAGTATTGGACAACAACAAAGAGTTTCCATTGCTAGGGCATTAATGAACGAACCAAAAGTACTTCTAGCAGATGAACCAACCTCTAGCTTAGACGATAAAAATGCAAAAAAAGTTTTAGAACTGCTTACTTCTTTGTCAAAAGAATACAAGGCTGCTTTAATTATAGTTACACACGATGCAAGAATCAAAGATAAATTTAGCAACCAAATCACTTTAGTATGATCACAAAATTAGCTTGGCGAAATATTTGGTTCAAACCATTAAATACAATTTTGAGTGTTATTTTATTAACCTCAAGTGTTGCAATAATTACTGTTTTAGTTTTATTAGAAAAACAATTTGAAGAAAAATTTAGCAGTAATATAGATGGTGTAGATTTAGTACTTGGCGCTCAGGGAAGTCCACTACAATTAATACTGTCATCTGTTTATCAAGTAGATGCTCCTACTGGAAATATAAGTTATGATTCTGCAAAAGTTTGGATGCAACATCCATTTGTTAAAAAAGCAATTCCACTTGCATTTGGAGATAATTATCGTGGCTTTAAGATTTTAGGAACCACACCAGATTATTTAGAAAAGTATGGTGCAAAACTATCAGAAGGTAAACTTTTCGAAAAGAATTTTGAAGTGGTTGTAGGGAGTGAAATAGCACAGAAATTAAGTTTAAAATTAGGTGATGCATTTTTTGGTTCTCATGGCGATGCTCTAGAAGGAGAAGTACACGATCAATATGCTTATAAAGTTGTAGGAATTGCTAAACAAACTGGGAAAGTAGTAGACAATTTAATATTATGTACTATTCCAAGTGTTTGGCAAATGCACGACGACCATGAGGAAGAAAATCCTGCACACGGAGAAGAAGGACACGTTCATTCGGATACCGAAAGAGAATTAACAATAGAGGAGTCTGGAATGGAAATTACAGCTGTTTTACTCCAATTTAGAAATAAAATGGGCATTATTATGTGGCCAAGAATTATTGCTCAAAACACAAAAATGCAAGCAGCTTCTCCGGCAATAGAAGTAAATAGATTATTTTCTTTATTTGGTGTAGGAATTGAAGCGCTTCGTTATTTGGCTTACGGAATTATGTTAATTTCAGGTATATCAATTTTCATTGCCTTGTTTAATACTTTAAAAGAGCGTAAAGATGAATTTGCACTTTTAAGAGTAAATGGAGCAAAAAGAATGCAACTACTAAAATTAGTAATGATAGAAAGTTTGTTACTTTGTGTCGTAGGTTTTGTATTTGGTACGATTTTGGGTAGAGTAGCATTGGTTTTAATTTCTAATGCATCAGAAGAAGATTTTAAACTAGGTTTTAATCCATATGAATTCATATGGGAAAAAGAAGGTATATTATTTTTATTAACAATAACAGTAGGTGTGGTTGCTGCTTTAATTCCAGCAATAAAAGCCTACAATTTAAACATATCAAAAACATTAGCAAATGCATAATTATATTAAATTTTCAATAGCATTTTTACTAGCAATATCTCTTTTTAGCTTTGATGGAAATGAAGACAGTACTACTTTTAAAAAAGATAGTACAATAGTTTATTCCGACACCTTGACATGGACTTTGCTTGGTAAAATAAATTTTATAAAAAAGCCAAATAAGTTGTATGGAGAAGTAATGTTTCCAGTTATTAACCCAAAATTAAAAACTTTGAGTACTAAAACAGTTGTAATGAGTGGTTTTATTATTCCTATAGATAATAAAAACTATGCATTAAGTAAAAACGTTTTTGCAGCTTGTTTTTTCTGCGGAAAATCTGGTCCAGAAACCATTGTTGGTCTTAAATTTAAAGGAGTTTTGCCTAAATTAAAAACAGATCAATATCTTACTTTAAAAGGAACTTTTCGTTATAATGAAAACGATGTAGAAGATTGGATTTACCACATTGAAAATGCTGAAATAATAGTTCTAAAATAACAGTTGTCTATCTTGAAAACCTACAAAAATAAAAAACATATTTTTTTTGATTTAGACCATACATTATGGGATTTTGATAAAAATTCAGGCATTGCTTTTAAAATTATATTTAAAAAACATAGTTTAGATATTGACGTAAGTATTTTTTTAGAACATTATATTCCGCGCAACCAACATTATTGGAAGTTGTACCAAGTAAACGAAATTTCGGTTGAACATTTGCGATTTTATCGTTTGAAGGATGTTTTTGATGTTTTAAAATTTACTATTTCAGAAGAAATGATTAATAAGTTGTCAGAAGATTATATTGCACATTTAACAGAATGTAATCATTTGTTTGACGGAGCAATTGAAATTTTAGAATACTTAAGGCCTAAATATGCGCTACATATTATTACAAATGGCTTTCATTTTGCACAAGATAAAAAGTTAAAAAATTCAAATATTGCACATTATTTTCAAACAATAACTAATTCAGAGTCGGCAGGAGTTAAAAAGCCGCATCCTACTATTTTTGAACATGCATTGTCTTTAGCAAAAGCAAATAAAGAAGATTGTATCATGATAGGCGATAGCTTAGAAGCAGATGTTGAAGGAGCTTTAAGTTTTGGTATAGACGCGGTGTTTTTTAACGAACATAGCGCACCAGTTAATGGACGAATTAGCCAAGTAAAACATTTATTAGAATTAAAAAACATATTATAAAATGAGAAACAAAACTTTAATTATAGCTGTTTTATTTATAGCCATTTCTAGTTATGCGCAAGAAAATTATAAATATGTAATTATCCCAAAAAAGTTTTCATTTTTGGATGAGGAAGATAAGTTTAATTTAAATACATTATCTAAGTCTTTTTTCGAGTCAGAAGGATTTACTGTTTTTTTCGATACAGAAGAGTTACCTTACGAATTAGCTAAAAACAGGTGTAATTTATTATTTGTAGAAGCAATAGAAACTAATAAATTTTTTACAACTAATATTAATTTTATTATTAAAGATTGCGGCAATAAGCTTCTTTTAGAAGGTTCTGTGGGAAGCAGTAGAGAAAAAGAATATTTAAAATCCTATACAATTGCTGTACGGGAAGCACTAACTTCCATGCGTGGCAAATTAAAAATTAATAACGCAAATTCAAATAATGTAAAAAAAATAGTTGAATTTAAAGAAACTTTTGAGGTAGACCCAATAGTATCAGAAGAAAAAAATGCAATAGAAGATATTTTATATGCACTTCCTATCCAAAACGGATATAAAATTGTAGACAGTACTCCAACCGTAATTTACATTATTCTTTCAACTTCAAATAAATCTGTTTTTATTGCAAATAAAGGTGAATTAACTGGTGTGTTTATAGAAAAAACAAATGGTTGGTATTTTGAATATTATCGAAACAGCAATTTTATTTCGGAAAGTGTAGAAGTGAAGTTTTAGTTTTTACAACTCGCAATTAAATTAATACCCATATTTATCTTTCCATCTATTTTTTAAGAAAGTACGCAATTCTCTTTCACGAGCATTATCGCCAGGTTCAAAAAATTTGGTTTCAGATACTTCATTTGGCAAGAATTCTTGTGCTGCAAAATTATTTGCAAAATCGTGCGAATATTTATATTCATCTCCATAACCCAATTCTTTCATTAGTTTGGTTGGAGCATTTCGCAAATGAATTGGCACGGGTAAATCGCCCGTTTGTTTAACTAATTGTTGTGCTTTACCAATTGCCATGTAACTCGCATTACTTTTTGCCGAAGTTGCCAAATAAATAGCACACTGGCTCAGAATAATTCTACTTTCTGGATATCCAATAGTCGTTACAGCCTGAAAAGCATTATTCGCCATAATTAAAGCCGTCGGGTTAGCGTTTCCAATATCTTCACTCGCTAAAATTAGTAATCTTCTTGCAATAAACTTCACATCTTCGCCACCTTCAATCATTCGGGCTAACCAATAAACTGCGCCATTTGGATCGCTTCCACGAATAGATTTTATAAATGCCGAGACAATATCATAATGTTGTTCGCCGGTTTTATCATATAAAACAGTGTTTTTTTGCGCCAATTGCATTACTCTTTCATTGGTAATTACAATCGTGTCTTCTTCGGTAGCATTGATTACTAATTCAAATACGTTTAATAATTTTCTTCCATCGCCACCAGATAATCTCAGTAAAGCTTCGGTTTCTTTTAATTCTATTTGTTTGGTTTGTAAATAGCTATCCGTTGCAATTGCTCGGTGCAATAAAGCTTCCAAATCGTCTTTCGAAAAAGGATTTAACACATAAACCTGACATCTTGACAATAGTGCAGGAATCACTTCAAAACTTGGGTTTTCAGTCGTTGCGCCTATTAAAGTTACCCAACCTTTTTCCACCGCTGCTAAAAGCGAATCTTGTTGCGATTTGCTAAAACGATGAATCTCATCTATAAATAATATAGGATTTCTAGCCGTAAATAATCCTCCGCTATTTTTCGCTTTTTCTAAAACTTCTCTTATGTCTTTTACGCCGCTGTTTATGGCGCTTAAAATGTAAAACGGACGCTTACTTTCTTCCGCCATTATCTGTGCTAAAGTAGTTTTTCCGGTTCCAGGCGGTCCCCATAAAATTAAACTTGGAATTATTCCTTTTGCTATTTGGTGCGTTAACGATCCTTGTTCGCCCACTAAATGTAACTGACTTATGTATTCTGATAAATTTTTAGGTCTAATTCTCTCTGCTAACGGTGCTTCCATAGTACAAACTTAGGCATTACCTTTTTATCAAACAATCTTTATAAGTCTCAAATTGAGTTAAAAACTTCTGCTTTAAAAAGGTTTTTCCCAAAGATTCACAAATTAAAAAGGATTGTAAAATCTGCTAATGGTGCTTCCATTTGGTAAAAGCATAATTTTTTTTTTAAACTCAAGCTTTACAAATCAGTGTTAGTAATTATTTTAAATCGTTTGTATTCTTTGTGCTTTCCTTGTTTTTTTAGTGGTTAAAAAGAGTTTTTTTTTGAAGCGTAAAGTTTAGGCGCTTTGGTCAGCCTTTTTCCTGCTTTCGCCTTTAGTTTTCCGCTTCGCTACAAAGCTATCGTCTCTATCAGGGCTAATTATAAACTTTTGGTTTTGTATTTCTTTCTATGACAAAAAAGCATAACAAATAGTTTGGCTTTATCTTTGACATTATGTAACAATGAATATGAAAACAAAAGACAATCCATTTGTATTTACACCATCGGTAGTTTTGTTGCCGTTGTTGTTTGTCCTACTTCTTTGGGTTGTATATTGGTATGAAATACATTACCGTGTTAGTCTTGCACATTATGGTATTTATCCACGCCAAGCTTTTGGGCTAAAAGGAATATTCGCTAGTACGTTTTTACATAGCGACTTAAAACACTTGTTTAACAATTCTATACCATTGTTTGTGCTGTTAATGGCACTTCGATATTTTTACAGACAGCAAGCTTTTACCGTTATAATTTTAGGTATTTTATTTTCTGGTTTAGGAACTTGGTTAATAGGTAGACCAAGTTATCATATAGGCGCAAGCGGATTAGTCTATGTTTTAGTAAGTTTTATTTTCTTTAAAGGAATTTTTACCAAATATTACAGGCTCATAGCCTTGTCTTTATTAATTGTAATGTTATACGGCGGAATGATTTGGTACATGTTTCCAAAAGTAGATGATACCATTTCTTGGGAAGGACATTTATTTGGTTTTATAACTGGGTTTGTTATAAGTGTTTTACTGCGAACGCCACAATTTGGTAAGCAACTATTTTACGATTGGGAAAGCCCAAATTTTAACCCAGAATTAGATCCTTTTATGAAAAATTTCGATGCAAACGGAAGCTTCTCGCCACCACCAAAACCAGAAGAAGTCGTAAAAGATTATTTTACAACTTCTTTAAAAGTAGTTTATAATTTTATTGGAATTAAGAAGGAGTAAGAGTTTATGTTATTTGTCAACAACTTTTGATTGGTAAAATTTAACGCAATCTTGTAATACTGAACTTGTTTTAGTATCTCTAAAATTTTGAAGCTGAAAAAAATTCAGTTTTACAAAAGTTTCGGAAGTTTTTCGCTAATGCCTAAACCAGAAGAAGTCGTAAAGGATTACTTCACAACTTCTCTCAAGGTAATTTATAATTTTATTGGAATTAAGAAAGTCTAAGGAATTTACCTTCTTTTTTTCGGTCTTCTAAAATCTACTGTCTTTGTCTAACTGTTTCATATAAAAATGCACCACAGGCCACAGAAACATTTAACGATTCAATTGTTCCATACATTGGTAATTTTGCTTTTTCGTCCACAATTTTTAAAACAGAAGGGTTTACACCTCTATCTTCACTACCCATAATAATTGCAAGAGGTTCAACGAGTGAAAGATCATAAATAGTATTGTCTGTTTTTTCAGTAGCTGCAATTGTTTTAATTCCACTTCCTTGTAAAAAGAAAATAGCATCTTTAATATGGTCTACTTTGCAAATTGGCACATTAAAAACAGCTCCAGCACTTGTTTTTACAGTATCTCCATTTACAGGAGCAGAACCTTGTTTTTGAATAATAATTGCATCCACTCCAGTACATTCTGCAGTTCTAATAATTGCACCAAAATTTCTAGCATCAGATAATTGATCTAATATTAAAAATAAAGGAGTTTTTTCTTTCTCTAAAACTGCTGTTACTAAAGTTTCTAAATCATGAAAAGATACTGGCGAAATAGTTGCAACAGCACCTTGATGATTTTTAGAAGTTAGGCGGTTTAGTTTTTCAATAGGAACATAAACAAAATTAATATTGTTTTTCTTCATAGTTTTCAAAAGCTCTTGCATCAACTCGCTTTGTGCGTCTGTTTGAATGAAAACTTTGTCCACTTCTTTACCTGCAATAATAGCTTCAATTATAGCACGAATCCCAAATATTTGATTTTCTTTTTCCATTTGGCAAAGATAGTTTTTTAGATGATTAGAAAGTTAGATTTTTAGACCTTTTAGTATTTTAATTGATTTAATCTTTTAATTTTCTTTAAAAAGTTGTTTTAAAGCTAATATGAATTATAGAATTGGAAAGTTTTATAGTTTGTTCATTAGTGGAACCGTTAGCATAAATTAAATTAAATACACCGTTTTTGGTTAGTAGCCCAAATCCAAATCCAAGACCTAATAAATTAGCTTTAATATCGGAAGCTTTGTCCTGAAAATAACCGTAGTCTGTTATAGAATGTACATATATATTTGGGGCTAGTATGTAATTATATTCAAACATTAATCCCGAATATAAATTAGCTTGTAAGCTATTTTCTCTAAAGCCGCGTATAGAATTTATTCCGCCAAATCGATATAGTTCATTTATGATATAATTATTACTATTGAGGTAAAATGTTTGATTTTTTAGCTTAATATTATTTTTTGGATTCAAATACAAAACGTGACTAACATCAAGTTGGCTAAAAAATTGTAAGCTTCTCTCAGAACTAATAGTTCTATTTCCAATCCCAGATTTTAGTAAGAAAATTGTTTTTTCAGGAAAGAGAAAATCATTAATATTTCTTTTATTGTATTCAAAACTAAAGGTAAAAAATGTATTGGTAAAACTATTTAAAAAGCTAGAATTTATTTTTTGAATATCTACTGATTTTGAACTTTGGTAACCGAAAAAAGCCTTTTTGCTATAAGTAAAGTAATACCCAAGATTTAAATCGGTCATTGTGTTTTGAAAGGTACTGTCTCTTTTAAAAATTCTTAAATCTCCTTTTATGCCTATCGGACTTTTAAATAGGTAAGGGAGTTCAGTTCCTAAATGAAAAGAAGTTTGTTGTTTTCCGTCGTTTTTCCAAAATAAATTAAACTTTTCGCCAGAGTTGAATATATTTTGAAGGGATAGGTCTAAGTAACCATTAAAAATCAAGTTGTTGTCTTCATCGCTAGAAAATCCTATAAAGCCGTCAAATTTATTAGGTTTAGCTTTTTCAAGATAGGCGTAAATTTTAGTCGAATTATCAGTAAATAATATTTCAGGATATTTAGTTTGTGTTATAAACGGTAAGCTTGAAAAATAATCATTTGTTTCTTTAACAAGTTCTTGGTTAAAAGTTCGTTTTTTTAATTTTTTAAGCCAGTTTTGTTTTATATTTTCAGGAAACTTATCGTAACCTAAAACCACTAAGTCCTCTACATTTCTTTTATTACTTGTTTCAATTTCAAGATTTGCGTGTATTTTTTTTCCAATTTGTCTGTGATTGGTTAATTTCATCTTTGCTAAAGAGTAGCCTTTACTTTCGAGTAAACTTATTTTAGATTGCATCCAGCTCTCAACAGAGTTTATTTTTAAAGATATTGTATCTTTTTCAACTTGAATGATCTTCAAGGTTTCTTTAGAATTCTTACCTATATATACATCTATCTCAGAAATTTGTTTTCCAATAGAATATAAAAATAAAAAAGTGCTATCGTTTTGTTTTTCTTGTCTAATTAATTTTGCTTGAAAAAAACCATTAACTTGAAGTTTTAAGTCGAATTTTTCTTTTTCTTTAAGAATGGTTGCTACAGTTGGGTGTTTTTCGGTATATTTTAAACTGTCTATCTGTTTTTTTTCAACACTATTTTCTCCCTCAATATTCATAGTAAAGGTTTGCCCAAATGAAAATTGAAGAAAAAATAAAAAAATAAATAGGAATCTATTCATAATGGTAAAGAAACGTAAAATAAACAAAATAATTATGCGGATTATACTATATAAAACTTAAAATAAAGAACTGTATCGATTTTTATTTTTCAATAATGATTAAAAATAGTAGAGTAGGTTGAAAATTAACAAATTAAGTTTGTTTAGTATAAAATAATCATTACATTTGCATCCCCTAAAAAGCGGGGATATTAAATTATTCAGTAACAATTATCAACAGTTATGCCAACAATTCAACAATTAGTAAGAACAGGAAGAACCAAAATAACTAAGAAGAGTAAATCGGCTGCTTTAGATTCTTGTCCTCAAAGAAGAGGGGTTTGTACACGTGTTTACACTACTACACCAAAAAAACCAAACTCTGCAATGCGTAAAGTTGCGCGTGTGCGTTTGACAAATGGTAAAGAGGTGAATGCTTACATCCCTGGTGAAGGACACAATTTACAGGAGCACTCGATAGTATTAGTTAGAGGTGGAAGGGTTAAAGATTTGCCAGGTGTTAGATACCACATTGTACGTGGTGCTTTGGGTTCTGCCGGAGTTGCCGGTAGAACTCAAAGAAGATCTAAATACGGAACAAAAAAACCAAAAGAAGCTAAAAAGTAAATTTTAAACTTTTAAAGTAAAAAAGACATGAGAAAAAGAGCGGCAAAAAAGAGACCACTTTTACCAGATCCAAAATTTAACGATCAGTTAGTAACACGTTTTGTAAACAACTTAATGTGGGATGGTAAAAAATCAACGGCTTTCAAAGTTTTTTATGATGCATTGGACATTGTAGAAGCTAAAAAAGGAGAAACAGAAAAAACATCATTAGAACTTTGGAAAGATGCATTAACAAATGTTATGCCTCACGTAGAAGTAAGAAGCCGAAGAGTTGGTGGAGCTACATTTCAAATACCTAACCAAATTCGTCCAGACAGAAAAATTTCTACTGCAATGAAATGGTTAATCTTATATGCAAGAAAAAGAAATGAGAAATCTATGGCAGGTAAATTGTCTTCAGAAATTTTAGCTGCGGCTAAAGAAGAAGGAGCAGCTGTTAAGAAAAGAATGGATACTCACAAAATGGCAGATGCTAATAAAGCATTCTCTCACTTTAGATTTTAATCATAAGAAATGGCTAGAGATTTAAAATATACAAGAAATATAGGTATCGCTGCTCATATTGATGCTGGTAAAACAACAACAACTGAGCGTGTGTTATTCTATACTGGAAAATCACATAAAATTGGTGAAGTACACGATGGTGCTGCAACAATGGACTGGATGGCACAAGAGCAAGAAAGAGGTATTACAATTACGTCTGCTGCTACAACTTGTGAGTGGAATTTTCCAACGAAACAAGGAGAGGTTCTACCAGAATCGGTACCTTATCACTTTAATATTATTGATACTCCAGGACACGTTGATTTTACTGTTGAGGTAAATCGCTCTTTACGTGTATTAGATGGTTTAGTTTTCTTATTTAGTGCAGTTGATGGTGTTGAGCCTCAATCTGAAACTAACTGGAGATTAGCAGATCAGTACAAAGTTCCACGTATAGGTTTTGTAAATAAAATGGACCGTCAAGGTTCTAATTTCTTGATGGTTTGTCAGCAAGTTAGAGACATGTTAAAATCTAACGCGGTTGCAATTACTTTACCAATTGGAGAAGAAAATGATTTTAGAGGTGTTGTGGATTTAGTGCGAAACCAAGCTATTGTATGGCATGATGAAACGCTAGGGGCTACTTTTGATATTGTGCCTATTCCTGAGGACATGTTAGATGAAGTTAAAGAATATAGATCAATTCTTATTGAAGCGGTTGCTGATTATGATGAAGATTTACTAGATAAGTACATGGAAGATGAAACTTCAATTACTGAAGATGAAATCAACAGTGCTTTAAGAGCAGCAACTATGGATATGGCTATCATTCCTATGATTGCTGGTTCGTCTTTCAAAAACAAAGGGGTTCAATTCATGTTAGATGCGGTATGTAAATATTTACCATCTCCAATGGATAAAGAAGGTATTGAAGGAATTCATCCTGATGACCTTGAACTTTTAGAAGAAGATCAAACTAAAATTTTGCGTAAGCCAGATGTTAAGGAGCCATTCGCTGCCTTAGCATTTAAAATTGCTACTGATCCATTCGTAGGTCGTTTAGCTTTTTTCCGTGCTTATTCAGGACGTTTAGATGCTGGTTCGTATGTTTTAAACACTCGTTCAGGTAATAAAGAGAGAATTTCTCGTATTTATCAAATGCATGCTAACAAACAAAATCCAATCGATTATATCGAAGCTGGAGATATTGGTGCAGCAGTAGGGTTTAAGGATATCAAAACTGGAGATACATTGTGTGATGAAAAACACCCAATAGTTTTAGAGTCAATGAAATTTCCTGATCCAGTAATTGGTATCGCGATTGAGCCAAAAACAAAAGCAGATGTAGATAAAATGGGTATGGCTTTAGCTAAATTAGCAGAAGAAGATCCTACATTTACAGTTAGAACAGACGAGGCTTCAGGTCAAACTATTATTTCAGGAATGGGTGAGTTGCACTTAGATATTCTTGTGGATAGAATGAAAAGAGAATTTAAAGTTGAAGTAAACCAAGGTGAGCCTCAAGTTGAATATAAAGAAGCTTTTACAAAGTCTGCAACACATAGAGAAACTTATAAGAAACAATCTGGTGGTCGTGGTAAATTCGGTGATATCGTATTTACATTAGAGCCTGCTGATGATGTTGACGGTAAGCCAGCTGTTGGATTGCAATTTGTTAATGCTGTAAAAGGTGGTAACGTTCCTAAAGAATATATCCCGTCTGTTGAGAAAGGTTTCCGTGAAGCTATGAAAGCAGGTCCATTAGCAGGTTATCAAGTAGATAGTTTGAAAGTGACTCTTTCTGATGGATCTTTTCACCCTGTGGATTCTGATGCTCTTTCTTTTGAATTAGCAGCAAAATTAGGATACAAAGAAGTAGCAAAAGCTGCTGGAGCTGTAATTCTTGAGCCAATCATGAAAATCGAAGTTATTACTCCTGAAGAAAACATGGGTGATATCGTAGGTGACTTAAATCGTCGTAGAGGACAAGTTAATGATATGGGCGATAGATCAGGTGCTAAAACTATTAAGGCAGATGTGCCTTTATCTGAGATGTTTGGTTATGTAACAACATTAAGAACATTATCATCCGGTAGAGCAACATCTACTATGGAATTTTCACACTACGCTGAAACGCCTTCTAATATATCAGAAGCAGTAATCAAAAAAGCAAAAGGTAACGCTTAATTTTTAAGAAAATGAGTCAAAAAATCAGAATAAAATTAAAATCTTACGATCACATGTTAGTAGACAAGTCTGCTGAAAAGATTGTAAAAACTGTAAAGAGTACTGGAGCTGTTGTTACTGGTCCTATTCCTTTGCCAACAAACAAAAAAATCTTTACTGTTTTACGTTCACCACACGTTAACAAAAAGTCTAGAGAGCAGTTTGAATTAAGTTCTTATAAGAGATTATTAGATATTTATAGTTCTTCTTCTAAAACAATTGATGCTTTAATGAAATTAGAGTTACCAAGTGGAGTTGAAGTTGAAATTAAAGTTTAATTTCCTATATGCTGATTAAACAGTTTAAAATAAAAGCCGTTTGTGTTTATTCACAACGGTTTTTTTTAACTCCAAAAGTATTTTTTAGTTAAATTTTTATCTAACTAATTAAATTTGCGGTATTTAAAAAAAAATTATATATTTGCACCCTCAAAAAGAGGTGTGTACATGTGTTTTATGTGCAAAAAAAAATAATTTAATTAATAATTAGTTTAATATGTCTGGGTTAATCGGGAGAAAAATTGGCATGACTAGCATTTTTGATGAAAACGGGAAGAATATTCCTTGTACAGTAATCGAAGCTGGTCCTTGCGTAGTTACCCAAGTCAGAACCAAAGCGGTTGACGGGTACGAAGCTCTACAACTTGGTTTCGATGACAAGTCTGAAAAACGAACTGTTAAAGCTGAGGCAGCTCACTTTAAGAAAGCAGGAACTGTTTCTAAGAAAAAAGTCGTTGAGATTAAAGATTTTGTAGAAGAGCACAAATTAGGTGATGTTATCACTGTAGATTTATTCGCTGAAGGTGAATTTGTTGATGTACAGGGTGTATCAAAAGGTAAAGGTTTTCAAGGGGTTGTTAAACGTCACGGTTTTGGTGGTGTTGGACAAGCAACTCACGGTCAGCACAACCGTTTGAGAGCTCCAGGTTCAATCGGGGCTTCATCTTATCCATCTAGAGTATTCAAAGGAATGAGAATGGCTGGTAGAATGGGTTGTGATAACGTTACAGTTCAAAACCTTAAAGTTTTGAAAGTTGTTGCTGAAAAGAACTTATTAGTTGTTAAAGGAGCTATTCCTGGACACAATAACTCTTATGTAATCATTCAGAAATAATGGAAGTAAAAGTAGTAGATTTCAACGGAAAAGATACTGGAAGAAAAGTTCAACTTTCTGATTCAGTATTCGCAATTGAGCCAAATAATCATGCAGTATATCTTGATGTTAAACAATATTTAGCAAATCAAAGACAAGGTACTCACAAAGCTAAAGAAAGAGCTGAAGTAACTGGAAGTACGCGTAAGATTAAAAAGCAAAAAGGAACAGGTACAGCACGTGCTGGTAGTATCAAAAACCCTTTGTTTAAAGGTGGTGGTACTGTTTTTGGTCCTAGACCAAGAAGTTATTCTTTCAAATTAAACAAAAACTTAAAAAGATTAGCAAGAAAATCTGCTTTTTCAATTAAGGCAAAAGAGTCTAATTTGATCGTTTTAGAAGACTTCAGTTTTGATGCACCAAACACTAAAAATTTCATTAATGTGTTGAAAGCTTTAGGGTTAGAAAATAAAAAATCTTTATTTGTGTTGGGCGATTCAAATAAAAATGTATATTTGTCGTCACGTAATTTAAAGAAGACCTCTGTCGTAAGTAATTTAGAGTTAAGTACTTATACTGTTTTAAACACTAATAGTTTAGTGATTTTAGAAGGTGCGATAGCGGGAATTGAAGAAAATTTAAGTAAATAATTAAGGTTATGAGTATCATTATTAAACCTATTATAACTGAAAAAATAACCAAACTTAGTGAGGTTTTTAATCGTTTCGGTTTTGTAGTTCAAAAGACAGCTAATAAAATTCAAATCAAAAAAGCGGTAGAAGCTGCTTATGGAGTGAATGTAGAAGCTGTAAATACAATGAATTATAGAGCAGACAGATCGGTAAAATACACTAAAAGTGGTTTAATCAGTGGGAAAACAAATGCTTACAAAAAAGCAATTGTACAAGTGAAAGAAGGTGAAACAATAGATTTTTATAATAATATCTAATAGAATAATATGTCAGTTAGAAAATTAAAACCTATTACCCCAGGTCAGCGATTTAGAGTTGTGAATAGCTTTGACACTATTACAACTGATAAGCCGGAACGCTCTTTGTTAGCACCGAAAAATAACTCTGGAGGTAGAAATAGTCAAGGAAAAATGACCATGCGTTACATAGGCGGTGGTCACAAGCAAAAGTATCGTGTTATTGATTTTAAAAGAACTAAAGTTGGAATTCCAGCTGTTGTTAAAACTATAGAATACGATCCAAACCGTTCTGCTTTTATTTCATTATTAGCTTACGCTGATGGTGCAAAAACTTATGTTATTGCACAAAATGGATTACAAGTAGGTCAAACTTTAGTTTCAGGTCCAGATGCTTCTCCAGAAATTGGAAATGCATTGCCTTTAAGTAAAATTCCTCTAGGTACTGTAATTTCATGTATTGAATTACGTCCAGAACAAGGTGCTGTTATTGCGCGTTCTGCGGGAACTTTTGCTCAATTAATGGCAAGAGATGGAAAATATGCAACAATTAAAATGCCTTCAGGAGAAACAAGATTAATCTTGTTAACTTGTTCTGCTACAATTGGTGCAGTTTCTAACTCTGATCATCAATTAGTTGTATCAGGAAAAGCTGGTAGATCTAGATGGTTAGGTAGAAGACCGAGAACAAGACCAGTTGCTATGAATCCAGTTGATCACCCAATGGGTGGTGGAGAAGGACGCTCTTCAGGAGGTCATCCACGTTCAAGAAAAGGTTTACCAGCAAAAGGTTATAGAACTCGTTCTAAAGTTAACCCGAGTAACAAGTATATTGTAGAACGTAGAAAGAAATAATAAGTAAGATATGGCACGTTCATTAAAAAAAGGACCTTATGTTCACTATAAATTAGAGAAAAAAGTTCAAGACAATGTAGAGAAAGATAGTAAAGCTGTGATCAAAACTTGGTCAAGAGCATCTATGATTACTCCGGATTTTGTTGGACAAACTATTGCAGTGCATAACGGTCGTCAATTTGTACCTGTTTACGTTACTGAAAACATGGTAGGACATAAGTTAGGAGAATTTTCACCAACAAGATCTTTTAGAGGTCATGCGGGTGCAAAAAATAAAGGTAAAAAATAAGAAGCAATGGGAGTTCGTAAAAGAGAAACAGCAGATGCGAGAAAAGAGGCTAATAAGTCTATAGCTTTCGCAAAATTGAATAACTGCCCTACTTCACCTAGAAAGATGCGCATTGTTGCAGATTTAGTAAGAGGAAAGAAGGTAGAATTAGCTCTTAATATTTTAAGATTTAATAGTAAAGAAGCTTCTAATAAATTAGAAAAACTTTTGTTATCTGCGATTGCTAACTGGCAAGCAAAGAATAGCGAAGAAGTTTTAGAAGAAGCAGGCTTAATAATAAAAGAGATCAGAGTTGATGGTGGTGCTATGTTAAAGAGACTTAGGCCAGCACCTCAGGGTCGTGCTCATAGAATAAGAAAGCGTTCTAATCACGTTACAATCGTGTTAGGATCTAATAATAACACACAAAGCAATTAATAAACAGTATGGGACAAAAGACAAATCCAATAGGAAATAGACTTGGTATCATCAGAGGATGGGACTCAAACTGGTATGGTGGAAATGATTACGGTGATAAAATCGCTGAGGATTTTAAAATCAGAAAGTACATACATGCACGTTTAGCAAAAGCTAGTGTTTCAAAAGTAATTATCGAGAGAACTTTAAAACTTGTAACCGTTACTATCACTACTGCAAGACCTGGTATTATTATCGGTAAAGGTGGACAAGAGGTAGACAAGTTAAAAGAAGAACTTAAGAAAGTTACAGATAAAGAAATTCAAATCAATATTTTTGAAATTAAAAGACCTGAGTTAGATGCTTTTTTAGTAGCTAATAGTATTGCACGTCAAATCGAAAATAGAATTTCATACAGAAGAGCTATAAAAATGGCCATTTCAGCAGCAATGCGTATGAATTCTGAGGGGATTAAAGTGTTAATATCTGGTCGTTTGAATGGTGCTGAAATGGCGCGTTCAGAAGGTTTTAAAGATGGTAGAATTCCTTTGTCAACTTTCAGAGCTGACATTGATTATGCATTAGCTGAGGCACATACTACTTATGGTAGAATGGGTATTAAGGTATGGATAATGAAAGGTGAGGTTTATGGAAAAAGAGATCTTTCTCCGTTAGTTGGTATGGACAAACAAAAGTCTAAAGCAACAGGATCTGGAAAACCTAGACCGAACACGAATACACGCAAAAGAAAGTAATTTTTTAAACTAAAGAAAAATGTTACAGCCTAAAAGAACAAAATACCGTAAGGTACAAAAGGGGAGAATGAAAGGTAATTCTCAAAGAGGACATGAACTTTCTAATGGAATGTTTGGTATAAAATCTGTTCATGAAGATGGAATGTTTTTAACATCTCGTCAAATTGAAGCAGCTCGTATTGCTGCAACACGTTTCATGAAAAGAGAGGGGCAATTATGGATCAAAATATTTCCAGACAAGCCTATCACTAAGAAACCTCTTGAAGTACGTATGGGTAAAGGTAAAGGTGCAGTTGAATACTGGGCTGCAGTTGTAAAACCAGGAAGAATTATGTTTGAAGTTGGAGGAGTTTCTCTTTCTGTTGCAAAAGAGGCTTTACGTCTTGCTGCTCAAAAACTTCCTGTAAAAACTAAGTTTGTCGTTGCTAGAGATTTTCAAGCATAATTAAAATTTATTATGAAACAATCAGAAATAAAAGATCTTTCTGCAGTTGAATTGCAAGAAAAACTTAGTCAATTAAAGAAAAAGTATGCTGATTTAAAATCTGCTCACACTATTTCTCCAATTGAAAACCCTCTTCAAATAAAAACTATTAGAAGAGCTGTAGCTAGAGTTGCTACAGAGTTAACTAAAAGAGAGTTACAATAATTGTATTCTGCTGAAAGATGGAAAAAAGAAATTTAAGAAAAGAAAGAATTGGTGTTGTTACTAGTAACAAAATGGAGAAATCTATTGTTGTTTCTGAAGTAAACAGAGTAAAGCACCCTATGTATGGTAAGTTTGTGTTATCAACAAAAAAATATGTTGCACACGATGAAACAAACGATTGTAATATTGGAGATACAGTAAGAATTAGCGAAACGCGTCCTTTAAGTAAATCTAAATGTTGGAGGTTAGTTGAAATCATTGAAAGAGCTAAGTAATTATGGTACAACAAGAATCAAGATTAAAAGTAGCAGATAATACAGGAGCAAAAGAAGTTTTGACTATCCGTGTATTGGGAGGAACGAAACGTCGTTATGCCTCTGTTGGAGATAAGATTGTAGTTTCTATTAAAGATACTGCTCCTAACGGTAACGTTAAGAAAGGATCTGTTTCTACGGCAGTAGTTGTTCGTACAAAAAAAGAAGTGAGAAGAGCTGATGGATCTTATATCCGTTTTGATGATAACGCTTGTGTTTTGTTGAATGCAACTGGTGAAATGAGAGGTACACGTGTTTTTGGACCAGTAGCAAGAGAACTTCGTGATAATAAATTCATGAAAATTGTATCATTAGCACCTGAGGTGCTTTAATATCTAAAATGATGACAAAGCTAAAAATTAAATCAGGAGATGTAGTAAGAGTAATTGCTGGAGACCATAAAGGTTCTGAAGGTAAAATTTTACGTGTTATCCGAGATAAAAATAAAGCGATAGTTGAAGGTGTAAATATGGTTTCAAAACACACGAAGCCAAGTGCAAAAAGCCCTCAAGGAGGTATCGTTAAGAAAGAAGCTGCTATGCATATTTCTAACTTGTCTTTAATTGACCCTAAGTCAAAAGAAGCAACTAAAGTTGGTTTTAAAGTAGAAGGAGATAAGAAAATCAGATTTTCAAAAAAATCTAATCAAGTATTATAGTAATGGCTTATATACCTAGATTAAAAGAAGAATATAAGAGTAGAGTAGTCTCTGCTCTTACAGAAGAATTCGGTTACAAAAATATTATGCAAGTTCCTAAACTTGAAAAAATTGTTGTAAGTCGTGGAGTTGGTGCAGCTGTTTCAGATAAAAAATTAGTTGACCACGCTGTAGAAGAAATGACTAAGATTACTGGTCAATTAGCTGTAGCTACTATTTCTAAGAAAGATGTTGCATCTTTTAAATTAAGAAAAGGAATGCCAATTGGTGCTAAAGTTACTTTACGTGGTGAAAGAATGTATGAGTTTTTAGATAGACTTATTACTTCTTCTTTACCATCTGTAAGAGATTTTGGTGGAATTAAGGCTACTGGTTTTGATGGTAGAGGTAACTATAACTTAGGAGTTGTAGAACAAATTATCTTCCCTGAAATTGATATTGATAAAATCAATAGAATTTCTGGTTTTGATATTTCATTTGTTACTTCTGCAAGTACAGATACAGAAGCGAAATCATTATTAACAGAACTAGGTTTACCTTTCAAAAAGAACTAAGATATGGCTAAAGAATCAATGAAAGCCCGTGAGGTTAAAAGAGAAGCGACTGTTGCAAAATATGCGGATAAAAGAAAAGCTTTAAAAGAAGCTGGAGATTATGATGCATTACAAAGATTACCTAAAAATGCTTCACCTGTACGTTTACACAATCGTTGTAAATTAACAGGTAGACCAAGAGGGTATATGCGTCAATTCGGTCTTTCTCGTGTAACTTTTCGTGAAATGGCTAACCAAGGTCTAATACCAGGTGTTAAAAAGGCAAGTTGGTAAAAAATAATTATAAATTGGTTTAAGGTTCGAAGGAAGAGATCTAACGAAAACCAAAGCCGCAAATTAATACATATGTACACAGATCCTATTGCGGATTATCTTACTAGAGTTAGAAATGCAGTTGCTGCAAACCACAAAGTGGTTGAAATTCCTGCATCTAACCTTAAAAAAGAAATCACAAAGATTTTATTTGACCAAGGGTATATTTTAAGTTATAAATTTGAAGAGAGCGCTGTACAAGGTTCTATTAAAATTGCACTTAAATATGATAAAGTGACTAAAGAGTCCGTTATCAAAGATATCCAAAGAATTAGTAAACCAGGTTTACGTAAATATTCAGGTTCTACAACTTTACCAAGAATTTTAAATGGTTTAGGTATCGCTATTGTTTCTACATCTAAAGGTGTAATGACTGGTAAGCAAGCGAAACAACTTAATGTTGGTGGAGAAGTTATTTGTTACGTATACTAATTAAAAGACGAAAGAATGTCAAGAATAGGTAAAAATCCAATTGTAATTCCAGCGGGAGTAACTGTAGAAGTTAAAGAAGGTGTTGTTACTGTAAAAGGAAAATTAGGCGAGCTTTCTCAAGAATTTTCAGATGTAACGGTTAAAATCGAAGATGACAAAGTTATCGTAGAGCGTTCTTCTGATCATAAAAATGAGCGAGCGAAACACGGACTTTATCGTGCTCTTATAAACAATATGGTTTTAGGAGTAACAGAAGGTTTCACAAAATCTTTAGAACTTGTAGGTGTTGGTTATAGAGCTTCAAATCAAGGTCAAAAACTTGATTTAGCTTTAGGATACTCTCACAACATTGTTTTAAACGTTGTATCTGAGGTACAAGTTGAAACTATATCTGAAAAAGGTAAAAATCCAATAGTAAAATTATCATCATTTGACAAACAATTATTAGGACAAGTTGCTGCTAAAATCAGAGCTTTCCGTAAACCTGAGCCTTATAAAGGAAAAGGAGTTAAGTTTGTAGGTGAAGTATTAAGAAGAAAAGCTGGTAAATCTGCTTAAAAATTAAGACTATGTCATTAACGAAAACTGAAAGAAGACAAAGAATTAAATTCAGAATTAGAAAGATTGTAAGTGGTACTCCTACTCAACCTAGACTTTCTGTTTTTAGATCTAATAAAGAAATCTATGCGCAAGTCATAGATGACGTAAACGGTGTTACACTAGTTTCAGCAACTTCTCGTGAAAAAGGAGTAGAAAAAGGTACAAACATTGAAACTGCAAATGCAGTTGGAAAATTAGTAGCTGAAAGAGCAATAGCAGCTGGTGTAAGTGTTATCTCTTTTGATAGAGGTGGTTATTTATATCATGGACGTGTTAAATCATTAGCTGAAGGCGCAAGAGAAGCAGGACTTAAATTCTAAGAAATTATGTATCAAAATTATAAAAACGTAGAACTAGTTAAACCAGGAGGTCTTGATTTAAAAGACCGTTTGGTTAACGTAAATCGTGTAACTAAAGTTACTAAGGGTGGTAGAGCATTTGGTTTCTCTGCAATCGTAGTAGTTGGAGACGAAAGTGGTGTTGTTGGTCATGGATTAGGAAAATCTAAAGATGTAGCAGAAGCTATTGCTAAAGCAATTGAAGATGCTAAGAAAAATTTAGTTAGAATTCCTTTATATGGTCATACTGTACCGCACGAACAAAAAGGTAAATTTGGTGGAGCTAGAGTTAATCTTTTGCCTGCATCGCACGGTACCGGAGTTATTGCTGGTGGTGCTGTACGTTCAGTTTTAGAGTCTGTTGGTGTTCATGATGTATTATCAAAATCACAAGGATCTTCTAATCCTCATAACGTTGTTAAAGCTACTTTCGATGCTTTATTACAAATGAGAAGTGCTGCAACAGTTGCAAAACAAAGAGGGCTATCTCTAGATAAAGTATTTAAAGGTTAAAATTCAAGAAAAAATGACGAAAATTTTAGTAAAACAAGTAAGAAGTAAAATCAATTGTCCTCTTAATCAAAAGAGAACTTTGGAAGCTTTAGGTCTTCGTAAAATGGGACAAGTTGTTGAGCATGATGCAAGTCCTGCAGTTCTTGGAATGGTAAATAAAGTTAAACACTTAGTTTCTGTAGAAGAAGCTAAATAACATCAATAGTTATGAATTTAAGTAACTTACAACCAGCTGAAGGTTCAACGCACAATCAAAATAAGCGTTTAGGTAGAGGTGAAGGTTCTGGTAAAGGTGGTACCTCTGCAAGAGGGCACAAAGGAGCTAAATCACGTTCTGGTTATTCGAAAAAAATTGGTTTTGAAGGTGGGCAAATGCCACTACAAAGACGTGTACCTAAGTTCGGTTTTAAAAATATCAATAGAAAAGAGTACCAAGGTATAAATCTTGATACAATTCAAATGTTAGTAGATAACGGTTTAATAACAGATACTTTAGAATTTTCAGTATTAGTTGAGACTCGTTTAGCTACAAAAAATAGCTTAGTGAAGATTTTAGGAAGGGGTGAGCTAACAACTAAATTGAAAGTAAGTGCTCACAAATTTACTGCTACTGCAAAAGCTGCTATTGAAGCTGCTGGTGGAGAAGTAGTAAGTTTATAAACTAAAAAGTATAATGAAGAAATTTATAGATTCTTTTGTCAATGCATGGAAAATTGAGGAACTAAAAAATAGAATTTTAGTTACTTTAGGGATATTACTCGTGTACCGTTTCGGTGCACAAGTAACTCTTCCTGGTATTGATGCTACTCAATTAGGTAATCTTACAAGTCAAACGGATGAAGGTATTGGTTGGTTGATCAACGTATTTACAGGTGGTGCTTTTTCACAAGCGTCTGTTTTCGCGCTTGGTATTATGCCTTACATTTCTGCGTCTATTGTAGTTCAATTAATGGGAATTGCGGTTCCTTATTTACAAAAATTACAAAAAGATGGTGAAAGTGGTAGAAAAAAAATCAATCAGATTACAAGATGGTTAACTATTCTTATTACTCTAGTACAAGCACCTGGTTATATTTTTAACTTAAATGCAACTTTGCCTAAAGAGGCTTTTGTACCAGAGTTTTTCTCATTCATTTTCTTATCAGTATCTGTTCTTATTTTAGTTACGGGTACCATATTCGCAATGTGGTTAGGAGAGAAAATTACGGATAAAGGTATTGGTAATGGTATTTCGCTTTTAATTATGGTAGGTATTATTGCTAGAATGCCACAATCTTTCATGCAGGAAATTACTTCAAGAACAACACAAGCAAATGGTGGTGTTATGATGATAGTATTTGAACTTATTCTTTGGTTTGTAATTATTATTGCTTGTATTTTACTAGTAATGGCTGTTAGAAGAATACCTGTTCAGTATGCAAGAAGAACTGTTTCTGGTGATTTTGAGGAAGATGCTATGGGAGGATCGAGACAATTTATTCCTTTAAAGCTTAATGCATCTGGTGTAATGCCAATAATATTTGCACAAGCTATAATGTTTATACCTGCCGCAGTATCTGGTTTAGCAGAGTCTGAAGCAGCTCAATCGTTGTCAGGAATGTTTAAAGATCCATTCGGATTAGTTTATAATATAGTATTTGCTTTGTTAATAATAATTTTTACGTATTTTTACACCGCAATTACTGTTCCTACGAATAAAATGGCAGATGATTTAAAGAGAAGTGGTGGTTTTATTCCTGGTATTCGTCCAGGTGTTGAAACTGGCGATTATCTAGATAATATTATGTCATTAATCACATTTCCTGGATCTGTATTTTTAGCTATTATTGCTGTTTTTCCTGCAATAGTTGTTAGTTTATTTGGTGTTCAAGGTGCTTGGGGTTATTTTTACGGAGGAACCTCGTTATTGATTATGGTTGGAGTAGCAATTGACACGATACAACAAGTAAATTCATATCTGCTTAATAAGCATTATGATGGATTAATGAAAAGTGGTAAAAATAGAAAAGCAGTAGCTTAATATTTATGGCAAAACAATCAGCAATAGAACAGGACGGATCAATAATTGAAGCATTGTCGAATGCAATGTTTCGTGTTGAGTTAGAAAATGGACACGTAGTAATAGCTCATATTTCTGGAAAGATGCGTATGCATTATATTAAATTATTACCAGGAGACAAGGTTAAACTTGAAATGAGCCCTTACGATTTGTCTAAAGCAAGAATTACATATAGATACTAAAGCTATTAAAATGAAAGTAAGAGCATCAGTTAAAAAAAGAAGTGCCGAGTGCATTATTGTGCGTAGAAAAGGAAGATTATACGTAATAAACAAAAAAAATCCTAGATTTAAACAAAGACAAGGATAATTATGGCAAGAATAGCAGGGGTAGATATACCTAAACAAAAAAGAGGAGTTATCGCATTAACCTATATCTTTGGTGTAGGTGCTAGCAGAGCTAAAGAAGTTTTAGCAAAAGCTAATGTAAGCGAAGATACAAAAGTTCAAGATTGGAATGATGATGAAATTAGCGGAATTCGTGAAGCTGTTTCATTTTTCAAAATTGAAGGAGAACTACGTTCTGAAATTCAATTAAACATCAAACGTTTAATGGATATTGGGTGTCAAAGAGGTATTCGTCATAGATCAGGTCTTCCATTAAGAGGACAAAGAACTAAGAACAACTCTAGAACTAGAAAAGGTAAAAGAAAAACTGTTGCTAACAAGAAAAAAGCAACTAAATAATAAGTAAGTATGGCTAAAGCAACAGCAAAAAAACGTAAAGTTATCGTTGAATCTACTGGAGAAGCTCACGTTAGTGCTACTTTTAATAATATCATTATTTCTTTGACAAATAAGAAAGGTGAAGTTATTTCTTGGTCATCAGCTGGTAAAATGGGTTTTAGAGGTTCTAAAAAGAATACTCCATATGCAGCTCAATTAGCATCTGAAGATTGTGCAAAAGTAGCTCTTGAAGCTGGACTTAAAAAAGTAAAAGTTTACGTTAAAGGTCCAGGTAACGGAAGAGAATCAGCGATTCGTTCAATCCACAATAGTGGAATTGAAGTAACTGAAATCATCGATGTTACTCCTATGCCTCATAATGGATGTAGACCTCCAAAGAGAAGAAGAGTATAATTTTTTTGAGTAATTTAATAAGTATAAACCCTGGTAGGTTTAGTTTATCGAAGGATAGTGACCTTAATTCATAACACCTACCTATATTCAATTTTAAAATGGCAAGATATACTGGTCCAAAAACTAAGATTGCTCGTAAATTTGGCGAGGCAATATTCGGAGAAGACAAAGCTTTCGAAAAAAGAAATTACCCACCTGGTCAACATGGTTTGGCTAAAAGAAGAGGTAAAAAATCTGAATACGCTGTCCAGTTAATGGAAAAGCAAAAAGCAAAGTACACTTATGGTGTTCTTGAAAAACAATTTAGAAACCTTTTCAAAAAAGCTTCTGCTTCTTCAGGTGTAACAGGTGAAATTTTGTTACAATTATGTGAATCTCGTTTAGATAACGTTGTTTATAGAATGGGAATAGCTCCTACTCGTAGAGCTGCTCGTCAAATTGTTTCACATAGACATGTTACTGTAAATGGTGAACTTGTTAATGTGGCATCTTACCATGTTAAAGCAGGCGATAAAGTTGCTGTAAGAGAAAAATCAAAATCCCTTGATTCTATTGCTATTTCTTTAGCGAGCGCTTCTCAAGTATATGAATGGATTACGTGGAATAATGATACTATGGAAGGTACTTATGTTGCTGTTCCTCAGAGATTACAAATTCCTGAAAACATTAAAGAGCAACTAATCGTAGAGTTGTATAACAAATAAAAACTAACTTTAGTCGAAATATGGCATTATTTAATTTTCAAAAGCCCGATAAAGTTATCATGATCGATTCTACCGATTTTGAAGGTAAATTTGAGTTTAGACCTTTAGAACCTGGTTATGGATTGACTGTTGGTAATGCATTAAGAAGAGTTTTGCTTTCTTCTTTAGAAGGATTCGCAATTACATCTGTAAGAATAGAAGGAGTTGAACATGAATTTTCTACTATTTCTGGTGTTGTAGAAGATGTTACAGAAATTATTTTAAATCTTAAACAAGTTCGTTTTAAAAGACAAATTGAAGATGTAGATAATGAATCTGTTTCTATGTCTCTTACTAATAAAGACCAAATTACTGCTGGTGATTTTCAAAAATTCATCTCTGGTTTTCAAGTTTTGAATCCAGATTTAGTGATTTGCAATTTAGACAGCAAAACTACTATCAATATGGAACTTTCCATCGAAAAAGGTAGGGGTTATGTTCCAGCTGAAGAAAACAAAAAAGCAAACGCACCTATTGGAACAATTTTTACAGATTCTATTTACACTCCTGTAAAAAATGTTAAATATTCAATTGAAAACTTTCGTGTGGAACAAAAAACAGACTATGAAAAGTTAGTTTTTGAAATCCAAACGGATGGTTCAATTAACCCAAAAGATGCTTTGACGGAAGCAGCTAAAACGTTGATTCACCACTTTATGTTGTTTTCTGATGAGAGAATCACATTAGAGGCGGATGAAATTGCTCAAACAGAATCATATGATGAAGAATCTTTACATATGAGACAGTTATTGAAAACAAAACTTGTTGATATGGACTTGTCCGTTAGAGCTTTAAATTGTTTAAAAGCGGCTGAAGTAGATACATTAGGAGACTTAGTTTCCTTCAATAAGAATGATTTAATGAAGTTCAGAAACTTTGGTAAAAAGTCTCTAACAGAACTAGATGAGTTAGTTGCGGCTAAAAGTCTTTCTTTTGGAATGGATTTAAGCAAATATAAATTAGATAAAGAGTAAATCACTTCATATTTTGCTCTCCATAGCGGATTGTAGCAAGATGAGGGTTAAATAGTTAGTCATGAGACACGGAAAGAAATTCAACCATTTAAGTAGACAAACAAGTCATAGAAAAGCTATGTTAGCTAATATGGCATGTTCGTTAATAGAACACAAGCGTATAAATACTACTGTTGCTAAAGCTAAAGCTTTAAAGCAGTTTTTTGAACCTCTTGTTACAAAATCAAAAGAAGATACTACTCACAACAGACGTATTGTTTTTTCTAGATTAAGAGATAAGTATGCAGTAACTGAATTGTTTAGAGAAGTAGCTGCTAAAGTAGCTGATCGTCCAGGTGGATACACACGTATCATTAAACTTGGTAATCGTCAGGGAGATAATGCAGATATGGCAATGATTGAGTTAGTTGACTTTAATACATTGTATAACGGAGGTAAAAAAGAAGTTAAGAAAACGACTCGTCGTGGAAAAACTAAAAAGACAGATGAAGCTACTGAAGCTCCAGCTGCTGATGTTTCTGAAAATACTGAAGTTACAGAATAGTCATGAAATATTGATTAACATAAAAAAAAGGATAAACAAAATTTGTTTATCCTTTTTTTTTATCCTTTTTTTTCAATTTTTTAATTTAAATTTGCACAAATCTCTACAACTTTCAAAAAATGAAATATTCAAATCGCTCTCAAGCAGTTTTATTATTAAAAGACGGAACTATTTTTTACGGCAAATCTATTGGGTTTTCTGGTCAAACATTTGGCGAAGTTGCTTTTAATACCGGAACAACTGGTTATCAAGAAATTTTCACAGACCCTTCTTATTTTGGACAAATAATGGTTACCACTAATGCGCACATTGGTAATTATGGAGTTAATAGTGAAGAAATTGAATCTGACGGAGTAAAAATAGCCGGTTTAGTTTGTAAAAATTTTAGTTTTAATCATTCTAGAGTAAATTCGAGTGAAGGTTTGTTTGAGTATTTAGAAAAGCAAAAGTTAATTGTTATTTCAGATGTTGATACTAGAGCTCTTGTTAGTTACATTAGAGATAACGGCGCTATGAATGCTATTATTTGTACAGATGGAACGCCAATCGAAGAGTTGAAAAATAGTTTTAATGTTATGCCAGACATGAAAGGTTTAGAGTTAGCTTCTAAGGTTTCTACTAAAGAGACTTATTTTTATGGTAATGAAAATGCTAAATACAAAATAGCAGCACTTGATTTAGGTATAAAAACCAATATTTTACGCAATTTAGCGGCTAGAGATTGTTTTATTAAGGTTTTTCCTTTTAATGCAACCTACGATGAGATGAAAGAATTTAATCCAAATGGGTATTTTCTTTCTAATGGTCCTGGCGATCCAGAGCCTTTATTTTCAGCACAAAATGTTGCTAAAGAAATTATGAATGAAAACCAACCGTTATTTGGAATTTGTTTGGGACACCAAGTAATTGCAATTGCAAACGGTGTTTCAACCTATAAAATGTTTAATGGGCATAGAGGAATTAATCATCCTGTTAAAAATATAATTACTGGTAAAGGAGAAATTACTTCGCAAAATCATGGGTTTGCGGTTAATAAAGAAGAATTAGAAGCGCATACAGATTTAGAACTTACACACTATCATTTAAATGATAATACAGTTGCAGGAATGCGTTCTAGATCTAAAAACTGTTTCTCGGTTCAATATCATCCAGAGGCTAGTCCTGGACCACATGACTCCTCTTATTTATTTGATCAATTTATTACTAATATTGAATCAGCAATAATCTAATTTATATATTATCTAAAACTATAACAATGAGTATCATTATAAAAATACACGCAAGACAAATTTTTGATTCAAGAGGTAATCCAACGGTAGAAGTTGACGTTATTACAGAAAGTGGAACCTTAGGTAGAGCTGCGGTACCAAGTGGCGCTTCAACTGGCGAACATGAAGCTGTTGAGTTACGCGATGGTGGAAAAGCATTTATGGGTAAAGGAGTTCTTAAGGCAATAGAAAATGTAAATGTTACAATAGCTACTGAATTATTAGGAATGTCTGTATTTGAACAAAATACTATTGATAAAATGATGATTGATTTAGATGGTACGCCAAATAAATCAAAGTTAGGTGCTAACGCAATTCTTGGTGTTTCTTTAGCAGTTGCTAAGGCCGCCGCTAATGAATTAGGAATGCCTTTATATCGGTATGTAGGTGGCGTTTCTGCAAATACGTTGCCAGTTCCTATGATGAATATTATTAATGGAGGCTCTCATTCTGATGCGCCTATTGCATTTCAAGAATTTATGATTATGCCTGTTAAAGCAAAAACTTTTACGGAAGCAATGCAAATGGGATCTGAAATTTTTCATAATTTAAAGAAAGTTTTACACGATAGAAATTTATCAACAGCAGTTGGAGATGAAGGTGGCTTTGCACCAAATTTATCTGGCGGAACCGAGGATGCCTTAGATTCAATCAAATTAGCTGTTGAAAATGCAGGTTATTCTTTTGGAGAGGATATTATGATTGCATTAGATTGTGCATCTGCAGAGTTTTATGTAAATGGAAAATACGATTACTCAAAATTTGAGGGCGAAACAGGTAAAGTTAGAACTTCTCAAGAACAAGCGGAATACTTAGCAGATTTAACAACAAAATATCCAATTATCTCTATTGAAGATGGTATGGATGAAAATGATTGGGAGGGTTGGAAAATATTAACTAATTTAGTAGGAGATAAAGTACAATTAGTAGGAGATGATTTATTTGTAACTAATGTTGAAAGATTGTCTAAAGGAATCCAAGAAGGTATTGCCAATTCAATTTTAATTAAAGTTAACCAAATAGGAACTTTAACAGAGACTATAGCGGCAGTTAACATGGCGCATAATGCAGGGTATACATCTGTAATGTCACACCGTTCAGGTGAAACAGAAGATTATATTATTGCAGATTTAGCGGTGGCTTTAAATTGCGGTCAAATTAAAACAGGTTCGGCTTCTCGTTCAGATCGAATGGCAAAATACAATCAGTTATTGCGTATTGAAGAAGAATTAAATGAAGTAGCCTATTTTCCTGGTAAAAAGGCATTTAAAATAAAGTTTTAATTTTTTTAGAGTAATAATAAAGTAGGTTAAAAGAGGTGTTTTAAATCTATGTTAAATAAATACAAATTATTTATAAATACTTTTAAATTAAATTAATATTCATTAAATTCGCTTTGTTCGTTAAAATTAAAAATATATAAATAAATATGTCAAAAACTGCAATATTAGAGCTAGATGGCAAAAAATATGAGTTCCCAGTTTATGTAGGGAGTGAAAATGAAGTTGCTATCAATATAGAAAAGTTGCGTGGAGCAACAGGTGCAATCACAATTGATCCAGGATATAAAAATACAGGCTCTTGTAATAGTGAAATTACTTTTTTAGATGGAGAAGAAGGTATTCTGCGTTATAGAGGTTATTCTATCGAAGAATTAGCGGAACAATCCAATTTTTTAGAAGTTTCTTATTTATTAGTATTTGGACAATTACCAAGTGCTGCTGAACTTGATAAATTTGAAAACGATATTAGAAAATACACATTAGTTAATGAAGAAATGAAAACCATATTAGAAGGTTTTCCAAAAACAGCACATCCAATGGGTGTTTTATCTTCCTTAACAAGTGCATTAACTGCTTTTAACCCTAAACCGGTAAATGTAGATAATGAAAAAGAATTGTATGAAGCCGTTTGTAAAACTATGGGTAAATTCATGGTTATTGCAACTTGGACTTACAGAAGAAGAATGGGTTATCCTTTAAATTATTATGATAATACAAAAGGATATGTTCAAAATTTCATGCGTTTAATGTTTGAAATTCCAACAGAACCATATAAATTAGATACAAAAGTTGTTACCGCATTAGATAAATTATTTATTCTTCATGCAGATCACGAACAAAACTGTTCAACATCTACAGTAAGAATTGTAGGTTCTTCTCATGCTGGCTTATTTGCTTCAATATCTGCGGGTGTTTCTGCTTTGTGGGGGCCATTACATGGAGGTGCAAACCAAGCAGTATTAGAAATGCTTCAAGAAATTCATGATAATGGAGGCGATGTAGATAAATATGTATTAAAAGCAAAAGACAAAGACGATTCATTCCGTTTAATGGGCTTTGGTCATAGAGTTTATAAAAACTTTGATCCTAGAGCTACAATCATTAAAAAAGCTGCCGATGATGTTTTAGCAGCTATGGGTGTGAATGATCCTTTGTTAGATATTGCAAAAAAATTAGAAAAAGTTGCTTTAGAAGACGAATATTTTAAAGAAAGAAGTTTATATCCAAACGTAGATTTTTATTCCGGAATTATTTATAGAGCTATGGGTATTCCTGTAGAAATGTATACAGTTCTTTTTGCAATAGGTCGTTTACCAGGATGGATTGCACAATGGAAAGAAATGCGTTTAAATAAAGAACCAATAGGTCGTCCAAGACAAGTTTATACGGGAGAAACCTTAAGGTCTTTTGTTTCTATTGATAAAAGATAATTAATTTTGAGTAAAAAAAATCCCGAATATTTCGGGATTTTTTTATTTACAGAAGTTTTTTTCTAATAAAGGCTTTGTTATCTTTGCCAATAATTGAATATAGGTTAGCTTTAACTTAATCGAACATATATATGAATAACAAAATAATCTTTGTAATTAACGAATCTGAAATTACCGCAGGTACTAGAGGTGCCTCTTTGGGCCCTCAAGCAATAATAACAGCGGCTAGAAAAGTTGGTAGTTATATTTTTGGTGAAAACAATATTCGAAAAATAAAAAATGTAAACGAATTATTAGATAAGCCTACCTCGTTTCCTTTTGCAAAAAGAATTGATGGTTTATTAAAAGTATATCAAGAACTTAATGCAACTCTCATAGAGGTTTTTGATAAAAATGTTTTTCCTATTGTTTTAGCTGCCGATCATGGTTCAGCAGGAGGAACAATATCAGGTATCAAGTCTGCATTTCCAGATAAAAGATTAGGCGTTATTTGGATTGATGCACATGCAGATATTCATACACCATATACAACACCTTCAGGTAATATGCATGGAATGCCATTGGCTTCTGTTATGAATATTGACAATCTAGAATGTAAGAAAAACGATTTAGAAGCGGAAACTGTTGAGCTATGGAATGAACTAAAAAGTGTGGGTACTACTAATCAAAAAATTAAACCAGAAGATTTAGTTTATATTGGTGTTCGTGATGTTGAAGAACAGGAAATATCCATAATTGAACGTTTAGGAATAAAATGGCACACAGTTAACGATCTTAGAACTAATGGAGTTAATTATATTATAGAAAATGTTAATGAACAATTAAAAGATTGTGATATTATTTATATTTCTTTTGATGTTGACTCTATGGATCCAGATTTAACTTCTTATGGAACGGGTACGCCAGTAAAAAATGGTATTACACCTAAAGAAGCTAAAGATTTAATGCTTGCATTTTCTCAAAACAAGAAAACAGTATGTGTTGAAATTGTAGAAGTGAACCCTTGTTTAGACGAAAATAAAAATAAAATGGCAGAAGTGACTTTAGAAATTGTTGAAGCAGTTACTAAAATAATTAAAAACAGATAATGAAACAAACTACAAATACAATTTTGATGATTCGTCCGGTGGCTTTTCGCATGAACGAACAAACAACAGTAAATAATTATTATCAAAAAGTTTTAGAGACTCTTTTGCCTGCTACAGTAAACGTAAAAGCACAAGAAGAATTTGATGCTTATGTTGCAAAACTTCGCGCGGTGGGCATAAATGTTATTGTTATTAACGATACGATTAAGCCAGATACACCTGATAGTATTTTTCCAAATAATTGGGTTTCTTTTCATGAAAATGGAGATGTAGCTTTATATCCAATGTTTGCAGAGAACAGAAGATTAGAAAGAAGAGAGGACATTTTAGATACGATAGAGGAGAATGGTTTTAAAATCGAAAATATTGTAGATTATACTTCAGCAGAAGATGATAAAATTTATTTAGAAGGTACAGGAAGTATTTTATTAGATAGAGAAAATGAAATTGCATATTGTGCTTTATCGGCAAGAGCAGATGAAGAACTTTTTATTGAATTTTGTGAAGACTTTCATTATGATCCAGTAATTTTTGAAGCATTTCAAACAGTATCTAATGGCGAGAGAAAAAATATTTTCCATACAAATGTAATGATGTGTTTAGCAGAAACATTTGCTGTTATTTGCGCAGACTGTATTGATGACAAAGCAGAACAGAAAAATGTTTTGAAACGCTTAAAAAATAGTGGTAAAGAAGTTATTCTTATTACAGAAGAACAAGTGAATAGTTTTGCGGGCAATATGTTGCAAGTTCGTGGTGCAAATGATGAATTGTTTTTAATTATGAGTAATGCAGCTTTTGAAAGTTTAACTGCTGATCAAATTGCTAAAATAGAAAAGCATTGTAAAATAGTACATGCTAGTTTAGATATTATTGAAGCTTGCGGTGGCGGAAGTGCACGTTGTATGATGGCGGAAGTTTTTTTACCAAAAGAATAATTCACGTGCTTTCTAGAAGAACTAAATATGGACTGAAGGCGTTAATTTATATTGCTAAGCAAGATAATTTAATGCCTGTTCTTATTTCTGAAATAGCTTTAAATGAAAATATTTCAAAAAAATTCTTAGAAGGAATTTTATTAGATTTAAAAAAAACAGGCATTTTAGGTTCAAAAAAAGGTAAGGGTGGCGGCTATTATTTATTAAAAGAGCCAAAAGATATTTCAGTAGCAACAATTTTTCGTTTTCTTGACGGACCTATAGCGATGTTACCTTGTGTAAGTCTAAATTTTTACGAAAAATGTAACGATTGTCCAAGTGAAGAAACTTGTGCAGTAAATAAATTGTTGATTCAAGTAAGAGATAATGCACTTAACGTTTTAAACAATAAATCGTTAAGTGATTTAGCAAATTCTTAACTCTTTTTTTACGTCAATACTCTATTAAATCTATAGACTATTAGTATATTTGAAAAAAAATAAAAATGATACTCGATTTAATTAAATCAAAAAAAAATATTGAAAAATATAGTGAAATTAAAACATCTGCTTTTAAAGCAGTTACGTGGAGGATTATAGGTACAATTGATACAATTGTAATCTCTTATCTCATGACTGGAAATGTTAAAATAGCACTTTCTATAGGGAGTTTTGAAGTTTTTACGAAAATGATATTGTATTTTTTTCATGAAAGAATTTGGGCAAGATGGACAAAATAAAAAAACTTTTAGAAACTTATAATAGTGCTCTAGACAAATTAAGTTTACAAGAAGGGTTGCAATTTATTACTAATGAATTAGAAGGGAAGAAAGTCTTTTCAACTTCTTTTGGAATGGAGGATCAAGTAATAACTCATTTTCTAAATTCTTTGTCCAAAGAAATCACTGTTTTTACTTTGGATACCGGTAGATTGTTTGAAGAAACATATGGAGTATTTCAAAAAACGCAATTAAAATACAAAGCAATAACTATTGAAACTTATTTTCCAGATGAAAAAAACATTCAAGAATATATTAATTCAGAGGGCGTAAATGGTTTCTATAATTCGGTAGAAAGCAGAAAAAAATGCTGTTTTATACGAAAAGTAATTCCGTTAAAAAGAGCCTTAGAAGGAGCAAATGTTTGGATAACAGGTTTGCGAGCAGAACAATCTCAAAATAGAGAAACAATGCAGTTCTTAGAATGGGATGAAGAGAATCAATTAATAAAGTATAATCCTTTATTGAAGTACACAGTAGAAGAACTAGAGAAACTGGTTACTCTAAATAATATTCCAATTAATAGCTTACATAAAAAAGGATATGCTAGCATTGGTTGTGCGCCTTGTACGCGTGCAATTGTTGAAAATGAAGATTTTAGAGCTGGAAGATGGTGGTGGGAAAACGGAAAAAAAGAGTGTGGTTTACACATTCATCAAGATAAGAATAATTAAAAAAAATATAGGAAATGAGAAATCATTTAGAGGAATTAGAAAACGAAAGTATTTATATTTTAAGAGAAGTTGCAGCTCAGTTTCAAAAGCCAGTCTTATTGTTTTCTGGTGGAAAAGATTCTATTACAGTTGCAAGATTAGCTCAAAAAGCCTTTTATCCGGCAAAAATACCGTTTACTTTTATGCATATTGATACTGGACATAATTTTCCTGAAACAATTACTTTTCGGGATAAGCTAACGGAAGAATTGGGAGTCGAATTAATTGTTCGTTATGTTCAAGACAGTATTAATTTAAATAAAGTACAGGAAGAAATAGGAAAATATGCTAGTAGAAATTCGTTGCAAACGGTAACGCTTTTAGATGCTATTGAAGAGTTTGGTTTTGATGCATGCATTGGTGGAGCTAGAAGAGATGAAGAAAAATCAAGAGCCAAAGAACGTATTTTTTCAGTAAGAGATGATTTTGGTCAATGGGATTCTAAAAAACAACGACCAGAAATGTTTACTATTTTAAATGGAAAAATTAATTTTGGAGAAAATATAAGAGCATTTCCTATTAGTAACTGGACAGAAGAAGACGTGTGGAGTTATATTAAACAAGAAGATTTAGAATTGCCTTCCATTTATTTTGCACACGAGAGAAAATTAGTAAAAAGAGATGGAGCTGTTTTAGCTTATTCAGAATTTTTAAATTTAGTTGAAACAGATGAAATTATAACAAACATAGTTCGTTTTCGTACAGTTGGAGATATGACTTGTACGGCGGCTTTGCCATCAATAGCTGCAACAATAGAGGAAGTAATGTATGAAAACAAAGCATCAAAATCTTCAGAAAGAGGCGCTAGAATTGACGATAAACGTTCGGAAGCAGCATTAGAACAAAGAAAAAAAGGAGGTTATTTTTAATTTTTTTTACCAAATATTTAATGAATTAATAATGATTTTTTTAGAGAAAAGGAATCTATACAATTATAGTAATACGTGGCATAAAAACAAAATTATATTTAAAAGACATAAAGTATAAAAATTGAAAATGGAGTTACTTAAAATAAATACAGCAGGAAGTGTAGACGACGGAAAAAGCACTTTAATAGGACGTTTTTTATACGATAATAATGCACTTACTATCGAACAAGAAGAATTAGTACGATTAAAAACGAAAGAAAAAGGATTAGACGATTTAGATTTTTCTGTAATAACGGATGGTTTAATTGCAGAACGGGAACAAGGTATAACAATAGATGTAGCACATATTTATTTTTCTTCGGCAACTAGAAAATTCATTATTGCGGATAGTCCTGGTCATATCGAATATACTCGGAATATGGTTACCGGTGCTTCTAATTCTGATTTGTCGATAATTCTGATTGATGCAAGAAAAGGATTGTTAGAACAGACCCACCGACATTATTTTATTAGTCGAATGTTACGCTTAGAGCAAGTAGTATTTTGTATAAATAAAATGGATTTAGTTGCTTACAGCGAAGATGTTTTTTTAAAAATTGCATTGGATATTGATAAAATGGTAAAGCAATTAGAACCTTTAGAGCAAACTATTGAAATTATACCCATAAGTTCTTTAAAAGGAGATAATGTAGTGCATTTTTCTAAAAATATGCCTTGGTATAAAAGGGAAACTTTATCTACAGTCTTGCACGGTTTTTCAAAAAAAACAGAAGACAAGAAGCCATTTAGAATGGATGTGCAACAAGTAAACCATGTTCAAAATGATCAATTTGTGGATTATAGGTCGTATGCTGGTAGAATAAGCTCGGGGAGTATAAAAATTGGAGATGAGTTAATTGTTTTACCTTCTGAAAAAAAGGCAGAAGTAATTGAAATTAGAAAATTTACAGCAACTCTTGAAGAAGCTAAAGCTGGAGATTCTATTCAAATTAGACTAAAAGAGGATATTGATATAAGTAGAGGAATGCTCTTAGCGAATGAGGTTAATATTTCTCTTTTCGAAAAAGAATTGCAAGCCTGTTTGGTATGGTTAGATGAAAAACCAGCTAATTTGAGCGTAAAATATCATTTACAAGTAGGCTCAAGAACTGCCTTTTGTAAAATTAACGAAGTAAAGTATTTAATTCAACCAGAAGATCCTTTACAAAATATACAATCTTCAATTATTGTGTTAAATAGTATTGCAGTTGTAAAAATTAAATTGGCCAATGCTCTTTTTTTAGATAAATTCTCGGATAACAAAAAAAATGGTGCCTTTATTCTAATCGATACACAAACTAATAATACGGTTGCTGTTGGATTTGTAGAATAAACGAATAGGGTTAAAAAACAAAAAAGCCTCAAAATCAATGACTTTGAGGCTTTTTTTAGGTTTGTAAATTTTAGATATGTTGTTGGATTATATTTATAATACCAACACTAATGTATTGAATACCAATTGCTAATACTATAAAACCTATAATTCTTGAAATGGCTACAATTCCAGAAGCACCTAGCATTTTTGAAAGATAATGGGAGCTTCTCAAAATTAAAAATATGCTAATAGAGATAAGAAGCATAGAACAACAAGATATTATTTTTTGAGATATTTCAACTTGTTCAGGATACATAGTTATAAGTAGTGAAATAGAACCTGGACCAGCAAGCATAGGTATTGCTAATGGCGTTAGAGCAATGTCATTTCTTGTCTTTGCATCTGTTGTAATTTTTTTGCTTACACCTCTTTTCTTAGAAAAATTACCTGTTAATAATGAAAATCCAGAAAGTGAAATGATAATTCCACCTGCAATTCTTAGCGATTCAATGTTAATTCCAAAAAAAGCAAGCACATATTTTCCTGTAAAATAAGAAGTAATCAAAATAAGAAATACATTTATTGCAGTCCACAGAGAAATTCTTTGACGCTCTTTTTTTGTATCTTCTTGTGTTAGGCCTATAAAAACTGGGATTGCTCCTAAAGGGTTAAGTACTGAAAATAACGCGGCAAAAACATAAATAAATTGGTCCATTCTTTTTATTGCAAATATAAAGTTTCTTTTTTAAAAGATTTTAATTAATCGTATTACTCTAAAGTTATTATAATTTACTAAATTTATATAAATACAAAAAGATGAAAACACTGATACTAGGAGCTACAGAGAATAAAGAAAGATATGCTTATAAAGCAATTAATAATTTAATTGCAAAAAGCCATCAAGTAGTAGCAATAGGCGCAAGAAAAGGAATGGCTTTAGACGTTATAATAGAAACAGAGAAAATGTCTTTTCAGGGTATTGACACTGTTTCTTTGTATTTAAATTCCAAAGCACAAAAAGAATATTATGAGTACGTTATTTCTTTAAAACCAAGAAGAGTAATATTTAATCCTGGTACAGAAAACGGAGAATTCTATGATTTGCTTAGAAAAAATAATATTTCTTTTGAAGAATCCTGCACGTTGGTTTTATTAGCTACAAATCAGTATTAAATATAAATAGTAGCGTAATTGATTTGACTATCTTTGAAAAAAAATAAAAAAAAACACTTATAATAGGCGCTTTTTCAAAACCAGAACAAGACAGTAGTTAAGCAATTAGTGCTTTGGCAAGCCATAAAATTCCTGTTATTGCTATAGGACAAAGAACTAGAGAAGTTGCTAGAATTACAATTCAAACTAAAGCTTTTCCTACTGTTACTTTGTATGTTAATATAGAAAGACAAAGAGAATATTATAATTATATAATTAGTCTAAATCTTAAAAGAATTATTTTAATCCAGGTACTGAAAATATTGAGTTTTGTAATTTGATTAAAGCAAATAACACTAAAATAGAAGCGGCTTCTTTGCTTTCGCTACTTTCTACGAATCAATACTAAACCTAAAAAGGTAAGCAGTCCATTAAGTATTAAGATTTCAAACCCAAATGCAAACCCAAACCATTGCATGCTATAATTATTAAGCAATAGTGAAATGGCTACAGATGCTATTGCAACTATTGGGGTAAGTTTGTCTTTTATTTGCCATTTTGTAAAGAGACCAAAACTATATAAACCTAACAATGGGCCATAAGTAAAACCTGCAAATTTTAATACTTTGTCTATTATACTAGAGTCGTTAAATGCATACTTAAAGAAAAGAATTACAAGAATGGAAATGAAAACGAACATTAAGTGAATTCTTTTTCGGATGGCTACTTGTTTAATAACATCGTATTTTTTTTCAATATCTAAAATATCAATACTAAAAGAAGTTGTTAAAGAAGTTAAAGCACTATCCGCACTAGAATAAGCAGCTGCTATTAATCCAAGTAAGAAACTAAATGCAACAACAATTCCTAAATGTTTATTTGCTAATATTGGAAATAACGCGTCTCCATGTGCATCAATTCCATATTTTAAAGCATATTCTGTAAATAAAAGCCCAAGAACTAAAAAGAAGAAATTTACTATAGTTAGCACAATAGTAAACCAAAACATGTTTTTTTGAGCGTCTTTTAATGTTTTACAAGTTAGATTTTTTTGCATCATGTCTTGGTCTAGTCCTGTCATAACAATAGCAATGAAAATTCCCGACAGGAATTGTTTCCAAAAATAAGTTGGAGCATGTAAATTCTCTAGAAAAAATGTTTTTGAGAAAGAACTGTCAGAAATAAACTGAGAAAAATTAGTAATATTAACACCTAAATCTTGTGAAACCACAACAATACAAATTCCAACGGATAATAACATGAAAAAAGTTTGTAGGGTATCTGTCCATATAATTGTTTTTATTCCAGATTTAAAAGTATAAAGCCAAATTAATAATATGGTTGCAGTTACCGTAATCCAATAAGGAATTCCTAAAGGTTCAAAAACTAATGTTTGTAAAACATCTGCCACCAAAAGTAAACGCAAGTTAGAACCAACTGTTCTTGAAATTATAAAAAACCAAGCACCAGTTTTATAAGAAAACTTTCCAAATCGATCTTCTAAATAAGTATAAATGGAGGTTAGATTTAGCTTATAATATAATGGTAATAAAACAGTTGCAATTATAAAATAACCAATTATATAGCCTAATACTATTTGAAAATACACAAATTGCGAGCCTTCTACTTTTCCAGGAACCGAGATAAAAGTTACGCCAGATAAAGAAGAACCAATCATTCCAAAGGCAACTAAATACCACGGAGATTGCTTGTTTGCTTTAAAAAAAGAGTCGTTATTGTCTGCATCTTTTTTACCAGTAAAGTGAGAAAATAAAATTAAAACAGTAAAATAAGAAAGGATTAGTATTAAAATTGAGATTGGTTGCATTTTGTAAATCTTTAAAACAAAGATAATAGAATATATTAATTTTAGAATGTCTAACTTTTGTATTTTTGTACTTATGGAATTACCTTCAAAATTATTAGAAAATGCAGTTTATGAAATTGCTCAATTACCAGGAATTGGCAAACGAACAGCATTAAGGCTAGCACTGCATTTATTGCGCCAGCCTTTAGAACAAACTGAAAATTTGAGCTTAGCATTAAGCAATTTGCGAAAAAATATACAATATTGTAAAATGTGCCATAATATTTCAGACTTTGATATTTGTCAAATTTGTAGTAATCCAAAAAGAGATAACACTACAATTTGCGTTGTGGAAGACGTTAGAGATGTAATGGCTATTGAAAATACAAATCTTTTTAAAGGACTTTATCATGTTTTAGGAGGAAAAATAAACCCTATTGAAGGTATTGGGCCTAGTCAATTAAAAATTGCTTCTTTGGTAGAAAAAATAAAACTTGGCACGGTCAAAGAAGTAATCTTTGCCTTGAGTTCTACCATGGAAGGCGACACAACAAATTTTTATATTTATAAACAAATAAAAGACGAAAATATAATTACATCTGCTATTGCGCGAGGTGTTGCTATAGGAGATGAATTAGAATATGCAGACGAAGTAACTTTAGGGAGAAGCTTGTTACATAGAATTCCATTTGAAAGCTCTCTGAAGCATAATTAACTTTTTAATATAAATGCTTTTATGTTTCTGAAAATTAATTGTAAAACCTATATTTGTTTCTTTTAAGCAAAATTTAAATGAATTTTTTTAAATACACATACCTACTAGTATCTTCATTACTAATTGTTTCCTGCATACCAAATAAAGATTTAATTTATTTGCGAAACAATAATGCTACAAATGAATCTATAGAGGTTAATCAGTTTGTTGGTAAACCATACAGAGTGCAAACAAACGATATACTAACTATATCTATAAAAGCATTAGACCAACGATTGGTAGAAATGTTTAACCCAACTACAACACAATCACAAGTGCAAAGAACTCCAACATCTATGTATTTTGACGGTTTTACAGTTAATGACCATGGGAATATAAGAATTCCGGTTTTGGGAGAAGTTAATGTAATGGGTTTTACAATTGAAGAAATCATAACAACCATTGAAAAACGTTTGTTAGAAGAATTTTTTAAATCCCAAGCACGTTTATTTGTAGATGTAAAGTTAGCAGGTTTGCGTTACACAGTTAATGGTGAAATTAAAAATCCAGGAACAAATATACTCTTTCAAGAAAAAGTAAATATAATGGAGGCGATAGCAAATTCTGGAGATATTACTATTACTGGCGATAGACGAAACGTACAAGTTATTAGAAAACTGCCACAAGGATATCAAACGTATTATATAGATTTAACAGATGCTAAGGCTTTTAATTCGCAGGTGTTTAATATTCAACCAAATGATTATATTTATATTAAGCCATTAAAACAAAAATCATGGGGTACTGGTACAACAGGTATGCAAACTCTAAGTACAATCATAACTGCATTGTCGCTTATAACCACAACTATTTTGTTAACTAGAAATTTGTAACTTATAATGTTAGATACAAAAGATTTTAATTTTTTAGAAACCCAATCCAACTTTGATTTTAAAGGTTTTTTTTTAAAGGTTTTAGGTTATTGGAAATGGTTTACATTAAGTTTAGTGATAACTTTTTTTATAGCTTATAATGTTAATATTAGAAAAGAGAAAATCTTCGGAATGGAATCTTCCATTGTCGTAAAAGACGAAAATAATCCTTTTTTTACTGCAAATACAAGTTTGGTCTTTAATTGGGGCGGTGTTTCTGATAAAGTACAAACTGTCATAACAACTTTTAAATCAAGATCTCACAACGAATTTGTGGTAGATAGATTACAATATTACATAAACTACCTAAGAAAGGGGGAGTATTATTTTGAAGATATTTATGGAAATGTTCCTTTTTATATTCAACTAGACAAAAGAAAAGGACAACTCCAATCTACTCCCATAAAAATAAAATTTGTTAGTGCCACGCAATTTATTTTAGAATTTGATTTTAAAGAATATCCTTCTAATAAACTAGTACATTACATAGATAATTCTAAAAGTGAAACAAGAATAAACCAATCTGTGTTTACATACAAAGGAACAATTGATAAGCCAATTAATTTACCTTTTTTAAATGGAACTATTCATTTAAATTCTAATGCAAATAGTTTTGTGGAAGAAGAATATTTCTTCAGTTTTGAGGACTATGATGCAACTGTAGCTAAGTATAAAGATTTAGATGTGTCTAATAATTCAAAAGCAGCAGCAGTTGTAACCTTACAATTACAAGGAACCAATAAGTATAGATTAGTTGAATATTTAAATACAACAGTTGAGGTTTTAAGAAAGAAACAATTAAATGACAAAAATTTATTTGCAACAAATACTATTATGTTTATTGATAGTACTTTGTTAGAAATGGAAAGTCAAATTAAGGGTGCAGAAGCAGAGTTAAAAGATTTTAGAAAAGATAAAAATGTATTCGATTTAGAAGCAGGCGGTGGTGAAAGATTAACTTCAGAATTATCTGATTTAGATGTGCAAAAAGATAATTTAGAACGAAAAATAAAGTACTTAGAACATTTAAATAATTATTTACAAAAAAGTATCGATTTTTCCAAATTACCAGCGCCCTCCGTTGCTGGGATAGACGATTCAAATATACTATCTAATGTTTCCAAATTAATTCAGCTTTCGCAAAAAAGAGAAGAACTTGGTTATTCTGTAAAGAGTAGCGAGATGTTTAGTGAATTTGATGTAGAAATGAATGCTGTAAAAAAAGTTTTATTAGAGAATATTTCTAATGTAAAAAGTGCTTTAAAAATTGATACTTCTATTCTTTCTAAAAGAATGAATATGGCTGAAAATGTGGTAAGTAACTTACCAGAACAACAGCAAGATTTATTAAAAATTACAAGAAAATATAATTTAAAAGACAATATTTATAGTACTTTTTTACAAAAAAGAAGTGAGGCTGAAATCGTAAAAGCTGCAAATATTTCAGATATAGAATTTATAGATCCAGCAAAAGATGTAGGAGGAGGTTTTCTAGGTCCAAAAACTAATATTAATTACGTTTTAGCTTTTTTAGTGGGAATAATGATTCCTTTATTAGTTATTTTCGTAATTACACTTTTGGATAACAGTATCAATTCGACGGAAGATATTGAAAAATTTACAAAAATTCCAATAATTGGAGTAGTAGGTAAGAAAAATACAGTGAATAATTTATCTGTTTATGAAAAACCAAAGGCACCTTTAGCAGAATCTTTTAGGGCAATACGTTCTTCTTTACAGTTTATGTATAAAAAACAAAAAGTAGAAGGGGCTAAAATTTTAATGCTAACTTCCTCTGTAAGTGGAGAAGGTAAGACTTTTTGTTCTATTAATTTAGCAACTGTATTTGCTTTAAGCGAGAAAAAAACAATAATTGTAGGTCTAGATTTACGAAAGCCGAGAATTTTTGGGGATTTTAAAATTGATAATTTAACAGGTGTTGTTAATTATTTAATTGGACAAAAAACAGTAGAAGAAGTAACCCAATCTACGCATATTCCTTATTTAGATATAATTACTTCAGGACCTATTCCCCCAAATCCTTCTGAATTATTACTTGGGGATTCTATGGAAGAATTGATTGAAAGTTTGAAATTAAAATACGATTATATAATTTTAGATACACCTCCAGTTGGATTGGTTGCAGATGCGTTAGAATTATCTAAATTTTGTGATGCTACTCTTTATATTGTAAGACAGGGTTTTACCAAAAAAGCGATGTTATCTGTTGTTAATGAAAAACATAAAAGAGGCGAACTTAAAAATGTTAGTATTGTTTTTAATGGATTTCAAAATAAAGTTAAATATGGCTATGGATCTTCTTATGGTTATGGTTATGGCGGTTATGGTGAATTTTACCACGATAATGAGTTGGAAGATAAAAAAAAGAATACTATTGCAAATATATTTAAGCGTTTAAAAAATAAACAATAAAAAAAATAAGAATATGATTACAAATATTTGTTGTATTGGTGCGGGATATGTAGGGGGACCAACAATGGCTATCATAGCACAAAAATGTCCACATATAAAAGTTACCGTAGTAGATTTAAACGAAAAAAGAATAGCTGCTTGGAATGATCCGGATGTAAATAATATACCCATTTATGAACCGGGATTAAGTGAAGTGGTAGCTGAAGCTCGTGGCAGGAATTTGTTTTTTTCTACAGAAGTTGATAAAGCTATTGATGCAGCAGATATGATATTTATTTCAGTAAATACACCTACAAAAACGTATGGTGTTGGTAAAGGAATGGCTGCTGATTTAAAATATATTGAATTGTGCGCCCGTCAAATTGCTCGTGTTGCTAAAAATGACAAAATCGTAGTTGAAAAATCAACATTACCTGTAAGAACTGCAAGTGCCATAAAAAATATTTTAGACAATACAGGAAACGGAGTAAATTTTGATATTCTATCCAATCCTGAGTTTCTTGCAGAAGGTACTGCTGTTGAAGATTTAGTTGCGCCAGATAGAGTTTTAATTGGAGGCGATTCTACACCAGAAGGTCAAAATGCAATTCAACAATTGGTGGATATTTATGCCAACTGGGTACCTAAAGATAAAATTCTTACTACAAATGTTTGGTCATCTGAATTATCAAAGCTTACAGCCAATGCATTTTTAGCTCAACGTGTTTCTTCTATCAATGCATTGAGTGAGTTATGTGAAATGACAGGTGCAGATGTAAATGAGGTTGCTAAAGCTATTGGAATGGATAGTAGAATTGGTCCCAAATTTTTAAAATCATCCGTAGGTTTTGGAGGTTCTTGTTTTCAAAAAGACATTTTAAATTTAGTTTATATTGCAAAATCTTATGGATTAAATCAAGTTGCCGATTATTGGGAACAGGTAATTATTATGAACGACCATCAAAAGCGTCGTTTCGCTAAAAATATAATTACAACTTTATATAATACTGTTTCTGGTAAAAAAATAGCGTTTTTAGGTTGGGCTTTCAAAAAAGACACTAATGATACACGAGAATCTGCAGCTATTTATGTTGCAGATGATTTGTTAAACGAGCAAGCTAATATTAGTGTTTACGATCCAAAGGTGGGTTTACAACAAATTCAGTCTGATTTGAATTACTTACAATCTCGCTCAGAAGAAGATAATTTAAGAGGTGTCATAGTAAATGAGAATGCTTATGCAGCTTGTAAAGGGGCACATGCTGTTGCAATTTTAACGGAATGGGACGAATTTAAAGTGTACGACTGGCAAAAAATATACGATAACATGCTAAAACCTGCATTTATTTTTGACGGAAGAAATGTATTAGATAAGGATATTTTAGAAAATATAGGCTTTGTTTACCAAGCTATTGGTTCAAAATAATTTAAAAAAAACCCCAATAACTTTAGCCAAAAACACATACATTTTTAGGTTAAAGTTATTGGGTTTTTTTATTTATCTGTTGCACTTATAACTTAAACTTACAAATCTTAAAAAAAGCCAGTTCTTAAATTATTAAACAATAATTTCTTAATGATAAGCAGGACAGCCAAAACATTTTCTACCTTCAACATCAAACTGATAAACTAACCCTAGTTCAAAAACGCCTCCCGTTCTTCCAATCTTTGAAGTGTTAATGTCATATGAAAAACCGATTTTAAAATTCTCATATTGCAAGCCACTAAATAAATTAATAGAGGTTAATGTATGGCTTTCATTTGTTTTCTTCATTGGATTTATAGCTGCGGTTGCTCCAAACACTAAGCTACTAAAAATTATAGAAGCTCCTATGTCTAGTCTATTATATTCCGCTTGTCTCATAAAATTTGCAGTAATCATCATGCTCGTCTCATACGGCAAAAAGGTGGTGTTAATAAAATCTGCTATTTTAAATTCGTAGCCTGATGAAATGTTGTAAAACATATCTAATGGAATATTTCCTTCTTTAGCAATTGCAATATTTGGTCGGTTTAAGTGTTTTGCAGCTGTTCCTATCCAAAAGAAGTCTGTGTAAAATAACAACCCTGTTGAAATATCGATAAACTGGATTCTATTATTTAACTGTAACGGGTCTATACTTATAGGTGAAATCGTTTCGTTGCCTATGTTTATTTGGTCTCTTAAGATTAAGTTTTGAAATCCGAAACTTTTACTACCATATCCAATTTCTATACCAGGTCTAAAATAACATTTATAGTCTAATTCTACTCGGTAGGAATAATTCACGTTTGCTTGTATGAAATTGTAGCCAGTGAAATTTTCTCTATGGTTCAAAAAATTAACACCAATTCCACTATTGTTTTCTTCTGACCATGTGCTTACGTAAGCATAATCCGTATCAATTTTATAATCTAAAGTCGTCCATTGTGATCGATGAATTATTCCTGCACTTGTTGTTTCCAGAAACCCTGTAAAACTTGGATTTATAGTTTCAGGCACCAAAAAGTATTGCGTAAATATGGGGTCTTGAGCACTTACTAAAGTGCTAAAAAGACAGAAAAAAGGTATAAGAAATTTAAATTTCATTATGATTTTTATTTTAATAGTATAAAGGGCCCGTTCTTTTCTATTGTTTTGTTATAGAAAGTTATCCCTGATATTTTATAGTAGTAGTTTCCGTTTTCGGCTGGTACGCCTTTAATATTTCCATTCCATCCAGCTAATGAATTTCCTTCTTCATAGTAAATAAGACTTCCCCAAGTATCGTAAACAGATAATTTTAAGTTTGTTAATCCTTCTGAAACAGGTCCAAAATTATCATTTATAACGTCATTATTTGCAGTGAATCCATTTGGGATCATTAATTTATATCCTTTTGTTACAGTTAACAGGATTGTACGTACTCTTGTACAACCAAAGTCGTAAGTAATTAATAAAGTAACCTGATAATTGCCCTCTGTTAAATAAGTATGCGTAGGGTTTTCTTCCGTTGAAAAAATACCATCTCCAAAGTCCCACGATATTCCTATGTAATCTCCCGTTGTTAAATTGGTAAACTGAATAGGATCTCCTATAGAGTATTCTCCATAAGTATTCATACCAAAAGATGTTTGAGAAAAATTAGCGTTACCAATTATTGGATTATTAATTATATAACTACTCGTATTGGTACAACTATTAGAGTCTGTAACAGTTACAGTTATTAAACCATTCTGATTGGTAGTCATAAATTCATTATTATTGCCTGAAACGGTTCCGTTAGACCAATTAATTTGGTAAGGCGGTACACCTCCATTAACTTTCGCCTCAAAAACATTAATTATTTGCCCAGTAATACAATCAACAATTTTTTGTTCTATTAATGTTATTACTAAATTTGCTGGTCTGAAAACGCTATACTGTCCGTTAGCAATACACCCTCTCGAATCGGTAACTAATACAGAAAAGGTTCCGTTGCTAACACCACTTAAATCTTCATTTGTAGTACCATTAGACCAATTGAAGCTATAAGGAGGAGTTCCTCCAGTAACAATTAAATTAACACTTCCGTTATTACTTGTATTACAGTTCAAATCATTTTGCACTATTCCATTTAAACTAAGAACTTGTGGCTCTATTATGTTAAAGGTTCTTGTAAATGAACATGCACTACCTGAATCAGAAACCGTAGCAGTATAAATTCCTTGCGATAAGTTATTTCTGATTAAACCAGCAGCACTTCCATCGTTCCAAATAACGACTATTGGCGCTTGCCCTCCAATAAGGCCTAAATTGATTCTTCCATTTGCAGCTCCATTACAAGAAATTTGAGTAACAATGGGTTGAATATTAAAGATAGGTAAGTTATTAATGATTACCTGAACATTTTTTATACATCCCAAAGCATCCGTTATTGTAATGTTGTAAGTTCCTGGTTCTAAATTATCTTGAAAGGTTCCGCTTGCTAAATTACTCCAATTAATTACATAGGGTGCAAGACCTCCTGAAACAGATAAAGTTATACTCGCATCATCAGCACCAAAACAGGTTATTGGTGTAGATGTTGTGGTTACTATTATTTCGGTAGGCTCTGTTAATACGGTGTTTAAGTTTCTAATAACTCCATTTGCATCTGTTATTCTAACGGTATAACTACCTGCAATAAGACCTGTAAATATTGGATTTAAGTTAGTACTATTCAAAATGCTTTGTATTACCACAGCATTACTAATTAGCTCATAATTAAAGGGCTTTACAGATTCTTGGGTAACAAATACACCTAATTGTCCAGTAGTATCTCCATAACAATTTATATTTTGAAAGGACGCTAAATCGTTTTGAACTAATAATTCATCTGGCTCAATTAATGTAAAGTTTAAGGTAATAGTTGCACAAATACCGTCCGTAATTGTTACACTATAATCACCAGCAATTAAATTGTTTATATCTTCCGTAATTGCATTAAAACCATTTGGTCCTATCCAATTGAATGTGTAATTGCTAGAGCCACCTGAAACCGTTAAATTAATAAAACCATCATTTCTTCCAAAAGCACTAATGTTGAAACCATTATAATTAGATACCACACTACTTATAATAAGAGTAGGATTTACGGTTATCTCATAAGTGCTAACTGGACCCGTACAAGAAGAACCTAAATTTTGAAATGTAGCAAATGCAGTATAAGTAATTGTTAAGGGAGCAGTAGTTGTATTTAAAAGTGTTTGAATAGGAATGGTATCTGTCCCGTTTTGTTGCGCACCCACAATACCAGCAGGAATTGCCGCACTCCAAGTATAAGCATACAAACCTGTAATTGTAGAACTTAGAGTAACTGGAAGTGTAGCGCTATTGTTACAAATCACTTGATTACTTTCGTCAAACAATACATCAGGCTTTGGTAAAACTGTTATTGTAAGTGTAAATGTATTTCCAATACATCCTGCAGCTGTTGGTATAACTGTGTACGAAATTACCTGCTCGATAGCACTTAAATTTGTTAATGTTTGTGAAATAGATGTTCCGCTGCCGTTGCTTGCTCCAGTTATAGAAGGATTGTTAGAGATAGTCCAAGTATAATTTGTTCCTAATGGTACTATAGTTGAACTGTTTGGCACGCCATTATTTGGAGAAAAATTCAAAGTTTGTTCGCTACATAAAAGTAAATTTTCATCAGATATGGAAGGCTTTGGTAAAACAGTTATACTATAAGTAGATTCAAAACCTTGACAACCTGTTGCATCATTTATTATAGCAAATGCATTATATGTAATGGTAATTGGTGCATTTGTAGTGTTAATTAAATTTTGTACAGGTATATTGTTACTACCTGTTGTTATTACGCCTGTTACTCCGCTTGGTGCTATTGCAGACCAATTAAATGTAACATTTGAAGTCGTACTGGTTAATTGTACTGCTGTTGAACTTTCTTCTGAACAGATAGATTGATTGTTTACAGAAAAGAATACCACAGGACTTGGGTTTACGGTAATTGTAAATTGCGCAGTAGTTCCTGAGCAACTTATTCCGTGATGAGTAAAGCTTGGAGTTACGGTAATTGTGGTTATTATTGGATTTAAGGTGTTATTATTGGCCGTAAAAGCATTTATATTACCTGTTCCACTTGCTGCTAAGCCAATAGTAGAATTACTGTTTGTCCAGTTATAGGTTGTTGTTCCAACGCTATTATTCGTAGAGAAAACAATAGCAGTAGTAGAAGTTCCGTTACAGACACTTTGGTTTACAATGGAATTTACTTGTCCGCTTGGGTTAACCGTTATTTGGAAAGTTTCCGCTTGTCCATTACATGTAACACCATTATTAGTAAAGAAAGGAGTTACCGTTATATTTGCAATAATTGGTATTGTTGAAGTATTTACTGCTAGAAAACTACTAATATTTCCTGTTCCACTAGCATTAAGGCCAATTGTTGTATTGTCATTAGTCCAATTGTATTGTGTATTTCCAATAGTTGTATTTGTTGTAAAAACGATTGGAGTTGCGTTTGTAGCATTACAAAAGGTCAAATCTGCAGTTGTGTTTACTTGTGCGCTAGGGTTTACAGTAATTGTAAATTGTGCAGCAGTTCCTATACAGCTTATCCCATTGTAGGTAAAAGTCGGGGTAACCAAAATAGAAGCAACAATAGGATTAAGGGATGTATTACTTGCCGTAAAAGCATTAATATTTCCAATTCCATTAGCGGCTATACCAATTGAAGGAGTAGTATTAGTCCACTCGTAGGTAGTTGTGCCAAGTAAATTTGTTGTATTAAACACTATTAAATTCGTAGCAGAACCAGTACATATTGTCTGACTATTTATTGGGTCTATTTGGCCACTTGGATTTATCGTTATAGTAAAAGTTTCTGTACTTCCACTGCACATAACGCCGTTATTTGTAAAGAAAGGAGTTACGGTTATATTTGCAATTACTGGGGTCGTTGAGTTGTTTATAGCCGTAAAGCTACTAATGTCTCCTGTTCCGCTAGCGTTAAGACCAATAGAAATATTGTCATTAGTCCATGTATAGGTATTGATACCCCCAGTAATATTGGAAGTAAATGCAATTAAACTACTTAAATTATTGTTACAATAAGTTAAGTCGCTAATGGTATTAACTTGTGCATTTGGGTTCACAATAATAGTAAACGTAGTTGCAATTCCTATACATATTACGCCATTATAAGTAAAAGTTGGTGTAACAGTAAAAGTTGCAATTAATGGAGCAAGTGTAGTATTTGTAGCGGTAAAACCAGTAATATCTCCAGTTCCATTAGTTCCTATTCCTATCGAAGGTGTATCATTTGTCCATTCATAGGTTGTTGTTCCAACCGTGTTGGTAGTAGAAAATGAAATTGGACCAACAATAGTTCCATTACAAGCTGTTTGGTTTGTAATACTATTTATTTGTACTCTTGGGTTTACCGTAATTGTGAAAGAAGTAGCAGTTCCTGGGCAAAAAGTACTACTAACATTATTTACAGGTGTTACGGTTATAGTACTAGTTATTGGGCTTGTAGACGTATTACTTGCTGTAAAGTTTAAATCTCCTGTTCCGGTATCGGCAAGACCTATTGCTGTATTGGAATTAGTCCAAGTAAATAAATTTGCATTTGCTCCAGAAAAAATAATAGAGGAAATAACTGTACCATCGCACACTAATAGGTCGGTAATCGGATTTACGGTAGGTGTTGGGAGTATAGTTATAATAACATTTTCAGCAACTGCATTACAGGGACCACTCGGGTCATTTGTAGTTAATGTAAGTGTTACGTCGCCTATAAAATTATTTGGAGGACTGTATGTGCTATTTAAATCTGTTGGGTCTGAAAAGGTACCTCCAGAAGTTGTACTCCAAACTGCGGAAGATGCTGCACCTCCTACGTTTCCATTTAATGTTAAAGTTCCATTCTCACATAAAGAATCATAAGTTCCTGCTGCTACAGTAGCTTCTGTGTTAAAAATCGTGGTAAAAGTATCTGACACCACAACACAAGGAGCAGAAGGTGCGTCAGATGTTATTGTAAAAGAGATACTTCCAATATAATCTAAAGGCGGAGTGTAAGTAGGATTCAAATTTGTAGCACTGGGCGTAAATGTACCTCCTGTTATGGAAGCGGTCCAAGTTCCTCCAGTAGCTCCTCCAGTAATAGAACTTGTCAGTTGAATAGAAGTATTAACACAAGTTGCTAAAGGTACTATAGCACTTAATTGAACTTCTGCTAAAACAGTAATACTGCTGTTATAAGTATTACTACCGCATTCATTACTAACAGTTAAAATATAGTTATAAACGCCGGGCGCGTTAAAAGTTATAAAAGGACTAGGATCGGTTATGCTAGAAATACTTGCAGCCGGTGTGGTACCAAAATCCCAATCATACACAACAGGGTCATTAGCATAACAATTAAAAACGGTTGGATTTAAAGTGATAGTACTTCCTTCACAAATAGTCTCAGTACTCAATGTGGTAACTGGTCTTCCTTTTACGATAAGTATTTTGTTTTCTGTAATTGGCGCACATAATGCTCCAGCAGCAGGAATGTTTAAAGAAGTGGTTAGGCCAATGGTATAAATTCCTGGTGAATTTATCGTTATTTCAGGTGCTATAGAACTGGAGTCTCCGTTAGAAAACACCCAATCTGATGGGTTAAAAGTTGGACAGTTATCAGGATTTGTAGGTGTAACTTCCCATAAATAGTTGTTTGTATTGGAACACGCTGGTGAGCTAGAGGTGTTACTCAAGGTTACAACCGTTGGAGCACAAACAGCGCTAGGAGTCATGGTGAAGTCTGAAATAAGTTGTGGTGCAACACAAATGGTTTGAGTTTCAGAGGTAATACCACAAGTATTCGACCCTGTGTAAAATGTTATCGTATAATTTCCAGCCAGCATAAAAGTTGCATTTAATACACTTGAAGCAGAAGGTAACCAAGCACCTGGATTATTTGGTTGGTTGTTGTTAAATCCAAAATTTTCTGCACAACTTACATATGGGTTTGTTACTAACGCACCTCCACTAGTAGTTACTAGTAATCCCAAAGGTCCTGTTATAGTCCAGTATTTTCTGTAAGTTTGTGTACATATATAATTAGGTGGTCCTCCTATATTATAACCTCCTAGTGTAGTATCACTGATAGCTACGGTTGTACCTTCACAAACTATGTCATTACTCGGTGTTCTTGAAAAATCAGCAATTGGAGAAGATTCAATATTTATAGGTCCAACGGCATTAGTACTAATACCGCAAGCATTTGATATGGTAACAGATGCTTGATAGGAATTTGGGAAAACGGCATTGTTAATATTTGATGTAGTTCCACAAGAACTTTGTAAAAATTGATGTGTAATAGTAGTAGGCGGTGGATGGGTAAAAACTCTCGGCGGACTTCCATCATTTACCTGAAAAGTGTAAATAGTGGAAGGTGTATTTTGTGCACCAGTCACTAAGTTGTACGTAATGCTTCCACCATCACAGGATGTGGGAATGCCCACTGCTACAATTGTAGCCGTTGGTACAGCACCCACGTATAAATTATAAATTCTTTCACTAATGCATCCACTAGATAGAATAACGGTATAAGTTAACGAATAATTTCCGGCATTGGCATAAAAGTGAAAAGTGTCACCTAAGTTATTTCCTGTAAATGTTTCCACTGGGCTACTGTCACCCCAGTCAAAAATATGAAGTGTTGCCGCATCTGTTTGAGTAGATGCCGTTGTAAAAGAAAATAAACCACCAGAAGTAGACGCATTGTTACTACAAAAAGTAAAATAATTTTCTCCATTATAGACTCCAGCAGTCCAAAAGTTACCATCAATAAGGGATAATGAAGGTACGCTTGGAATACCATTATTTACTATTATTGTAACACTAAAACTGGAACTATTATTTACGGTTAAGGATGCGGTATAGGTTCCTGCATTGAGGTATGTTACACTATGTGGTCCAGGGGTACTCGCTGATGTGGTAGTGCCGCCCGGAAATTGCCAATCGTAAATTGTGGTTGGACTAGTATTAGCAGAATTATCTGTAAACACTATTGTTTGACCATTACAAATAGTTATCACGCCGCCTATTGCTGCTGGTCGAGTAGTAAAGTCAGCATTTAGTGTAGTGCTAAAAGTAATTTGCGAAAACAAAAAAACAAAAAAATAAATTTTCGTTTTAAACTCTATTTTTTTTATATTTTTCCACATTGTATCTAATTTAGGACGAACTGGTTTATTTACTAACATCAAAATGAAATAAATTTTACTAGTCGTGAAAGTTAAAAAATATATATTAAAAATGTTATTTTTCACTCAAATAAAATCTTATTATTTTATTTGAGTCGCACATTAAATAATTATTAAAAAAGTGCCAATTAATTATTTAAAACGCATTTTAATGCTATTTATTTGCGGAAAAGGAATTTATTTCCGTTTAAAATTATTTATTGCATTAATATTTTTTTGATGCTTACTTATTTTTGTTTCCATAAAATCTGTTTTTGCTTTACATTTTCAACGAATGTCTCCTATTTATCGTTTAATTTTAAACTTTTACAATTATTTTTCTGCTATAATTGCTAAAAATTCCTTTGCTTTTTTGTTTTTTCAATTAGTATTAAAAAGTGATAAAATTATATTTAAGAGACTTAAATTTATACAACATCAATTTATTTTTAGGTGTTGAATGTTTTTATTATGTTATTTTTGCTAATAGTTTGTTAAAATCTAAGTTTTTTTATTATTTTTGTCCAAATTAATTAAACTATAAACGATAAATCCTGTTATGTTTAGTAGAAAAATCATCACAATTTGTACAATTTGTTTTACTTTGATGTCCGTTAAGGCGCAACAACAAGATGAATTTAATATTGAGGTAAACAATGAACAAAATATTAAAAAGCCAGATACAATAAGACCTAAAGATAAAGAAAAAAATTATAACCGTTGGTCGGTTAATCTAAATGTAGGTACTAATATTGCTGTAAGACCCTTTACGCCTGGTTATAATTCGACTACTGCTAATTATTTAAAAGATCCTTCAATTAATCATTTCGATTTTAATGTCCGCAGGATGTTTAATACTACTTTTGGAGCAATGCTGGATTTTGGATTTGATAATTTTTCAGACCGTGGTGGGCCTAGTTTTAGTAATAATATGTATAGAACCAGCTTGCAAGGGGTTATAAACATTCAACGTGCAATGAATTGGGAAGAGTTTTCAGAATCTTTTGGTTTACAATTGCATTTGGGACCTGGTTTTTCTTTTTTAGAGGCTCCAGGAACAACTACTTTTAATGGATATGACAATATCTTCAGTGTAATTACTGGTGCAACATTTTTGTATAAAGTGTCAGACAAAATAGCTCTTAATTTAGATTATACAGTTGTTAATAATTTTACACATCACTTAACATTTGATGGTCAATCGGCTATTGATTTTAGTGAGAGTAGAACGGGTTTATTGCATAGTTTAACATTGGGTTTAACAGTGTATTTAGGTAAAAAAGAGAAACATGCTGACTGGTATTGGGAAAGCCTTGATGATAAAAAGGAATTTAAAGATTTGTTAGCGAGATTAGAAGATCTTGAAACGATGATGAATGATACGGATAAAGATGGTGTTCCGGATTATTTAGATACAGAAAACAATACTATCGCTGGAGTTGCAGTTGATACGAAAGGTAGAGCAGTTGATTTTAACAATAACGGTGTTCCGGATGAGTTAGAATCTTATTTAGATGTTAAGTATGGAGATCTTGAAACAACGGTTAATAATTTAGTTTCTGGAGATAATAATTATTCAAATGCGCAAATGCGTAATATGATAAATGGGCAATATGTAAATGTGTTTTTTGATTTTGATGATACTAGAATTACAACGGGTACCATCTCATCAATTAATTTCTTAATCAAATACTTGAACGCAGATCCAAATGCAAAAGCAGACGTTATCGGATACGCAGATGAATTTGGGGATTTTGACTATAATATTGAATTATCTCGAAAAAGAGCTAAACGTGTAATGGAAATGATTGTTAGATCTGGTATTGATGCAAGCAGATTGAAGTTAGAGGTTAAAGGAGAAGATAATTCTGTTCCTAAAGACTCTGAGTTAGCAAGACAATTGGTTAGAAGAGTAGCATTTAAAGTATATTAATTTTTAAATATTATAGAAAGCATTATAAACAACAAAGCCTGTCTTTCATAGACAGGCTTTGTTGTTTTTGTAAATTTGGAATAGCATTAGAAGCTTTATTTTAATTGCTCACAAAAGGAGTGTTTTTTTTAAGTTCATGAAATATGCAAGCGATTAGTTGATAGTTATAGGTTCGGATTCTTATAAATATGTGTCAGTTTTTTTAGTATTATTTGAACGCTGCTCTAACAAATTAATAAGAGTTGTCTTTATTCTAGAGAGGTGTTTCTGGGAGATTAAATGCAGTATTTTATTTTATTACGGTTAAAATATATTTTGTCTATGTTTTTAAATTAGGTTGGATTTTATTTAATAGGACTATTCGTTTTTTATAACAATACAATAATTGGCTTGCGGATTAACAGATTTCTGCAAATTATGACCAATTAAAATTGATTAAATCTATTATTATCATTAGTATCTTAATTTATACTTATCCGTGTGTCATTTTTAGTTCAATACGTTATGCGTATGGTTATTTTAGGGGAATTCAATTAATAAACTTCTCTTAGTATATTTTTAATTTATTAAAAGCTATCTTGGGTAAATAAGGCATTAAAAAAAGGGTTTATCCACTGGATAAACCCTTTTTGTTAATATGCTTAATTAAGTAAAGTCCAATAAATTACTCTTCGTTATCAGGTTGGTATTCAGGAACAAGTTTTTTAATAATAACAACAGTTTCTTTCCTGCTTAGTCCATTAAAACCTTCTAAATTTTCAACTATTTCTTCTAATGTAAACTTGGAAACAGATTTTTCTTTAGCAATTACAATTTTTGGATGATGTGTAGGTAGTGTTTCTGAACACTCCGTTAGCACTTCCTCATACAATTTTTCACCTGGTCTTAAACCAGAAAATTTAATTTCAATATCTTTTCCTGGAACCTTTCCAGCTAAAAGAATCATCTTTTCTGCTAAGTCAACTATTTTAATTGATTTACCCATGTCAAATATATAAATATGACCACCATAGCCCATTGCTGCTGCCTCAATTACTAATTTACAGGCTTCAGGAATAGTCATGAAAAAGCGAGTTACTTCTGGGTGTGTAACGGTTATGGGTCCGCCTTCTTCAATTTGTTCTTTGAACAAGTGCACTACTGAACCATTAGAGCCTAATACATTTCCAAAACGCGTAGTCATTATTTCTAGCCTGTTAGAGTTTTCTGTTTTCTCAGACTTATTTTGTTTGTAATATATGTTTTGCGCAATCATTTCAGCTATTCTTTTACTAGCACCCATTATGTTAGTTGGATTAACAGCTTTATCTGTAGAGACAAATATAAATTTCTGCGCATTGTGTTTGATCGCTAATTGAATACAATTTTGAGTTCCAAAAACATTTACTTTTATGGCCTGTTTGTAATTTTTTTCTAATATAGGAACGTGTTTATAAGCTGCTGCATGAAAAATTATTTCAGGTTTATACAGTTCGAATATTGGCGCCAACTCCTTATTTTTGGTTACATCTACTAACTCAAAAGTACAATTGCAATTTGGCAAGTTTTTTCTAAAAAATAATTCAATATCATGAAGCGGAGTTTCTGCTTGGTCCAATACAATAAGCTGTTTTGGTTGAAAGTCTGCTATTTGTTTTGCCAGTTCAGACCCTATGGATCCAGCTCCTCCAGTAACAAGTATTACTTTATTTGTAAATTGTTTTAATATATTAGGATTGTCAATAGCAATTGTTTTTCTAAATAATAATTCTTCTAATTTATACTCTTTTAATGTACCCTTGTTTGAATTGTTATTTGATTTTTGCAACAATTCTGTTTTAAATATTTTTATGCTATTTTTTATACAGTAGTCTAGTAATTCTTTTTCGTCGACTTCATTCAAATAATTTTTTTGTAGTATGATATTTCTAATTTTTTTTGCTCTTAAATGCACTATAATTCCTTTAGAATCCGCTACGACACTAATCCCTGCAACTTTCTTTCCGTTTAAAGTGGATTTACTACCAAAAAAACAAACTAAGTCATAAATACCCATAGGAGCAGAAAGATGTTCAACTAGCGAAATATTTTCACTATTAACACCGATAATTGCAATAGTTTCCTTTTCTGTTTTTGGATTTTCATCTTTGTGCAAATACTGAAAGAAAGCTTTTACAAAAATTCTAAAAACAATTAACGCAAAAAAGCCAAAAAGAGTACCATTTATAAGCGTAGAGTAAATGAAAATTGGATAATCATAATAATTTTCACTTATTTCATTTATACAAACTAATGTTAAAGTTGAAAAAAATACAGCTTTAAAAACTTTAACAATATCTTTTGATGAAGAATACCGAATAATGCCTTTATAAGTTCTAAATATATAAAAAAACAATAAGTAAATACCAAAAGGTAAAAGAAGTCTTATTAATAAAGGTGCACTGTTGCTATAATCTACGCCAAGATTTTCATACAATAAGTGGTTAAGTAAACCTACAGAGGATATGATAATAATATCAAATAATAAAATCAACCAAGAAGGTAATATTCTCGTATTACTCAATAATTTTAAAAAGGACTTTATACCATTTTTCATGAAGGATGCCATAAGATTAGAAATAATTCCTACAAATATAAATATAATGCTTGAAAATTCAATTTATTAACACTTTTTTTATTTAAATTAGACACTTCTTAACGATAATTTAACTTAGTTTTTAAAAATATAGTTGCACGAATAAATAAAATGAGTACTTTTGTTACCTAGTTAAATAAAACATGTTAAATACGCTAATAACTTCGAAGACTCGTTTAAGGCTATTAATAAAATTTTTTATTAATGTTGCGAATACTGGCTATTTAAGAGGTTTAGCTGCTGAGATGCATGAAAATACGAATGCTATTCGTAAAGAATTGAATAATTTAAGTGAAGCTGGTATTTTAATTAGAGAAGATTCGGAATCTAAAGTTATGTACCAAGCAAATGTAAAGCACCCTTTATTTGAAGTTTTGCAGCAATTGGTGAGAAAACATTTAGGTATAGATCAAATTGTAGAGCAAATATTTATTCGATTAGGTGCTGTATCAAAAATATATCTTGTAGGCGATTATGCTAGCGGATTGGATAATGGAGTGATTGAAGTAGTTGTAGAAGGAATAAATTTGGATGTAGAATATTTGGATAATTTGATTCCAAAGATCTCCAAAGAGTTGAACAAAAAAATTATAATACACACCACGCCACTTTTTCAAGGTTTGGGATTGTTGGTTTTTGAAAAATAATACTAATTATTTTTCTTTGGTAGTACTGTAGTGGCTCATTAAAAATGGGACTCACCAGGCGAAGCCGTTTAAAAAGCATAAGAATTCAGAGTAATAGTAACACAATATTTTACTAAATAATAACAACTTGGAATAGTGAATTGGTACGCCTTATACACAAAACCCCGTAACGAGAAAAAAGTAGTAGAAGACCTTATTGCATTAAAAATAGAGGTATATTGTCCTATGGTAACTGTTGTAAAACAATGGAGCGATAGAAAAAAAAGTATAGAACAGCCATTGCTTAGCTCTTATGTGTTTGTTAAAACAACAGAGAAGAATAGAGGGCAAGTGTTTAGCGCCACTGGTGCGGTTAGGTATTTGTTTTGGTTAGGCAAGCCTGCAATTGTAAAAGAGAAAGAGATTCTTGCAATGCAGGAAATGTTACAAGAAAAATATAAAGAAATTACAGTAACAGGCATACAGCCAGGACATAAAGTAACATTAGAAGAAGGTGTTTTCAAAGGACAAATGGCAACTTTTAAAGAACAAAAAGGGAATAAAACAATTTTAGTATTAGATAGTTTAGGCATTACACTCATATTAGAAAAATAAGTACCAAAAAGAAGATTTATAAATGCGTGCAGCAACAGTAAAAAAATGAAAAAAATACTAATTACAGGAGGAGCAGGTTTCATAGGTTCTAATCTATGTGAATATTTTTTAAGTAAAGGACATCAGGTAACTTGTTTAGACAACTTTGCTACAGGACATCGACATAATATTGCGCCGTTTTTAGAAAACATAAATTTTAAATTGGTGGAAGGTGATATTCGTAATTTAGAAGATTGCAAAGTAGCGGTACAAGGAGTAGATTATGTAATGCACCAAGCCGCACTTGGATCCGTACCTCGTTCCTTAAAAGACCCAATAACAAGTAATGATGTAAATGTTTCCGGTTTTTTAAATATGTTAGTAGCAGCAAGAGATGCACAAGTAAAGCGTTTTATTTACGCTGCAAGTTCATCTACTTACGGCGATTCAGAAAATTTACCAAAAGTAGAAGAGGTTATTGGAAAACCATTATCACCTTATGCAATCACTAAATACGTAAACGAGTTATATGCTGAAATTTTTAGTAAAACGTATGGTTTAGAAACCATAGGATTGCGTTACTTCAACGTATTTGGAAGAAGACAAGATCCTAATGGAGCTTACGCAGCTGTAATTCCATTATTTGTAAAACAATTTATGAACCATGAATCACCGATCATTAATGGGGACGGTAATTATTCTAGAGATTTTACTTACATAGACAACGTTATTCAAATGAATGAATTGGCGATGGTAACAGAAAATAAGGAGGCTATTAATACGGTTTACAATACTGCAGTAGGAGATAGAACTACTTTAAACGATTTAGTAGGGTTGTTAAAAGAAGCATTAACAAAGCACGATAGCGCAATAGCTAATGTTGAAGTTGTGCACGGACCTAATAGAGCGGGTGATATTCCACATTCTTTAGCAAGCATAGAAAAAGCAAAAGAACGTTTAGGATATCAACCAAAATATAGACTTGCAGAAGGAATCAATGAAGCGATTGATTGGTATTGGAATAATTTGAAGTAATAAGTTATTACAAAATAGAGAAAAAGATAAAACTTAAAATAAAAATCCTTTGCCTCTTTGCGAAAAATAAATAAAGATTAACCATAAAAAATAAATCAAATTTTAAAAGATCAATGCAATTTTTTAACAAAAAGGCATAAACTCTTTTAGACTTTAAAATTTACCTTAAGTTTTAGGCTTTAACCAAAAATAAAAAAGAACAACAATGAATAAAATCGCCATTATCGGACTTGGTTATGTGGGTCTTCCTTTAGCACGTTTGTTTGCTACAAAATATCCTGTTATAGGATTTGATATTAATCAAAACCGTATTGCAGAGCTGCGCTCTGGTACGGATAGTACTTTAGAAGTATCCGATGAAATTTTGCAAGCTGTTTTAGTAGACGATTTAAACAATAAAGCAAGCGGACTTTTATGTTCTTCAAATTTAAACGACATAAAAGAGTGTAATTATTATATAGTTACCGTTCCTACTCCTGTAGATAAAAATAATCGACCAGATTTAACGCCTTTGTATAAAGCAAGTGAAACGGTAGGAAATGTATTGAAAAAAGGAGACATCGTTGTTTATGAATCTACAGTGTATCCGGGTGCAACGGAAGAAGAGTGTATTCCTGTTTTAGAACGCGTAAGTGGTTTGAAATTTAATATAGATTTCTTTGCGGGTTATTCTCCAGAGCGAATTAATCCGGGAGATAAAGAACACACCGTAGAGAAAATTTTAAAAGTTACAGCAGGTTCTACCCCAGAAATTGGACAAAAAGTAGATGCATTATATAAAAGTGTAATTACTGCGGGAACGCATTTGGCACCTACGATTAAAGTTGCAGAAGCAGCAAAAGTTATTGAAAATTCACAACGCGACATCAATATTGCGTTTGTAAACGAGTTGGCAAAAATATTTAATTTATTAGAAATTGATACACACGCTGTTTTGGAAGCTGCTGGTACCAAATGGAATTTTTTACCATTTAAGCCAGGTTTAGTAGGCGGACATTGTATAGGTGTGGATCCATACTATTTAGCACAAAAAGCGCAAGAAGCGGGTTACCATCCAGAAATTATATTGGCAGGCCGACGATTAAATGACAGTATGGGCGAGTACGTAGCCTCGCAAGTGGTTAAGTTGATGATTAAAAAAGGCATTACAGTAAAAGACGCAAAACTTTTATTGTTAGGAATTACTTTTAAAGAAAATTGCCCAGATGTTCGCAACACAAAAATTGTAGATGTCATAAGTGCCTTAGCAGACTATGGTATTCAAGTAAGTATTTACGATCCTTGGGCAAATCCTGCGGAAGTAAAACACGAATATAATCTTACTTGTCATTCTGAACTAGTACCAGGATCTAAATACGATGCTATCGTACTAGGTGTTGCACATAAAGAATTTTTAGACTTAGACTTATCTAATCTAAAAACAGAAAATGCAATAGTATACGATGTGAAAGGAATATTAAAAAATGCAGATGCAAAATTATAACAAACAAATGAAAAACATCCTTATAACCGGAGGAGCTGGTTTTATTGGCTCGCATGTGGTAAGAAGATTTGTAAAGCAATACCCACATTATCATATATTTAATTTAGATGCATTAACGTATGCGGGAAATCTTGAAAACACCAAGGATATAAAAGATAAATCAAACTATACCTTTATTAAAGGGGATATTTTAGACGAGGAGTTTATAAATAATTTATTTGAAGAGCATCAATTTGAGGGTGTTTTGCATTTAGCTGCAGAATCGCATGTGGATAGATCGATAACAGATCCATTGTCTTTTGTGAAAACGAATGTTATTGGTACTATGAATCTATTAAATGTAGCCAAGAAGCATTGGGCAAATAATTTTGAAGGAAAACGCTTTTACCATATCTCAACAGACGAGGTTTATGGCTCTTTAGGTACAACAGGTTTGTTTACGGAAACAACAGCTTATGATCCCAATTCTCCTTACTCAGCTTCTAAAGCAGCCTCAGACCATTTTGTAAGAGCCTATGGGGAAACCTATGGTTTGCCTTATGTAATTACAAATTGTTCTAATAATTACGGTCCAAACCATTTTCCAGAAAAGTTAATTCCACTTTTTATACATAATATCATAGAAAAGAAACCATTACCTGTTTATGGGGATGGGAAATATACACGAGATTGGCTTTTTGTAGAAGACCACGCTGTAGCAATCGACTTAGTTTTTCACGAAGGTAAAAACCACGAGACTTATAATATTGGAGGTTTTAACGAATGGCAAAATATAGATTTAGTTAAATTGCTTTGCATGCAAATGGACACTAAACTAGGAAGAGAAAAAGGAGAATCAGAAAAACTGATTAATTATGTAAAAGATAGACCAGGTCATGATTTAAGATATGCTATCGATGCTTCAAAAATAAGCAATGAATTAGGATGGAAACCATCGGTAACTTTTGAACAAGGATTAGAAAAAACAATTGATTGGTATTTATCGAATCAAGAATGGTTGCAAAATGTGACCTCCGGGGATTACCAAAAATATTATGACAAACAATATAAAGCATAAAAAATGAAAGGAATTATTTTAGCAGGAGGTTCAGGAACTCGTTTACACCCACTTACCTTAGCAGTATCTAAGCAGTTATTACCTATTTATGATAAACCAATGATTTATTATCCTTTATCAGTATTAATGTTAGCGGGTATTAGAGAAGTTTTAATTATTTCTACACCACACGATTTACCTAATTTTGTAAAATTATTAGGAGATGGATCTCAATTTGGGATGCAACTTTCTTATGCAGAACAGCCTTCTCCAGACGGATTAGCACAAGCATTTATTATAGGTAAAGAATTTATAGGTAACGAGGATGTTTGTTTAGTATTAGGAGATAATATTTTTTATGGTGCTGGTTTGCAAAATCTGCTCAAGGAATCCGTTCAGAAAGTAAAAGAAGAAAAGAAAGCAGTTGTTTTTGGGTATTACGTAGACGACCCAGAACGCTATGGAGTAGCTGAATTTGATGCAGATGGAAAAGTTTTAAGTATCGTTGAAAAACCTAATGCACCAAAATCTAACTACGCAGTGGTAGGATTATATTTTTACCCTAATTCAGTAATTGATGTGGCGCAAAAGGTTGAACCTTCGCACCGAGGCGAATTAGAAATCACATCAGTAAACCAACACTATTTAGAACAAGAGCAATTAAACTTACAGGTAATGTCTCGTGGTTTTGCTTGGTTAGATACAGGAACCCACGAAGCACTTACAGAAGCTACGGAATTTGTAAAAGCAGTAGAAAAAAGAACAGGACTTAAAATAGCTTGTTTAGAAGAAATAGGGGTGCTTATGGGGTATATTTCTAAAGAAACAGTACTAGAAAGTTTAGTTGGTCTTAAAGGGGACTACTATAATTATTTAAATAAACGTTTTTAAAAAAAATGTCATTAAAAAAACAAGCTTTATCTGGTATGTTTTGGTCCTCAATGCAACTTTTTGGCAATCAATTTATTGGTTTTGGTGTTTCTCTTATTTTGGCGCGATTGCTATTGCCATCAGAGTTTGGACTCATTGCCATGCTGGGAATATTTGTTGGTTTAGCAAATGCTTTAATAAATAGTGGATTAACTCAGTCTTTAATACGTTCAGAAAATTTAGATGACGAGGATTTTTCAACCGTATTTTATTTCAATTTAGTAGGAAGTTTAATTATATATGCGATTATATATTTTTCCGCACCATTAATTGCTGCTTTTTATAATCAAGATTTATTAACACCTATCGTTAGGGTTTATTGCTTAACATTTATCATTAACGCCTTTTCGGCTGTGCAAACAACGCGACTTACAAAAATGATGGATTTTAAGACTCAGATGAAAGTTAGTGTTCCCTCATTAGTTATCGGAAGTGTTGTAGGGGTTGCCATGGCGTATAACGGATACGGCGTTTGGAGTTTGGTTTGGAGTTCTGTTATACAAGCTCTTGCTGCTACAATACAATTGTGGTACTGGGCAAAGTGGAGACCATTGTGGGCTTTTAATGTTGAAAAGTTTAAAAAACATTTTCATTATGGTGTCAAACTGATGCTATCGGGCGTTTTAGATATTATCTTCACAAATGCGTACACGATTATCATTGGAAAGTTTTTTGCACCAGCCCAAGTTGGATTTTATAATCGGGCAAATGCATTACAAATGTTGCCCGTAGGGAGTATAAGTTCTATAATAACAAAAGTCTCATTTCCTCTATTTGCAAGTATTCAAAACGATAATGTACGGTTAAAAAATGTATATAAGCGTATCATGCAAATGGTGATATTTTTAGTAGCACCCACACTTATTTTAATGGCTGTATTAGCTGAGCCTTTATTCCGATTTTTGTTTACCGAAAAATGGTTACCGGCTGTACCATATTTTCAGATTCTTTCTTTCAGTGGTATATTATATCCTATTCATTCGTACAATTTACAAATCTTAAATGTAAAGGGGCGTAGTGATTTGTTTCTAAATTTAGAGGTCATTAAAAAAATAATATTCTTAGTTGTGATTTTGGTGTCATTTCAATATGGCATCTATGGTCTTTTACATGGCGCAAATTTTGTCTCCTTAGTGGCATTTTTTATAAATACGCACTATAGTGGTAGGTTTCTAAATTACTCAGCTTGGCAACAAACTAAAGATTTATTACCCATAATAGGAGTGGCAGTTATTGCTGGTACTATCGTTTATTTCTTAGACGAATTTATGACACATCAGGGTTTTAATGATTTCACCCGCCTTTGTTTGGGTGGCTTTTTGGGTAGTATTACCTTTATATTCACTGCTTTTTTACTTAAAATGAGTTCCTTGACGGAATTAATAGATACAATAAAACGAAAATGATCAACGTAACCAAAACCTTTTTTCCACCTATTGCTGAATATACAGCACAAGTACAACGGGCATACTCTAATGAATGGTTGACAAATAGAGGAGAGCTCGTAAGAGAGTTGGAAGGGAAACTGACGAATTTTTTAAAGCTTGAAGAAGCCAAAATGTTTATTACTAATAATGGTACTATTCCGTTGCAAATTGCTTTAAAACTATTAGGTGGTGGTGGCGAAATTATTACAACGCCTTTTAGTTATGTGGCAACTACAGCAGCTATTGTATGGGAAAATTGCACGCCTGTTTTTGTAGATATTCATGCTGATTATTTAACCATTGATGAAACAAAAATAGAAGTTGCGATAACTGATAAAACTACTTGTATTCTAGCTACGCATGTTTTTGGTAATCCTTGCAATATTGAAGAAATTGAACGCATTGCTAAAAAACATAATCTTAAAGTGATTTATGATTCTGCCCATAGTTTTGCCGTTCAATACAAGGGAAAAAGCGTTTTTGAATATGGCGACGTAAGCACCTGTAGTTTTCATGCAACAAAATTATTTCACACAGGGGAAGGTGGGGCAGTATTTTGCAAAGACCCAGAATTATTTCATAAAATATATTACAGCCATAACTTTGGACATAATGGACCCATCGATTTTTTCGGTTTAGGAATTAACGGCAAAATTTCAGAATTACACGCGGCAATGGGCTTAGCTGTTTTTCCTAATATGAGTGAAATTTTAACAGTACGTAAAAAAGTGGTAGATTTTTACAATACAAATCTTGATTTCAAAAAACTTGCAAAACTAATATTAAGAAAAGATACATTTTGGAATTACAGTTATTATCCAATTATTTTTGAAACCGAAGAGGCTTTAATAAAAACACAAAAAGCTTTAAATGATAAAGAAATATTTCCGAGACGCTATTTCTATCCTTCTTTAAATACTGTTAATTACGTAAAAAGAAGTGAAATGCCTATATCTGAAAGTATTGCCACAAGAATTTTATGTTTGCCATTGTATGTAGGCCTCCAGGAAGAAGACCTGAAAAAAATTATTTCAATTATAAATTATAACTTATGTTAATAGTTGGAGCAAAAGGATTTGCCAAAGAAGTGCTTGAAGTTTTACATCAATTAAATGAAATTGAAAATGTAGCGTTCTACGATGATATAAACGATGATGTACCAGAATTTTTATATAAAAAATTCAAAGTATTAACTACTTTAGAGCAATCAAAAATCTATTTCAATAATGTAGATCCTCGTTTTACTATTGGTATTGGAAATCCTATTTTACGAAAAAAACTTTATGATAAGTTTAGCTCAATTGGAGGTGTTTTTACATCTACAATTAGTCCTCAAGCATCACTAGGTTCTTATGATGTTTCAATTGGTATAGGAACTAATATTCTCGCAGGGGCACTATTTTCTAATTCTACACAAATGGGTATAGGAGGCATTGTGTATTATAACTCGATAATTACTCATGATTGTAATATTGAAGATTTTGTTGAAATTTCTCCGAATGCAACTGTTTTGGGAAGAGTAAAAATAGATTCCTATACACATATCGGAGCGAGTGCAACCATATTATCTGATGTAAATATTGGTAAAAATGTTATAATTGGAGCTGGCTCAGTTGTAACCAAAGATGTTCCTGATAATTGTATTGTTGTGGGAATTCCCGCAAAAATTATCAAAAAAATGGAACCACTGAAATTTCAATATGATTGATAGTACTGATCCAGTATTAATTTTTACTTTGAGGTATAAAGAATCCTTAATTAAAATTTATAATATATTTTAATATTATCGATACCTTTATTATAAAATTATAATTATTAATCCCTTTTTATATAATTGCACTGCATAATAAGAACTTATCTCGTCGAAATTCAACTTAAATTTTTTGGTTACAGCTATTTTACTATTTACAAAAAATTTTATATTAGGCTAATTACTAATTTACCCTGAAAAATTTTATAACTAAACCATTTGGACTTTTTAGGAAGTAGTGGATTAGTAATAAAGTATTACGTTTAAATGAACAACTTATTAGATTTAAACAAAACTAAATTTTTATATCGAAATTGAAAATTATTCATATACATACTGATCTAAAATTTTTATATGATTCAAACAGATTTGAAAATAAAAATTTTGAAAACATAATTATAATTATTGGAAATAAAGGAAATTATGAAGGCGAATTTAGTGGGTCTGCTCTTTTCTTTAAGTTTTCAGCTAAAAACCTTAGAAATATTATTGCCATATGTAAATTGGCTGACATGGTAGTATTATATGATTTAAATTTCCCAAAAGCATATATTGCTAACAGACTTCCAAAATCGGTTATAATTGTTTGGCGGTTTTTTGGACTAGAGCTTTATGGACAGATGCCAGATTTTGTTTTTAGTGACCAAACTCTTAAGGCTTCAAAGGAAATGTCTGTTAATTATAATTATCTTTATTTTAAAAATTTATTAGTTCAAAACTTAAATAAACTTAGATTTTCAACCAATTTAAAGATGGAATTTGAAAAGGCAGCTTTTCATCGTGTTGATTACTTTCATGGACTGTCAAAAAATGAATATGATTTTTTAAAAGATTTTTGGCCTCATTTACCTGCTTTTTTACAGATAGATTACTCTTTTTTAAATATAAATTATTTAGCAGTTAGCAAAGCTGATTCTTTTCAAAAGGGTGAAAATAATTTAATCATTATTGGTAACAACAGAAGCGCCTACAACAATCATTTAGATGTAATAAATTTTATTGAAAAATCCAACGCAAAGAAGAAATACAAATTTTTGATGTTCTTTAATTATGGGCAAGATAATGCATATACGCAGGCTGTAAGATCCAAAGCTGCTGCAACATTGGAAATCACATTATTGGAAGACTTTTTAGAGCGTGATAAATTCAATCAAATATATTCAGATGCCTCTGCTTTGGTTATTAATGGACACCGGCAAATGGCTATGGGGAACATTTTTGAAGCACTAAAAAATAACACAAAAATATATTTAAACATTAAAAACATAATATTAGATTGGTTAAAAGAAGAAGGTTTTTGCGTCTTTTCAATTGAAGATTTTGCTGCAGATTTAGAAAATAATAATATCGCACTTAATAAACATGAAGCATCACGAAATCAAAATAATTTAATATCTTTCACAGGAAAGTATAGTAAGAATGCATTCCAAGAAAAACTAATTATAATTTTAAATAAAACTTCCAAATGAAAATCACTCTAATAGCAGGAGCCCGACCCAATTTCATGAAGATTGCGCCAATCTTGCACTCAATTCAAAATGCACAAGAGAAAGAACAAAACATACATTTTCGTTTAGTCCATACGGGACAGCATTACGATCCCAAAATGAGCGATACGTTTTTTCACGAATTGAACATTCCCCATCCAAATGTAAATTTAGAATGTGGTGGTGGAAGTCAAGCTGAGCAAACGGCTTCTATACTAATAGCGTTTGAAAAAGAATTAATAGCTAATCCTACAGATTTAGTTTTAGTAGTGGGCGATGTAACTTCTACGATGGCATGCGCATTAGTTGCTAAAAAACTAAATACAAAAGTTGCCCACGTAGAAGCTGGAATAAGATCCTTTGACCTCACGATGCCTGAGGAAATTAATAGAATGGTAACTGACAGTATTACAGATTATTTCTTTACTACTTCTGAAACAGCTAATGAAAATTTACTAGAGAGCGGGGTGAAACAAGACTCAATTTTTTATGTAGGGAATGTAATGATTGATACCTTATTAGCCAATCAAGATAAGTTTCAAAAACCAGTTTTTTTTGAAAAGCTAGGATTACAAGAAAAAGGGTATTTTGTCTTAACAATGCATCGTCCTGCAAATGTGGACGAAACGCACAAATTGAAAGAATTAATGACTGAAATTCTTTCGAACGTAGAGGGGCTTCCAGTTATTTTCCCAATTCATCCAAGAACAGCAAAAATTATTGAAAGTTTAAACATTGATGCTCCTAATTTATATATTGTTGAGCCTTTAGGCTATTTAGAATTTAATTATTTAGTGCAATACGCGAAAGCAGTTATTACCGATTCTGGCGGTATTACAGAAGAAACTACCGTAATGGGCGTACCATGTTTGACCTTGCGAGACAATACCGAGCGACCAGAAACAATAACTATTGGTACAAACGAACTAATAGGAACCAACCCAGAAAATATTAAACCAGCATTAGATAAATTATTCAGCGGTAATTGGAAAAAAGGAGGGATTCCTAATTTATGGGATGGAAAAGCTGCAGAAAGAATTGTGGAAGAGTTAATTAAAATTTATGGATAGGAAAAAAATACTAATTGTAGGCCGTACTTTTTTTCCAGAGCAAAGTCCGCGTTCATTTAGAACTACAGAATTAGTCAAGGAATTGGCAAGACAAGGGCATCAGGTAGAAGTACTATTGCCACAAAATATACAAGAAAAAATCGAAACTAATTTTGATAATGAATTAGGTATTAAATTTCTATATTTTGGTCCTTTAACGTGGAAAACGTTGCAGCGTTCTAAAATAAGCTGGATAGGAGATTGGAAACGTAAATTTGGAAGGCTCTTATTTTTATTGTTCGAATATCCAAATATTGAAATTTATCATAAGTTACCGCAAAAACTTAAAACCCTAAAGGGATACGATTTAATGGTTTCTATTGCGGTTCCTCATGAAAACCACTGGGCAATAGCTAAAGTACGAACAGCTAAGAATCCAATTGCAAAAATCTGGGTAGCGGATTGTGGTGATCCATTTATGACAAACGTTTTAGAAACTATACCTCCGCCATTTTATTTTGGACCTCTAGAAAATAGTTTTTTGAAAAAGGCTAATTTTATAAGCGTGCCCACAAAAACTTCTGCGGCAGCCTATAACCAGTTATACCATGACAAATTTAGAGTCATTCCACAAGGATTTAATTTTAAAGAAGTGGAAATAGTAAAGGCTAAACCAATTTACGAAAAACCAACTTTTGCTTATGCAGGAGGCGTTTCAGTTTCGGGTATTAGAAGTTTGCACCAAGTGATTAAAGTCTTAAAAGAAATTGGAAAGCCTTTTGAATTTCATGTTTTTGGAACAAACGCAAAAGCAGTTCTTAACGAGGTAGTAAAAGGGTATGAAAATGAAATCATTCTCCACGATGCTATTCCCCGCAGCAAATTGTTATATAAATTAAGTGAGATGGATTTTTTAGTAAATTTAGACAACGGTACACATCTAAATACGCCTAGTAAATTAATTGATTATGCATTGGCGCAAAGACCGATTTTGAATATAAACCCAATACACCCAGACCAAGAAAAAATCACAAGATTTTTAAACGAAGACTACAGTGAGGCAAGCGTTATAGAGAATCTTCAGGCGTATAACATTACAAATGTAGCAACTAAATTTTTGAGACTTTTAGAATAAACAATGCAGCAACAAACCAAACACTTAACAAATTCTTTTGCCTCCCAAAATGAAGCTTATGGTATCATAATTTTTTTATTTTGGCCCTTTTTAGCCTTTATCTATGCTTGTACTGATTTTAGCAATAAAATAAACAGAATAATAATAATTGCTTTTTTTGCGTTGTACGGTCTTACGTTTTATGTTAATCCAGTTATGGACGGTCAAAGAAGAGTCGATTCCTTTGAGCGAATGTATTCGGAGCCTTTTGAAAATCTGTACAACACTTTCGATACGCTTTATGAAGAAACACTAGATTTTGTAGAACTGGTAATTATGTACTCGGTTTCCCGTTTTTCAGACTTTTATGGGGTTTTATTCGCTGTGTATGCCTTAATATTCGGAGGTTTAATGTTGCATTATCTAAAAGTTTTTTACAAGTACTATACCTTTAATCCAAATCCAAATACGGTATTGTTTTTCATTCTTTTAGTTTGTGCTAATTTTATATCGAATATTAATGGATTTAGAATGTGGTTTGCTGCTTGGGTTTTTGCAGTAGGGGTGTTGAAGTATTTACATAAACCAAATTATATATTTGTACTATTATCTGCTTGTTCTATTTTAGTACATTTTAGTTTTTTGCCAGTTGTAGGCTTATTTGTTATTTATACAGTAGTTAAAAATTGGCCAAAAATATACGGTATTCTGGCAATTATTACGTTTTTTATGGCAGAACTTAATATACAAAAGTTGCAACAATATGCCGCTATTTTTGGTTCGGCATCTGAAAAAAAAATAAATGCTTATACAGGAGAGGAGTACATAGAAACCGTTTCAGAACTTGCCGGCCAGGGTGCCTGGTACATTGAATTGATAAAGAACGGCTTAAAGTACTTTGTTTTATTTTCTTTAGCAGTTATATTTATTAAAACCAGAGGGCATTTTAAAACAAAAGTTATGGCTAACTTTTATTCTTTTACACTTTTATTATTGTCTTTTGCTAATATTAGTTCATTAGTCCCTAGTGGTGGTCGCTTTTATACGGTTTTTAATATTTTTGCGTTCTCGACTATTTTACTTTATTATGTATATGAATTTACAGAAAAAAAAATAACAAGCGTAAATAAAATAGGAGTACCTATAGTTGGACTATATGTAGTATTTACATTTCGTTTGTTTTCAGATTCTGCTTCTTTATATTTAATAGGGCCAACTTTTTTTATGCACAATGCTTTTATAGAAAACGTTTCCTTACAATCTTTTATTTTCTAATGAAAAACCTAATCAAAAAAATTGCCAACTTACCTGCTCTAAAAACCAACAGAAAACTAATTGTCATTTTATCAGACGATTGGGGTTCGGTTCGGATGCGTTCTTTGGAAGATCAAAAACAGCTAGTTGCAAAAGGAGTAAAAATCAACAATCGTTTTGACCAGTTTGATACGCTGGAAACGAATACAGATATGGAGGATTTGTTTAACGTCCTTCTAAAACACAATGACCATAAGGGGAATCATCCTGTCATTACTGCAGTTACAAATGTTGCCAATCCAGATTTTAAAAGAATACAAGAAGAGGATTTTCAAAAGTATCATTTTGAAAGCATTGCAAAAACTTACCAAAGGTATGAAGATTCAAATAAAGTTTTAGACCTAGTAAAACAAGGCATACAGCAAAATATTTTTGTACCACAAACGCACGGTAGAGAACATGTACAAATTAATTGGTGGTTAGAAGAATTACAAAATAAAAATTCATTTGCTCAAAAGGCTTTTGAAAATGAATTTTTCTTTTTAGGTGCAAAGCATCTTAACAAACCGAAACGAGGAAGGGGAATTGGAGCAGCTTTTGATGTTTGGGACGAAAAGGATGTACAATCGCATCAAAAAACAGCCACAAGTGCTTTAGTCTTATTTGAAGAATTATACGGCTACAAATCTAAAGTCTTTACGCCACCCGCTATGTTTTATAATCCAAATCTTGAAGCTACTTTAGTGCAGCAAGATATTGATTGGTTAGATGTGGGGCGTTTTTTTAAAGTACCATTAATGGGTGGGGCAGAACGGTACCAATATAATTATTTAGGAAGAAAGAAAAAGTCGGGACTTAAAGTATTAGTGCGCAATTGTATGTTCGAAAGCAACATGTCTGCAACAAATAATGGTGTAGCGCGATGCATGCAAGATATAGAAGAAGCTTTTAAAGCAAAGCAACCCGCCTTAATATCTAACCATAGAGCTAGTTTTGTGGGAAGAATAGATAAAACAAATAGAGAAAAGGGTTTAAAAGCATTAGACCTGTTGCTTAAATCCATTTTGTCAAAATGGCCCGATGCTGAGTTTGTAACAATTAATTCTATCTAGTGATTTAATATATGAGTAACGTTAAAAATCAAATTTCCAAAGTAAGACAAAACATGCTCGGTCTACGGCTAAAAAAAAAGTATGTTGTGCTAGAAAGCGATGATTGGGGTGCTATCAGAATGGCATCGAAAAATGCTTTTGAAAAATTATTAAAAAAAGGATATCTTGTAGACCATTGCGCTTTTAATAAAAATGATACTTTAGAATCTAATTCTGATTTGAATAAATTATTTGATTTATTAAGCTCTATCAAAACTATTGAGGGCAAGAATCCAATAATTACATTTAATCATATTGGTGCTAATCCAGATTTTGTGAAAATAAAAAATTGCGACTTTGCACACTATTCGTATGAAAGATTCACAACCACTTTAGAAAAATATCCTGATCATGACAAGGTTTTTGAATTTTATAATTCTGCAATTGCAAATAATTTAATGGATGTGCAATTTCATGGTAGAGAGCACGTCAATGTTATCAATTGGTTAGACAATCTTAAGAAGGCAAACAAAATGGCTTTAGATTCGTTTGATTATGAGATGGTGAGTACTTTTCCTAAATCCAAATCAAATTGTAAGTCAGAATTTTTAGATGCTTTTGCGATTTATGAAAACAACCATGATTTTGTTAAAAGTGCAATTATTGACGGCTTGTCACTTTTTGAGGAGTATTGGAAAAAGTCTAGTATTTCAGTTATTGCACCTTGTTATACTTGGTGTGAAAAAATTGAAAGTATTTTAAAGGCTCAAAATGTACAAGCACTTCAAGGCGGCTATGTTCAAGTCAAACCTATTAAGGATGGATTTAAGAGTATTAGGCATTATACAGGTGAAAAAAACGCACAAGATCAAATATATCTTACTAGAAATTGTTCATTTGAACCATCTGTAGATCCAAATAAAGATTGGGTTTCTGATTGTATGAAAGAAATTTCGATTTCATTTTTTTTTAAAAAACCTGCAATAATTAATACCCACAGATTAAACTTCATTTCTAGTTTAAATCCTACAAATGAGAGTTCGTTATATAAATTTAAAATTTTATTACACTCAATTATAAAACAATGGCCAGAAGTTGAATTTGTAAGTACAGAACAATTAGTGGGAATAATAAAAAATAACAGCAATTAATATGTGTGGATTTGCAGGAGTAATTTCGGAAAGTAAAATTTCTTTAAATGTTATTAAAGAAATGATGAATATACAAAGTCATAGAGGGCCAGACGATATGGGTTTTGCTTCTATTGACTTTAGGAGCAAACAAATTAAGTCTTTTTCGGCTGATGATATTGAAGATGAAAAATCCTCTTTTTGGTTTGGGTTTAATAGATTAAGTATCTTAGATTTAAGTATAAACGGTCATCAACCTATGTTGAGTAGTGATGCATCTGTAGTCTTAATGATGAATGGGGAGGTTTATAATGCTTTTGATTTTGTGGACGATTTAAAAAGCAAGGGATACAACTTTAAAGGCAAATCAGATACAGAAGTGGTACTAGCACTTTATATTCAATATGGTTTAGAAAAAATGGTGCAATTACTAAACGGAATGTTTGCGCTGGCCATTTATGATACTAAATTGAATAAACTATTTTTAGTAAGAGATAGATTTGGTATAAAACCTCTTTATATTTTAAAAAATGAGGATAACTTTGCTTTTAGTTCCGAGATGAAAAGTTTTAAGGCTTTAAAAAACTTTTCATTTGAATTAGATAAAGAAGGTTTAAGTGAGTATTTCCTGTATCGAAACAGAATAAATAAAACATTATTCAAGAATATTGAAAATCTTGAGCCAGGTTTTTTTTTAACTTATGATTTTTCTAATAAGGTAATAACTCGAAATGTATTTTATGATATCAATACTATTGGTAAAATAAAAAATAATAATTATGATTTGCTAGATTTAGAAGCTGATTTAGAAAAATCGGTTAAATCACAGCTTTTAAGTGATGTTTCTTTAGGAAGCCAATTGTCAGGTGGTGTAGATTCCTCTGTCGTAACTTATTTGGCTGCAAAAAATGTTGCTGACAGAAAATTCAAATCTATGTCAGTAGTTTTTGATAATGAATCTTTTTCTGAAGAAAAATATGTTAATATTGTAGGTCAGAAAACCGATATTGATATTTTTAAATATGAACTAAATGCAAATTTTTATATAGAAAATTTACAAAAGGCAACTTGGCACTTTGAACAACCTATTAATCATCCGAACACGTTGGGTATCTTTTTTTTAAGCAAGAATGCTAAAAAAGAAGTTTCGGTATTGTTAAGCGGAGAGGGAGCTGATGAACTATATGGTGGTTATGGTTCTTATATTCAAACAGTATTGCAACCTTTCAATATCAAAAATTTATTTAATATTTTTAGAAATAATGGTTCAAGTTTTTTTAAATTTATGAAACTTTATAGGTCGCTGAATGGCCGTAGAATATTTACAAATACACTTGGAAATATTTTAGAACCATCATTGCTTTATCCTAAATTTTCATTGCATGATGCTACAAGCCAACGTATGCGTATCTCAAAAAAAGTTAATGGATCCAATTTTGATAAACAACGTAAATACGATTTTTGCACCTTTCTCCCTGATTTGTTGATGCGCCAAGATAAGATGTCAATGGCGTTTAGTATTGAAAATCGAGTTCCTTTTTTAGATAATAATCTCGTAAATAATGCTTTTACAATCACTCAAGATAAAATGATAACTATAAAAGAACGCAAATTTATAGGAAAGGCAATATTGAAAAAGTTATCGTCAAAGTATTTTGGTGACGATTTTACCCATCGATCTAAACAAGGTTTTGCGATTCCGCTGAAAGATTTTTTTGCAACTAAAGAATTTGACACAATGTTTTATGAGGAGCTGTTGCCTTCTATGAAAAAAAGGAATATTATAAATGTGGCACTTGTAGAAAATTATAAAAAAAATAGTCATACCATTTCTCAAAATAAATTAGAAATGCTTTGGGTAGCAGTTTCTTTTGAAGTATGGGCTAAATTATATCTAGACTAATGAAAATAGCCATACATAAATCCTCATGGGGTTTTAGTCCAGAGTGGATTAATTATTGCGAAAAAAACAATATCCCTTATAAAATTGTAAATTGTTACGATACCGATATTATTAGCCAGTTAGAAGATTGTGAAGTTTTATTTTGGCACCACCACCACTCAGATGCAAAAGACGTATTATTTGCAAAAGGCGTATTATTTGCATTAGAACAAGCAGGTAAAAAAGTATTTCCAGAATTCAATTCTAATTGGCATTTTGACGATAAAGTAGGACAAAAATATTTATTGGAAGCGATTAATGCTCCATTGGTTAAAAGTTTTGTTTTCTATGAGAAAAAAGACGCAATGGCTTGGCTAGAAAAAACAACTTTTCCTAAAGTATTTAAGTTAAGAGGAGGTGCTGGCTCAACCAATGTAAAACTGCTTCGTTCAAAGGGTCAGGCACAAAGTATGGTTCATAAAGCTTTTGGAAAAGGGTTCCCTGCCTACGATAAATGGAACGACCTAAAAGAACAGTATTTACGATTTACACAGGGAAAATTAAATAAATTAGAAGCATTAAAAAGTATTCGCAGAGTATTTACTTCTACTCGTTTTGCAAATACAGTAGGCAATCAAAATGGTTATGTTTATTTTCAAGAATTCATACCCAATAACGATTCAGATATTCGCGTAATCACTATAGGAGAAAGAGCATTTGCTATTAAAAGAATGACACGTCCAAATGATTTTAGAGCTTCAGGAGGCGGAGTGATTAAGTTTGAAAAAGAACTAATTGACGAAAGATGCATTAAAATTGCGTTTGAAACTTCCAAAAAAATGAACGCAAGTGTTGTTGCGTATGATTTTGTATTTGACACCAATCAAAATCCTTTGATTGTAGAGATTAATTATGGTTTTGCACACCAAGCGTATTGGAATTGCCCAGGTTATTGGGATAAAAATCTAAATTGGCACGAAGGAAAATTCAATCAAGTAGAATGGATTTTAGAAGAATATATTAAAGACTAAAATGAAAATATGATACCTGTAACAAAACCATTTTTACCACCACAAGAGGAATATGTAAAGTTAGTAAATGATATTTGGCAACGCCAATGGCTTACTAATAACGGACCCTTGGTTAATGAACTTGAACTGAAACTTAAAGAATATTTAAAAGTAGATCATTTACTTTATTTAAGTAATGGAACAGTTGCATTACAATTAGCAATTAAAGCTCTAGGGCTTAAGGGAGAAATTATTACAACTCCTTTTTCATATGTAGCAACAACAAGTAGTATTGTATGGGAAGGTTGTAAGCCCATTTTTGTGGATATTGATTCCAAAAGTTTAAACATCGATCCAAAAAAAATTGAAGAGGCTATAACGCCGCAAACTTCTGCTATTTTAGCTACGCACGTTTACGGAAATCCTTGTAATATAGAAGCTATAGATGCAATTGCAAAAAAACATGGTCTAAAAGTTATTTATGACGCTGCACATTGTTTTGGTACTACTTATAAAGGGAAGTCCATATTTTTGTATGGGGATATTAGCACAACAAGTTTTCACGCAACTAAATTGTTTCACACTACAGAGGGTGGCGCAGTATTTACGAAAGATCCAGAGTTGTTGAAAATAATGGCATTTATGCGTAATTTTGGACATGATGGACCAGAAAAATTTCATGGACTAGGTATTAATGCTAAAAACTCGGAGTTTCACGCAGCGATGGGCGTTGTTAATTTACGATATATTGACACTATTCTTGCAAAACGAAAAGAACTGTCTTTATATTATAATAAAAAGCTTGAAAACTTCACTGCTATACAGCCACAATTATTAAAAGACTCTGTTTTTAATTACGCGTATTATCCCGTTGTTATTTCTAGTGAGGAGCAACTGTTAAAAATTTTAAAAATTTTAAACGAAAATCTAATTTATCCAAGAAGATATTTTTATCCTTCCTTAGACACCCTTCCCTATGTAGACAATTTCAATGTGCCTATCACAGATGATATAGCAGCTAGAGTTTTATGTTTACCGCTTTACCAAACATTAACTAAAGAAGAAATTGATTTGATTGTTAGATTAATATTAAGAGTTCAAAATAATTAAGATGATAGTTTTAGGTGCGTCTAGACATGCAAAAGAAGTCCTGCAGATAATGATTGAAAATCAAATGGCTATAAATTACCTTTTCGATGATTTCTCCAATAGTTTTTCTCCATTTTTTGATAATTACACTATAATTAAAAGTTTTAATGATTCTAGAATTATAGTAAATGATGGTTTTGTTTTAGCCTTGGGAGGAACAAGAAACCGTAAAAAGTTATTTGAGCAATCTATTAACAAAGCTTTAGTCCCAATCAGTGTGATTAGTAATACAGCAGTTGTAGGCGTAAATGGCGTAAATTTAGGCGTTGCTTTAAATATTATGCATTTTGTATTTATCGCTGATAGTGTAAAAATTGGTAATGGTTCACTAATTAATGCTTATGCATCGATTCATCACGATGTAATTATTGGAGAATTTAGTGAAATTTCTCCAAGAGCTGTACTATTAGGTGGTGTCATTATTGGAAACTATACATCTATTGGTGCTGGAGTTATTGTACTTCCTAATATTACTGTTGGAAATAATTGCACAATTGGTGCGGGTGCCGTTGTTACCAAAAACATCGGAGATAATCAAGTATGGTTTGGAGTTCCAGCCGTATTTATTAAAAGTAAAGAATGAAAATAAGTATTATTGTTCCTGTATATTTATCGGAAGCCTTTTTAGATAAAAATTTCGATAATCTAGTCAATCAAACTTACAAAGATTTAGAAATTATTTATGTAAATGATGGGTCACCTGATTCATCGCCTACAATCTGCGATGGCTTTGCCATCAGAGATAAAAGAGTTAAAGTAGTTCACCAAATTAATGGAGGAGCTGCTGAAGCGTTGAATACTGGGATTAGAAATGCAACAGGAGATTATTTAATGTTTTTAGATGCGGATGATTGGATCGAATTAAATACATGTGAATTAGCTATTAACACGACACTAAAGAATGATGTTGATTTTGTTTTTTGGTTAAATATTAAAGAGTACACAAATAAGTCTGTTCCTGTTTTACCTTTTTTCGATAAAGCTAGAGCATTTAGAGAAGAGGATATGTCTTTTTTAAAAAGAAGAATGATTGGTTTAGTACGACAAGAATTGGCGATTCCGATGGGCACCGATGCATTTAATGCAGGATGGGGTAAATTATACCGCACATCTGTAATTAAAGATCATAATATAAAGTGGATGGATACAAATTATGTAGGTAGCTCGGACGTTATGTTCAATGCTCATTTAATGCCTTTTTTAAATTCTGCGTATTATATGGATGATTATTTGCATCATTACAATCGAAATAACCCAAATTCTTTAACAAAAACATACAATGATACTTTAAGTGATAAATTCACTAATTTATTTATAGAAATAAAAAATGTTATTGAAGATAATTATTCAAAATCGAAAGATTATAATTTATTTATAGAAGCGTTAGATAACAGAATTGCATTATCAACAATAAATATCGGACTTGGGTACGTCAAACATGGGATGAATCTACTAGGTTTGAAAAAATTTAAAGGATTAATTTTATCAACAAAATATCAAAAGGCACTCAAGGATTTTCAAATCAAGTATTTGCCATTACACTTTAGAGTGTTCTTTTTTTGCTGTAAGCACAGTTTCTTTATACCAGCCTATTTTCTATTATTCTTAATGCAAAAACTTAGATAAAATGATAAAAAGTTCTTTTTTACGTTACGGTAAAGTATTTCATTATTTTAGACAATTTGTAAAAAATGCATTAGCACGTGTGTACCCAATATTTAAGATTTTTTATAAAATGCCAAATGTTGAATCGGTCTTTGAAACCTTAGAAAAACTATCCACAAACGAAAAACTTTCATTAGTAAGATTCGGAGATGGCGAAATAATTTACGTAAACGATAAGTTAAACTTGCCTTTTCAAAAATATGAAGAAAAACTGGCCAATTGTTATAAAGAAATATTTAAAAATAAGCACAATAATCTATTAGTTGGATTACCAATAGGGTATCAAGATTTAAATCTGATTTCAAAAGAGGGTCAAACGTTTTGGCGTTCTCAAATAGTTTGGAATTATCCAAGATTTAAAAAATATTTAAGTCTAGATACAAATTATGCAAATGCAAGTGTAACACGTCTAACCTATGGCTTTGAAAAAGAATACACCATAAAGGCTTACGATATTTGGAAAAATATATTATCGGGTAATAATGCACTTATTATTGAGGGAGAAAAAACAAGATTTGGAGTAGGCAATGATTTACTGAGTAATTTCAACACCGTGCAAAGAATCATTGCTCCAAAACACGATGCTTTTAGTAAGTGTGATGAAATAATAAGCTATGTAGAGACCACAATTAAAACCAATCAAACTATTTTAATTGCTTTAGGACCAGCAGCCAAGTATTTGGCATTTGAATTACATAAAAATGGGTATAGAGTAATTGACATTGGAAATTTAGACATTGAATACGAATGGTATTTAAGAGGAGCTTCTAAAGAAAGAATTAAAATTCCTGGAAAATATACTAGTGAAGTAAAAGGGGGTAGAGAAGTAGAGGATATGAAAGATGTAAAAGTTAAAATGCAATATGAATCGGAGATAATTACAAGGTTTTTATAATGAAAATAGTTATAATTGGCCCTAATGTAGGTATGGGCGGTGTAGAGAGAGCATCTTCAAATATAGCCAATGGTTTAAAAAATGCGGGACACGAGGTTACCTATTTAGCTTTAATACCCGAGCCTCATTTTTTTGAGTTAAATACCGATTATATTGAGCCCTTGGATTTTAATGAAACCAAAATGAGTTTTATGAAAACCATAAAATACATTAGAAAAAATGTAAAAGAAATCGAGCCGGATTATATTATTGCTTTTACTAAGTTTTATGCTGCACTTGCAAACGTAGCACTTCTTTTTTCAAAATTTAAAATAGTTGTTACGGAGCGTTCCAGCCCATTATACCAGTGGCCCAAACCAATAGAACGATTTTGTAAAACTTCTTTTTTACTTAAAAAACCAGCAGGGGTAATTTCACAAACATCTATTGCGTCGGAATTCCATAAAAAATACTATGGAAAAACAAAATACAGCGTTATTCCTAATGCGGTGCGTAACATAAAATTATATCCTCAAATTAAAAGAGAAAATATTATTTTAGCTGTAGGAAGGTTTCACGATGCTTGCAAAGGATTTGATTTATTAATCGAAGCCTTTAATTTATTGGAAGATAAAAGTTGGCGATTGGTTTTTGCTGGTGGATCAAAAGAAGAAGGACAATATTTATTAGATTTGGCAAGGCCAGAAATCATTTCAAGAATTGATTTTTTAGGAGTGGTTAAAGACATGGATTTAATCTTTGCTAAAGCAGGTATTTTTGTAATGCCATCCAGATCAGAAGGATTTCCAAATGCCTTAGCAGAAGCAATGGCTGCAGGTTGTGCATGTGTAAGTTTTGATTTTATAGCAGGACCGAGAGATATTATTAGGGATAATGAATCAGGACTTATTGTAGAAAGTGGTAATGTTGAAGCATTAGCAAAAACAATAGACAAGCTAATTTCAAATACTGAAAGGAGAAATCAATTTGAGCAAACAGCCATTGCTACCAGAAATCAATTTAGAGAAGATATAATTATAAAAAAATATTTAGATTTTTTAACAAAATAATAATGGAGAATAACAAAACAATAATGGAAAAGAAAAAATTTGTGTCGCTTGATTTATTAAGGGCAATATCAGCGTTAATTGTAGCTTTTGGACATTCTAGATTTATAATGCTCTTGCCAAGTAGTGAAGTTGCAAACATGGGATATCTTAATAAATTTATTTATTTCATAGCGGGTTTTGGGCCTCAAGCAGTAATTGTTTTTTTTGTTTTAAGTGGTTTTTTTATAACAAGGAGTATAGATAACAGTTTGAAAAAAGACTCTTTTTCTCTGAAAAATTATTTTACGGATAGATATTTTAGATTAAGTATTGTTGCTATACCAGCAGTGATATTAACATTGCTCTTAGATAGACTTTCCTTTGAGTTTTTTGAAAGTCAAACACTCTATTTTGAGAGATTCGACTGGATGGACAATACGTCGTATAGAATAGAGACATTTCTGGGGAATATATTTTATCTACAGACATTGTTTTTTACGTCTTTTGGATCCAACGGGCCTCTATGGTCATTAGCATACGAATGGTGGTTTTATGTTTTAGCGCCATTCCTATTAATACCTGTTAAGTTTCACAAGGTTGTTGTTTAATTCCTTGTGTTATTTTTGTAAATTTATTAATTTATTTTCAAAATCGATTGGTTTTTCTTTAAAAATTT